>ERZ778023.334-NODE-334-length-112562-cov-54.475766_pt1 | contig 112562 bp, 148 predicted proteins | sample MGYA00375753_ERZ778023 | MGnify/ENA primary metagenome ERZ778023 (study PRJEB29350, sample SAMN05389822) | bioreactor metagenome | isolation source: Ammonium sulfate bioreactor | place: South Africa: University of Cape Town | collected 2014-04-04 ... | reverse complement strand
TCGAATTTGAGTTCGAAAAATAAAATTTTGTTTTTATTTGGAGAAATTTTTTTTGATAAAAGATCGATTATTTTATAATCGTTTTGATCTAGCTGTAGTCCGAATTATATTCGAAGTTGAATTAGGCATCTCATCGCTACATCGCATTTATAATTCACTTTCAGCTTAGAATACGTTCATTGTCATGTACAATGTACTGTATTATATGAGATAACTTTTTCTGCCTAAAGAAAATAATACTATTCGAAAAGGTTTTCATTTTTTGTATTTTGTTCTACCGTTGAGAAAGAGTTTTATGATGACAACTGAGTTTGACATACGAAATGTTTTACAGCCATGTCAACGATTATGTGATCGATTGTTATATCTAATAGTAATTTGCTGTATATATCTACTTTAATCTTTTCTATGTTAGATGCTTTGACGTATGCAAAAGAGCAAGCAAGAAAAAATAAATATGAATGAGGGCGGGTTCTCTAGCTTGTTTCACATCATGGCTATTCAAGTGGAGTCTGGACCTTGACTTATTAGCTGTATCAATAGAACTATTGTATAGTTCTATGTAAACGTGGTTGCCGATGTTCCACTTTTTACTGACGTACATGTCCGAACGGTTGTTATAAGTAGAACTCTGTTTTTATGCGTTCTTTTTTTGTCACTTTTTTCGTGCTGATATTGTTTCGTTTGTGTTTTTTTTGAAAATAAAAATGTGACCGATTTTTTCAGTTATTATGACTTTGATTTCCAAAGATAAATATTAAATTAGAATGATCCAAAAAAAATGGTTAGAATGCCCCTGAAATCGAGATTGAACTATGCTGGAAGAAAAAAAATACCCAGATCGAATTAGATACGGCGCATGCCAACCGGTCATCTACGACAAAATACGGCTGTAAACTGTATAAAATGGCCGTATACGTTAGCGCTTTGTATCGTCATGGAGACCGTATTGATCGCCCTGGATATTGGAAAAAGACCAAAACCACAAATGCTGAAAGAAAGAGTATTGGAAAAAAACGATCTTTTTATTTTAAAAAATTTAGAGAAATTGCCATGTTTATAGTATTTTGTTGTTTTAGCTGTTTTATTTGTTGGAATTAACGGTATACTTACTGGAATACTAGCAAATGAATTTGATCTTTTCTCGTCTCTAACAGACAAAGAAGCTTCATTAGGTACACTTGTTAAGAAAAATCTGAGTTTTATGTTAGTTTATTGTTTTTTACTTTTTGTGTCAAGAAAGTGGATTCGTTTTTTTTGGTCATGTCTTTTGGAGTTGTGTTCAGATTATGTTTTTATTTTGTTTTTAATAAAGTTTTCTTTTTCATATTTTGTTAAATATTGACGCTTTTCCTATGCATATATATTATACGGAATGAATATTTATTGGTTTTTTATTAACAGATAAATATAATAAGGATATTGAATAAGAAAAAGAAAGTCATTCGGAAGACAAATATCATTCTACGAAGAAGCCATTTCTTTGAATTTAGCCATTTTCTCATAAACTTTTGTGAAATATTTGACTGAATGTCCAACTTTTGGCTTGTAAAGTGTATCAACATGTTGAAAAAGATAATTCAACGAGAAATCCACATTTTTCATAATGAACATTTTCGTTTGTTTATCATTAGTTGATTGTAATTTTTCTAGCGCACGTTCATATGATTTCAAATGTAATTTCATTAATGCAACCAAAGCTTGAACAATCGTTTCATTAATTAATGAATAATGTATCTTATATAAATCACGTGAAAATGTTAAATAAGCTTTAGCAAATTGTAATGTACTTGGTGCAAGCGATATCTGTATAATATCATTGGTTTGAATTAAAAATGGTTGAAGAAATTTTCGACTATCAACACCTAATTCATGAAATTCGAAATATAATTGTTCGAGACGTTCATATGTTTGTATTTGAGTTGGTATCCATTTCTCATCTCGATGTCGTTGACGTAATGTATCAATGATAATATCTTTTTGTGTATTTATTATTTGAATGAGTACTTTTTCTAATTGCTCTTCGAACATAAATTTAACATCGATTAATTTCGATGAAAATTCATTTGCTTTCGTCAATAGAATATCGATATTTTTCATTGAAAAATTAAAATTTTTCGTACTAATATATTGTTGATTATGTAGAATTGTAATCAATTTTTCGATTTCACTTGACATCCAAACAATAAATTTAGTAAATGTTGACTTTTGATCTTTGAATATTTGCACAAATTCATAGTAACTATCGACAAGTCGAGTAAAAAATGTGTTCGCAAAATTCTCGACAAAAACAACATTTAATTCTTCTAATTTCGTTTGTTTCAATGTACTTTTCATCAGTGATAATTGTATTGTAATAAATAAATCACAAGCTTTCGGAATAAAACCGAGTTTTTTCAATGTTTGTATATGATGATAGTAATGTTTAAGTAGATTAGTTGAACAACCACGTTCACAAATATTTTGAATTTCTTTTTCAATTAATTTACATAGTTCTTGTTCTTTAATTTGTACACCTTTAACATATTCATCGACGAACGGCATAGTTTGTTGTGAATGTTCAGCAAGAAATTGTCGAGCATATTTTCTCGCACGAAGAATCAACGCTAGAGCATCATCGAAATTTCTTTCAGCTAAAAGAATAGTTAAACTTTCTAGAGTATCAGTAATCCATTCATCGGAATAGAATTCTTCTTCGAATGGTTGCTGTTGAAATGATGATCGATCACCTATCGATGACGATGCTGATGATACAGTTGATGCTGTCGAAACACGGCCTGGAGTTGTGTATAGGAGAGATCCACGTCTTTGTCGAGGATAGAGTGCACTTTCGAACATTTCTAGCCAATGTTTTTTACTTTGCGCATTGTCACACATCAATGTTAATGTTTCAAGATTATATTTGATAGAAAATGAATTTCTTAGCGAATCATCTTTCATGTTAATAATCTGTATTGCAGATGATTGATTTTGTTTTGATTGATTGCCTTGACGATTTGAATTGGTCGTATTTGTATTATTATTCATTCCACTTGTTGTTTGATGTAATTTAATAACTTGATCAACATCATAAGCTGTTGCTGTACGAAGATTAGTTGATTTGGCAATAATAAAATAATCTGTACATAGAAGAGCATAACATTGATGTGTAACAAACGAAGTCGGAGCTTTTGATGATGAACTGATTTTATGTGAGGATTTTGTTGGTGCATTTTCTAATTTCACTTCGGATAATTTACCACTATAGATCAATTGTCGATCAGGATTGGCAACGACAAGGCCAAGACTTTGACAATGATGAAGAAGTGTTTCCCAGGATTCATTATCCGATGCTTCGGATGATTCAGCCTAAGAAAAAAAAACAACCGATAGAACAAATCTTTAGCTTTAAATTGGTCTACTTTATTTTCAACATTGAGTAGTTCTTTAACTGTATTCAATAATTGTTTTTCATCGGCTAATAACGAATGTAATTGATAGACTTCGGATTCTAATGATGAAACTTCTTTCGCTGTTTCAATGAATTTCGTATGATTTCGGTAGACATTCTGTTTTAATTCTGTTTTAGCTTCACTCGAAATCAAATGCATTCGACGTTTCATATTCATTAAATCCGTACTACCAATTGATTTCGATGCTTAAAAACAAAAGCATAAAGTTCTTTTTCTTATTGCGTCTATATCGGTTTTCGTTACCAATCGATTGTACGAATGATTCAGGTTGAAATTTTGGCTCCAAAAAACGAGCACGAAAACCTGGATCACCATCACTATATTCCATTTTTAATCTAAAAAAAACACGCACGAATAAAATGGATTTGTGAGCATTTAGTTTTGGATGTGATTCGTTTAAAGACGAGCACCGAATATCAAACTTCCAACACGAACAATCGTACTTCCGACTTGAATAGCACGTTCATAATCATGAGACATGCCCATCGAAAGTTCGATTTCATCGATTGGAATCTTATATTTTTCACACAATTGATTTCGACATTGAACTAATGTATGAAAATCAGAATCATCACTCGCATTGACATTATCCAATAGACCAATTGTCATTAAACCTTGAACAATCAATTGTGAACAATTCGTTTTCACATGTTCATATAATGAAAGAAATTCTTGAATAGGAACGCCGGATTTCTGTGCTTCGTTGCTCGTATTAATTTGTATGAGAATGTTCAATGTTTTCGATTGTTGTGCAAGATTGTTATTTAATTTTGTTGCTAAATCAATTGAATCAACGGTTTGAATACAGACAAGATTCGGTATACGTGTTAAAACTCGATTGATTTTGTTGCTTTGCAAATGTCCGATGAGATGCCAACGAATTTCAGGACATTGTGTTAAAATTAAATCATCATTCGATTTCTTTTCTAATTCATCAATATAGTTTTCACCGAAATCACGTTGACCTGCTTGATAGAGTTCGACAATATTTTCGACTGGCTTAGTTTTTGAGACAGCTATTAGTTTTACAGATCGTTGTGTCGATTGAGACGCTACTTGAATACGTTCTAAGACGATTTTCCAATTATTTACTAAATCTGTCATTCGTAAGCTTTCTTTTTTCTCTTATCTACAAAAAGAAAACAAAAATGTATCATTTTTGTGGCTTATCGAAAGCTTTTGATTTCAATTGAGAGTATCTTCTTTCTTTTGCCAAAAAAAACCGAAGTACACGTGTATGTTTGCATGTCATTTTTATCTCTTTCAGCTATCTATCTTTCTTTTTCTTGTCGAGAAGCTATTGCAGGTGCAGTATGCCATGGGCAATTTACATATATTAATGCTTGCACGATGATTCTTGTATAAACAGAAAGCAAGAGACCGGCAACACCTGATGGAATAAAGACAAGAGAAGGAAATTGGTCTTCAATCGAGCATGAAATGTCCCTCTGGTGATGATACAAACAACAAATATACAGCTAAATAGACACAGAGAACGAGAGAGAGAGACGCTCATCATCTGTTCCAATCAAATAGCAGACGCAAAAAAAAGCGATGTTTATATACGTATATCTATTCGTTTAATGTATGATACTACGATCAAACATCAACAATAGTTCACTTGTAATGACATTCGGTAGGTTTGCAGAGAGCGTCTTTCTTTTTCATATTCGAACATAAACCAGTACCATCCAAATGTCCATACAGGCAAACACATGTCAGATGGAAAGATAGATACGTTGCACAGTTGCGCGCACACACACACACATCCCATCTTTTCAATGTCGGAAGCAAAAACAGTAACAGTTAACTTGCACACACACACACACACGCGCGCGTATGGTGTCTGCATCGTATCAACTGTCTTCTCTTCGTTTCTCTCTCTCTCTCTCTCTCTCTCGCTTTCTTTCTTTCTTTCTTTTTTTCATATGCATATATAACTTCAACTCGAAAAAAAAAATATATCATACAGCTGTTCAAAATTTCATTCTCATCTTCATCATTAGACAACGACGGGTAAGATGACGTCGACAATCGACAGTCTGATCATAGGTTTCGTGCCGATTTGAGATTCATTGAGTAGAAATAAAAAGAAAGAGATACATAGACTCGTCTCTCATGGGAAGTAAGAAAAAAAAAGAGACCATTTTTGACCAAAAATAGAAACATATGCCATGCAATGAGATAATTTTTAACTCATGTCATGCGCCTGTGCACACAAACAGATGTCCATTTTCGAATCATTTACTAAATATCTCATTCTATACGTTAAAAAAAAACGACAGACTAATCACGTACTAGTTTCAAATAGCGAGCGAGTAGTTCGATTTGATTAGGTAATATTATCCGTATTTTTTTTCTGTCATATTTCTTCTTGAAATATAATTGAGTCAAACAAAAATTATCCTTTATACAAAAGTACCCGTACTTATAATAAAGAATAATAATAATAATGATAGATTAGATAGCATATAATATGTATGTGTTTTTTCTCGACGATCGACAGACATCCAGATAGGATAGATAGACAGCTGGACAAAAAGAAGAGAGAGAGAAAAGAGATTCTATTGAATGTTATTGTAACCTGAGTAGGAGATACAAAACTGATCAATATATGTATCTTTCAATGATTTTTAGATTCAAATATGACTACATTGTCTTCTCAGTTCGATGATGATAATCAATCGGAACTTGAAAAAGAATTTCAAAAACTCGCTCTACTCGTTCCAACTATTCCTCGAAATCGTTATTTAACTGAATTAGAATTTCTCGAATTTGTCATTGGTTATATTCAACAATTACAAGAACTTCTATCTACGCAATGTTTAAATCATTTAAAATCGTCATTTATTTCGTCAACAAATCTTCTCATGAAAACAGATCGTCATCCATTATCACCGATTAATCTCGAATCCAATCTTCCTCATTAATTTTCTCGATTGAACAGTGTTTTTTTTCGTCGTATGAAAAACAAAATACTTTCTTTTTTTCTTCTCTTCTTTATCTCATTTGCATGTATAAAAAAAAACCAAAGTGCTTATCTGTTTATTTCGGTTCGTTCATTTTCTTTTTTATTTTTCATGCTAAAGTTAAATCTTCATTGGATGGAGGTTTTTGAAAATATTGTTCGAGCTCTTGTTCGGAAATATTCTGTAATGAATTCGGTTTCCATTGAGGTTTATTATCTTTATCAACTAAAACTAAAATAACCAACAAACAAACAAACAAAAATTCGTATGTTGTTTTTTTTTTGACAAAAGAGACGAGTTTACCTGCACGGACACCTTCGAAAAAATCATGACCATTCATAATATGTTGAGTAAGTCGATATTCCATGATTAAACAATCTTTTAGATTAAGATTTTGACCTCGTTTCAATTGTTCGAAAGTGATTTTTAATGATGTTGGACTCTGAAATGAGAAAATGAGCTATTCGAATGAATAGACAATGGAGGAGAAAGAGACCATTTTTTCGAGAATTCCAAGTTGTTTCAATGCGAATTCTGAACCATCGGCTTTTAACTGTTCGAGAATTGTTTCAACATTCTTTGTTTTAATAGAAAATAAACGATTGATTGCAGGTAAATCTTTTTCTAGACTAAATGCTGGTTGCGATTTGGCCTGAAAAGCACACGACAAACAATGAATTCATTAGAACAACGAAGATTTCTTACTGATTCGCAGTTTTTATCCAAGACTTGTTTCACTGTTTGATGATTTGCAGTCGGAATTTCGACGAGTTTTTGTTGAACTTCATCTAACTAAAAACATGAATAATCAAACATAAAAATTTCCTGTAAGAGTAGAATATTTTACTCGATTGGTTGGAACAAAATGTGTAGCTATTCCAGCATGAAACACATCGATACCACGTAGACGATGTCCAGTTAAACCGAGAAAAACACCTAGATTATTGTTTAAACGCGAAAGAAAATGCGAACCACCAACATCAGGAAATAAACCTTAAGAAAAACAAAACAACGAATGCATTCGATCGTTTGTTTTCATTTTACCAATAGCAGTTTCAGGCATAGCAATCGTTGTTGTTTCAGTTGCAATTCGAAATGGTCCATGAACAGAAAGACCACAGCCCTAAATAATCAATCGAATGATTTATCTGAATGAGACATAAACTTACTCCACCCATAGTTATTCCACTGATAATTGCTATGTATGGTAGTTTGTAATTACCGGTAAGATAGTTTAGTTTATATTCTTCACGAAAGAATGCTTCACGAAGTTGTTTAGTTTCAGGTGTTTTAGATAAAAGTGCTACGAAATCGGAAAATATCGTTCTTAGATTTGATTTTGATCTCGAAATTACCTTTGATATCACCGCCAGCACAGAATGCTTTCGGTGTTGTACTTTTAATGATAACTAATTGAGTTTTACCATCGGTCTCCCATTGCTAAAAACGGAAATTTTGAAAGAAAAATTTCGAAGAAAAACAAAGACAACAACTTTTAATTTCGGATAGATTTGTTCAATCATCGGTAATGAAAGAGCATTCAATGCTTTTGGTTTATTCAAAAGAATAACTCCAGTTTTATTGATATATTCGAATTTAACATCATCGGATGACGAACTACTACTACCACTGCTTTGAGCATTTTGACTTGTAACTTTCGCCAGTTTCGATGTTGATAAATGAATATTTAAACTTGGAGTTAATTGAACAAATGAACAACGCTTGATTAGTGTTCGAAACATGTCGAAACAAATCAACAACAAAAAATAAAAACAACTAATCCGTTTTTATCAATCAGAATGCAAATAGATCAACGACATCTATACAAACGAGTCCATGATTTCAACCAGTCAAATGTTATTACTAAGGCCAATATATACCTGTATCTACTCCATGTTTTAATCTCCAAATAGATTCATTTCTCTCTCTCGATCTGATCATGTCGAATCTCGTGGAAAATGATGTTGGTTGTTCGGTCTATCGTTCGAAAGATTTAGTTTCAAACTTTAAAATTCGGTAGACTTTTAGTTTTACTCTTGATTTTTGTTTTCTATCGATTATTTTCAAGTGTCAAACTCGAACGTTTAACTTCGAGCGCGTTATTACCAAGTCTTCAACGACTTCGAATCGAAGAAGATCTCACGCGTTTGCTCCATGCCGATGGTAAACTCGCAGAAAAACCAAAGGCAACGAAAACCGATGCAGCACAAGCTCTCGATGAAACAAAACGATCGGAATACGAAGAAGTAGTTATCGGTTGGCAACAGAAATTATTCAATCGTGTAGGAAGAATTCGATGATTTTCTCTCGGCTTAATTTTTCTTATTTTTTTAGCGTGAATTTGAGGAATATGGAAATGGTGCTGGCAAAGAAACCGATCCATTACGACTGAAATATTACAATGAGATACAACGAATGAAGTATTGATCGATTTTAATGATGAAGAAAATACGATTCCTTTTCTCCTTTAGAGCGAATCGAAGACAACCAGGACGAATTTATACGTATATCGAAGGCGATCCATACGGTTTCATTAAAGACGTAAGAAAACGATTGATTTGAAAAATACTTACTGAAATTCAATTTTGAATTTAGTTGGATTATTTTCAAACTGATTCACCTAGTGAACAACCAAGTCAATTGGCTTTAGGAATGAATACTATTCGTAATTGAAAAATATAAAAAAAAAGATACATAATCTTCATCGATTGTTTTTCTAGGCAAACGTCGTATTGCTCCACCTCGTTCGAAACTAAGGTATGTTCCTCTTCTTCTTATTTTGCATTCGAAAACCTGATTTTCTAGCGACGAAGATTATCTACCGAAATCAAATATCATCAATTCGAAACCAACTGATGACGATCTTCGAAATAATCACTACGCATCGTTATCCTATCAGACAATGTACATCATGCTTGATCTCAACGATCAAATCGATGCAACAACTGGTCTGGTCACTAAAGCATCTTTTCCATTAGGCCAACATGTTCTTTGTACAATTCAAATCTATGCCAATGGAACCATTGTTCTCGAACCGGATTTTAATAGTGGTAAAATGGCGTATATTGTCGAAACAGGCGCTTTGCATAATGAAGTTTATCATTACTATTTGGAGCATGCATCGATACCGATTAGTACTGAAGATTTTCTCAAAGAACGAAGATTATTCGATGAAATTGCATTGAGAAAACAAACGCATCGTTTGCAAATCGTTGGCAATGAGTTCGATGCAGTAAATAAGAAAAAAAAAACGTTTTGTTGGGGAAATTGACTCGATTTGAAATATTCGAAGGTTCCACCAGCCGTCTTGAAATTGAACGTTTTCGGCGAGATTGTCAGTGGAAAAAATTTCGAATACGATGATCTCTATGTTTACTATTCAATTGACTTGCCCGAGAGTAAGAATTGAAGGGTTTCAATTTTGATTGTCAATTCAATTTCTCTTTTCGAAACTTCAGATTGGTATGCTGATAAATCAACCGTATTCTCAGGCTATACGCATACAGCAAGTGCGACTAAATCGAGCAAACATGTACGAAGAAAACGATTGAATTTGATTGCTAAGGAATGTTTTGAATTTTTAGGACGATATTGTTTATTATTCACATCCGTTTGAAATCGTACTTTGGTATCGACCATCGCCGAGTTCGGCTGATCATGGTGAGAAAAGAAAATCTTTGGTTTTTTTGTTAAAAATTCTTATTTGATGTCGATTGAAGAATTGCCACGAATGCCAAAGATCTATTTTCAAGTTGCTTCACAAGATATCTGGGGTCGTCATCGAACCGAAGGCTATACTTATCTCGACATTCCAAGTATTCCAGGTTTCTATGATCAAGAATTATCCTGTTGGCGACCACGAGGCGATTCAATATTCAACGAACTTCGTCGATTTTTTATCGGAGGTTCCAATGAACTCGAAGACATCAGTTATGTTGCCATTCCAAAACAATTCGAAAGTGAAAAAGTACGAAACAATAAACAAACAACTATTTGATTGATATTCTATTCTCGGTCTACGTAGAATAACACGCCGTTAAATCGATTTGGTTTTCGTACGGTTTCGACAGGCTCTTTAAATGTTCGAATGAATGTCGTTTTTCAATCGCAGTATGTATTCCTAAGCATCAAACGATGAAAAACCAATGTACACATTTCAATTTAGAACCATTGCAATGGAACACGAGAAACGACGTGAACATTATGCGACCAATCGTTACGGGTAAACGATAGTTTTTCGAATGTTTTCGGTTTCTAATTGTTTGTTTGTTTTTTGCATAGATTTGATGCGTTCATGTCGAATATCAATGCAGCAATTGGTAGGAAGAGTTTCCGTTTTTTTTACATAGGAAATTGTTTGAATTTTCTTTGTTTAGATGCATTCCAACAAGCTAAACAACGTGCATTGGAAGTTCGAGAATCGGCTTTACAATTACTAACTCCGAAAGTTACTACAGATTACGATTGATCAGAGCTCATCGTCAGATTGACTCGAATGTTTATTTGTTCTTTTTCTCTCTTTTATGATAGAATGAATCTGCCGTCCATTTTGTTTTGTCTAGTATTTTGTCTACTAATCTTATGAAAATTAATCGTTTTTCTTTTCTTTTTAAATAAAAAATAATAATAATTATGATTATTATTCTTTGGAATATTTCCTTTCTAGAAAACAAAATAATGCATCTACGATCAATTGTTCGATATCGAAATGTTCTTTCAACATCTATGCGTACACTTCACGGTTATACACCGATGATTTCAAGTCGATCAACAACAGTGAATGTTAATCAACATTTAGTTGCACAAAAACCAATGACATTTCGTCGGTTTTTAACAACCAATGTTGATCCATTGAAAAAAGATAATACATCTCGTAGGCGAACTTTTTTGTTTTTACCGAAGAAAAAAGCATTTTCTTATTTTCAAATGTAGAACCTGAAAAGCATCAATTTCAAGCTGAAACTCAACAATTATTGCATATTGTTGCTAAATCTCTTTATTCCGACAAGGAAATCTTCGTTCGTGAATTGATCTCGAATGCAAATGATGCATTAGAAAAACTCCGTTACGTTCAATTATCCGCTGGAAATGAACAAATCAATGATGATAAACGAGAAATCTATATAACTGTTGATGATATCGAAAAAACGATAACGATCAAAGTATTTTCATTTTTGTTAGTTGACATGAAACATTTCTTGGAAATAACTAGGATACTGGTATTGGTATGACTAAACAAGAAGCAATCGACAATTTAGGAACAATAGCTCGATCAGGTTCTCGAATGTTTCTTGAAGAATTAAAAAAGGATAAAAATTCAACCGATGATGGAAAAATTATTGGCCAATTTGGTGTCGGTTTTTATTCGGCGTTTATGGTCTCGAAATCAGTTGAAGTTGTCACACGATCGTATAAACAAGGCGAGCCAGCCTATCGATGGACATCAGATGGGTAATTCTTCCTTCTTTTTTTAAAATCAAAATCGAAATACGTTTGATTTAGATCGGGTTCATATGAAATCGAAGCTATTCCAGATGATGTTGAACGTGGCACAGCTATTCGTTGTCATTTACGTGATGATTGCACAGAATTCAGCAAAGAAGAAACAGTCAAACGTAGGAGATTATCTTCGAATTCGAATCTATACATTTCGTTTTCTTTATTTCAAAATAGAAATCGTTAAAAAATACAGTAATTTCGTATCAGCACCGATTTATATCAACGATACTCGTGTGAATAATCTTCGTGTATGTCTACGAAACTTTGTTCTATATGAAGGTAGTAATTAACTATCGTTTTTGTTTTCAGGCCTTATGGATGGAAGATGCAAAATCGATTAAAGAAGATGAACATACTGAATTCTATCGATTTATTACAGGTCAATATGATAAACCACGATACACATTGCAATATAAAATCGATGTTCCGATCAATGTTCGTGCATTGATCTACATCCCGCAATACAAACCAAGTAAAATCGAAGAATATTCACGTCTTTTGATTGAAGAAATGTTTTGAATAGATATTTTCGATGTTACACAAGAAGCTGATGTCGGTGTCGCTTTATACAGTCGAAAAGTTTTGATTCAACCGAAAGCCAATCAATTATTACCTCGATGGCTTCGATTTGTTAAAGGTAAATCGAAAGATTTGTTGAATTTTTCGAAATTAAAACTCCATGTTTCTCTAGGTGTTGTCGACAGTGAAGATATCCCATTGAATTTAAGTCGTGAACTTCTACAAGACAGCAATCTCATTCGGTATGAAGCGATTTGTCTTTTTCAATTCATTGGAAAATATTCTCTTTGATTAGAAAAATTCGTTTATTATTAACTCAACGTGTCATTCGTTTTCTCCAAGAACAAGCGAAAAAAGACAAACCAAAATATCAAGAATTCTACGAAGATTACAAATTATTCTTCAAAGAAGGCATTGTTCGTACATCAGACCAAGGCGAAAAAGAAGATATTGCTAAATTACTTCGTTTTGAATCATCACGTGAAGAACAAGGCAATTTAATTAGTCTCGAAGAATATATCGATCGTATGGTACCCGAACAAAAACAGATCTATTATCTAGCTGGACCATCGAGAGATTTGTGCGAAAATTCGCCATACTATGAAGCTATTCGACAAAAAGGCTACGAAGTTTTGTTTGTTTATGAATCGCATGATGAAGTTTTATTGATGCAATTAGCTGAATTCGATAAGAAGAAACTTAAATCTGTCGAATCAGAATTAGAAACTGATACGAAAAAAGATGATGTCATACTTGAAGGAGGTAAACTAAGATCTACTATGAAACAAGACGATTTGTCGTGTTTTAGATTCTCGTAGTTTGAGTCAAGATGAAGCTAATGCATTAAAACAATGGATTTTGAAACAATTTGGTGATAAGATCAAAAACGTTAAAGTAATAGTTCTTTTTTATATAAGAAAAAAAAAGACTGGACATTGCCTGACATTCAGATTAATACCAAACTTGATCAACATCCATGCATAATCACAACAAACGAAATGGGTGCTGTTCGTCATTTCTTGAAAACGAATTTACTTCAACGAGATAAACAACAAGAAATCTACAAAGTTCTTCAATTAAATTTCGATATCAATCCTAAACATATATTGATTAAAAAACTTTATACACTTCAAAAATCCCCGGATACACAGTTGGCAACAATGCTTGCTCAACAAGTAAATGATCGTTCGTTTGTTTGTTTCGCTTGGAAAGATGATTTTTGTTTTAGTTAATCGATAATGCTTTGGTAACAGCTGGTTTAGTTGAAGATCCTCGTTTAGTTCTCACCGGTTTAAACAAACTTTTAGAAAAAGTTCTTGAAAAATACTGAGATCAGTGTTGACTGTTGGTTTTTTTTTTCGTAATAAAAAGAAAACTAATTAACAAAAAGAAGAAACGAAAAGAATCCTATCAGACATTGAAGAAAAAAAGAAAAACAAATCAACTGGAAAGACATTTGAGAGCGAGCATTTTTTTTCATGAGTTGTTGCCGTTACTGATTTTCAGCTATTCGATGGATTGTTTGATCCCAAGTGAACGAATACAATTGAACACGTTCGGGGAATTTATATTTTTGTGTCGTTAATATTCGACGCCAGATTTCACGCATATTATTCATTGATCCAGGCTAAAGATCAAAAAGATAGATTACAATTTTGTCTTTTTTTTTCTCTTCTATGCTTACAAAATGTCCAAACATGATCGTATAGAATGATTTCGATGACATGAAACGAGTATGTGCTAATTGCTGAGGAATTGTATACAGTGAACCTAGTTGAGTATATGTAACATTTGCAGCACTTGCTACAGCACCGGTGATAAAATAATCATCAACCCAGAAAAATGGGATATATAAACTCGCATTATACCTAAATCATATATTTTGCAATGAATAAAGAATTCAGAAAAAAAACCAAGAATCTTACATTTTTGCAGGCATATCGCCAGTTAAAATAAAAGCTAAAAACCGAAGAAGAAGAAAGAAAAAACATCTTTTCGAAATGTTCACTTTTGGATTTTACCTGATCCACTACAATATGGCGGAAATCTATCCAAAGGAAAATCTTCTTTACTCAAATACCATTTTGATTTACTAAATAATCTTCAATTATTCTTATAATTGATCTATCGTATTCTTACCTATCTCTCATGACTCCCATTGATTTCCATAATAAACAAAGTATTGTTCCTTGTTTATTTGGATCATCTTTATCGATAAATTTCAAATGATTCATCATTGTAAATGTATTCACGACAACATCATCATCGACTTTAAGAACATATTTCGTTTGTGGACAATAATTCGATATCCATTTCAATGCCATTATACCTTTGTATGTTAGATTTTTATATGCATCAATGAAATCTTCTTGAACAATATCTCGATATAATTCATTTTCGTATCCAATCGCTTTCATAACTGTTTTGTCCATACTTTTGCCAATCATGAATACTAAACGTAAATCAGGAAATAATGTTCGTGTTGACCATGTTTCACGTATGACCATACGACGTTGATAATTTGTTGGGCCCGAATGAACATAAACTAAGACGTAGACTGATGAATTCGAACTTTGATTACATACAGAATAGCCCGGATTTATAATATAAGAGAAATCATGTGGACTAACAATATGATCACGTGGTCGATAAGGATTAATGATTGAGGATGGAGTCGTTGTCTTGGTTGTTGGATTTTCATGTTGATTAACACAAATAATTAAATCCAAAGAAATGAAAACGAAAAATATGCTTATCAAGAATAGTTTTTTCATCTAGAATAGTAAAAAGATATTATTCAAGATGGATAGATACATGATACGACTGTCTTCGACTAACGCATGATTAATCCATTATTCGACCAGAAAATCTTCTTTCTGTTTCTCATCGATCTCATTTTTCTCGTGTATTTTCTATATATTCGAAACAAAAAAAAAAGAAACACCCCTACAACTGACAGATAGACATCTATTCATCATAAAAATTCTTTCTTTTCTCATGGACGACTATCGAGAGAAAGGAATAGAAAAAAAAACAAGCATGACATGACATAGAACGAACATATATTTATTTCAAAGAAAATTCGATTTATCTTTTGATTTCGTACGTTTATACCCTGAAAAATACTCGTAATTCATTGTGTTATGCTTAGCTGTTCTATGGTTGTCTTAGATTTCAAATTATTGAAAAGGAATAGAAATTCGAACGATCGAATGGCATCTAGTAACACTCACAGTACATTTGCTTATTGTCGTTCTTTACTATTCTTTTTTTCCTCTTTCTCTTCCTCCTTCTTCTTATATGTGCAAAACGTAATTCTTCGTATGAAATTTTCTTTTTTTTTCTCTTCTACCTATATAAGGTAAATATAAGTCAAAGAAATGTCTTTAGATCAATATATCCGTTTGAAGAAAACGAAAAAAAAGGAACTTTCAGATACTATTGTGACTAATCGAGAAGAAAATCTAGCTTGAGGAAAAACGAATTGTAAAAAGGAAATTGATTCTCTTGGGTATAGTTGTGGTTCTCATCTATTTGTTTTCTGACGGGAAGAAAAAAAAAGAGAAATACTACTTTAGCACGTATATCAACGATCGTCATTGATAGTTTATGCGTGTGTATATGGTCGCAGAATTTCTTTTCTAAGTCTATTTTTCTTTCGTCGCTCTCTCTCTTCCTCTCTCTCTCTATTCTATAGTACTTAATGAGAATAACGATGGATGACTGCTGCTAATACATACATACGTAACTATGAGATTTGTCGTTCTGATGCGTCTATTCATGAAGAAAGGAAAGAGAATGGATGTTGATCTATTGTTATTTTACATTGGTTAACATTAACAAAAAAGAACTTATTATTTGATTTATGGTATTAGAGCAAAAAATCATTTGAAGAAAAGAAAAACGTCGACATTCACAGGATATGTTCGCATTGTTTTTGTTTAGATTAAATATTGGAAAAAAACGTAAACAGAAACTAAATGTAATGACAGCTTATTTTTCGTGCTATCTGTCTATCTACGGACAAAAATAACCTTTTTTTCCGCGTTTCCTACGATGATAACGATGTACACAAAGCAATTATTCATTCTACCAGTGATGATTATATAATCTAAAGTATAACGATGATTTAATTACTTCTTCAAACAAAACGAATGACACAATCTGCTTATTTTGGAGAGTGAGGGTGAACACGTTGATGACAATCGATCCTGTAGGTATCAACAATAAGGACGGATATGAAGGTCAAAATAGAATTTATTGCACATACTAGTGTTAGATCATATCAACAATAAAGATAACATATAGAGTAGAAGAAAAAAGAAACGTAGCCCAAAGAGCTATTTCATAATCTATATGTCTTTGTGATCTATTGACATGCAACATTCAGTGAAAAATATGCTTGCTAAGATAATCATCTTTTTTCTAATCTGCATTACAATTACAGGTAGATTATTATTATTACTAATAGAAGAAAAAATAACGAGAAATGAAATGAAGATTAAAGTAGAAAACTCATTTTTTTATGTATATTAGATGCGCTTCATGATCATGCAAAAGAATGTTGTCAAATTGGACGATTACAAGCTAAAAATAGTCAAACATGTTCCATGACAAATTCAGCAAATCAATCGAATTATTGTCGATATTTAACACAGATATGTTGTCTTGAAAATTTACGTGATTATTTTTGTGAACAAGGCTTACAAACAGCACTTCGATTGTTACCATGTAATGAAACGAAATTCGAAGTCAAAGATTCCTATCAGGTGTGTCATTGATTATTCATCGTTTTGTCATTGAATATGAATATTTTGATGTTTTAGATCTGTTGTAAATGTTGTGAACTAGGCGTTCGAGCAGGTCGTGACGGTGAAAATTGCCAACCAGTCACTGTATTCAATGAAAGATGTAGTCAACAATTTACAGATTGTTGTAAAAAAGCCAAATCATGTGAGAAAAATGCGTGAATCGATTTGCTAGATGAAATGATTGTTTCTTTCTACGTATAGTACATTGTGATGCAGGTTTCGAAATGAATGATCGTGGACGTTGTCAAGGTAGATTGATATTTTTATTTTGCTTGTCGTCGAAATTTTCTGTCTTGAAATAGATATCAATGAGTGTCTTTCGAATCCGTGTCCGAAAACAATGCAATGTGAAAATACTCCAGGTAGTTTCCGGTGTATCGAAGGATGCGAACAAGGTTATATCTGGTCAATGAAATACGGACAATGTCGAGGTAGAAATCGAGAAAATCAGTTTTTTGTTATTATTTATTTGATAATTAGATATTGATGAATGTGCGATCTATAAACATAATTGTACGTTCGGACATCGATGTGAAAATATGCCGGGTTCGTTTAGGTAATTACGATATGAGGCGAATGTAATAGATTCGAATTTATTTTTCAGATGTATTCGAGAGAGAAACTGTGGTACGGGATATCAAGTTGATCCAATGACACAAACATGTGTCGATGTCGATGAATGTGAACAAGGTATTGACGAATGTCGGTGAGTAATTCTCAAGAATTATCAATGACAAATCGTCCGTTCTGTTCGATTTCGTAGGCCTGGGTATATCTGCAAGAATACTCCTGGAACATACAAGTAGATTTAATTGTTTTTTTTGCTATTCGGTATATGTATACGTATTGTGTTAGATGTGTACCACAAAAATGTGTTCTTGGAGAAAAATTCAATGCTTTCTATGGTCGTTGTGAGAAAATTCAATGTCCAATAGGTTTTAATGTAACATCCATAGGCAAATGTGTTGGTAAGAAGATGAATTTGAATGAATTTCTCCATTGAGAAATGAAATTCTACTTTTCAGATATCAATGAATGCGCACAAAATCCGTGTAAATTCGGTGAACGATGTGATAATACACCTGGTTCATATCGTTGTGTACAAATATTCACTTGTGCAAATGGTCTCGAAATGAAAAATTCTCAATGTTTAGGTTCGATAGATTGACTTTAATCTTTTTTCAAAGAAATAGTATTTCACCAAAATTAGATGTTGATGAATGTCAAATTGGAACTCATACATGTTCTTCATCGTCGATCTGTAAGAATACATACGGATCATTTCATGTAGGAAAAGAAAGAACGAGAATTTAATTGAAGAGAAATGATTTCGAATTTAGTGTCTCTGTCCGAATGGATTTGTACTTGAAAATGGAAATTGTATTGGTAAGATTTTATTATTCATATGAGAAAATAATTATTCGAATAAAAAATCAATCGTAGATGAAGACGAATGTTTACGAGGAAATTCAATCTGTCCAATAAATTCTATTTGCAGAAACACACCTGGATCATATCGAGTATGTTCAAATAAACAAAAAAAAGATCGTTTAATTATTTTCTTTAACTAGTGTGAATGTATATCTGGTTACAAATTGTCTTCGGAACGAGCTGTTTGCGAAGGTATTTTAATTGAATTTAAAGAAAAAAATTCGAAACTATTTTTATTTCAATGAAAAAAAGATTTAAACGAATGTGCAGTTACTCCGAATATTTGCCAGCACAAGTGTATTAATGTTCAAGGATCATATTACGTAAGATTGAAAAAAAAACGAAGGCTATTCCTTCAAATAGAAATAAATTTGTTTCTGTAGTGCCTATGTCAAGAAGGTTATCGATTGAATCCTGATAAACAAACATGCCATGGTTTGATAATTTAAAAAAAAATCTTCTGATTTAGTCATTGTTTTTCATTCTCATTCTCTCATAGATATTGACGAATGTTCAATGATCGATAATCTATGTCAATATCAGTGTGAAAATACTCTTGGTTCATATCAATGTACTTGTCCGTCAGGTTTTACAGTTAAACATAAACGAAAATGCCAAGATATCGATGAATGCCAATTAAACATTCATAATTGTTCGAACGAGGCGATTTGCATAAATATTCCGGGTAGTTTTCGTTGTCAACATATTCACTGTCCGGAAGGTTATAATCGAATCGAAAATAAGTAAAAAGCAAATCTTGATTTCATTTTCTTTCGATGAATCAATTCGATGATTTCTAGTCGATGTCAATTAAATTCTCGTTGGTGTCTTGAACATCAAAATCAACCGGATCTACGTTGTACAAATCGTAAACCATTGAAATATGTTTACTCATTTCTTTCTCTTTCAAGTAAATCATTCGCATTTATGTAAATAATCTCTTTTGAGAGAAAACGAATATATTTAGAACAACTTCAAATTCCAACAGAAATATTTCGCATTCGAAATCGTCCGTTAAATGCTCATCAACATGCTGAATATGAGTTTGTGTTTACGAATGAAAGTAGTGCTCGACAAATGATTGAAAACAAATTTCAATTGCAAATATCATCGAGTAATACGGCTCATTTAATTGCAATTGAGCCGTTGGATATTGGCCAAGACATTGAATTGAGTATTCAAATGAAAATTTTTACGAAGAATCTTTTGACTTCGATTTCGATTATGAAAATTTCTCTTTTTATTAGTGAATTCAAATTTTAAGAAAGAAAAAACACGAGAACTAAAAAATGAAATGTTCTTTCTTTAATTGTCTAATATGCAGATCGAGTTTGAAATTTCCAAAGGATCGGCGATTTGTACGAGAGAAGACTGCCCGGTGATAATTCACAAATAAGTTCGAATTCTCGGCCAAATGCTGATCTAAATTATGAATTCTTTTTTTGTAAATTTCTTATTGAAAAACGTTCGATATCTACCGATTGAATTGATTTTCATTAACAGATAGACATTTATTTGTCGATGATTGAACAAGAAGAAGTTTATCATCGATTTTCACTTCCGAACCTTCGAGTTCCATTCGAAGATGAATTGTTGGATGTGTCACTGTCCAAATACTATTTCGACCGGGATTATTTGTGAATACAACGTCGCATGTTCGACCGCCACGAGTCGCACTTTTGATACAAGTTAAAAATAACTAAATAGAAATTTGCATATATACAAACACAGCGAGAAAGAGCATTCTACTTCTCCATTGATATCCGAAAGCAAGAATTCATCGCCATATTTAATCGGTTGAGAATCATCGGAAAGATTTGGACTAAAAATCAGCAACGAAAACAAAACAATGAGATCTTGTTTTATGAATAAGTCTACCGTCGAATGACCATTGTTGAACGAAATGTCGGACGAATCATTGTAGTGCCAGTAGCTGTTACTTCACGAGTGCCACCATTTGTCGTTGCTGTATGTTCTATACCAGTAGCTAAACAGCAATCTAATTGAGATTTTTCACCTGTTAACTTTGCTTCATGTGTCCATGTATTGAACAGAATAATTTGATGACCAAAACGAAGTAATCCATCACCACCTGAGGTACTCAATGGAATCTTTGAACCGAACAAAATAAATAAAGTCTTATTTATCAATTGCTCACCGTTTTTGACATTCGCTCAACTTCAGTTAATTTTTGCGAAGCTAATTGACCAGTAGAACGTTTATCAAGAAAATCATTTAGAACTTCCTAAAATTCCATAGAAACAAAAAAATGTCTCAAATCATCATCATTATTTACTTCTTCCATGACTCGATCTTCATACCAATTTCCAATTAATACATGAGGATTATACGGTCTTACATTAGCTCGGTTATCCATCTTGATTGTTGAATTGTTCGAAAAATGTTTAGTAACAAAATAAAAAAAAACGAGTCAAACGTTTCTATGTTACCATTCAGTTGTCAAGTCAATCGACAAGTACTAATCCACTCTTCTTTTATTTACAATAAAGAACAATCACAATATAGTATATATTTCTTCGTATTATTTACACTAGAATCTATTTGTCTTGTTATTAAATGTTCAAATGATTGATATTCTATGAGATCATTCGAAAACAATTATTGAAAAATAATTGCTTTGCGTACAGTAATGTCTAGCATAGATAATTCTTTGTTCGTTTTAAATCAAATAAATCACGTTCAATGTTTTTAAAATATATGAAAATAAATATTAACAGAAGCATTAAAAACAAAGAGAGAAGGTATGTCAATCTGTCTCTTGAACATGAATGACGAGCAATCAGTTTCTTATATTAGATAACACGTTTCGTGCTCAATGCGTCTTTGAAAGTGTTAACAAAGAAGATTATTAAGATGACAAAGTAATTTTGTCAAGGCAATCAGTTTTCGAATATTTAATTATGAAAAAAACAGAAATTTTATGTCGAAAACAAAATAGAAAAAATATTTTTTGTCTTTTTTTCTAATGAAATTAACTCAAACATTAACAAATCAATTCTTTCGGTTAAGAAACGTTAATCTTATAAATTTACATGTAAATTTTATTATTTATGTCGCGATTGTTATGTAAATTAAATGAAAACGTCTTGTTTTTTTTCTAGTTTATTCTATCGACAAATGTTGACAAATGAAAATAGCAATTGAATCTGTCAGAAACAAGTTCGATCTGAGATTTTAATGTTAAATTTATAATTACCTTATCGAACCTTGTTTGAGACACGTCTGTTTGAATTGTTAACAAGATATTTGATTCTATTTGTGTTCAAAAAAACAGATTAGGAGATTTAGTAATGTCAAATCTACGGAAATATCGAGAGAATACACATAATATTCAACTACTTATATAATGAATAATAAAAAAAATAGAGTAGAAAAACAAAACGGAAGGAAGACAATTCTTATATTGATTTCACTTGCTCGATTATTACATGACGACAATCGGTGAGTTCATAGATATATATTTTTGCTTCTTTAAATTTAGTTAGCAGAAATAAAAAGAAAAACAAAGAATATATTCTTTGAACGAGCTCGAGGCTAGTCAGGAAAGAAATTTAATAATCGAAGATAAACGATGACACATTCTCTCGCTCTTTCTGAGCAGACTAAGCAAACCTAATTAGGCCGACAGCTACTAGAAGAAGTTCTCTGAAAAGGAAAAGAAAACAGAATATGGATTTATATTTATATTTATATATATTGGCATTGTCTTCTCTTCTTCAATCTAGTTAAGTATATGATAGAAAACATCACTCGGTAATTTTTTCTATACGATTTCCTATTCGCTTCAATCAGTTTCTTGTTTTTTTCCTCTCTTTCGTTTTGTAAGTAATTGTTGATGGAAAATAAACGTACTGTATGTCGGCTTTTAATGTTCAACATGTTTTTGCTCTTTTGTCACTATGATTATTGAATGATTTATTATCTGAAACTATGTGTGCACAAGACAGAGATCACAGTTATATTTCTTTTTTTTTCTATGTCTTTCTTTCTCTCTCGCTCTTTCTGTCACTGTCTGCCTATCTCGTTTTGTTCCGGAATATAGTTTTTATTTCTCTCGTTTTTGGAAAAGAGTGGGTTGAGATAGAATATTGCATTTACTAGTAGATTTGCCAATACAATAAATCTTCTCCTATTCAATTGTATTCCGTTCATTTATTAGAAGTAGATCCTGTCACAAGTCACATCGAGTCCAAATACCATTACGAAAATCGTAACTGAATGAAACCACTTCATCATCGAACAGATCTATATTTTTCAAAAAGAAACAAATTTCTCTCTTTCTTTTTTTCCTCCTAGATCACATATTTCCTTGTTTCTTTGTCTGAACACTTATATCGAAATTAACTTGCACACTATGCATCCGATCAGTATTCTGTTCGCGTTTGTCCTCGGCTGTATAACTTTAGTCACAATGACATGTGCTCTCTCGATTAACAATAATGAGGTAACTCGAAGTGATTAATTATTTTTTTTAAACAAAAAGGCTATTGTTTCTTTTAAGAAAATTCAATCGTCAATCGCCGATCTACGTACAAAACGTTCACTAGCAAATAAACGTTTCTATGATTTTGGTACTCGATCAATTAACTATGATGATGATGGTCTTGAAGATTTCAATAATGAATTTAATCGTTTACGACGTTTCTATGATTTCGGTACAAAGAAACGTTTTTATGATTTCGGTTCCAAAAAAAAGCGTTCAAATGAATAATAAACATACTGAACTATTAAAACAACAACAATAACAACATTTCTTGAATTTTTCTTTTCTTTCTTCATATAATTATATCTGTCATTCATATACATATATATCATCATCATATCCTTGCCTCCCAAAGGGTTTATCTTAAGAAAATAAGTTCGTGAATGATCTTAATGTCTATCGAAAGAAACACATTGATCCGTTATAGTACTAACAATCGTTTAATTATTTGCATCATTGAACTCAACAAATAAAATTATATTATGAATAATTATATTTTTTATTTGATCAAGCATTTTCATTTTCTTCTTACGAAACGAAACAAAAAACAAAGAAAAAGAAAAACACAGTCATAAGAATGTTTTCGATTTTGTTGTTTGGCTTCGAGAAAATCATTTATGAGTTCAGAAGAGTACACTTGGAAAAAGAGAGACATTTTCAAGTTTGACTTTATGAATTCAGAGATGACTCAGGTCAACAAGAAAGAATAACGATATGTATTCAAATAAGTGTCTCTAGTTTTCTATTTGCTTGTGTAGGAGTACTTGGAATTGAGATTCGACTGTGACTAGGCAATATACAAATTCTGGTTTGGTTCTTTTTGATAGATTATTTCCGGTAATCGGTTGTCTCAAAACGGAACTCGAGTTTGTATTGCTTTCATTAATTTTAAAGAATATTACTTTTCATCTTACGTAAAAAAAAGAGAACTATTGCATAGTTATCAAAATTAAAAAGAAAACAAACGTTGATTTCTCTTGACAAGAGTCAAAATAATATATCTAAATTGATCATTTATGAAATTATTTATTTAGTTCGAGTGTAAAATTATTTTTCTTTCATTCTATTGATGAATCGATCATATATTCTCAACGGTAAAAAAAACATCATTCATATATGAACTCGTATTTGATCAGTCAACTCGAACTTTTGAACTTGATTTAGAATCATTAAATGAAATGATTGGTAAATATTATCCAAGTAATATAGATGCATTTATATTTATCTAGTTAATAAAAGAAAGTTTTAGTCAATGAAATGAAATATATGGAAATGATATTTATTTTTTGTCTTTTGATAGCAATGAAAAATAGTCTCCTGATATTTATTATCCCGAAATTGAACGCTAATAACAAATATTTATGCGAAAGAATTGTTCAAATCCAGGGCAATATTTTAAAATGTATACTCGAAATGCATAAATTTATATCCATAGAACATCGAATAAGATTATTCCTTTTCTTTTGCTATGGAGTCCCGCTGTTTTTTTTCCTATTTTTTCTTGTTCTTTCCGGAAATATATCCGTTTTAACTGTCAGGATGAGAATTAATATTTTATGAAAATATTCTCTATTTTTAAATTTCTATTGAATGTCAAAAAAATTTCAAATAAATTAGCAGATTAAAATATAATTAGTCATTCATAAATATTGCAGTCTACAGCTTAAAACAAGTCGATAAAAATCTCTTTACCTTTAGTAATTATGCAAAAGCGAAAGTCTTGCTTTTCTTAGTTAACATATCTGATCATCGTGATAATAAATCAATCAATAAAAGAAACAGCCAATAGATAAATTACATATGAAAAATCTTTCATTAAATAACTAACATGCAATTGTTCTTTTGTCTTAGATTTCGAGAGAAAAAAAACTCAGAACGATGCGTAATCTTATCGATGAATGTTGTATCAACCATTGACTTGAAATGCTCATTGAATAAATGAATAAAACGACAAGAAGAAGACGAAACAAGACAAAGAAAAGTGTGCTTGAATGGCTTGCTATTGAAGATGGAAAATCGAGTGGCAGATTGTCAGTATTCTCTCTTGCTTCTTTTTTCCCCCTTTTTTCTTTCTATTTCGTAATGTTTTACTTAGAGTTTCTATGTTTTTTCTTCTTTTATAAGAACGCTCATTTAACCAGTATAGAAATCTCGTCTGTTTACCTCATCATTATCAGTAGGAGAGGAGAAAAAGAACGAATAGCAGAGAATCGACTATGTAAGCAACGAAGAAAATAGCACAAGAAAAGGTATACATAATACGTCTGTTTCATCTCTATCATTGGCTTTAGGATAGATACTACAACGAGTCGAGAAGAGAAAATATTTATCAGAAAGAAAGGAAAGAAGAAGAAGAAGAAAAAGCTAGGGCGAAAGTATTAGCTTAATCGTTATATAACTCAACAATCTTCTATCAATCAGCTTTAGGATATAATTATTGGAAATTAGACAAAGATTTGTTATTTATTTATTTATTTCAATTTTAGATAAACAAGACGAAGGAGAAGACGAAAATAATGAATACATATGTAACAAATTGGGAGTTAATGTTAATTTTATTAGCATCATTTTCAACGATTTTTGTTGTTCTATTTATTGTCAGTAAATGGCTTAATTTTCATTTCTTAACTTGTTTTCATAATTGCTTAAGAATTCGAAAAATTTCAAGAGCAATTTCCGTTGAAGAACCACTACCTCAGGTAAACAAACAACGTAGATCTCACACGTGATAACGAAATCAGAATAATTCATCTTTCTGCTACATATTCAGGAACTAGCATCATCTTTTATTGATCTTAATATTATTAACGAACCGCTACAAACCATACATGACAATAGTATTTGGACGGCTGCTATTGGTTCGACGTCATCATTAACAACAAATGACACAACATTTGACGATACACTGATGCGTTCGTTAATTGTTTCCTTTCGTATTTCTGTAATTGTCTTTTTTTTGATGATGTAGCTAATAGTACAAGTGCGTATGAGATTATTTCTTATGCCAATAATACAAAATCAACATTGAAACGAACAATATCATGTGAAAGTAATGATGATGAATCGATTCATACATCGATCAATGATTTATATTTAACTGATGAGAATATTAGTGTAGGAAAATTACAAGTTAAAATTAATTATAATGCGTAGGAGATATTATAGAAAAAAAAAAGAAAAAGTTATTTAATTTTTTGAAATAGTTTGGAAGAATATTTGGAGATTTTATTTATTCAAGCTCGAGATTTGATTATTTCAAATGACAAACAAACGAATTCCAAGATTTATTTAATTGCTTGGCTCAATGAAGACCAAAAACAAATTCGAAAAACTGAAGTTTGCATATTAAAATATTCAATAAATCCTTTTCTTTTGAGAAAATTTATTTAGTTAATATCCTATCATAAAAATCAAACAGTAATCTTTGATTCTTCCATGAAATGGCAAATCAATGATGATCATCTACCTTCCACAGTTTTGAATACAAGTGTGTACATTTGTGATGACAATCAAACTGAAACATTAATTGGACAATGTACATTTACTCTTGGTGAAATTTATATTTATCAACCATTGACAACATGGTTGAATTTACAAGATTCCAATGAAGTGAGATAAGATAAATAGAAGAATTCGAAGTCTAATTGAGTTGTTGTTGTTTTCTTTCTTCTTCATTTCAAAGACATATTGGTGTCGTGGAGAAATCAGTATTTCACTTTGTTATCATCCAACTGCTGATCGTTTAACATGTGCATTAATTCAAGCACGAAATTTAATCTTTCACAAACAACAATCTATCAACACTGATACGATATCAATAGATTGTTATGCGACAATATCTCTACTTCAACGTCATCAATTACGAAAAAAGACACGTACAAATTATCATCATGCAACCGATCGAAATCCTGTTTTCAATGAAATGTCAGTTTTTAATGTTTCAACTAGTGATCTGCCTACATCGTATATACGTATTGTTATTTATGAAATTTCAACAACGAAAAAATTCGAAATCGGTCATTGTTTAATCGGAAATCATGATCGAACACAGCCGACATCACATTGGCAACAAATGTTACGAGTTCTTCGACGACCAGTTATCGTTTGGCATCCGTTGAAATTGTAAACTCAACAGAGATTAGAAGCGAAGCAAAAACAAGATCTTATACTGCCTATCAATCATCGTTGAATTAGATATGTTTATTTGATTGACACAACGAAAGATTGTTGGTATGCCGAGAAGTTTTAACTGCACAGAACAATTCTAGTAAGTCAATAGAAATATGTTCTTCATGCTTGTGCACTGAAAAAGTTCTTTCTTTCAATAGAATATTTGTCGATGAATTGATGAGTTTTAGTTTTATCGAGAAAGATTAAATGTGAAATGCAAAGTAATATAAATAATAATGTCTCGACTTTCTTTTTTTTTAAATATTTTATTATATAAAGTGAAAATAAACGTCTAAACTTTGAGAAGATATCTGAAGCATGACGTTCGTACTCTCATATCTCATTTAGCCAAACGCGAAGGAAAAAGAAAAAAAATCGACTTTCATATTCGACGTAATGATTTGAATCGATCGATTATTGACAGTATTTTAGCTACGTTAGTTAAATGCACATTCAGTCACTAATACGAACAGAACAGACATCCAAAGAGGGATACATATATTGCAAGATGTATTTATTTTTTTGCATTTATTTTCCGTCTCTCAATAGAAAAGAAGAAGTAATCAAGGACATTTTCGAAATCGTCGCTATTTTGATAGACGATATGCTTGTTCGAACATACGTATGCAAGAGTGTTCGTAATTCACAACTGAATATCAATAAATAAACATTACAGAGCATGCTAACTGACGTAAAGAGGTGTATACATGTGATTTATGTGAATAACTATTTTTTGTTTACCTTGACGAACAAGGATTTTCTTCGCGTTTATTTATGCTTGATTTGTCAAGCGATATATGAAAGCGTATAATCGTAGTAATACCGATAATATAATCAAACATAAGTAGTCAATTTTCAATACATACTTCAATTTCGAATAAAAGACAAACATGGCTAACGATCCTGTTGTTGCACAATTAAAACCTGATCAAGTTCAAGAAATCACAACAGCATTCATGGAATTTGATGCTAATCGTAATGGTCTTATTACATCATCGGAAATGAAAGAATGTCTTCGACGATCGAATATTCAATTTCAAGATGCTGAAGTCGATCGAGTCATGTCCAATATGGACACAAATCGTGACGGAAATGTTTCATACGATGAATATATGAAATTTATGGCTCGTGTTTATACTGGACAATTTGATCAATTTAAACAAGGTCAACAACAAAATCCACCTCCTAACAATCAAAATCCACCGTACAATCAAAACCAACCACCATATAACCAAAATCAACCGCCATACAACCAAAATCAACCCCCGTATAACCAAAACCAACCTCCATATAATCAAAATCAGCCTCCATACGGTCAAAATCCACCGTACAACCAAAATCAACCTCCGTATAACCAAAATCAACCTCCATATAACCAAAATCAACCTCCATATAACCAAAATCAACCTCCATATAACCAAAATCAACCTCCATACGGTCAAAATCCACCAAACAATCAAAATCCACCATATAATCAAAATCAACCACCATATGGTCAAAATCCACCGTATAACCAAAATCAACAGTAAATTTTAAAGATATAATATATTCTATTAAAATACTTTTCTTTTACCTTCTAGAAACTATCCTCCACGAAACTATTAAGTTCAATTCATGGGTCACTGCAGAACTTTAATTTTTCCCAATAGTTTTATATAAACTAGCACTTTGCTTAGTTCTTTCTTATTTGGATCCAACGCAAAATAAATAAAAGAAAATAAAAGAAAAATATAATATCTTTTGTTTTTTCGTATATAGTAGTGATTTATTATTCAAAAAGAAAACGAAACAAAAATTGATCAGTGTAAAATTGTCTGTTTATCTCATTTACAGAACATAAACATAATTTTAAGTCTAAGAAATTAATAATTGAGAGCACAAATTAATGCAACACCACGTTTAATCCAATATTTTTGCGATTTTGACGACGGTATTTCAATTGTAAACACGAAATTTGTCGAATGACCTGTTGTCGAAAGTGTTCCAGCACGTGTTAGTGTCTTGTAAACTGGACACATATAAATACCCGATGAAGGTACTTGTCGATTTTGTTCCGGTTGTAACCAAATAGTTGGCATGTCAGTGAACAATTCTTTCGGTCTCGATTCTCCAAGCGCATGCAATGCTGAATCCCAACGTGCACCTTCAACAAACAAACCTCGAATATAACAACCATCGGCTGGCGCTTGTGTTAGATCTTTTGCTGCATCTTTCATAACCTGCAATGATTTTAAATGAAAATCTTTTTTCTTTGAACGAGAATTTCTTACTTGAAAACCGAAACTAACAGTATCGATTGAAACGACATTTTTACGAGCAAAATTTTGCAATGTACCCGTAAGAAATGCTTGAGGAAAGAAGAAACCACTTATCCAGAATACCGATGGTATGCCATTATCGACCCAAGATTGGACGAATTCAACACGTTGTATTAAATCTATAACCCATGATGCAAGTGGTTTCAAACTTGGATAAGCCTTTCGAATGCGAAAAAGAAAACGACATAAATCAGTTAGTTTTTTTTTGGAAATTATCAATGAAAAAGAAAGAACATACGACTTTACTCCACATGGCAGGCACGGCATTGTTAAATAAACTCTTGGACATTTCTTCGAGTGCTTGCGAGAGAACAACAAGACCTTTCATTGCTTTGAGTAATTCTTGTAAAGATGTATGAATCATGTTTAACAAACGATTATATCTAAAAGCAAAATAGATCGAACCATTTATTTATTTTTTTTAATATATTTTATTAAAACACATACCGAATGATTTCTTGAGTTAAAACAGTATTCATCGACTGAAATAATCAAGTTTTTTTTTTATTATTGAAGTTTATATTCATAGAATAATTTCTCTTACCTGTTCGTACATGACTGGATATTTTTCCATAACAGTTGCCAATGGTATCGGTTGTGGTACTCGTGCAAGAACATCTTTTGCTAATTTTTCAATGACAACATCTCGATTTTCGCCTGCCGATGCTGTTTTAGGTTGTAATTCTAATAAATCGCCTAGTGTTCGATAGGTTTCATTCTGTGCAAATGTAACTAAACAAGAAAAACAACAAAAAATATTCACTGATAAAATTCATTTTTGAATATTTTTACTATTTGCATTATCGTGTAAGCCGAAGATTTCCGGTGTATCATTGATTGGTAAACTACGAACATAAGCAAGGTAAGCTTGATGTTCAGACGTTGGAGGTAATTGATGATAAACTTGAGATTCATCGTAGCAAAAATTCTCATCGAGTACTTTCGATGCATAGAAATCATCAAGAACATTCATTACACATCGACGATCCCAATCATCAGTAACACGACCACCTAAAAATTCAAATTCGATTTTCTATTTTCGAAATATTTTCCTATCTAATCACCGTAATTAATTTCACCGGCCGTATATTTCAAAACCTAAGCAAAAAAAGAAAATCATAATCAAATTTACAATAATAAAATCAAACTTTGTAAGCAATTTCAGTGTATTCCATTAAAAACATTCGTAATTGACTCATACAAATACGTAAATCACCATCGGTAAATTCGTATGGAATGTTGAAACCCAATGGGCCTAAATGTCAGATGAAATTAGATTCGATTTAATGCTATTATATCTCAAAGGAACAATGTCTGATTTAGTTAAAAGAACGCAGATCTCGAGAGCGTAATAGTTATCTTTCTTACCGAATTTACGACGTTCGAGTAGAACAGCATGAAATAAACAAAGTGAAAGAAGAAGATGTTTGAACTCGTCAACCTATTCGATAAAAATAAATAATTCCAAATAAATAACCGACTGCTTCCGTTTTACTTTGCCAGTACATGACGTTAGAAAATCATCATTAAGTGTGATATATGATCGTAATAAATTAGCTTTGATACCGCGCGGTGGTTCAACTGTCATTTTACTACCATTCTGTAAAATCATAACAGGAAATTGCGGACTCGGCATACTTGTCAACCATAATCGAAAATCTTTATGTACCTAGTTTTAAAATAAAAATGACAAATATAAAAATAAATATGACATAACTATTATTGTTCTATGTCTAATTAGAAATCTTTCTATTTCGTTGTGTCTAAATAAAAGTAAATCGTTTAGCATTTTCTTTTGATTTTCATTTGGTTGAAAGATCAAATGATTAATTATCGAGAAAATAGACATTGACAAAGGAAAAGCAAGACAGAAAGAGAGAGAGAGAGAGAGAGAGTAACGCCTCGACTAGGGTTCTTAAACACTTTTTTCTTCTTACATGATCGGGATCAACTTGTTCGACCAGACGTTCTAATGTTGGCATCCAGGAGGGAGCTAAATGACAATTTTGAAAGAAGACCCATTGGCCTTTTTCCATAGCTGCTCGCATCAATGATTCAGCACGAGGTCCCTTGAAAATAAAGAAGAAGAAGAAGAAAAAACAACAAATATTAGCAGGTAACAAAAATATTTCCATGTTGTATTTTCTTAGTGTACCTGTCCTTGACCGAGTGATATTGTATTTAAACGTTTAGCAAATTTCATTTCTTCAGCAAATTTATATAGATCAGCAGCTGGATCGGTACCAACCGATAGAACGAAAATGAGTGGTGTTGTTGCTGATGAATCACGAAAAACAAGATGTAAATCGGCTGTCTATAAAATAGACAAGAAAAAATGGCATAACAAATCATTTTTCGTGATTAATATCTTCTCGCTGTCTATTATTGATATATCAATCAGTTGTCATAAACTTCCGTGTTCGCTCTCCGTCTTTCAACTCAAATCAAACATTCGGATATGTCATTTAACTGTCAGATCAATGATAAATTAATTTATCTCTCGACGCACTTGTGGTTCAATAAATTTCTGACCAAGATTATTCGACACGAAGTCTTGCATTGCATTGGTCACTTTATCCGGTCGAAGACATTTGACAAAGATAATTCTTTGAAAATCATCCAAACGATCACACCATTCCTGTGGCAAACGAACTCTATAACAAGAATAGTATAAGCATAAGAAGAAAAAAAAAAGAAAATACGTCATTTCAGAAATCATATATATCCATTTGAGATCGTTAACAAGTATCAATCGAAGATAAAAGCAGATGAAGAATCAATTCCCAAGAAAGAATATCCGCTCTTGTGTCTATCTTCTCGTTCTATCATCATCGTATGTATTACTGTTTATATATTTATATGAAATAATTCTCAGCATCGAGTATATATATATGTCTTTCATATACCATAAATAGTCTTTTTTTTTCTTCAGTCATTCATCGAAATCTGTTTAGAACCACTAGACATTTCTATATCTTTCTCGTCTGGAGCATATCAAGAGAGGAAAGAAGTTTTTTATTTGATCAAATATTATCAGTCGAACTCGAGAGAAGTCCAAATCAATAATCATTTTCTCATAGTTTTTTCCTCTTCACTGCATACATATAAATATGATTTGCCATCACACAAAACAACAATAAGGTAATTTTGACAAGAAGAACTAATCAATATATTATAGATTTTCGCGTTCATTCTCTAGTTTTGCATTCAATAATGAAAATAAGAAAAGATCTGTCAAAAACATATTCTTTCCCTTGTTCTCTCTCTCTCTCTATTTTTACATCTTGTTCTTCTACTTCGCTATCATCTATTCAGTTGAGCATTGAGCATGTTTTAATTCTGACAAAAACTTTCTTTCTTTTTTATTGACAACAAGAACAAGTAGATGTTCAATAAAAAATAATGATGATGAATAAAGTATGACATAAATCATCATCAACAACATCATTCTTTATGCGTTTTCTTTTTGTTGTTCATCTTCATTATATAATTATCTGAACGAAACATGTTTTCCCTTGTTTCCATCTGTCTGTTTTTCTATTCACTCGAAAGCAGAAGAGGAAAAGAAAAAAAACGGAAAAAAAACTTTCAATTCTGTGTAGACAAACTCGTCTTTGCTATGCTTACTTATCTACAAAAGAGAGATTGTCGGATTCTTCCTTTTTTTCTTCTTTGTCTTATCATTATCATATGTGTTAAATAAACACCATGAGTGATTTGAAACACCTACATATAGATTTGCTCTTGTCTATATAGCTTAGCTTAGATTTTTCTCTTTCTTTATTGCGACCTTGTTAGTTTCCTATGACAAGGAGTTCTAGTGCTTCGATGAATTGATTTTAAGAAAAACAAATATGCTCTTTAGGCGAGCAATATTCTATATACAAAACTTTCTGATTGACAAATTTTATTATTATTTTTTTTTCTCGACATGCAAAAGGTGAGTCGACCTCATGTAATAATCAATTGATTTTCTGCTTTCTAAGATAAGAAGAAGAAAAAAAGAAAAGAGAGAGAGGGAAATATCCAGTGGAATCTTTTTGTTTCTAAACAATTGAAATGCATAATGAAAAGAAAAGAAAGATAGGGACGAGAATCATCGTTTGTTGTCTATGATAGCTTCGAGCAAATTGATCTAATCGATTTTTTTTTCTTTTCCTTCCTCATTTGATTCTGAATTCATTGTTTATGTCATAGTATGTTGACTTTCTTATTTATCATAGTCTTACTTTTCTGGTTCACTACTGTCGAATATTTCTTTGTATTGTTGTAGATAATTTTGAAAGGTTACTGCAAAATTTTTGAATGGTTCTAACGATTCAAGTGTGAGAATTTCCGACCAAATACGTTCTGTTATCCATTCAGGTGCTGGATTAGCTACAGCAACTGGTCGTGTTGATCCACCAGCCAAGAAAAATCGATATTCATTCTAGAAAGAAAAATCATCATCATCATCATCATCAATAATGACTCAAAATTCATGTGTTTCAAACAACAATGGAACAGCTCATTCTGATGCTTTACATAATTTCGAAATCATCGGTTATCGTTATGTTCTGTCAACTATTTGTATATTCGGAATTGTTTGTAATCTCTTAAATCTTTGTGTGCTCTTACAACGTCGTTTAAAAGAATCACCGTACACTTATTTAACAGGTCTTGCATTTGCTGATATGTTAACATTGATTTCTATATCGCCTGCATCGATTGTTCGCAGTGATTATATTCGAAATGAAAATATTTTCTATTTACTTTCACGTCTTGAAAGTCAAATTTATATGCCATTGGCAAACTACTTTGGACAAGTAAGTATTATGATAACAGTTGCATTGACAGTCGAACGATATCTATTTACAACTTATCCATTACATACACAACGATTTTGTAAACCGAGTTATGCACGACGTGTTATTGCAATTATAGTTATTCTATGTGCATTAACAAGTATACCGAGATTTCTCGGCGATAGACTAGAAAAATATGTAAATATTCAAGAAAATTTTCGTTCATCTCAATGTGCGACATATCCATTTGTTATCGAATCTTCATCAATCAATTCGTCTTTTATCGGTCAATGTTTTTGTGTTATATCGCATCCACGTCAAAAACTTATTCGTCTACGAAGTTACTACTATCCAACAATGTTAGTTATTAATCAAATACTTCCATTTGCTATTTTACTTTGCTTAAATCTAAGTCTTATACATCGTGTACAATTATCGAATCGTTTTATACTCGATGATTTAATTACACGTCAACAACATTCATTAACATCGACAGCAACAACACCAACAATCAAACAGAAACGTTTACGCGATGAACATCGTCTAACGAAGACGCTCGTTGCTGTTGTTATTGTTTTTCTTATTTGCAATACATTTACAATTATCTCCTATCCTAGTCTTGTTCAATTTGTCACCAAACGAAAATATCCGAATTATATTAATCTCGGTTTTCGAATACAAAAATTAATTACTAATATTATGTTACTATTGAATTATTCAATCAATTTCTTTTTCTATTGTGCATTCAATCAGAAATTTCTCGATACATTAAAAACAACATTCTTTTCGAAGAAATGCATTTGTTGTCGATATTCAACAACGCGAGATCTTACGTCACCACACGGGCAATTATCGAATAATTCACCGTTTGATTCACGATCGAAAACGTATCAACATCGAATGAATAATGCATCGACAAGACATAACGAGTTCTAATTACATGCAATCGAGGTATTTGAATAAATAAATGAACGCAACAGAATTGTCAATTTATTTTTCGAGTAGAAAAAAGATTTTCCTGTCAAAAAATCCCGGGATACGTTTTTTTTTGACATCTTTTTTTCATTTTACGGGTTGACTTAAATTAGTATTTTCTATTTTCGGTTCTTTTTTTTCTTCTTCTGTTTACGCTCTATTCTCTTCTTAATCGATCTTATTTTGTCGTTTGGATTTCTACTTACCATTTGAATTTTCTTTTGATTCATTAAAATTCGTACAGTTAATAAGAATGCGAATAATAATTTATGTTTTTCAAATAAACTTCGACAGACATTACAATAGAGACTGAATGTAAAATATTCATTGATATTTTGAATACGTTTTTCCAGAACATCTAAATACAATGATATGTCAATTCTGTGCGTGTTTGTTTTTGTTATGAATGAGATATTTTACCAGCTCGTGGTGCACTTTGAATACTAGTTAAGAAGATATTTGTAAACCATTCTAATGAATATTGATACATAGGATCGATGTTAGCTAAATCTGACACGCAGAAGAATAGAATTTGAGTATTAACAGCGACGGGAACGTATTCAGCACGTGTCAAATCGATATCTTTTTCTGTTTGTTCAGCAGCTTGCATTTTGGTCTATTGAAAAACAATGATGATGATATAGTTGAATTCTTTTTCGTGATGACTAACTTTAATTTCAGTTGATTTAGCTTTTGATGCTTCCAAAGCTGTGATTAATTCGATATCATCAACAGGATTTTCGCTCGTACTCAATTTCTCGAGAATCGTATCTTCCAATGCTTTGAGTTCGTTTCTCATTGTTGCATTCGAAATAATCAAGGTATTTTTCATTTCTTCGAGATCGGGTCGTTCTTCGGCGACAACACGAGCTAACATTTGATCTTCCAAACCACTGAATACAAACAAACAAACAAACAAACAAACAATGAAATATTTAGAATCAAGTCTATAAAAAATTCTTTTTATAGTTTACCTAGGCGAAAGAGTAAAATTAACCAATGTAACTTTAACAGATATTTCCGGTGAATAATGTGGATTCGGTAGTTTAGTTGTGATGTAAAAACGGAAGTCATCATGATAAGGAATTACAGCATCACCGAGTTTAATAACTGTAGTACCGGCGTTTCGATATGTCTGCAAAACAAGAAATGAAGTTCTATTCGAGAGGATATCCTCGACTTACTTGTCGAAGAAGAACCGGTTCAAGAGCTAAATAGAAAAAAATTAAGGAAATTAAAATGATTTCGACTTGAAAGAATCTACGAACCGGGATCCATGTCCGTGCCAACATTTTCCAGTAAACAAGGTTTGCCAAATCGAATTGAATTCTCCAATGTTCGAAGATAATCTCGATCGGATAATTTCATCACATCAAGTCCCGTATTTTTTTCCTAAAATTTATTATAAAAAAAAGATTAATCTGTTTAATTCTTCTCTATTTCTAACCATATTCTTAATCCATTTATTTGCTTGTCCTTGTGGATCGATAAATAATGACCAACGATTTGAATATTGAACAATAACACCATTCTGTACTGATAGATTATCCTTTGGTAAGCCAGCCAATTGCCAATTACGAATTTTAACTGCATCGCCAAGTACACGAACTACTTCTGGATTGTCTGAATGAGGTACTTCATAAGCTGTTAATTTGCTGATCCATTCTTTGACCATATTATCACGATATTCAGCAGTGAATGGACCGAGATAAGCAACGAAACCAGACGAGACAAGAACGTCACCGATAACATTTTCGAGAGCTTGATCAAGCATGGCAACATTCTCTTGCCAACGAACTTTTTCATCACCGAGACCCGTTGTTAACTAATAAAAGAAAATTCGAGAAAAATTTCAATCGATTAGATTTTCTTACACGTTCAGCTCGAACGATTCGTTGATTACATTCTTCGACTTTCGTTTCATATTCGTTTTTCTTTCGAATAGCATCTTCATATTTAACTTGTAAAGTTCGAAGACCTTCTTCTAATTTTTTCAATTCACGTTTTTTCGTTGCTAATTCTTCTTTAACAACCGATAATTCAGCTTCGGCTTTGGCTAAAGCTTCTTTTCTCGGTGCAACTTCTTTGTTAATCATATAAAACGAATACATAGCTCGACACCACATACACAATGATTTACAAGCTTTCGATGTATTTTCGATTTTCTGTGGATCAAAATCAGGACTATCGATATGTTTTTGTAGTTTTTGTATAACGATTTCCGGAATATTCTCCTTATCGAAATCTTTCAATGATTGAAGAAATTTTCCAGCATCAGCAAGTAAAGAACGGCCAGGTTCCCAATAATCATCTTCTTTCTTTCCTGGTTTACCTGGCACAGGTACTTTCAATGGTTCGACCTGTTTTAGAATGCAAACAGCTTCCATAGTCAATTTGACACCACCTGGTGGACGTTGTAGAGCACGAACTTCATTGATATCATTTTTCGATAGAACCTCAAGACTTTGTAAGGCAGCTTCAAGCGCTGGCAAAGCTTCGGAGAGACGTTCTTGTGCTTCGTTTGCAATAGCTCGAGTTTCTTGAACTTTTTTCATGACTTCTTCTTCTTCACTTGCGACTTTCGCCTTGATAACTTCAGTACTCGATGTATCTTCAGCGATTTTCGCCATTGTTTCGTTGGTTTCTTTGACGGCTTGATCGAGTAAGGGTAACATTTCATTTAATTCGACACGTAATTTAGCTACATCCTTTTCCGTTGAAAGTAATTTATCTAGACCAGTTTTCGTACGTTTTTTGGCAAGTACTAATTCGTCTTTTTTCTTGCCGAAAATCTTCGAAAATATATTCAATAATTCGAGATACGATGTTGGTGTGACATAATTATGTCGGCTCATTTCTTCACGATACTTATTCGTCATTATTGCGACAGATTGATGAATTTCTTGGCAAAGTTTAACAAGACTATTGACAATTTTATCATCGGCTTCGAGTGTTGGCATATTGTTTAAGTACGTTTCTGAGACAGCTTCTAATGCATCTTTTGGCCATTCGGAATACCAATCAATTGTGCAACAACTAGAGAAAACGAGAGTTTTCATTTGTTTGTTTAAGAAAAACGAAATATAGTCGGAGAATTTACTTGACTAAAGCAGGAAATTGTCGAAGACGAGCACGAAAGATTTCTCCGATAGGACTGAAAAGAAAATTTGTTTGTTTTTTTAATAATCTTACAAAAACAATTGAATACCTCATGCAAACAACTGTATGTAGATTTTGTCGAACACGTTTCGTATAAGCTGAATAGAGATTTGTTTTCGTCGGTGGTAGAGCAGCTTCGGAAACGACAGGTTTCATTGCTGTATAGATTTGTTCTAATTCATCGAGTTGATAAATATTCGGTACATCGCCACTATTTAAAATATTATTTAAATCTTCAAGAAATGCTTCGCTTTTAATCTGATAAGGAGAAGAAAGCAAATGAAAATTATTGTTTTTCTCGTTACATTTCAAAATTTCGTTTTACTTGAGTATCGGAGAAGAGAAAAACTGTCGGCATATTTTTCATACCAGCATGTAGCATAAATTTTCTCAAATCATCTTTCCATTCCGTCATACCTATTTCGAACAAATATTTCCACTAAATTCAACAAACGAGAAGAAGAAAAAAAAGCAAATCTACCATAGCTTTTCGATAACTGAATCGATTTAAGTTCGTATTCGGCACTAAATCGCACAAATTACAACTACATTTTCTTTATCAATTAAATCAAACTATCTTACATAAACGCAGCTAATCGAGTTAAAGACTGTCGACCTGAACCACCTACACCCAATAATAATGCATTTCCTAAAGGTTGTTTAATAATTCGAATGACTCTCGCTATATGTTTCATTGCGTCCATAAACAAAACTAGATTCATTTTCGTTACATTGACTTGATTGTATTCGTCGAGATATTCATCCAAACGTTTTTTCATCTAATCGAGTAGAAAAAACAAAACTATAAAAAGATCAAAATTCTTTGATTTTTACTAATTTCAAATCGTCAATCTCTTGATAAGCTTTATCAGCACTATGCGCAACAAAATCTCCGTACAAGACAGGTTCTTGCACGACATCATTAAAATTCAGTTGAAAATCAGCTGTCATATGTTCACCGAGTAGATTACGAAACCAACTTCGGTCTTCATCATTAATCAATCGATCTTGAAATACACGACAATTTTCATGATACCATAAACGAAGTAAACGTTCGACAGACTAATCCGAGAAAAGAAATGAGCTCTTTGTCGGCAGAAAAAAACAAAACTTCTTACGTCAACTTTCTTTGCTTCCATCATAAGCATGCCTTGTAAAACTTTCGATAGATCACGTAAATTAAATGTATAATGTGATTTGCTCGGTGTTGGTAGTAGAGATGCACAAACAGTTTTATAAACATCGATCGACGATTGAATTAATTTATCACTTTGATTTAAGAGAAATTCATTGGATCGTGACCACCAATTGAATATGGTCGAGAAGATTTTCTTCATACTATCGTTTTCTAATTCAGTAAAGGAAAGAAAATTGAAATGACGAGTTAGACGCGGTGTAACCGGATTTCGGCCACCACCTGGTGGACCCATAGCACAAATGAAATTAATATCAACTAATGTTCGAAATTCTCCGACGACTTTTCGATCGTACCATCCTTTGAAATCCATATATTGTCGAATTAATTCGATTGGTGGTTGTGCACCGTAAGTTTCCAACGCTGGCATATTGAGATCGTCGATAAAGAAGAGAAAAACTTTGCCTAATGGTGGACCGTAAATACCACGACGTCTAAATAATCAAATTCAAAACTCCATTTTTATTTATAATTGAATCGAAGCAAAACCTTTTGTCTAATTTCGAATCGATTAAATCCTGTGTTTGATTCGCATTTGTTTTAGCTGAAAAGACAATGAACTCCGGACTGAATTCTTTCGGCATCGATCGCATTAATTTATCGGCCACTGTTAATGTTTTACTCGTTCCTGTCGGTCCAACACATAGAACAGGTCGATCCATACGTAAAAGCATTTCAATTACATAGGCATTTCGTATATTATCAACTGTCGGAACAAGTATATCCGAATATTTCGCATCGCTTGCAATTTGAAACGGTGGAAAATCAGTGAGCCAATGTTTCCAACGTGGTTGACGTTTTTTACTTTCATCATTGCCTTCATCGTCGGCTTTTTGTTCTTCAGTTGGCGATACAATACCAGCATCATCAAATACATAATCATAAACAAGTCCTTGTTCGGGAATGGAAATTTTCAGCTAGAAATAAATCAATGATTTCAGAAAAAACTAACAATATGTGTCGAGCTTTTGGTCTTACGGGATTATGTTCGAATTTTTTACGTAACCATTCGGAAAATTTTCGTCGTGAATCATTGTCACACGATGCACCAACTGACCAGATCAATGAAAAAATAAACCATGCTTCGATTAAATCACCAACACGTTCGAATGCTTCCGGTACTGCTGGTTTATCCGACTATGAATTAAATAAAAACAACAAAAAATAGAATTACGAACGTACAAATATTCGATTAAGATTATAATAAGCATAAAAAAAAGCAAAATTTAATCAAACATTAAGTTAATAGTAAATCATAGCTAATTAGCAGAACAAATCCGACTACTACTTACACGTCCTTGACGTAGACCTTTCTGTTAAAAGAAATTGTTTTATTATTATTTTTTTCGAGAAAATAGAATTTCGTTTTTCTTTAAACTTTAATTTAGAAGAACTACGTACCTCACGTGGTCGAAATGGTTGAATAAAACAGTCTAACATTTTGATTAAACTAAATGTTAAATTGCTATCGTATGTCGGAATGATTTCTTTGATATTTTTTCGAAGGAATTTAAGTGACGGCTAAAAAGTTAAAGAAAAGCTATTTTTATTTTTGTATTTCGATTGAAATACTTCGAGATAGTTGTCGAATAATTGTTTGAGAGTTTCATAATGTTTGAAAACAGCATCGGGCAAACGTTTTAACCAACATTCAACAAATGGTTGAAGACCGAGAATCGATGGTTCGAGATAGACCATACCGCAACGAGAGACGGTAGCAGGCGATGCTTGAGATAAATCAGCAACTTCGAACATCATTGTCATAGCCTACAGATTGAGAATAAAATCAGTTTATTCTCTTTTTTTTTCTGTTTACTTCTGTCATTTTGATAATTTCTCCACTACTTAAACACAATTTTTTATTATCATCCAACACTGTGTTCATGTTTTCAATCCAAACAGCATCAACAGGCCCTATAAATCATTTTTCAACAATCTATTCGCTGATCGCCCAACTTACCATCAAATAAGTACCATCGTTTATCATCATTTTCAGCTGCGACACCATATCGCATCAACGTCGAAAGTATACCATCAGTCCTAGACAATCGTTTTATTTGAAATTTCCTTACAAAATCTCGCGTTTTTTACCATTCATGAGTTAAGTCATCAAATGCACCGTAAAGTTGACCCATCGTAATCGATTTTGGATTGAGTACATATGTATGAACTGGTTTGAATGGTGAACCAGCTGGACTGATTTTTCCTTTCAAATATGTCATAGCGATTTGTAAACATTCGTAGCTTTTAGTTTTGCCTGAACCAGTTGGACCGACCAACATCAAACCTTTAGAAGAAGAAAAAAAACACCGAAAAATTACAATTGAACTGCGACATGTCGTGATTTACCATGACGAACAATCGTTGTTTCAAATAATTGAATACATTTCAATAAAAATCCCGGTACATCTTTGAGATTTAATTGTTTACATGCATGACGAAGACCTTCTTCGAGTACTTCATAATCAATTGGTTCTTCTCTAGAAATGAAAATCGAAATCGAATCTTTTCCTTCTCGTTTATCATTCAGATTTATTTACTTAATCTTCGGAAATAAATCCGAAACAATACCAGTAAATAATTTCAAATCATCTTGCAAAAATTTCGGTATGTTAACATCTCGAATAGCTCGTAGACAGATAAGATCCTAAATGAATATATTATAGTTTTTATGTACAAAGATGTTCAATTGAATACTTCATTCATCGTTGCATATTGACGTTTGAGATTACCAGCTGCTGAAATGACAGATTTAACAGCACGCATACCGAAATCATAGTGATCTTGTGAACTCAATTGTTCCGAAGATAATTTAAATGTTTGTACGATCTTTTTAGCTAATGGTTTAGCATCGGAAAAGCCAAAAGAAAATAGAGAATTTTCAGCAATTAAACCATAATCTGGGACCATCATAGCTAAACACACGCACACATACATACACATCATCAAATTCAAAATCAATTCTCCTCTTACCAACTGGTCGAAACAATGCTTTAAGATTGTCAGGTAATTCCGTACTAAAGAGCAAGAGAAACATAATTTTTTTCCAGGAAAATCTTATTGATTAATTACCGTCCAGCATAACCCGGATTCATAGTAATGAAAACAGCACACGATGATTTGAGAACAATTTCTTTGCCTTCAAACATGAACCGTTCGGCCTAAATGAAATGCAAAGAATGAATATATGATCAAGTCAACAAAAACGTTTCGCAAAATCTGAGCAAGCTAATCATAATACATTAGCTCGAAGCGATAATTGAATCGTTAGTATTTGATTTGCTAATACAGATAAAACTTCAATATCGATACGCTAATTGAAAAAGAAAGAATTTTTTTGCAAATCGAGATCTATTATCTCATACGAACATTAAATTCGTCCAAACAACAGCAACAACCAGTACTGTTAAAAGTGAATTTCATTAGTATAAACCAATCATTAATTTTATTTTTATATTAATAAGAAAACAGAAAGCAAAGAAAATAATCATCAATTTACCTTTTGCATTAGAGCTTGATTAATCACTTGAATTTGCTGAGCTACTACCGAAAGTACTTCAATATCGATTCGATTAAATTCATCGAAACAAGCCCAAGCACCAGCACTGAAGGAAAAGAAAAGGCAAGAATACTAAGAATCTAAGCTAGATTATAATCAATCAAGAAAGCAATCCCCGAAATCGAAAGAAAATATCCCCATTAATGATGATTATTATTTATTTGTCTACCCGTAAACGAGATGCTTGAAGAATAGTCGAAATTTGATTGGCAACAACACTCAAAACTTCGATATTCATACGATTAAATTCATCAAGACACGCAAATGATCCAGCACTTGACAATGGAATGATGAATTATTTTCAAGAAACACAAACTGTATATATTCAAATCTATTCGATAAATACATACCTAGCTAAACCACAGAAAAACTTCGCCATAGCCTAAATAAATCGCGAGAAAATCGATTTTTAAAAAAGAATTTCACAAGATTTGATTTACCATGAAATCTAACTGATCTGAACAGTTGAATACCACGCATTGAACAGCCATTGCTTTAGCTAAATCTTTCGTTGTTTCCGTTTTACCCGTACCGGCAGGTCCAGCTAAAAAATCCTATTGAAGAAAACAATTCTCTTGAAAAAAATCATCAATCCTACCAGGTGCACCACCGAATTTCAAATGTAAAGCACCGGTTAATGTCAAATAACATCGATCTGTCAATGGTGTAATAACCAATCGTGGCGTATTACCGAGATATTCATAACCATATCGAAATTCTGCATTGACAGCACGAATATACAAATGATCATCATTCCAATAGTATCTCAACTAGACAAAAGAAAGAAAGATTAAATATTGTTATTCGTGATTAATCTACTTGTGAAATCCATTCGAAATCATTGACATCGTTGACTTTCTCATCAATTAAATTAATAACTACATCACGTGCATGTACTTCAATAACAATCAAAGCTTTTAAAGTTTCACGTGCATTATCAGTTAATTCTCCTCGAACAAGTTCTCGTAGTTCATCGAGTTCATGTAATTGTTGTTTATGATATTTCACAATTTCTTTCTTTTCAAGTGCTTCAGATACTTGTTTCGTCCAAAATGTTTGCGAACCAGCGACGACAACTTGGCCAGGCCAATATTGTACCCATTCTTTACGTGGTCGCTAAGAAAATCAAAGTTCAACATTTTTTTCATCGAAAGAAGAAATGCTTTTGTTTACAGTAACATAATCGATTAAAGAATCTCGAATAACTTGTCGTAGTGTTTCACGCATAACACGTTCGATTTCACACATCCAATCTTCGACATTACCAATAGGATAGATATCTTTTCGAAAAGCAACTTCCTCTTGTTCAGCCGAATACATTTTCGATATACGCATATCATCTTCGAATTTAACCTGATTAAAAACAGAAGAAAAACAAAATCGTTGTTTTCATTAATTAATTCTATGCGAAAATACTTTAGTAATATTTTCGAAACATTTTCTTAAATGTGGTTGTACAGCTTTTGGATCTTTTGTTTGTGATAAGATTTGTAGCAATTCATCATCGGAGAGAAAATAAAATCTCGGAAATGCCATACGTTTGGTTTCCAAATATTCGCTAAGACCTTTTTGTACTTGTTCAAGTAGTTTATTTGCTTCGCGAAGATTATCACGTAGACGTGCTTCGGGACATAGAGAAATAACTTCTGGATTATCCTTGGCTTGTTTCATAACTTTACGCCAAATACGTTCCATGGTTTGATATCGTTTCGATTCAACGGGCAATTGTCGAATGATATCTTCCGATGAAAAGATCGGCTCAAGATACTAATGAAAAATAAATAGAATTTGAATTTACAAAAGCAAAACAAAACAAAACTGACCAGCCACGAACGTTGACAAGCGAGCCATTCATCGAGTACTTCTTGTGTAATTTTCAATTTATTTTCCCAAGCGGCAATACGTTCTTCGAATGCTTTTTTAAATGGTGAAAATGACATCGATTGTGTAGCAACAATATGATCGTCGAGCATTTGAGAGATTTCTTCGGATGCTTTGATAATGTATGTTCCTGTTTGTTTGTATGGTAAGACTTCGAATCGAACGGATTTCCATTCGTTTTCCATTTTATCCAATTGTTGTTCGATAGAAAATTCTTTGCCAGCTTTTTCGGCAACTTTGGAAATTAATTCGATATACTTTTGCAAGCCCATTTCGAGACATTTCTGAAATGTTAATTCTTTCTTCGGACGAACAGGCATTTTAACCAATTCCGAAAGCTGAAAAAGAAACATTTTCCGATACAAAAACGACGTCTCCTATCAATTGAACGCATACTTCTTCCCAATGTCGATTTCGCATGCCTGGCGCACGTAGAGCTTGTATCAATGGAATATTTGGTTTGAAATCTTCGATTTGACTTTTAACAGTCAATGCAATTTGTTGAATACCTTGAAAAATTCGAAAATATGAACGTTTTCAATCGTATGAACAATAAATATATGAACATATATAGACAACAATCATGCAATTTTGATTTTTTGTTCGAGAAATACAGTCATGCAGAACAAAGTAGTAGAAAATAGAGAGGATGGCTTCGACGTTTGCTGGTTTTTTTTTGTTGAAATATACATAGACAGTGGAGAAAAAGAAACCTCGAATTTCTGTTATGTCAGAATCATAGAGCTGAGCAAGACGAATATATTTTGCTGAAATCATTGATTAATTCATCGAATTGTAATAAGACGAGCGATCTTACCTTCATTTTCAGAAAATGTTTTTATAGATTTATGCATATTTTTGTACCTAAAACGTGTAAATAATAAAAGAAAATATCTCCTTTAAAAAACAACAAGCAAAGATTTACATTTCAGTAACATTCTTTTCGATATCTTCAGCATTAACAGATATAATTGGATCGTTCATCCAACTGTCAAACGAACGAAGCCAATCGGATGCTGTTAACCAAAGAACACGGTATGGTTCGAAATCTTTCATAAGTCTCTGTAATTTCTCATACTAAAAAAAACACCAGCAAACAAACGGATTCATTCTGTAGTTCAATTACGAATTCGACATACGTTAGTAACCGGTAAACCGAGTAGACGTTCTCGATTGTTATATGTTTGTGCAGATTCTTGACATTCTTTCAATGCTTTATTTAATTTTCTGCATTCATTCGCCACTTCATGAGCTCGTTCAATGCTTGCATGTGATGAAAGACTTGCGACTGACATCTAAACGAAAAGAAAAATTTCGAATCAATCGATCGAACAAATCGTTTCACTCACAGTAAGTTGATCGAGTTTATCATTGAGATTAGCCGTATCTTGAACTTGATTTTTCTTAAATCGTTCTTCATCTTCTTTGTGTTGTTCTTCGACTTGTTCAAGCATAGTTCGAATTTTCCATGGCCATGCTGATAAACCATATCTTAAGTATCATCATTGGTTTTAACTCATCATTTGTCAAGAAAAAAAAACAAACAAATTTTTACTTCATAGCAAAATCTTCATTGCTCAAATTATAATAGAATTCATCGAGAACGGTATATTCTTCCAATACTTTTTGAATATCATCCTACAATCAATTGAATTCGAGATTTTTCTATTTTAATTTTCATTGTTTGTAATTACTTTTTTATCATCTAATTGTTCAGGTACAGATTTCATCCATTCACGATGTTCAGCTAAATCTTCGATATTATTCGCTTTTTCGAATAATTTTCGTTGAACATCTCGAAATGTATCGTTTAATTCTTCAGTTTTTGTTCTCGCTTTTTTCGTTTGACTCAATAACAAAGCTTCGATTAATAGTTTTCGTTTATTTGATAGAGCTTCACGTAGTTTTTGTGCGAATATATAATAAGGACCGATGACAATCGATGCTGGAATATTTCGTTCTAATTTATCTTTTTCACGCGTATGCATAAGAATTTCATTTCGATATTCTTCAATTGATTTTTCTGTTTTTTCGAAATCTCTATTTAAAAAATTTATATTTTTATTTTTTTTTCTGAAAATCAACAAACTTGATATATTGTTCGATATTCAAATTCATTAATGAAACATAGGTTTCATAAGCTAAAATAAGAAACAAGAATATTTCTGTGAATTATACTCGGAATTTTTATCAAACCATCAGCATAAGCTTTCAATGGAATTAATGATGCTTGAACAGCTTTCTGTAGAGTTTCTCTCCATTCTTGAACTTTAATTTCTTGTAAAGCAACTGATTCTAATTTCATTAATTCACCTCCCCAAAAGATATTCTCCATAACATCCTAGAATTATCATTCAATGTTTCATAGAAATCCGACATTTTCATTCAACGAACCTTTTCAATTTGAGGAATTGCTTGTGTCTGAACAATAGCTCGATCGAAAGCACCTAAGATTATATTAGGAAAACTTTCGTACGGTGTGATATATCGAGGTCCAATTTGATCAATAGTTAAATCCAGATGAAACAACGGATTTTTCGGTGGTTTATAAGGACTATTGATTAGATCATCGGCTGGCCATTTGAAATCTTCTTTCATATTTAAAACAGGCGTACAAGCATCAACTAGCATTCGAACGTAATTCTGACATGAATCTTGAACAAGAAATCGGAGCGTATCTTGCATCATGAATTTGACACGTTCAATGAACTTTTTCAATTTCGAAACTTTATAAATTTGATAATCTGTTTCATTGATATTGTACCTAAATAAATTCTATGATGTATCAATGGAATCTAATTTTCTTTCATTTACCATCCACGTCCAACATCAATGAATTTCGTTTTAATTCCCTGTCGAAGATTATTCTTCCATGTATCAGTTAGATACATATGTGTCTAAAAATCAATTTATTACGTAAATGTAAAAAAAAAACATCAATGAAAGTTGATTTCGCTTACAGTCGACGTTTGATTGACTTGCATACTTTCGAATTCATCGAGTTTGACATGTTTCGGGATATTTTTTTGTAATAAACTAAGATTATTAATAACATAATCGCATTCAGTACGAACAAGTTTAAGTGCATCGATTGAAGGTTTCGATGTTAATAGAGAGATGAACTTTATAGAAAAAGAATTAGAATAATAGAATAACTATGAAATCGATAGACAAACTTTGAATTGATCAAAAACTTCATTGAAAGAATATTCTGGTACATCGACACAACCTGTTGATGGTACAATTCGACGTTGTTTTATTGGTAATGTAATAAATGCAAATGAAATCGGATCGGATTGTGTTACTTCTTCGAATATCATCGAGTTCATTGTTCGTGCATAATCAAGATTAACTTCTTCGACTATTGGAGTTACATATTCGTCTTTACTAAAAACCAAAACAAGAAGAATAACAACGAATTTTCTTTGATATTTTTAGTTGACGTACATCGTTTTCGATATGACACTTGTACGAGCTAATTCAATCATTCGTTTGACACGTTCGTCATCGAGTTTACCGATGCCATCGATGGGCATACAATCAATGAATAATGCTGAACGAAGTTCGGCTTCAGTTCGTTTTCGATCATGATATGCTTTCGCAATACGATCGGCAAATATACGTGGATCTTCGGCAAGAAAATATAATTGAATACGAGGTATCCAATAGCTGCCATGTGTTCGATCATTAGTTTGACCTAAAACAATCGAAAGAAGGTTATTTTCAAATGAAAGAATTTGAAATTAACCATCATTTGATGTTGTTTCTGATTTATCTTCGATGACAGACGCTGTGTCTTTTCGAGTTCGTTTCGGTGCTCGATACATTTCATAGACATCATGTTCAGTATTATCAGGTGTGACAAGCCATAATTGTCGTTCATAATCATAATCATGAATGCTGACATTTTTCCAATTAAAATGTAAATTACTATCTTTTAAATCTCCTAGAGAAAGAGAAACAAATGATTGATTATGATATTAGAAAACGAAATCCTCAAAAAAATGAACTCGTACGAATTTCTGAAGCCGGTACATCGGGTAAGAGAGCCATGCCTGGCAATGGTTTATTTAAACCAGTTAAATAATCATGACCTAACGCAAGCCATGCTTTCGGCGTCCAAATTTCAAAGTCCGTATCATCGAAATAATGTAACGGTAGAAAAGCATCGAATGGTGCGGCATCCTAAAGGCAAAGAACTTTTCAAAAAGAAAAACCTTCAACTATTTCTCAACGACATACTTCGCCTGGAATGTTCAATGTGATAATTTTATCAGCCGGTACATATTTCGGCATAAGTCTATTGGTGTCAATATTTCGTTCGGCGAGTAATGTCGGTAGATTCAATGAGAGATAGAGACGTTTTCGTCTAGAATAATAGTAACGAAAATTTTTAATAGCTAAAGAAAATATTTTCTTTTGTTTTTAAACTACCGTTCGATTTCAACTTTTCGTGGTAATATATGTGGTGCCGTGTAAAATGGCATGAAGACTTTCGGTTCAATTGTTTTTTCCAAGTAAATGTCACTTTGTTTATATTTTGTTGTATGTTCGCCTTGTTTACTTTCGGCTAATAATTTCGCAATATCGATTCCTTGGATATCGAAAATACTTGCTGAAAAGAGAAAAACAATCAATCAGTGAAATTCTCGTGTCTTTAAGATCATCGATTGAATACCTCGAGCTGTATTCGACACTCGAAATGTTTCTCGGAGAACATCGTCATGTGCAAGAGGTGCTTGTTGATTAATTTCGAATGTTGATTCGGGATTCATTGTTGCTAATTCAGAATAATAGCCTCGTTCTTTGATTTCCCGATTTGTACGTGTCGAATCAGCGACATTGTTCGGTCGCAACGGTGCCGATCGATTCGAGCGTCGACTCGAATGAAATCCGTTTTCTTGCGACATATCTCGTTTCGTTTTGCAAAACTGTAAATGTATTCTACTTTCTTTTGTGTGTTTCAATACGAAAAAAATACGTTTGTTTCTCGACAATTCTTCAACTGACATTAACACATTACGTTGCCATAGGAATACTCTATAGTTCTGTTCTTCTTTGAAGATGTCAGTAGTTTTTAGTAAAAGAAAAAAAAATGATCATAACAAAGGTCAAAGAAAAGAAAGAAGATTAAAGTATTAGATTGAAAAAGTACAATCATTTTTGTTTTATTGGTACATATGATGTTCGTAATCATATATTTCTGCTTGTTTTATCTCATTCAATCGAAATCGATTCCATCGAAGTATTATTACACTGATGATTTGAATTCAATCAAAGCTATTCATCTCAGTCGACCGAATGTAAATCTTATTCTTTCAGCACCGCATGCAGGTAGTGACCTGCCCGATGACGTTCCTGTCAATCGAACACACGGTGGATGTAAACGAAATAATGTGTGTACATTCTATTTCAATGATACGTGTTCAGATGGTGTTCGTTGTCCGGTAACAACAGTTCAAGATTTTGCTGATTTCGATCCATTTACTGAACGATTAACGGATGAATTATATAACAGATACAGAATAATACCGTATGTTGTCATAGCTAAATGGAATCGACAAAAAATCGATTTCAATCGTGGCATCAGTGAAGCAACATTTAATCATCCGAAAACAATTCAAGCGCATAGAGCGTATCATCAATATTTAGAAGATGCAATAAAAATGATTCAGAAGAAGTTTAGAAATACCGGCGGTTTTCTACTTGATCTTCATCAACATGCGCAAGGAAAGTATGTTTTACTACAATTTCAAAAAAAAATGGTCATTCGTTGTTTTTCTACTATAGTTATACAATGGTTGGCATGACGATATCAGGTGTTCAATTGAATAACGATGATTTCAGTTCGAGTTCAATCGAACCATTGATTCAATTGTCATGTCCAAATGATCGATCTGAATGTATTCGAGGTACGAAATCGCTTGGCACATTTTTCGAAACACACGGTCTTGGTATAGCTTATCCATCGTTGAATAATCCTAAGCCAAATAACAGAACATTTTACAAAGGTGGATATATCACTGATCAATATCGATCGAAAATTAATGTTATTCAAACTGAACTTTCGTATGTTGTTCGAAATACATTTAAACCTCAGACATACGTCAAAAAATACGTCAAAGCTCTTTTACAATTCATGAAAGTGAATAATCTATTAAAGAAAAATAGAAAGTCTCGTGTTTGATGTTCGTATTTGTCTGAATCCTACTATAAATAAATTCATTATTTTTTACTGATTGAAGTGCAAATCTTGTATTTTTTTTACATTATCATGCCATATGATTTCATTTGTTTTCAGCCATTTCAAAAAACTTAATTTAGATTATAAGAGACAAGTCACTATTTTTATATATTTTTGATTAAAAAAAAAGGCAGATAGACTAGTATTCACAAGTGTGTGTGTGTCTTTGATTGACAGAATAGAAAAAGAGAGAGAGAGAAAGAAGAAAAGAATTGACATTTAACAAGCTGTCATAGTAACGGCAAGAGTATAATGCGAATGCATGATGTTGCCATTGTTGTTTATTAGTGATCCTGTGAAAATTTTCTTCGTTCGTTCTCTCTCTCTGTCGATTTTATTTAGCAAGCAGTTTCTTTGCCAAAAGCAATGCGCAACATAATAAGAAAATAAGAACAACGTCATATCGATTATATTACACGAACATGTTCTCAAATCAACAACCATCGATTTATTCAACCAATAATCGAACATTTGTCTATGATCAATCCGAAAGAAATCAATCGGCAAATAAATATTTAAATAATCATCAACCTAGTAGAAGTAATAGTAGTGGACCGATGGGTCGAGGTACGATCGAAAAAACAAATAAAATGTCCAGTGAAAATCCATTTGTTGATCCTGCTCGATTGTATGAACAATTTCAAACAGCACGACAAGTATCATCGATCACAGCGCAACCGAAAAATCCTGGCGGTATCAATAAATCATTGAATCTATCCGATGAGAATCCTTTTTTTGCGATCTATGGAAATTATCGGTATCCGTCTCAAGTCGATCCACAAAAACGTATTACAAATCAGGCGACAGCTGTTCGTTCCATTGATAATAAATCATTGAATTTATCTGATGAGAGTCCATTCTATTCGACCTATGGACGATATCAGTATCCGTCTCAAGTTGAACCACAAAAACGTCTTAGTGAAATACCAAAAACATCTTCACCACTCATACCTACAAATGATCTATCGAATAATAGTCCATTTAATGTCTATCGACCATCATTGATTCGACAATATTCAGCTGGTTTGAATGAAAATACGCCGAATATGTTTGCATCATCTATTGCCGATTGGGAACGAACACATCCAGCACCATTGTCCTATCGACCAATTCAAGTCCAACGGCCACCACCTGAATTCTACAGTCAAAATGAAATCTCTCATATGTCATCATATATTCCACCATCGAGTCCACCTCGTCAGCAACGACACTTATCACCGATGGGACTACCTCCATCACAATCTCGAGTACAATCTCAAATTCAAAAAGCACATTCATCAGCTCCATTGGATAAAACATCTTTAAACATGAGTCCTGATAATCCATTTGCTGACACGTACGGTCGATACTATTATCCATCAGCCGAAGAAATTAAAAGTCAAAGACGATCAAACAGTCATCTAACTGAACAACAATCATTGACTACGAATCGAACAATCCAATCAACGAATCCAATGACAGAATATCCCGAAACTGAAAAGAAGGACATTGGTTCAGCTAAAGGAAATGCTAAATATTCTCGTTTTGATGTTACTTTTTAATTGTACATAATGTAAAATGTTTGACATACTAACCATTTTGTGAATGCTTTTAACTTCTTTTTGGCAATATATTTTTTGTTTCAAATAAAAAACAAAATTCTCAGAAAATACATGATACATTCGAAAATCATCGAATAAAATATTAGTTTTTCGGTTTGTTAATACGTTCGATGTTTTCAGTTATTTGAACTACTTTAGGATGTGTGTCAGGATATATAGATTGATATATTTTCAAAGCATCATTATAATATGCTAAAGCTTGTTTTTCTTTGCCTTGATCGTCATAAGTAGCACCAAGATTATTGTATGTCGATGCAATTTTCTCATGCTGTGGTGGCAAATTTTTTTTGTACAATTTCAAAGCTTCTTGATAGGAATGTATAGCTTCTTCATAATGGCGCAGAAAATAATGAGCATTACCAATATTATTCAATGACATGCCTAGAATGATTTCATCTTTTGGACTAAGTTTGCTTCGAACATCAAACGCCTGGTTATAATATTGAAGTGCTTCTTCATACTTCTTCTGTTCTTGATAAAGAATACCGATATTATTCAAGCACAAAGCTAATTTAATCTGGCCTTCTCTTGGTAAATCTTTGTTCAAAATTTCGAATGCTTTTTGGTAACATTCATTAGCTTTCTTGTGATCATTTTCCTTTTGATAGACTTCTCCGAGACTGATGTAATTCGATGCCACAGCAATATATTGTGATCCTGATATTTTCTCATTAATTTTCAATGCATAATTGTACAACTCAATACTTGATTTATAGTCTTCTTTTTCTTTTGCTATACCAGCAAGTGCTTCCAAACAACGAGCATATTCTGAAGTATCTTCAGACAATTGCTCACGTAATCGTACGTAGTATGTTTCAGCTTCTTGGATTTTACCCATGCTTAGAAGTACATTACCAAACGATAGAAGTTTCGTGTTATCATCTTGATTCATAGAATCCAAGTGTAGATTTGTATCAGAACAGAATCGTAAATTAACTTGCCATATATTTTCTCTCTGAGAAACTTTTAAAACTTCGAAGATTGATCCTAACATAAAAAGTACTTCATCCTCGGCGTTTTTTTCGTTTGGTGTGATCAATGCAAATGGTTTTCTGTCAGCATTTTTTGGATTTGCTTCGATAAAAAAAAGAACTTGTTCCCAATTATCGTCTTTCTCCAAGATTTTCAACGCCCGATCTTCATGCATAGTTGCTGAAATAAATGAATTAATTGAAATAAATTGTCCAGAAGCTTTTTGTAATTTTTTCAATTCTTTTTTCGTCATTAATTGACTACGATAAGCTCTTATTTCTGATTGACAACGGTTGTTCTCTAAGAACTGTCGTATATCATGTACGAAGAATTGAAATAAAAATAATACATCAATATTCTGTGTTCGTAATGCTTTGTTCAAAAGTCGAGATAAGAAACAGTCCCTTGTGTACCACGCAACAGCATCTTCAGGTCGATAATTTTTATCGAATTTCTCGATAATCTTTATTTCACGGTGATTTCTCTGATAAATTTTTTTGCTATTCATCACTAATTCAGTTTTATCTTTTATATCTGGATTCATTCGCAGTAATGAGTTGATCAGTAATTGTGAATGAAGCAGTTTACCTTGTAAATCTTTTGTTAATTTATCGGAGCTAACCTTTGGGTCAAAAATACTGATTGGTAACGGTTCATAAATTCGACTTTCTTGCCGTTTTTCATGATCGAGTTTAATACGATCAATAAGTTCTTTATAATTAGTAACCACAGCTTTTACCTAATTAAATAGATTCAAAACTACGAATATATTTACAGAAATATTTCAAAAATTACTTTTGAATATTGAGCAGACCATTTTTCATTGATGTCTTTATTTCCACAATAAACGTATATGGATAGAAGTTGTTCAAGATGGTGAATACGTGGTACAATAGTTCGACCTAATTGTCCACTGGTAATCAGAACAATACGATCTTGTTCCGATTTTTTTCTAATATATTCTTCACAGTCAGTAGGGTTTTCAAATGGTTTTACTTGATGAATAGTTTCGGTAAGTCTGTCTTGAACTTCAACATTTTCTTCTGATTGATTAATATTTGCATCAAGCCAAAGTAGAGTAAATGTTTCGAAATCCTCATTTGACGATTGGAAAAAAGCCGATAAATACTGTCCCATTGCTCTTTTGTTTGTGTGGTCTCAGTATACGTATTATTATATGCAAACAAAAAACTAGGAAAAGTATTTTGTTTTTACGTTCCTATCTGCAATGATAAAACTTAAATGCAAATAAACAAAAAAAAGTGTAATCACAACGTAAGAGAACGGAAAATATGTATGTCAAGTCCGTAGTTTACTGCGAATTATGATTGGCCTTTCAATAGTAAATTAGGCCGTATGCATGAGATGTCAAACTCAATTATTGTTTTTTTTTTCATTTATTTTTTCATATAAAATCAAAAACAGATCATAGAAAAAAGAAAGCTTTTTTTATAACGGGATTAGAATAGAATAAAGAATGACTATGCCATTTAAAACCATCGTTTACGCTTAAAACATGAAAGCATAAAAATAGCAAGAGTAGCCATAACACCCAAAACAATATAATAACCATATTTATATTTTAATTCAGGCATATTTTCAAAATTCTAGAACATTGAACAAATTATTAAAATTTACAACAAACAAAACGATCGAAATTATTATGTATAGAATTACCATTCCGTAGACTCCACTGATAAATGTTAATGGAATGAATATTGTTGAAATAATAGTTAATGTTTTCACGACCTCATTCATTGCATTCGAATTTAACATCATATAAAAATCAATGAAGGACGCTAACATTTCTCTATAAGTATCAATTGCATCGTTAACTTGTACGACATGATCAAATAAATCTTTCAAATAAATATTCGTACTCTCGTGCATAATCTGTGTTTCTTCTTCTTTTTGTAGTTTAATAATTATTTCTTTTAATGGTGAAATAATCGCACGTAGATACAACATATCGCGTTTCATATCATAAATTGTTTCTAATGTATCACGTTTAAGTGTTTTCATTAATTGATTATCAATAGATTCGACTTTCGTACCCATAGTATCCAAAACATCCATGTAATGATCAACAATAACATCGACAAGTGAATAAAATAAGTAATCAATTTTACATTTTCGTATTCGACCTTTACCTTGTCGAATACGATCTATAGTTTGAACATACAAAAAGAAAAGTCACATTTGTATATTTTCTCTATGAACGAATTTTTACTTTTGATTGAATCAAATAAATCTTTGGGTGTTTCTTGAAATGTAATTAGAATATTATCCTTTAAATAAAAACTAATTTGTTCAATAGCTGTATGACCTGATCGGCCAATATCACGATAGATTATTTTACAAACAAGAAACAATGCATCATCGAGTACATCTAATTTAGTTCGTTGTTCAGTTGTTGTTATATCTGTTTGAACAAGCGCATGAATATCATAACGATTACCAATTTCAGCAATAATATCATGATGATGCACTCCATCGACATCAATCCCTACAAGTACGTTTTTTATTCTCTCGTTTTGAAAAAGGTCAATAATCAAGGACAAAAGCATACTCACACAACATCGGAGTTATTGTGTCCGACGGCATATTTGGTATCTCATCAACTTTCTTATATTTGCCTTCGGTATACGAACTTTCACCGTATGTGAAAACATTTAATTGAACAGGTTGTCTGTAATAGAAAACAAAAAAGAGTTTTGTTTGATCTTGTGTCTTTCTTCGATCGACTTACGCTGGATCAGAAAAGTGAACTAGTGTGCCCGATGAAAAAGCTCCGAATCCAAATTGAGAAAGATGTCGACTATGAGTGGGTCGAATTGCTGAATGATGAGTAGCACCGATGCCCGGTTTCGTTCGTCGAAATGGAATAAAACTTGTTTTACGTCCTGTAAAATTTTTCACCATGATAACGAAAATTCTGAAGTGAATAGAACGAGTCGATTATTCTCATTAGTTTGAATAACCGTTTCTTTTTTTTGTAACAGGAAGAGGCGATCGATGTATTTTTTTTCTTTTCTCTTCTCTTCACCTTTTCTCTCCAACACACAAAAAAAGACGAAACGAAAAGAGCACAAAAATCGAAGTCGAGGATGTTCCATCGAAAATTACCAGGTACACTTGCATTTACATCTTGTTTTCTCTTCACTGACTGACGCATAAATACCAAGAGCGAATCAAGACAAATTTCTTCGAAAATCTTAAATATCAACTCATGAATTAGTCCGTTAATTAAATAAAATAAAATCGAAATTTAATCTTAGTTTATGCCATGCATGTATATCGAGATTATTTGACCTATGAGAAGTAATTTTCGAAAAAATGACGACGTCTCTCGACAAAGATATTTTATTGGTTAATAGAATCAGTTTCTACGGTAACACGTCAAGGGATCTAACGGGTAGTATTCCGTCGATGAAATACTTTCTTTGATCATGTCATCAAATAGAAATCTTCTACGATTAAATAAACTTCATCGAACACGTGAAAATAGTTACGAAAAAACTTTGAAAAAGACGAAACAATTTTCATTCGTTCATTCGTTTTGTAGGTCTTACGGAAGTTGCGCGTGTTACTGATGAAAATATTCCAAAATATCGTCAAGTCAATTATGATGCCATGCGAGAAATTATCAATCAACGAAAAGTCTCGGGCACAGAAGCTCTCGAACGAGGTATTGATTTTCTTTTTCGTTTTAAATGATTTATGAGACTCATAAAACTTTTTTTTATTTATTTATTACCGTAGTTTCAAAATTACAAAGTGAAAGTCACGCTATTCAAGAACAAGCAGAATTAAAAACCTGCCGTGAACATTGGTACAATGAACAATGCAAATTAAATCAACAGTATCGTAAATACGATCAAGAACATCGTACTTGGCTAACTGACGCATTTCATGATGCCGATTTATTGACATTATTTCATGAAATAACAAAATATCGTATATGGCTTGAAGAAAATACCATACAATTTCGTAAAACAACTGTTTTACCATTAATACAATTAAAAGAAGAATTACAATCGAATGAAATTTCCAAAGAAAATATTTCGAATGTTATCGAAGCTTTAGAAATGGTAAAAGTCGATCAAAATCAATTGATTCAAATACTCGATCAAGAACAAAAACAGATTGAACACGAATTAGAAGAATGTAAGATTAGAACAAGCAGAGACAGTGGATTTTATTTTCGAAAATAAAATCTCATTTAGTTCAACAATACATCGACGATGAAGAAGAATTCAATTCCATTGAAGAAGGTATACCAGAAAGTATCATTCAATTGCCCTGTCCCGATGATGAATTACGAGCAACAATGCTTCAAGAATTTCTTATTATCGATCATAGATATCGAGAAACACTCGTGGATTTAGATGCCAACTATCTTCATCTTGTCAGGTGAATATAGATTCGATAGCAGTTTTTAAATAGAATCGATCTTATTTTTAGTGTTGAAAACGGTGGTTGGAATAAGGATGAACATGAAATGTTAGTTCATTTATATGAAATCTATCCGACGGATTTAAAAAAACGTCGAACTTTCATATACAATCATTTTCATCGTTATTATCCTCATCGTTCACGACAAGAAATGGTAAACTGAAAAAAAGAGAACTCCAAAATTCTATTTTTTTTACTTAGTTAAAACATGAAGAATGGTATAATGCTCATACGTATTATCACAAACATAAACGATTGATTCTCTTTGAATGGTAATCAAGGAAATTGATTGTGACTATTTGGAATCGTTGTTTTTAGGAAACAAGCTCGTTCTGCATTGAAACTGAAGAGTCAATCGGTATTCGAAGAAGCTTTGGAATTACAAGAACGTTTAGCTCAACAACACGAAGAAAAACTCAAACAACGAGCACTCTGCGAACAATTAGCTAATCAAGTTCGAATTGCTTTTCGAAGAAATTCTTTTGTTTTTCGAATCAATTCGAATTTAGGTACAAAAATGGCGTGAGAAACAATTCGAAGTATTGGAAATTCGACGAAAACTCGAAGAATCTCAACATAAAGCGGAATTAGAACGACTTCAACAAGAAAATGAACGTTTTCAAAAACATCGTCAACAAATGAAAGAAAAAGTTTCTATTCTTTTACGCCAAAAACAAAAAACAAAGACTCATTTTCTTTTCTTCAGCTAACAGAATATTATTCGAAAAAAGAACAGATTCGTTTGAATGAAAACGAAAAAGAAAAACTACGTCTCGAAGAAATGCAAATGACTCTCGCTGAACAACAACGTAAAGATTGGGAACGAATTAAATTTCGTCAAGAAGAATACGAACGTAAACGTCAAGAGCTTCACGAACGACAACAAAACGAACAAATCGAACAACATCAGCGTGAAGAACGTCTACAAGCGATTGCCGATCGTGTTCGACCGAACATACAAACGGATCCAGCTCGTGTTCTACAACCAACTCAAGTAGTTACACGTCAATGTTTCTTTTTTCTCTAATCAATCTTCGTATTTTCTTCTGAAAAGGCTTATTATGCTCATCGTGGTTTATTAACAAATACAAACGAAGATATCAATCTTCAACAAGAACTATTTCCTATTAATACGTTCAATGATCGAAAACTATCGAATGATATACGTATTCGTCTTGAACAACGTTTACGTGACGCTGGTTTGATACAAACAGATTACGCACGACAAGCTCTAGCCGCTCTACAACAGCCAATTAAACGTGTCGATACAAGAGAGAATCAAATGTGGACAGGATTTGCGTTTAAACCGACTGAAATCGATCAGAGAAACTTTTCGAAACCAGTTAAACGTGATTTTATCAGTCATCCTGTTTTCTACGGAATTGAGAATTAATAATAAAAAGACAAAATTCAATTTTAGTCAAAATACTTGTTGATACATAGATTTAATATTCAAAGAAAAAAACAGACAAATACAAAGATTTCGTAATGAGATCGATAAGCAAAACCGTAGTTTTCTCGTGTGAGTCAAGCAGTATTTTTATCTTCAATTGAATAAATAGCCGATGAATTCGATTTGATTTGAAATGGTAGAATCGTATGTGTTTGAACCAATGAACCAGTGTCCGATGTTGATGATGAATTAGGATTTGTAGAATCGAGTAATGATTCGAATGATTTCGAATATTCATCGAATGTGATACTGCCGGATACGTAATCGTCACTTGTTTGAGTTGATGATTGTTCATTGAGATAGGCTTTCAAAATATCAGGTCGACATGGACATTCGAAATGAACACAATGAAATACTTCATTAGCAGTATTATGTGTGCCACATATACGTATGAACACGACAATTCGAGGTGAAAATGTAAGAATTTCCCAAGATTTACAAGCAATATTCTGTTTATCAACAGCTTTCGACCAAGTTACATTGTCACAAGATGTTTCAATATAATACGAATACGAGCGATTATCACAATCCCATAATAATAATCTAATAAAACAAAAAGGAATTTCGTTTTCGAATTCTATTTATTCGTACCTCATCGAACTGACAACATGTGGTTGACATAATTGAATAACAATACCTCCCGAACCGATCTGATGACAAGTATATCCTAAATAAAATAAAATCAAATTAACATTTCGAATAAAAATGTTGATTTCTCTCTACCTGAATCCCAATCGTAAGATAAATAATCTCCATTAATCAACGCATTTCGTACTCGACTAACACCTTCGGAAACTACGGCACTTGCTTCTAAAGTTGCAACATTATGTACAGGTGCTAAAAATAAACAGATATGTCAAAATTGAAGTCAATAAATTTCTCCATACTACCATAGATATCTCCAACAAGTGCAAATGGTTTTTGAAGATAATAAACTTCCATTGAAACAAGATGAAATACTTTATTCACCGTATTATGTGTGCCAACAATGCGAATTGATCTATACAAAGTCAAATTTCTATTTTCAAAGAATTTATTTCGAATAATCTTACGAAGCAACAACAGGTTCGAAATATAGTTTTTGCCATGAACGACATAAATATGCTCGATAATCGACAATACGTGTCCAAGTAGCATCATCTACTGATACTTCCACATAATACGAATATGCTCTAGAACAAATCAAATATATTCTTCTATATCAATCTAATGTTTTTCTCCTACCGAGTATCTTTATCCCATAATAGTAATTTAATATGATTTATAATCGAAGGTCCATCTAATTTCACACAAATCGAATGTATATCATCGATGGGATGTCGTGTAAAGCCACGATCCTAGAGAAACCAGAAATAGTCATTGAAAATAACAAAATTTTAAACTAACCAGATCATAGTTTGTGATATCACCATCGAGTAATGCATGTTTCATTTCTCCTTCAACAACTTGAGCATGATGAGATTTCGTTGCAATATTTTCGTCTAATCCTAAACGAAAACATTTATTCTCAAACTAAAATCAATCTTCTTCTTACTTAATCGTCCTCGATAGTTTTTCTCTCGAGTTAAGAATAAACTTCGATCACTTCCAATCGAATCCGTCGTACTATTATCTTCATTTGTTGTATTGTTATTAGTAGTATTAGTATTAGTATTACTATTATTATTATTATTATTCGGTGTTGATGTTCTTGTTTCATCATTAATCGAATCGATTGCATCCATTAAATGATTCAAATCAAATAGATTCGAATATCGAACAATTTTCAATAATTCTTGCATTGACATTAATGTTAGACGAACTTTGGAAACAATATCCGAACGTGGTTGAATATTTTCATCGGATGTTTGCGAATGATATTCATGCCATTTTTTAACAGCATAGAATATTTCGATTTCCGAACAATAGAATGAATCACGAGCGATAATAGATGAAAATGCATCCTAAACGATGACAATAAGAAAAAAAAACAAGTTTCTTTTTATCAAATCTTATCAGTCGACTTCGTTCGATAGGATAAAAAGGGACCAAAAACTAGTTTATCATTAAAACAAAATGCTCTTTAAGATATTTATCTTTGGACTTAGCATTTGTGCTCTCAATGCTCAATATCCCGTTCCAATACCACCCGGTGGACGAATGGCAGTTCACGGTTGGCTTATTCTACCATGGGAAACAAATGTAACCGATGGGCCCATTCAGGGTTGGTTTTCTCATCATGTTCCCGAATTTTGGACTGATTCACCACATAATTTTCAAATTATTCTCAATGGTCTTCTAAGTCCTATTTCTTGTTTCAATACAGAATCAAAACCTGAGCCCATTCCAATACCTCTTCCACCTCGTGATAATCTTATTCAACATGAATATACAATTACACCTCCACCTGCATTTTCTCTCAATGATCTTCTTGTCGGAAATCTAACAGAACTCAAAGGTTCTGTTTACAATGGTTCATTCGATACATCCTACGAACGTATTCCATTGGCATTAGCTACTTTAACTGTCCGAGAATTAACAACAGCTGTTTACCTAAATGAATCGAAAGACATTCCAAATTATTCCGATCTACGTTATCTCTCCTATCCACGTGATATGTCACCATCGTCATTAACCAAACAATTTCAACATATATATTTTGCTCATGAAATTCATTCGATACCCGATTTCGATCATATTTTTCAAGGCCTTGTCGATACATCACAATGTCATTGTGATGTCAATTCAGCGGAATTATGCAATACAGAACGAATTCTACGCGATATTCGAACTCCAGGTGCAGAATGGTCATTTGCTCCGTTAACTAACGATTTGAAAAATCGTCTTCTACCACCATTAGTCATTCGAGGTCGAATTACAAATGGACCTGTTCTATGTCCGGTAACGGTTCTCGAGTCACTACATTGTATGATTGGACCAGGTTTTGATAAAAATTGTTAAACAAATAAATGTCTATTCGATTTCTGTCGAAACTTACAGCCGATAGATTGAGAAATTCTGTTGTTTTAATTATTTCATTTGCATGATTGTCAATAAATTGAGCTGAATGTTGTTTCAAATTCGATAAATTGTATAAACAAGCTGTATCATAAATTGTACAAACATTTTTCAATGATAATATCGATTTTAAATAAATCGAGAGACTATTTTCTAATTGTTCGAATCGATATTGATGAACAAGACCAAGTAAATCAAGTAGAATGTCTTCCTAAAACAAAAGAACATTTCACTTTTATTATAAAATCATTGAAATTTTTTAAATTGTTGACTTTTTCTTTTAATAAACTGACTCGTCCCGTATAAATATAAAGTAAGAGTATTCGAAATGCTGCTGATTGACATTCTTTTATTTCAATACAATGATTATCATGTTGAGATTCACGTAAACCACCGTAGAGTAATGCACGAAAATATTCCGAACGTGCAGCTAGAATAATTCGATGTGCATAGAAACGTTCGTTTTCAACAACTAATTCAATATCACTATAGTCAGATTGATTATACAGATTACCTAAAAAAGAAATGTTTTCTTTTTTTCTGTTGAAATTCATTTGTTAACTAACCGAAATCACCGGATAATGCCGATGTATGATTAATTTCTCCGAGATTATCCTGTGTTTCAATTAAATTCGAGCCTGTATTTAGATTCAAATGAGTTCCTAATTGATTTAGATTATTTATCGTCGTATTTGATAGAGCATGTTGTTGCCAAGTAGACATTCTGTTTTTTTACTATTTGAATAAATATCTCGAAGAGAAAAAAAATGTTGTTGTCTTTCCGTTTATTTGAGAAAAATAATTTGATACGAACAAACGAGACAAGATAGATCTAAAAACACAATCTGTTGACTGTCAGATTTGTATTTTTTATTCATTCATTCACAAGACAAGAAAAGAAGGTAAGCGAACGAATAAGATTTTTTTCAACCAAACAAATTCGACATTTTCAGATGTCACTAGAACATTGTTTATCCAATTGTTATTAATAATTTTTTTCTGTATTTCTTATAAATACAACGGAAAAGAGGCGCGATATGACCTCTTGGCGGTTTTTTTTCGATCCAACCTTGTCGATAAATATTTGATGGCGATGCATAATTGATAGATTTTACTTTTATGAAAAACCCTTGACTGATGTTTAGTGACATTTTTTGAGAATAGCACAACATAGATACCTGTTTTAAAATATCGTGAGATTTTTCTCAGGCAATAAGAATGACGTGAATTAGAGAGCAAAATGACTTGATGAAAGAAAACAATTGAGGACATTTAATATACTTGTCAAATAATTCTGTTTCAAATACGTCGGAAAAAAAAACTAAGTAATTATTAATAAATGTCGTCGCGTCTTTGTTTGACAATAATTTTTCAATCGAATAGATTTTATTTGAATGTTTTGTTTCATCTAAAAATAGGCACTAAATGAAGTAGGATTTAGTCTTAAGACCAGATCTTTCTCGGTCCTATCGATCAATTGCAAACTAGATCGACTGATTTTCTCAAGAGATTCTTCGAATCCAATTAAATATCTCTTCAGAAGAAAGAAAGCAAATATGTATTCTATATGAACGAGATTGGATGATAATTTTCTTCTTATCGAATTACAGCATGTCTAGTCATCTTTATTTGACATCAAATCGAAAACATGTCTGATTAAATGACAGATCACAACTGATGACGTGGAAAGAATAAAGCAAATAATCAATATATTATTTGCGAACAACAAATCAAATGAATATATAAATTCAATGTCAAGTTCTTTCTTTGGAAAAAAAGTCGAACGAGTATTTTCTCATTTGCTTTTGACAAAGTCAATTGAGAAGAAATCTTTTCTCTATATGATCGACCTTTGATTTGATTAAAGATAAATGAAATATTAAACAACATAATAAACTATTGTGTGCTCGTAGGCAAACGAACGAGTTGTGTCTAGCGGTGCAGAGCATTATGATCGCCTGATGTCTTATCCGGACTCGATCGACTTCCGACTAAAATATTCACTCACATTGACATATGTCTCCGTGAATGCTGATTGGCATAAAATACACAGCAAGCCGTTCTTTTTTTTATTCATTTTCTCAAATGCACAACAAATTATCAAGAATAAATGACTTGTAAGTTTTTTTTTTATTATCAGTAAGTAACTAAACTTTTTTTAGCGTGCACCTAATTTTACCTTTATGAAATGGGAAAATATCATGAGTTCGATTTTCTTTTTGTTGCCATTCTTGTTATTAGACAGACGAAGAAACAGAAAACGATTATATTAAATCCATAGATGGTTAACATTTCATGATTCGAGATCGAGTTCTAATGTTTCGATACATTCAATGTACGCAGACAGTTTTTTTTTCATTCTCTCACATGCTCAAGCATTCACTGGCGCATAGAAAGTTTCTCTCTAGAGGAATTTGATCTAGTAAAAAAAACACAAATGTAAAGAAAGCGGAAAGAAAAGAACGTTATAAACGAAACAAACATCACAATGATGGTTGGGAAACAAGCAGGAGAGAAACAGAGAGAGAGAGAAAAGGCAAAAAAATAAGAAGAAGGAAAAGGAAAAAAGAAAGGCAAGTCGAAGAGAATAATAATTAAAATGACAAAAGAAACAACAGACTAGCAGTTGAGCAAGTCAAACTCTTGTGTCTATGAACATCAATGATTTCAAATAAGTATGAACTAAATACAAAGATTATTTATTTAGATAAATTCAAATTAAGTCTGCCACAATTAAGATAAAGAAAAGTTTTTTTTTTATAAGATAATTATATGTGTTGCTTTTTTTTTCTTTTCTTCTTTTTATATTAAAACTTAATCTCAAACAGATAAAAAGAAGATGAAGAAGAAGATCAAATGCAACCTCATGTACGACAAAGTTAAATGAGTATCCTAGTTAGTTTGCCTACAATTTCATATCAATCTAAATTTAACGTGACGTTCATAAGTGAGTGGATTTTATGCACTCTTTATTTGACTTCTTTCCGGGGTGAATTTTTGCTTTTCTACTCGAGTACTGATTAGCTTAGAAGAAAAACACATATACGAATGACAAAAAAGAAATGAGGAAACAAACAAATCATATTATTGAAAATCGATGGAATTAAATTTACGACAGATTACATCATATCAATTTTCTCATTCATTGTACCCCGAGACTCACCCATCATCCGATGAAATTCTCTTTTTTTTTCTCTCTCTCCCTCTCTTTCTATTTCTCTCATTCTCGATTTTCTTCTCATTCTACTGTTTCCGGTTTTAGAACACGAATGACTCGTAAAATGCGTTGTATTATCATGATTTCCATTTATGCTATTCTCTTGTACTACTCTACTAGTAATGCATGTAGTTTTGCCTATTTAAACGTTTTTGATTTGCAGCAAGTTTGTATAATAAATGAATCCCTATAGATTTGATGATATTTTTCTTTTTTTTTTGGAAATAGTTAGTTTGATGTGAGGGATGTTTAGTATTTTGCTTTGATTTAAGATAATAATAGATAGCAGCGGAAAAAAACAGAACGAACAATGAATGATATGTTCAATATACGTTCGTTTGTTGGCAATCAAGTTGAAAAATTATCATCACCAAAAAATCTACTCGTCGATAAATTTCGACAAACAGTCGACACCATTAAATCACCATTTTCAACGACAATTACTAATCAGGAACGTGTACCTACTGGGGTTGATCAATTAGGCAATGGTTCAACAAGTAATTTACGTCCGTCAGAATCGTCATCGAGTTCATCAGAATCATCAAATGATCAAACAACAAATAATATATTCGGTTCATTGAAATCGTCGTCAACACCTCCTACGTCGCAGAAACTTGCTCGTCTACTTCCATCATCGTCTCCACTTTCATCACCGAAGATCCTGTCTAATTTTAAAACATTCACTGATCGTCTATCACGTCGTCAATCAATTCTTCGACGGCACGTTTCCGAATCGAACCGAACCGACGAAAGAAATAGTTCGTCAACAATCATCGATGGCAAATCATCTCCCCAATCGACCTACCATAATCATCCGACAATTGATATTAATTCGAATTTAAATGACAATCACGAAACACACACCATATCCGATGTGACAGCTAAACTTCTTGGCCGATCGCGTTCTCTCATTCGACAGTCGACTGATACAACATGCACATTTCCAATACGAAAATCCGTACGTCGAATGGAATCCATTGAAACCGTTGAAATACCAGGCTTGAATGGAGTGAAATCCATTCGATATCTACATGATAATCTAGGCAAATTACAGCCCGATCTTTATATGAAACAAACATCGCAAACGGATCCAACGTACGGCTGTGGAAAAATTCAGTTTACACTTTTCTATAATCAACAAATTTCTTCGTTGATTGTAACGATTGTGTCCGTTGATAATCTACCATTCCGTGATGTTCATACGAAAACTTTGCCCGATCCGTTTCTTAAAATTGTTCTTCTACCTGATCGTCGACGAAAATTTCAAACGAAAGTTTTCAAACGTACTCAATCGACCCCCATCAATGAAACATTTCAATTTCAAATCAATCATGATGAATTAAGTCGACGTATTCTCCTGCTCTCAGTTTACGATTTTGGTCGTTCATCAAAACGAAGTCTCATTGGTACAGTCAAGATCGATGATGTTTCATCTCTGCCTGATCTAACAGCTCATGATGTAACCTGCGTTAAAAGTATCGTACCGGGCACTGAAGTAAGTGGGTGTGACCGATTTTTTTCGATATCCGTTTTGCATTTTTTTATCATGATTGGAGATAAAGAAAACGAGAGAACCGGAAATTAATTCGGATTATAAAACACAAAAGTTACCGATGTTAATCGAATAGATTCTATCGACGTGTACATCCGCTAGAAAATCAAAAATATCAGGACACATTTGACATTTATGTGAATAGGTTCATTGAAAGTACGCGAACGACAAATTCTTTCGTGCTTTGACAAATGATAAGTTTATTTATTTATTAGGAAACATTAAAATGTTCGAGGCGAATTGTAATCTAATGAGAATTCATCGATCAACAACAATAGCAAGAGGAAAACATCGAGCACGCAATACTAATCAAACACTAGTTGACAAAAAAACGACTGATAAATAATATTAGAATTACAATGTCATTTGATGTACTTCGCGTTTTCTTTTGTTATTCCTGAAGAATAGTCTTTCGATTTGAGTGTCAAATAAAATTAATTAGCAATCAATTTATTTGAGAGTAAATGTCAATAGTACGAGGAAAAATAAGAGTGCCTTTTATCTTGAAGAGTTCTTGGAATAAGAATTATTTGTTCACGATTCATTTAGTTTTTCTTATTCTTATTCTTCTTGTATTTGCTATTAGAGCGATCCAGACCTTGGTGAATTGACGGTTTCATTATGTTATTTGCCGAATGCTAAACGTGTGACTGTGACAATAGTCAAAGCAAGTTCATTGAAACCGATGGATATCACGGGCAAATCCGATCCGTATGTCAAAGTGATGTTATTAATTCATGGAAAGAAAGTTCGAAAGAAGAAAACATCAGTTCAATTCAATACACTTAATCCAACGTATAACGAAAGTTTAGAATTTGATGTATCCATTGAAACACTCGATGCTACAGATTTAATATTCAAAGTCATCGATTATGATCGTGTTGGTTCGAATGAATTAATCGGTTGTGTCGGTATCGGTGCTCATTTCGATGGTATCAATCGAGATCATTGGTTTCAAATGTATGAAAATCCACGTGTTCCTATCACAGAAAGTTATAATCTACGTGAAACGATTCCAGCAATTCCATGTGCAAGTCCATCGTTAACTCATAAGACTCTCAATTGAACTCATATAATTAACTTCGAAGTCATCGTGTTCTTCTTTGTCTGTCCGGTGATTGATTTGTTTTTTTTTCTTCTCTTTTATGTACAAATAAGATGTATGATTTTTTTTCTGATTTATTTAATAAAAGAAAAAAAAAGACAAATAAACTAAAAATAAGTACATTTATTCTATGAAAATTCTTCATCACAATCAATAGAAGTTGAAGACGACGCCGGCTGCTGCTGCTGCTGTTGTGGTTGTTGTTGTTGTTGTTCATTTGTATGATTATTTAGTTGATTCGAAAGATTTTGTTTACTACGTTTCGATTGACCAATAGAAAACGATGGCACTTCGCTTTCATCATCTGGCATTGGACGTTTCCGAGATTCATCTTTCTATTTAATCAAAAAGATAAATATTAATTTCGACAAAAGACGTCGCGTTTGTTAATCTACCGATAGTCGAGATAAACGATGAATAAGTAATGGCACTGGATCATTGATGATTTCTAACGTAAAAAAAATGCGTGAAGATGTGTTTTTTCTTTTGCTCTTTGCGTTCACAAATGAACCCTCGAATCAATTACTTAAAAACCTCTTGAGAATGACGGAATGAAGAATGCTAGATTTCGTCAATATTTATCAACAAAATGAGTAAACAAGTCGAATTAAAAAATAATGAAATTAATTTTGTATTCGAATAGGATCCTATCAACACGGAAATAATAGGTGTTTGATAATTTATTATATATGGCTCCACGATATTTCCTATATTCGAGGGAATAAATGAGAAAAAGTAATTATCCTTAGTAGAATTTAATAATATCATAAAGTTATTTAGTATTCTGTTAAATTCATAGAAAAGTGTCTGTTTGTTTGCTTCTATCAGAAAGTAATTTTCTATTTTGAATCTATTGAATTCATTTTTAATAATTCATCAAACGTTTTTTTTACGCAATTCCGTTTCTTTTCGTTAATATTCAAATGAATAATAAAATGTTTGAACGAAGAAGAAAAGAAAGCTTTACTGAATATTTAATTACCTTTTGCGTTTGAATCCAGTTTAGCTGTATACGTAGGTCGAACAGACTATCAAGGTGAAAAAATATAGAAATATAGAAATTTAATTCAATAATGCCGTACTGTTTGACGAATGATTCCCGGTGTGTGAAATCTTGTAAAACTGTCAGGATTTCGACACGGTAAATCTTTCAAAAATATTGACTAAAAGTTTTTTTTGTTAAAAAATCATTTTTCATTGTTTAATAAATATTTACCATGCTGCAATTCCTTGAGTTTATTATCAAAAATAAAAGAAATCAAATAGTTCCGTAAGGTTGGATAGTTATGTAAAAAAAAAAAAAGAAAGTCAGAACAACAGTTGATCACACTAAACGTCAATTGTAGTTGCCAATAGAATATGGATTCGAAACAAGATGTCAGTAGTTATCAATAAGGTTTTAGACGGGTTAGCAACATGCTAATATGAAAATATATCGGATTTAGCGAAAGGACTTGTTTTTATAAGATATAATTAAATTATTTTTTTTCTTTCTCGTTTATTTGGAATTTTATTTATTTAATTTAAAAATCTTTTAATTAAGCAAGAAATGCATGTAGATGATTATCTTTGTATCCAAGTTGTTTCAATAAACTAGAATAAAATTATTAAAATACTTCTTTCTTTCTTTGTACTCTTTCAGAACATACTCAATTGTCAATTTCGAGAATGGTATTGGCCCACAAACGCAAATCAGTGTATCAGATTGATCGGATTTCGATGGTAATAATCGTTGGAGTAGTTCACCACGAACATAACCAGTCTCGCCTGTCCATTGAACATCAGGTCGAGAGAGAATAAAATGAACTTCGAACTTATATTGATCAGCCACTGTTTGCAATTCTTGTTGGCAAAGAATATCATTTCGTGTCTTATTGAAAAAAAGTAAAACTATTTTTTTTGTCTTTCCATCTTGAATTTGTTGAATCAGATAGTTAAGAACTCGAATCATCGGCGTTAAACCCGTGCCAGCCGCAATGAGAATTACTGTTCGACAGGAATCAATACGTGTTACGTCGAAATCACCTTCCGATGAACTCATATCGATTGTATCGCCTTTGTTCAATTTAATAAAATAAACAAAAATTGAATGTGTTTAAAAACGATTCTCTTTACCAATCTTTAGTTTTTGTAATAGTGATGTCATAACACGATCAGAATAATGTTTAATTAACAACTCAATTGTCTGTTCATCCGATGAGTTCTGTTCATTAGTTAGTACTTTTTTTACTATTGTATAAGGTTTAACAATTGATACACCTAAAAGAAATAGTTTTCGAAATGATTTCAGACAATTTTATTCAATTAGAAACCGTCTTTTAATTGTTTTAATCGAATATGATAACCAATCGGTACAGTCATGGATACATTCGATGGCAAAGAGAATGTATACCAATCAGTATCATGTGTAATTGGTGTTCGTTGAGTAAGAGTCGTTTTGAAATAGATGGGTTCTAAAATTGAATAGAACCATGATGTATGATTTGAGATTTAAATTTTATTCTACCGAATTCTTGGAAGGAACAAATCGATAGATGTTTTGATGTAAATTTGCCAATTGTTTTCCATTTTTCTTCAACTTGTTTAATCAAATCGATTTCAATTTGACCACGATTATTGGTCGACAATCGAACTAAAATACGTACAATCATAATTTACTCATATCGATATTGTTCATTCATACCATTGATATTATTGGTTATTAAATGAAGTAATTCTAAATGAATCTATTGAATTGTTATGTTCGATAGATGAATTTCGATTTACCTATGGCAATAGTATGAACAAATCCATCAATGTAAACTAATACGGTTATATTTTGTGAATTTTCGATATGAACAAAAATATTTTCTTTGGTCAATGTCATACAAGTTGTATAAATAAAAAGTGTCAATGTTTTAGTATCTAATTGACGGAAATCAAATCGAAGACGAGCTGGTAAATTTTTGCCTTTTGATTTCAATTGTTCGCTAGAATTTGGCTTCGTAACTAATCGACCGACAAGACATTTTTCAAGCATAGAAGAATAATTAACCTAGAATAAAAATATATTCAGAGATTAGTCTTTTTTTTTGAACGCTCGGTTATTCGAACCCAGGCATGTGTTTGTTGAAAAAGTACAGTTCCATCTTTGCCTGCCGCTCGCATGAGCTCATCAACACCACCTGGATGATAATCGAAATACGGCGTCATATTATAAACATTTCCTAAATAAAAGAAAACGATGATTTTCTCTTTATCACGAAAGAACGGATCTTTTCTCTTCTCTTTTTTTTACCGGAAATTGCCATCCAGCAATCAGTTCTTTTATTATGTTTTGCTAGATCTTCTTCAGTTACGTGCAATAATTTGCCATTTGTGCCTGATATATTCGGTGTATTATTCATCGTTCGTATCCAATCCATGAGACCTAATCAAATAAATTCTTTTTTTTAATTTACATCACGTCTCGTGCTTGTTTTCTCACCATGCTTAGGAGCTAAAGCCACCTAAAATATAAACAATTATTTCGAAAATCATTACAAAGAAACGTTTGTTTACTTGAGCACGTGGTTTATTGGTAGGTACAGTTTGTCCTGGTATTTGTAGAGAACTCATAACTCCTGTACGATTGTTAGTTCGTCTTGAATTTCCACGTGTTTGTTTAGTACAAGAAAAGCCTAAATAAAGCAAAATCAAAATCGAGTTCTTTTGTAATTTTCTTTTGTATAAATACTCACATTGACAAATAAAATTCATTCTCAAAATGAAGAGATTAAATTCTGTATTTTAGTTTTTTTTATCATCGATATAAATCTCGAAATATATTAGTCGAATTTAGATTTTTTTATTCCCCCGTTATTAAATAAATATTTTTGCATGAAAAAATAGACCATAAGTGCATCCTGAGCAGAAAAAGAGAAACAATGAGTTAGTGTTTGAGATTTTTTTTGTATTTTCTAATAAATTCAAAGAGAAATCTCCAGCAATTACTTCCGCAGTTTTTAGTTAACTTTTTTTTTTCTCGTAACTCATATGTCACGTCTAGTTAATTGTAGATAAAAGTCTTCTTCTTTTGAATATGAAATTCCGAACAATTACAGTGCCGTTAGGATTTACCTCAATGAATTATAAATGTACCAAAATTGAATGTACTTGAAAACAAACAATCGCGTATTTTACGAAATCTAAAAATAAATTAAAAAAAATTGTCATCTGACATGCAACACATTTAACATTTCCTTTTTTTTCTGTCGAATTTCATGTTTTTCCGTCATTTAACAAAGCAAAAAACAAAACAAATTATTTATTTACAAATAAAAAATAGACTCGATTTTCGTTGATTAGTCTTTTGAAACAGAGGAATACCACAGAATGTTCGATAATTATCAGTCGTTGTCTCATCATCATCATCGTCATCATCATCGAGTTGATTTGTATGAAAACAAAATCGACATGCTCGATCATGTACAGTCGGATAGACAGTCACCGTTCTATTCAAATGTCTTTCAAGTAAAGCATGCATCTGATTACGTAGACGATATTCGCCTTCGTACCGACGAGAAAATTCGAGAACGAACGAAGTTAAATGTACGAAATGTTCAATGAATTTTCTGAGAGATTTTAAAATGAAATCACGATCATCAAAGATCGTATTGTCATGAATAATAAATCGCAAATGCTTGAGATTTGCTGCATAAATATGGGAAAGTGTCAATGAAGAAAGATTCGAATGATTGAGCAAATGTTTACCTAGGAAATAGAAAATCAATAGACGAGAGTTTATTGAGTTTGATCAATTTCTATTACCGAATGTGAGAGATTTCAATTGATTCCATTGGAATAAATCTGTGAATTGAGCTATTTGTTTGAATAAAGTCAAAATTGTTGGATGAGTATTTGTTTTATCTAAGATTTTAACATCATTCATTGTCAATGAATTGAGATTTTCTGTCATTAAACATAGTTGTACAATTGTTCGACGTGAACAAGAAATATTATCCATTGAAATCTGTCGAACATACGATTGCGATGCTAATCGTGCCGAATGAATCATTTTGTCTAGATCGATTATTCCCGAGCCCATTTGATCGATAAAACCATCAGTTAAAATCATATCTTTAACTAACGGTAGATCCGTCATAAGAACAACTAAACAATTGAGACTCAATTCAAATTTATTGATAGTTAAATATTCAATCGATTGAATGACTAATGGAAAATTGTAAATCGAACGAAGAATATACGATTCGAACGATTGCGTTCGTTGACTTTTATCTGACCAAATAATATTCATTTGATTGAATAAATTCATTGATGTTGTCACACATTGTAAATAATCAATAGATATTAATTCTCGTTGAAACCAGATTTGTTTCTGTATTTGAGATGAATATTGACTTGAATTAAGTATCGAATTGATTTGTAAATACTCGTTCGGTAGATGAATTCGATTGATTTCACAGAATTGTTTCATTTGTTTGAGTTGACAAATATTCACAAGTATCAAACGATCATATTGAGAATAGTTTAAAATCGAATGAATATCAACAGTACACATGCCATGTAAATAGAATAATTCCAATGTTTGCAATTGTGAACATGAATCAAGATAATTCGCTAGTTCATGAGTAAAATTTGAATCGAAATTGAGAATAAGAAATTGGAGTGTGAGAATTTGAAGAGAACGTTTCGGCAAACGGAAGAATATGTCGTGAGAACGATGATCATGATCGAACATTATTTTCAAATGTAGATTTGTTAAATATTGAAATTGATTTCGAGAAAATTGCTCGTTGGAATAGAAGTTCATTTGTAAGTGATTCAATCGATTTGAATGATGAATACGTTGTAGATTCGTATGTTCATTTGTTAGACGAAGAATTTTCAATGTTGATAAACAAAAATCAATTGAATGCAAACTATTCGAAAGTTGATCATCATGTACAATTAATGATTGAAGTTGAGTAAAATTTTTCAAAGAAAATTCTTGATCAATAAGTATCTTTCGACATGTTAAATCCAATTGATCGATAAGAAGTTCTTGAATTGTGAGTCGATGAAAATTAATTAAACGAATAAAATCAATAAATAAATAATAATCAACTGTCGAACGAATATGAACATTTGTCCATAAACATGATGAATGACGAATGAGATTTTCTATTCGTTGATGTGAATGAAATGTTTGATAGAACGATATCAATTCGAAATGATCGAACGTTTGAAAGATTCTTATCAAAGCCACATCAGGCAAATCGGTTAAAGACATCTGAAAAAATAATGTTAGATGACTAAATCTAATCGTTGAGTATTTATATATTTTGCTTATTCATCGGTTTATAATTGCTCGTCGCCTACGTTTAGTCATATAGAAACGAGAAGAGAAAAGATTTGTATTATTTTTTGTTTATTCGAGAAAGAAATGAAAAAAAAATCCCCTCGAATGTTAAGTTACACAAATGATTCCAATGCGAATTTATTTTCGTACGTTAAATAATTTAATAAACGATCAGTCATAGTTGGATAGAGCGCTAATTGTTTGATATCATTGGGAAATTGTCGAATAGACATTTTAATTTTCAAACGACAAAATGATTTCAATGATCGACATGAATAATCACATTGATAACGAAGAATTGTTTCGAAGAAATTTAAAAAACCAACTTTTTTATTTTCGAGTTTTTTATTTAGAAATTGATACGCATCCGATTGTAGGAGTAATCGAATTTGTCGAAGATCGAAATGTATTTCTCCATTATCATAAATACTTTTCAAGAATTTATTGAATAAAATTTGATCTGTGTCTTCATTCGAACTAGAGTCAAAAAGTTCGTTTCTTTTTTAAATTTTTAAATAGATTCTAATCTACTACCTTAAAGCTACGGATGGATATGGAAAGAGCATTTCTTTCGAACGTGAATTAAGAAAATAATCTTGATGGGAAGTCGAAAGATAATAGATAACAATCGGTTCAAGAAAATAACCGAGACTATTCGATCGATTTGGAGTTGTTCCAATTGAAAATATATCACATAAACGATACTTTAATAGAAAACAAGCTAAAACAAATAAAGATCCATGTTAATATTTTGATTAGCTAATTAAATTGTCATTTTCACCTTTGATGACGAGGAGGGCGAAAAAAAAAGGAGAGTGATGCATTTATAAATAGGAATTCTCGTGTTTTCTTCTCGCACTTTCATATTTATTAATTAGATTTTTTTTCTGTTTCTCCTACTAGCACATCGAAAAAGAGAAAACTCTCCGGATTTTCTCATGAATTTGTTTGAAATAAGACTAGTCTATAATTTTCAAATAGTTTGAGATGAATAACAATTAGATGAAAGTGAATGTATAATCAAAACTATCTATATGCTCAATCTCTCTTTGAATGAGTGTTCACTAACCAAGTTCAAGTAGAATGTTGACATCGAATTCATTCCAAATGAAATTTGTATAGTTCATTGAGTTCGTTCGATTAATTGTCGATGGTGAATATTCGAAGAATGCTTTCGATATACGACCATGAAAGATAAATAATTGGTGTAACGAATGAAAGATTTGTTCGGTTCGGTGATCAGTTCGATTGGGATGTAATTTTTGACAGAGTATGTACAAAAGATATTGATCAACAAGTGTGTTACCGAATTGATCGGACTTATTTGATATTGTCGTTGCCGTTGTTGTGTTTGTTTGAATTTTTAAACGTGAAACAAACGAATCACTTAATGTTGTATCAATATATTCTAACATGTTTGGTTGATGATCTGATCGACAGAGACGTGGTCGAGAACTACCACCACCGTTAGTACCGGATGAAATTGTGTTTGTCATTAACTTCTAGTTAGACAAAGGAATTTTGTTAAGAATATAAAGAAAATAAAAACGGATTATGATTATTCATAGAATAATTGTGAGAATTCTAAGATTAAATAATATTGTTTGTTTGCTGTTTTTTTTTATTCAGTCTGTTCAATTACAAATCAAGTCCATTTGCTTGATGTTACATCGTGCCATCAATTCAAAATGCAAACAAACAAAGATGAATAGTGCACCGTCGTACTTTCATCTAGAGAAAACTTCTTTTTTTCCTCTCTCTCTATCTCTCTTTTCCTCCTCCTCGTCGTCCTAGTTGTCGCATTTTTTTTATTCGAGACTTTGCTCGAAGAAGAGATGATGATGACAGAAAAGAAGAAGAAAAAGAAAAAGACTGAATTCCAACAAACTAATTGGTTAGTGATACCCGCTGAGCTACTCACTTCATTCATTTACGAGTTTCGATAACAACGAATGTCATCTTATTGACGAAGAAAATAACCATTTTTCTTCTTCACTTCGATGCCGGATGTTGTTTGCAATAATCAAGTCGAATACTTGTCTACCAATGAGTTCTTCATAATCATTTCTTGTGTTGTTATTGATAGTTTATATATATATATTTTTTTTTTCTCTTTTTCTTCTTCTTTTTATAATTATTGATTGAATAAAAAGGAAAAAAAAGGAACGAGAAAGAGAGAAAAAAAATATATTTTTTTCCTTCTTTTTCGCTCATGTTTTTGATATCCGATTAAATCTCTCATTAGCTGAGGATTGAATAGAGTCGATATAAATAACTTTCGAAGAAGTTCTTCTTTGTCATTAAGATAAATAAAACCATCTGACAGAAATTTATCATTGCCTTTTCCTTTTTGATCGATGAATAATATCAGTCTAGAATATCAGAGAATAGAAAACAAAATTTAGTTTGACAATAGAGATACTTTCGATGTTATTTATTTAGTTTTTATTAAACAAAACGAGCCGAGATCTTCAAATTTCTCACTGTTCTACAATTCGGATTTGGTTGTTCTTAGAAGTTTTGCTGTTTTTTTTTCTTTTCCTTCGATGAAAACATGCTAGGCATTTCTTTGAGAATGCTAATAAAAGAAGAATATTATCACTTGAGATCAATGCACACGCAACGAAAAACAAGAGAGCAAGAAAGAATATTCGAGAGAAAACAAACAAACAATTGATAGATTATTGTGCCATTCGACTACAAACACACAAAGCTGAAAACAAAAGTTCATTGTAAAAGAGAAACACACTATAAACAAAAAACGAAAAACGAAAGAGAATAATTGTATTTTGTATTTGATATTTTAAGAACCAGAGAAAGAAAATATAAAAACAAGAGAAAGCGAAAGAAAAGCGAACAAAGATTCTTTTTTGCTTGATTTTAGTTTGAAAGTTTGTGTTCGATGTTAAACAGGTACACTACCGATCATCACTTTGGAAACAAAATTGACAATAGCTGTTGACGGTTGTGTACGATCGATTTCAGCGAATATATGACATTCATTTTCCGGTTGACTCGAACGATTGTTTCCATTGATTTTTTTCGAAACAAAACCAAAACATCTGCAATTCCGAAATAAAAAAATAAAAATCGACATTCGAAATCGATTTGCTTTACTTTGCTTTAGTTAACATTTCAAGATCCGGATATTGATGCGTCCAAAATCGATCTGTTTCATAATCAACTCCACAATAGGTGACATATTCTTTCGGAAAATGTCGACGTGAAAATAATCTAAAATCAATTTTCGTTGACTTTTTTTTTGTCTTCTCAGTTCATACTTTTTCTTTGTGTCGGTTAATGTGATACCAGTACTTGACACTTTAAAATGAACAAGCGTCGCTTGAAGATGATCAGCATTTTCAAACGTTGAACGTAGGGCTTTATTAACGGCTATTTGACCGGATAAAGATTCAACATCGACATTATTCAAATAAACAACGTTGCATGCTAAGAAGAAGAAAAAAACAACAAGAATCTTTTTAATTAAATTGAAATTCTTTTCTTCGGGCTCACCAGCTCCTTTCTCAAGCAAATCTTTGACAGATAATTTTCTAGTTGTATCATGTTGTTGAGAATTAGATACTGGACGATAATCTTCGGTGATATCGACAGTTGGAAGAGCTAATTTAACAGGTAAAGCAAGTGGAGTTATTGAATGTTGATAAACCAAAACGGATAGATTAGCTAAATGAACGTTTTTGTTTGTTCGTTTAGATTTATTTTAAATATGAATTTTTGCGTACCAAAATCGGGTTCATTCGGACAGCCTTTCAATCGAACATGACCAGTCGGCGTACGTTCGATGAGATAATGACGAACAAGTTCAGCATTTGGATCTGCTCCTGAATTGAATTTGAATGAGATCGATGTTCTATGTTTAGATATCGAAAACGAACCTGTTTTAGCTTGAATACCCGGAGGTAAAGTTTCAACCTTGACCGCTAAACCATATGAGCCCGGAAAACCTTGACTATCTCGAACAAGAAACGTTCCGGCTGGTTTCGTTTTTAGTAAATTAATTGCTGAAGAAGAAGAAGAAAACAAAAACAAATGAACATGTTTGTGTTTTATTTCTTTGTCTAATCAATTTACCATCATCTCGTGACATTTTTTCTTTATACCAGAATTGACTGACATTATGTGCTTGGTAAGCACCATTACGATGTACATCAGATTCTACGAAACAAAAGATGAAAAGTTTTTTCAATAAGATTTCGTCACGCACACGCAATATGTCAAGGTTAATAGGTTATTATCGAGAAATTATTGATGAGAACGAGAAAATCTATGAGGACTAGCTGATATTCTTTAGAGATTAACAAGGAACAACTAGAGTTGTCAAGGTTTTTCTTATTTTTATGCTGTTTAAAGAAAGATTAAAGGAACGATTCGTACCTGCTGATGACGAAACACTTGATCGTCGAGATGTTTCTTCAACATTTCGATAATGATTGACAGTGCGTGCTGGAAGAGTTTGATTTGCCACTGGAAACGTCGGTGTTGACGGTGTTTTCATAGATGATGATGATGGTTGAATATCAATACGTTCTGAATGAACATTTGGTATCTAAATATGAGAAAAGATATTATTGACAATTGTCAAAAGAAAAACGATCCATTTCAATGCAGAAAACAACGAGCATATGGAAATCAATACACAAGACACGTCAGAACTCTTACGATCTCGGTTTTTGATGAGAAAAGTTGAGGTTTAGTATCCATCGATCTATTCGATGGTTGAAGTATGATTTCAGTCGAAAATTTTCGTTTTAATTCAGGCGATGGTGGTACTTGTTGTCTATTAGCACCTGGAGGATTCGATAGACCCACAGAACCAGGAAAAAATTTCGGTACAATCGAAATTTCTTTTTTCTTTGTTTCAAATTGTCGATCGACTTCCCTATTCGACGATGGCAATGTATCTGCTGTCTAGACAACGAGAAATACAATGGAAATATTCATTGTTCAATTTTGAATATTCCATGCAACAACAGCAACAACATGCACACATAGGGGAGGTTTTGTTTATAAAAAGACGATAACAAATATTCTTACTCTTTTTTGTTGAGTTCTATTGTTGGTATTATTTTGGTGAAGTATATGTTGTTCGGGTAAACGTGAGATAGTTGCTGATGGATCATGAGTAAATGTTGGTATTGATGTTGAACGTAATTGATCTTGTGAACGATAACGTTGATTATTATCAACAAATTGTTGTGGTGGTTGTTGTTGAGGAACAGGTTTCGACATTGGCTGTTTACCAACCCAGCCACTATCACCATATTGAACATCGACAGGTACTTGTTGACGCGGATAATTCTGATGTCGAATATGCATACCTGAATCAGTTTCATAACCACTAAGATGGTCTGTACGATAACGTGCTGAATTCTGCGGATGATGATGAGGAGGAGGCTCATTGAGAAATGAACTACCACGTAGATTCGATGGAACATTATTTAAATTCGAAGCTGACATCATACGATTGTTAAGAACTAATGTTTCGGGTATTGCTGCCATACGTGGTGGTAATGTACGTGTCATACGTAAACGACCACTACTGATTAAACCTGTATCTGTATCGTAACCATCTGGACGTAACATCGAACGGCGATGACCAGTCGTAGCACCACCACCATTTGTATAACCATCTTGATGATATTCACGAACAAAATGCATTGGCTGTTGAGGTGGATATGGATAATGTGAAGGTGGAGGTGGTCCATATTGCATTGGTGGTGGTGGCGCCGGATGAGGATTGTAATATCTTGGACCGTAACCACGAGCTGTAACCACGCCTGTATCTGTTTCGTATCCCGAATAATCATGACCACGAACTCGTAATCCACCAGCTGGTAAAGTTGAACGTGAATATGGATAGTTTTCTATTGGTTGTCCATCGAGATATGTACGTGAAGGTGTACGTACTAAATCCATACGACGTAATTCAAGTGGTCCATCTGGTGGTGGTTCAGATGTTGCACGAAAATGTGTCGGGATGGCTGTAGTCGATGCTGATGTAACAGTTGTTGTATAACCATCTAATCGAATTATTCGATATTCTTTTCTTTTTAATTTTAAAATAATAACAATCAATTTACCTCGATGATCTTGTCGACTATATGGTCTCCTTGATGATAATGTACTTGTTGGACTATCGCTTCGCATTAATTTGATCGGAAATCGACCTCGCATTGGATCCATCTAGATCATCGAACAAAAAAAAATAGTTAATCATGATGAATTCATCTTAATCCGATCATCTCGTCAATAAAATCTGACAGTTTCATTCATCTGATTTCAAAATCTGTTATTCTTGTTGTTTTTTTCTTTTCTTTGCATCATTACTAATATCAATCGGATGTTTGATGTTCTTTTTCAGTCTATTTTTACGTAATCTATTTGTTAGTCCTTCTCGATGATTATCATCTATCGTATTGATTTCCTCCAGCTGTTCGTCTTTTTGACATTGAACTAGGCGAATATTCATCATCGTGATCTTTGATTTAGATGAAATTCAATTATTGATACGTATATTGTTTACTTACACGATGAACTGAATCGGTAAATGCAGCACTTGAACTATACGTTCGGCGACTATTTGATAATGGTGCTGGTTGTGATTGATGACGAACAGGAATCTCATTTGTCCATAAGGTTTGATTCGATCGTTGTTGTTGATGTTGTGAACGTTTTCTCAATGTATTTTGAACACTTTCCAATAACGAATCAATTAATTGTTCATCAATTGATAATTGATCACGTGACGTAGCCGTATGTGTTGGTTTATTTGTTGTTGTTGTCGTTGTTGTCATTGATGATGATGTTGTAACTGGTATTTCTGTACCATTTGTTGTTGATCCTCCACCACGTTTAATACGAACACGTTCTTCGCGTGTTGTTTTTGAACGTTGTTCTTCACGTTGTACACCGTTCGATGACATTGTCGAACCATCAATGAGACCACTAACTGCATTAGCATCGAATTCATTTCTTTTGTGATTATTTAATGTTGATGCTTGTGCATAAGATGATGCTCGAAGCGAAGAAGGTAATTTAATATTCGAGTTTTCAGCAGCAGCAGCATTATTATTATCATTGTTTGAACGGCGTTGATAAGAATACGATGATGACGTTGTTGAATATTTATTATTATTATTATTATTATTATTACTGAGATTTGCTCGACTACTTGAGCTTGTGCCAAGTGGACGATTTACTTCGATGAGTAGATCTTTAACGAGATCATCGAGTTGATCAACATCTGATTTTAATTTTGATGCCTGGGATAGATGCATATTTCCGTTTGTTGATGAATTAAACGAGACAGGCAGCGAAATGCCGCCGTCGCTAACTTTGTTCACCCCGATGTTGCTGTCTGGTAAGAAAGAAGTACGTATATTGGACGTTGTCGGTGGAATAGAAGACAGTGATGCACTAGTTATTTGTACAGGCAGATTGGTAGCCGGTTGGTTGTTTTGTGATGGAGAGAAAGAATAAGAAGAAAACGGAGCAGTTGTAGTTGTATCGTTATTGTAATGATTGACTTGCACGTTTTTGTACATAGACTAGTAGAGGCGAGAAAAAAAAATCAAAGAACAACATTAGTAATATGCTGGTGCCACCGCAATATTCATTAGAGAAACGTAAGAGAAGAAGAAGAAAAAAAGAAATGTAAAAAAAAAACGAGAAAGAGAGAGAGAGCAAATGAGAGCAAGAGAAAAAAGAAAGAAAAAAGATCGCTATTTTCAGTGAAAGAACGTAACGGGCAATCGGACTACTACTACTACTATTACTACTACTCAGAGTGGTTTGATCTATTTTTCTATCTTCCTATATTCTAGTAGCATTCTAATAGTGATACTCGTTTTTCTTTTCTTCTTATTCTTTCTGTTCGATTTATATGTGCTCGTAATTTTTTTACGTAACTCTTTCTTATCCCTCTTCTTAGTATTGCGAATGAGGGTACTCTCGTCGTCCGTCCATTGCCGCCTACACATAATGGCATCAACGACTTGCTCTCTGTTCGCGTCCGTTCGCTATCATACGGCATAACAGTCTATCTGCCACATACATACATACATACAACTAAACATACTGTGACGAACGAAAGAGAATGAAGAGCAAAATGAGGAGAAGAAAAAAACCACTATGGTTTATATTTAAGAGTCGCATATATATGCAATAAATCGGCTTAGAATAAAACAAAAACGAATTTTTTTTGTAGTCAACGATTGAGAACAAGAGAAATAGCTATAACTATATGTTAATAATATACAAAAAAGAGAGAGAGAGGGAATGAGAGGAAAGAATTGAAATATTCTCGGTTATAAAATAAATAAATAAATAAATAAATTCATTTCGTCTTATCTTTGTTTCTCAACATTAGTCGAATTTCTTTTTGGCATACTTTCTAATGTATTTCACATTTTGACCTGTCATGATCTAATCATACTAGTGAAGGTGTTGAAAAGATGTGCATATATTTTGTTGATAGCTTGATTTATATATGTATATATACATGCAACTATTCATATACGTACCAACTAAACGATGTTCAAACCATCGCCGAGTATTATACATGTAAATAGAGGTCAGTGTTGAGGTTATGATGTCGATTTTAACGAGCAATTGCAACTGACGTATTCGTGGTCAAAAATCATTCATCTAAAAAAACTTCAACCGGAAGAAAGACATTAGAAATATGATGATGAAGATGACGACGAGAACTATAGAATTGATAGAGAGGGAGAGAGAAAATGAGACAAAAGACAATCACGAACAAAAGAGAAATAACGATGGCTGGTGCGTGTTTATTTGATTACTAAAGCAACATTCTTTTTTTCTGGTATCACTCACAGATAGAAAACCATCTGTGCACGGGTATCTTCGATAGGAAACTATATAATGAATATCAACGATCGTATTATATCCGAAAGAAGAAGAAGAAGAAGAAAACTCATATCACTGATACTGCCCTTGATTAATATTGAAAAGTCAAGACCTTTTCTTTGGATATAGTTCAATCTTTTTCTCGGAAGATTGCTTATCGATAAGAAAAGAAAGGAAATGAATTCAATCGAAGAATAGAATAACTAGACAATTAACATACCTTGTCTATCTCCAGTAGTTACTCATCAATCATATCTATCTTTCATTTCATATTTTTCTATCGTCAACGTGTCTCTTTTTACTCTATACAGATCTATGAGACACAACTCGCTGTAAGTTCGTATATACGCACATACACACGGTGCACACAATTGATCACCATCACGCTTGTTGTCTCATCTTGCAATCACGAATCGATTTTATTTTTTTCTCTCTTATTCTCTCTTGTGTGTGTATACATATATATACGTATATATATAAATCCATATCAAACATACGACCGTCTATGCTGTTTAGTTCAATCGTAAAGAACTCAGAGAAGAAGAAAAAAAACTTATGTGAGACAGAACGATGAATGGCCCACTGCCAACCAGCATACGTACACGTACATTGTTCAACTTTTTTTTTCTTTCTTTTCTTTTCTTTTCTTTCTTGCTAAGCGAATATATATAAATATGTCCGTGCAAGATGAACTCATTTGATGTAGAATAGAAAAAAAAGGGTGCACCCTGACCGACTTGCTTACTCAGTCTCTGTCTTTCTCTCTCTCTCTCTCTCGCTGTGTCTTTACGTTGTTGTTGATGTTGATGATGACAACGATGATGAAAGACTGATGGCGAGAGTATTAGTAGTGGCCAAAAAAGAAAGAACAACGAAGTTAGCCTGATGTAAAATCAACAAACCAACTACTCCGATGTTTACATGTACATCGTGTAGTTTAACAACAGAGAAGAATAAGCAAGACATTATTAGACCTTCATCCTCCTATCAACATAAATACAAAAAGAAAGAAAATTCAGGAAAAAAGATTAGTAACAGCAGTTGCTTGAGATCTCAATATAGATCAAGGTTTCAATAGATAGATAGATAGATATATATACACACATCTCATCTGAACATTGTTACGGTCAATCAATAAGAACAAGGTTCTTCCGTAAATGCACTTGAGAGATTAACGTCGAATCTGTATTTGTACATGCAGAAGAAAAACCAGAAAAAGAAAGAACAAAAGATATTATCAGTCAAGTGCACGTGCATATTGAATACAGATCGATATATCAATATTCAAGGGTAAAATATTGTCGATAGATAAAAATAACAAGATGAATCAATGGTATACATATACAATACATAAACGTTAAGTGTTCGATGAACAACAAAACATATTAAACGAAAAAAAAAAGAGAAATCTAAACGTGATTAGAATCAGATAGCTAAACTCTATTTAGATCTTGTCAATATATTCGATTGTCTACTCAATTTTACTATCTTTCTTCCTTTCTTTCGTTCTTTCTTTTATATTTTATCGTCTGTATAAATATCATTTTCGTACTATGCTTTCATCACCCTTCGGGCATGTTCAACACCACGACAACGAGAGACAAAAGGTCACATACATGATGTGCTTGCGTAAGCACATAGATTTATATAGGTATTCTTGTTGTTGATCAAGGCAATGTTGTTGTTTCAACAAAGCCAAGTAGACAGTGAACGATTGTTATTTAGTTGATTAAAGTGAGAATCAGACCAACATAATAAAAATAAAAATAAAAATAATTCATCTTGAATTGCGCGTATACAAAGTGAACGAATTCTTCGTCTTCTCTCTCTCTCTCTCGATCATATAAAACATGAAGAAGCCGTCGATTGCCAGTTGACCGAATATCAAATGGCATTCATATGTAAATCGATGTATAAAAAGACAAACTTTCAAATCATCTAAAATGACAATCATCATCGTTATACGTATGTATCCGTTCAAAGGAGAATGAAAAAAAAAAGTAAAATGAAACAAAAGAAATGCCAACAATTTAAATACTAAGTTCTAATTTCAATCGTTTTCTTCTGATTGATTGTTAATTTAGCTTTTTTAATATATCTTTGGTTACTTGATCGTAATTCTTTGTTAAATCAAGTATATCACGATAGATCCATTGACAACCTGATTCACGTAATAGTTTCTCTTCGAAACCACCGCAAAGAACGCCAACAATCGGTGTTTTAGCAGCAACAGCAGCTGAAAACATAAAATCGAAAATCAAACTTTGGTTTTTTGAATTGTTAAAACAGAAAAATTTTTTGTTCACCTTGCGCATCCCATGGTGTATCACCAATAATAACAACACGATTTGTTGGCGGATTTTTTAATAGTTTCAATGCAGCTAAGAATATATCTATGAAAACGAAGAAATGCAATTAAACATGAACAACAACCTTGACTTAAATGAAATTCAAACCGGGATAAGGTTTCGATCGTTTAACATCTTTCGAAGTCGAACTCGTTTGACAATCGACTAAATCCGATACTTTAGCAATATCTTTATATAATTCTAATTCGTCCATTTGTGCTGATGATGCCAATGCAATTGGTATATTTCGTTGTTTAATTAATTCGAATAATTGTCGAACACCAGGAAATGGTTTCACTTGATTGAGATATTTCTCTTCGAAGATTTTTGCTTTTCGTGCTTTGATTCCTTCACCATATTTAGTGATTTGTTCTTGAGTAGCGAATACAGGCAATAATTGATCGGCTGCTTTACCGATTTGCATGCGAACAACATCGTATTTCGCTGGAATGTTATGATATTCCAAAGCATCATGCCAAGCTTTAGCATGGAAATCAACAGTATCAATCAATGTTCCATCAACATCGAATATAACAGCATCAAGTTCTTGACGTTTAGTTGCAAAACAACGAATCGATTGCAAAAACTAACAGAAAAAAAGAGAGATAATTTACAAAAAAAAGATAAAGACAAACAAATAGTCGAGTTCGAACAAGAGATGTTAAATTAATTCGAAGCATTCTGTTGATTTATGTCTCAATAAGTAAAGAAAATATAATCCTATGTGACGGCTGGTACTTTACAGAACGAACTTTGTTAGAGGATTTTCATTGGATAGATTTTGACAAATGGAATCGAATCGTTTTTGATTAGTAGTATTTATTGATGATTAAGAAAATTTGACAGGAGATTTCCGATGAAAAAAAAATCTTTAAAATGATTTATTTAATTCCACAGAATTTTTCTCATGCAAAAAAATCAATCGATTCGATCATCGAATATCTTTTTATTTTGCCGGTTACTAGGACACAGTCGTTTATTGAGGGTTGCCAATTAACTCGATCACGAGATATGGAATCATGGCATGTAGGAAAAGAGAAAGAGTCTTTGCATTTGTCAAGACTCAATTGAGATCATAGGAATCAACGAGCGTTTTTTTTCTTCTTCTTCTGTTTCGCCTTTTCTTTTTGCTTGTCGTCTCAATCAATGTAATAAATTCAAATATTTGATCATTGATTTGAATTTTAAATGAGTAGAAAACCTTTGATTTCAATGGCGTCATTCAATCCAAATCCAGCCGGAAATATCAATCGAATGACATTATTAATGTCAATATCTGAAATTACACCACAAATTTATATTTCAGGTAATTTCGTTTTCATCATCAATCGAATATAAAATAAGAACATGCACGTTTTGCTTCAGGTCAAATGGCTGCAACTCTCGAACAAGTACAAAAATTGGGCATTACATACATTATAGTAGAGATTTGTTTTTACGATACAAGAATAAATTCTTTTTTTTTTTCGTTTTTTTTTGAAAAGAATGTTGCTGTCGAATCATCTGCAATTGTTTACCCGAGACATATTAAATTAGATAAATATGATATTATTGATTTTCCAACTGCACCGATTAGTAATTATTTTAATATGTTAACTGATAAGATTCATGCTCATTTAACAGCAAATAAACAGCATAAAGTTCTTGTTCATTGTATGGCTGGAATAAGTCGAAGTAAAACAAACAAAACTATGATAAATAGAATCGACTTTTTCTTTTTTTATTTCGAAATTATTTAGGCACAACGATTGTTTGTTCGTATTTAGTACGATATATGAATATGAGCCTTCGCGATGCGTATTTATTGTGTAAAAAGCATCGGCCAATTTGTTTTCCGAATTTAGGATTTTGGAATCAATTGATTTCATATGAATATCAAATTCGAAAAGAGAATAGCGTTCGAAGTATAAATCAATTTAATTAATTTTTAGAGAAAATAAAAATATTATTTTAGTGATAACAACACAATTCGGTCAAGTGCCTGATGTTGCCTTTGAAGAACTCAAACAAATTCGTGGCCAAATTCAGCAACCACAACCACAGCAACAACAACCTACATCATTGGCATTTTTCGCTCCGAACTTTGTTTCAAATACCATGACGCCAAGTATAAATGCCTCATCAACGAATGATTCATTATTTTTATCATCGAATCCTGCTCGACCAACAGCACGTGATACAACAATAAATTCAACAACAAATACAACAAGATCTCGTTCATTAGCCAATACAAATACAGCCAATCGATCATCTGTTGTAGCTGCATCAACAAATGTCAGTAATCCAGCGTATCAAACACCCATTTTTACGACGAATAAACAAGCATTTTCTACACCAACACGATTTGGTGTCAGTCGTATTAATCCTCCTCCTCTATCATCAACACTAAGTACACTCAATACTGCAACCCCATCTGGTTCAAGTTCATCATCATATATCACTCGAAATCTGCCGATAAGTACGGCACCGAATGTTCGTAGTCGAGCCAATCCTCAATCAACAAATGCTGCTTCAGTCGTTCCGAATCCAACAAACTCAACATCAACCAATAATCCAACGCCTCGTTCACATTACGAAACGACATATCGATCGAGCTTTATTAAACCATTAGTTCCTTAGGGATATATATATATATATATATATATTTGTCAATCATAAACGCCTAAAATTCGATTGTGATACAGCTTATCCAGTAGTTATTTATTTTATTTTTTTTTGTTAGATGTCAAGGCGTCAGATGACTGTCACGTTTTTTTTTCTTCTTTTTCTTTCCGATCGTTTGAATGAGTTCAATTGTTAATTTTTCGTTTGTCACAATCTCGGTGTGCATCTCTTTCGAATTAACCAGCTTATTTATTTATTTATTTTAGAATGATGTATATATATATGTGTAAATTTTCTATTTTTTATTGAAAAAACAAAACAAAATGTTGGGCATATCGGAAGTGATCGACAATTTGTATATCTCAGGTCTTGAAACTCGTCAAGCCATATTAAACAAAGGTATACGGTCTGTGATAAACATTTCATCGGAATGTCCTGTGCAAGATCTTGGTCCGACAGTTGAATACGAAAAAGTTAGCATCTTAGATTTACCAACAACATCAATTCTACCGTATTTCGATCGATTAGCCGATCGAATCAATGATAATTTACAACAAGGAAAGAAAACGTTAGTTCATTGTTATGTTGGACGATCAAGATCGGCATCGATTATTTTAGGTAGAATAAAATTCGTTCGAGACAACAAAAACATTTGTTTTTCTATTAGCTTATCTGATGAAATACCAGCAAATGTCATTACGAGAAGCATTCCATTATTTACGTTCTCGTCGACATATCATCGGACCGAATTTTGGTTTTATTAAACAAGTAACGATTTCGAAATGTTCAAATTATTGATCATTTTTTTAAAAATTTCTAGTTAATTGCCTATGAAAAATCGCTCTGCGGTTATACATCAGTCTCATTCGTAAATACATCATTTGGTTCGGTGCCGGATATTTATTTAGCTATGTCAACATCTCGACCACGTCGTCAAACAACAACGATGTCAATTCCAATTCAATCGCCAACAAACTATCAAACATTATCTCGAGCAAGTTCATCTCCAAAACCACCTCCAACGATTCATTCAACAAATTTATTACCAACACGTTCATCATTCTCTTATTCATCAACGCCATCATTATCTATATCAACACGTCAACAACCATTTGCTAGTCGACCTATTGCAAGTGCACTACCAGCTCGATCAACAACAAGCATGGCCAATTATACGAATGGATACGGTTATGGTGCTAATACAAGTAGTCAAAATCGACCGATTAGCTCGTCAACATCCTATCAAAATCCGAATTTCTCATCGAATACACTCGGCTATCGAAGTTCATTGACGATTCATCAACCAACCGAAACATCTCGCCCGAAAATCGCTGATTCAACACGTGATTATTCAATTCCATCGCGAATTAATACAATTCGTTCAGTGAAATACGTTCCATCATCGTACAATCGATATTATCAATCATAGGCACACGAGAAATCATCGATCGATTTTTTTTCTGCCAGATATACACAAAACAAAAATCTGCTAATTTCTTTCTTTTTTTTTTTAAATGATTTGTCTTTCGAGTCATCAACAGACAGACATATAATTATATATATTCACATTCTCGGGGGGCGATCTTCTTCGAACACGTGTTTTATTTTGTTCACAACCGGTGTGCGCTTTTTCGTAGTTATTATTTTTTTGTTTTCTTTGCTTCACTTCCCTGGAAAAAAATCAAAAAACGAATTTCAAGTTTATTTTTGTTATCTATTCTGCCAAAATATGATCATATATTTTTCTTTTTTGTTTTCCTATGCCAGAAATATCCTATTTTATGATTTATACGTACGTATATATTTTTTTTTCGCCTTTACATTCAATAGAAATAAAGATTGACTCACATGAAAAAGTCCGTTGACTATCGAGGGAGATATGTACCGCGTGCGTATCATCTGGCCACCATCCTTACGATGCATGATTAAACTTTGCACTTGATCTTTTTGAATAAATAGTACGACTACATGATTCAGAAAAGAAATGCATGTCTATTGTGTTGAAATGAGGGCAAATATTAATGTATGCACGAACGTCACTATGAGATAGCCAAGCAAGATCACATGCAAGAGTATCAGCTAAGTTTAATATTCGGTACATTTGCTAGAGGTAACTTGTTTTCATGTTTTGCTCGAGCTGTTTTTAATCTTCGCGAAATTCTTTCGAGATAGAGCAGAGCAAAAGAAAAGTTTACTGATATCAGTTCGTTGTTCGTCTTATTTTTTTGTTACTGTTATCTTTTCTTTTTCTTTCTTTTCATCTGTTTTCATCTTGATACATAAACATACACACACACACACACCTAAAGAAAGATTTCTATTTGTCTTTCATTTCTCTGTCGATATCGAAGCAAGTCATATACAAAACTAAACAACGACATTATACAATGCAACATTGTTGGCCAAGTACGCAAATCGAACTATCATCCAGCGATAAAATGAATAATCAAAATTCAACAACACTTTGTGAACTTTGTCTTGAACCGATAACTCCAGCCATTACATCTGATTCTTTCTTTGCCACTCGTGAACGACAATCCAGCGAACCTGTTCGCGTGCCAATTCACTTGAATGAGTCTCAACCTCAATCACATTCGTTAGGTTATGAATCAGGCTTTGGAAATGAACTTTCACCCTCAATGACCTATTGGACATTAGGTAAATATTTTTCTTTTGTTTTTTTTTCTCTCAATACATATCGATTTACTTCGTGTTTATTAGGTGTTACCGATGAATCAATGAGAAGTAGTGACATTGCAGCTGAACATGAACAATCCTTTTTTCAAAGTAGTACAATGACATCGATGACTGATGAGCAAACTATAGACTATAATGATTACGATACTATTGATGACGACGATGATGATGATAACGACAGTTTTGAAGTACTTTCTTTCGAAGCTCCACCCGAAAATACCATATATATCAAAGGTTATTTCCAACATTGACTCTTACATCACTTTTTCGTTACACATTTGTTTTATCTTTACTTTTTCCTAACAGAATTCGAACATACAACTCCAAACAGTCAAGAAAATGCATGTCACTGTTGTAAAACTCCATTTACTAATGCAGCACCAGGACGTCGTTGTTATTACTACGGCAAATTATATTGTTCACGTTGTCATGTAATGGATCGAGCACATATTCCAGCTAAAATACTCAAATCATTCGATATGCATTTGTATCCTATTTGTCGACGAGCTCAATCGATTCTTCAATTGAATTTCTGTCATCCTGTATTCGATATTCAAAATGATAATGAGAAACTTTATTCAATCGTATCAATACTTGCCGATATTCGAATTATACGTCTACAATTTCAACATATTTACGCATATTTATCGACATGTAAACGTATCGAACACGAATATAAAGAAACATTTCTTCATGAATTCTTTGCACGAGATTATCTCTATCAAAGTGTTCATTTATATTCGTTAAGCGATTTATTATCATTGAAAAAGGTCTTACAATCATTGCAACAAGCAAGTCAACGTGCTAAAGAACATATTTACACGTGTCCAATCTGTCGTGAAAAAGGTTTTACATGTGAAGTATGTAAAAATCGTCATGAAATACTCTATCCATTCGATGAAACGAAATCAATTGGAAAATGTTCGGAATGTTCGAATATTTATCATAAACAATGTTGGTTAAATATTGAACAAGATTGTCCGAAATGTTATCGATTAGTTCAACGGCGAAAAGAACAAATAAGAACTTGATTCAATCGAACATATAGTCTTTCTATTCATTTAGTTTTATTTTACTATCAAAGATATTACATACTCAATTGAATCTCGTTTAGATTTTAAACGAACAGATTTGCCTATTTCTGTATATAATTATGTTCACTTTCGTTTTCCGTTCAGTTCTTTGAAATCTTTTATTTCTTACAAACACAACAATAAAAATTGAGTTTAAATACAAGGATTGCAAAATATCGAATGAATATTCATATCCATTGTTCGACAAAAATGACTACAATATCTTTAAAAGAAAAACAAAAACATTATTTTAAAAATAAAAATGAAATTTCAAAAAAACATTTTACTTGATTTTTCGACATTGAAAACAACTGAACTGTTCGTACGATGAATCGATTAGTAATTGTGTACAAGGAGAATAATGACATTCGTAAAGACTAGATTGACTCGAATCACATTGATGATAATTGATTTCATCCATATCAATAGGAAGATTTGCAAGTATTCGCCAGTAGAAAGTCGATGTTTTGATGAAAAAACAAGAATATATTGGAGAAAATGTTAGAAAGAGATTTTCTAAACGATTATCCATTGTAATACCATTTCGATGACAAACGAATACATTTTGTGGAAGTATCGATCGATAAATATATTTCCTAACAGATAAAACAAAAAAATAATAACCTTTATTCATTTCGAATACTTTTTTGTTGACTTTACCAAATTAAAACATGTAATGGCATTTCTTTCGTTCCATTGTTGATCATAACAATCAATTGATCATCAATAAATTTAATCTAGAAATCAAGCAAATAAATTCTTTTTTTGTTCGATTAAATCGAATTGAATACTTTTAATTTTAAATTTTTTATTAATGGAATCGTAAATGTATCGATGAGACAATATTTTATCTAAACAACAAATCATTTCAAAAAAAAAATTATACAATTGTTTTCTGTTTTAGTTTCATACTTTTCCAGCAAAAGATCCCAATTTGACAATAGCCGGTGTATTCAGTCTAACTTCGTCCATGTTATTTTGCTATACACACTGCCAGATGTTTAGCACTATTCTGTACAATCATCGAACGAGAGAATAAAAAGAAGAAGAAAAAACGCCAGTTGCGCTGCTTAATGCATAGAGAAGAGGTCATTGCTTCTCAATACATTTTTTTTCTCTTTCTCGTTCGATCCAATGCTTAAAAAAATTTTTTTTTTCGACTGAACACGAAGGTCAAACAGATGTGTTTGATGTTCTTATCAAAAGTATATCTATCTGCGAACACAGGAGCTATTTTTATTCAATAGAACACAACGCAAATCTGATTCATATTAAAATTCTCTCGAAAATAAACAGCGTCATTTTGATAAATATATGAAAATTTATCTATCTGCGTTGTAAAATATAAACTCTTTGGTCGTTTTTTATTTATTTATTCATTCATTTATTTCGAATAAGTTTACATGAAATTTATTCGATGTGACTTTGCTCTTGTTTTTCTTCTAACTAAACGATTGCGTTCGATGAATAACATCATATTTCACCTGTACATAGAAAAAAAAAGAAATATGAAAGGCCATGCTTGATTTATTACCGATATTATACTTCTGTTTTGATTTGTCATTAAAAGCACGTTCGAGTAAGAATCAGGAAAAGAAAACAAAATCAAGTAAAAATATTCGAAGTGAAGAATATGCAAACGAATATAACAACAAATGAAGTGAAAATTGTCAATGAAAATTTCGAAGAGAATCAAACAATTCCACCACCACCGACATACGAAAATTTTATTGAAAAGTATCGATCGCAAACTTCATTACCGCCTAATTACACGGATATCAACGGATCATCAGTGGTCTACATTAATAATTATCCCGGGCCACCCGTAGCCGATGGAGTCGTTCAAATGACGACGTCAAATAATGATTTCATCAATCAAGAAATATCTCAGACAAGTTCACTCTCAAAATCCGTACGGACCTATTTAATTGTCACCGGTATACTGATTATCATCTTCGGTCTAGCTGCTATTGGTATTCAAATCGGTCTAATTGCGTCACATGCGATTGTTTATTATTATTACGGTTTTTGGGCCGGTGTTCTAATTATTACGGTCGGTGTTAGTACAATACTATTAGTTCGTCATCATCGAACCTACAATCTATCGAAATATTTTCGTACGACTCTTTATCAAACTATATTCGTTGCTGTTGTTTTCGGTTTCGGTTTAATTATAATGTTAACTGATACATGCGATGGCCAATTATCCGAAGAAGATGGTAGTGATGATGCTTGCAAACGTTCTTATAAAATATTGAATGGCATTTTAATAGCTGTTATTTCTTTAACATTATTACAAACAATAGTTAATACATTCGTTTTTGGATATTTAAAAAGACGTTATATCATCAATGTAAATCTGCAATAACGATTTGTTTCTTTTTTTCTATATAAATATAGACTTACAACAAAATTAGCAACTTATTCTTATATATTTAGAGCAGGATACATGCTGATTAAAGTCTTTTGAAGGGTACAATTTACCTTTCTTTTCAAATATCATATGATAATCATTTTCAAAAAATTTTCTGTCCTTTTTGACCTTTGATATAATATCTTTTCGGATGAATGCACGCCTACTACTCAGAAAAACAGCGAGCAAACACACATTATTTCGCTAAGACAACTTCTAAGTTGTTAATTGTTCGTCATACACGACTCGGAAAATAAAAGCTCGTTAAAATAGCAAATTATGTCATCTTATTTTCGAAACATTAGCAAATATCAGTAAATATGACATTCATGGGAATCATTTTCTTTTCAGGATGAATTTATTTAATAAAACAAAGATTCTTGTTTTTTTTTCCTTTGGTCTTTCACAAAAAGATGCATATTTACATTTTCTAAATTTATGACTGCAGAAGAATGAATTTTTTTTCAACAGGAACCTTTTTGCGTCAACAATGAAGAAAAAAAAGTAGTTTGTTTAACATGTCATTTCCTAGATGCTCAATTTTCTTTTTGTAAAAAAAGAAGGTGACAGTTTTTCAATTATTAATCTATTTTCGCTGTTCTAAAACTAACATTATGCTTGACGATGAAATTCTTTTCTTTCTTTTTTCATTCCCTTCCTCTTTTTTTCTCATTTACTTTGATGTTAGTTTTTCTATTTTTTTCCTCTTTCTCTCTCACTCTCGTTCAAGCTATGTTTTAAAATTTCTTTTCCTTCTCAAGAATAAATTATCTCATTTACACTATTTGTTTCAAGATAATGTCAGAAGAATCGTAAGTGCAATTCTCTTCTTAGTAGAAATCGAAAAATTTCAATTTAGAATTAAAGTTGCTGTACGTGTTCGACCGTTCAATCAAAGGTAAACATAGAAATCGATTTGATGATATCGAAATGTTTGTTGTGTTGTCTGCAGAGAAAAAGATCGAAATGCTAAACTTATTATTCAAATGAACGGTCAATCGACCTTTATATCCGATCCTAAAGCACCACGTAAGTCACTGTTAGTCGTTGAATTCTTCATAATTTTGTTGTTTTTAGAAGACGAGCCAAAGCAGGTAATTATATTTTTTATATTTAATATGAAAAAAAGAAATGTTTCTTTTTACATTTTTGTTATCCAACAGTTCTCATTTGATTATTCATACTGGTAACTAAAACGCTAAAAGGTTTGATAATGAAGCAAGCTGTTTCATGTTAAGGTCTCATGATGATTTTATTGAACTTCCGACGGGTGTACTCGAAGCTAAGAGTAAATCATCGTCATATGCATCTCAAGACAAAGTTTTCAATGATCTCGGCCAAGATGTATTGAAAAATGCATTCGATGGTTTGTTTAAACAATCGATTTGATTTCCATCTTTGTTTTTCCCGTTTAGGTTTTAATTGTTCATTATTTGCTTACGGACAAACTGGTTCAGGAAAAAGCTATTCCATGATAGGCTACGGAGCAAATCGGTACAGACGAACTTTTGCTTCTTTCTATTTCTCAAATAAGAATCCTTTCTTTTATCATCTAGTGGAATTATCCCGATTGCATGTGACGAACTATTTCGTCAAATGCAATTAACTCAAAATTCATCAACCGTATAACGATCAAACACAAATTTTACACATCTATTTTTAATATTTTGTAGCGATATGAAGTTAGTTTTTCAATGATGGAAATTTATAACGAACAAGTTCGAGATTTGTTAACAAAAGATTTTCCTAAAGGAGGTTATTCATTTCCGACACGCATAGATCAAATAGTCATTTAAATTTTTAAACTTTAAGGACTTCCTGTGCGCCAGCATCCGACCTCGGGTTATTTTTATCCACAAGGCTTGCGAGTCGTACCAGTCGGTAGTTATACGGATATCGAACATCGGATTTCTGAAGGCACAGAAAATCGTACGATTGCTGCGACGAATATGAACGCGACGAGTAGTCGAGCTCATACAGTTGTTACAATTCATTTCGATCAAATAATCAAAAATAATTTCGGTGAATCAAAAAAAACCAGTGTCATTAATCTTGTTGATTTAGCCGGTAGGGCAAAAAGAAACACAAGCATGCAAATAAAATACGATGTCTTTTTTCTCTCTGGTTTATCGATAAGGTTCGGAAAGAGCGTCAAGTACTGGTGCAACCGGTGATCGATTAAAAGAAAGTACAAATATTAATAAATCATTGTCAACATTGGGCAATGTTATATCAGCATTGGCTGATATTTCATCGGGTTCGAAACGTAAAATTGTCGTACCTTATCGAGAATCTGTTCTAACTAAACTTCTTCAAAATGCTCTCGGAGGTAATAGTAAAACAGTGATGATCGCTGCATTATCACCGGCTGATGTGAACTACGATGAAACATTGAGCACACTTCGATTTGCTGATCGTGTCAAACGAATTAAGAATACGGTTGTTGTTAATGAAAATCCGATTGAAAAATTAATTCGGGAATTAAAAGTCTGTCATGAAAAAACGTTCTTTTTTTTCTTACTTATTTGTTTTGTTTTTCTCATCTTCAAGGAAGAAAATGAGCGTTTGAAATTATTAATAGATACCGGCAAATATAATCTACAGTTAGATATTCAACCTGGAATGACTAATCAAGATATTGATTTAATGAAAAAAGAAATGGAAGAAGAAATTCTCTCACAAATACAGGCTAATCAACAAATCTTACAAAATTCTAAGACATCCTGGGATTTGAAAGTAATTACGATTTATTAGCTTTTAAAAATTTTGATTGCATTCGAAGTAAAACAAAAAAAAAGATCGTATAAGACGACGCTCACCTGTTAATAGTGCGTGATATCGATTCATTAATTAGGAACAAAAGTTCACCATGTACCTATCTGAAAGATGGGCAAATTGAATTCGACTATATTAGAATCAGTCAATAAATGATTGTAATTTTTCGATTTCAGTTGAAAAATGCTCAAGATCTTGATAAGAAAAATTCACTGCCAGGCGATAAAAATCATCCATATTTTGCCAATTTAAATGAAGATCCAATGTTATCCTATGTTATTTGTCATTATTTGAATTCGAATGAAATCACAATTGGTAGTCGAAATTCGACAATATGTTTAAATGGTTTGAATATTCTCGAGCAACATGCCGTTGTCCGACGTTTAGATTCGGATAATTATGAGTTGAAACCAGCTGAAGTTGGAGCGAAAATTAAAATCAATGGATACAATTTAACGGGGTATACACAATGAAAATCTTGTTTTTTTTTCTTCTGAATTTGCTTTTTTGTTTTTCTAGAGCAACACAACTTCGACATAAGGATCGAATTCTATTCGGTGCAAGTCATCTCTATGTTTATCTTAATTCTTTACATGAAAATGAAGCAGCTCCTGGTTTACCCTTGACAATAACCTGGGAATTTGCACAAAAAGAAATTGCCAAAGCGAAAGGTTATTCAATGGGAAATAATCTAACTGTTGAACAGGAAGAATTACAAGAAAAAGTTTTGAGTTTATTACCATTATTATCCGAAGTGAATGCAATCAGTGAAGAGTTGAATAAATATCGAACATTTGAAATTGTTCTCATGCCGGTTTCATCATGGGAAGGAACTTTAATTAAAGGATCAAAGTAGAATAAAGATTATGACTATGTCTTGTTAAAAAAAGCAATCTCTTTATTTTGAAGAGTCATGATTAAAATGAGAAATTTATTAAATCAAAATATTTGGTATTGGGATGATGCGAAATTTGTTAATCGAAGTTTTATAATCAAAGTAAATACAAAATAGAAATCGATGGCGTAGATAAATTTTGAAAAATTGTTTTTCTTTTTATAATTAAGGAACATTATCAGAAGTTTTTGGATGGCGAAGAAGAAATTCTGTACATTGCTAAAGAGGATGATCCGTAAAATGAAATTTGTTTATATAATTCATTAACGATAATGGTCTTTTGTTTTATTTATTGAATAAAACTAGATTTTGGGAACCAGTTGAAGATCTTCTATTAGGAACCGCCAATGTTTTTCTTCAAAGTTTAGCTTATTCATTAGATTTTACCGATGAAATCTGCATTGTGGATTACAAAGTATGTGCATTCGGAAAAAATAATGTTTATTTATATACGTACATTGAAATTCTGTAGGGTTTAGAACAAGGTCGACTTAGTATTAATCTATGTCCTTGTTTGCCAAGTGGAAAAACTCTCAATGAAGAACAATTCGTTGATCAACCCGAAGAACTTCTCGATAAACCATTTAGTTTCAAAGTAGAAATTGAAGTTTTATCTGAAATATTTCAATTTTAATATGAAAAATATTAGATAACCATGCGTTTCATTGAAATCAACGATGAACGATTTAATAAAGGCATTCGAATTCGTTATAAAGTTTTTAATGAATTAGAATTCACGGAAACGAATATTTTCTGTCGAAATACAGTTTGTGCAAATATCAAACAATCACGAATAGTAACAATACCAAAAATCGATCACGTAAACAAAACGAAACTGTTTAACTATCAATAATTGAACTTTGTCTCGATTGGTTTAGAATTGGTTGGATTTCTTTGAAAATTCCTGCGTTATATTTCAAGTATTTGCCGTTCAAGAAGAAGGCAAAACCGATACTCGATTATTTAAAATGACAACACGAGTAAATCGAAATGAAATTGAAGATGAAATTATCCGGTTTTTCTTTTCTTCCAAATTAGGATTTGAAAAAGATCGAACAAAAGCAAGATAGTACAAATATAGCACCGGTAACTCACACAAATACGACTTTGCCAAGCGATTCAAAATTAAAATCCGAATTAATACTCTTACAAAGAAAATATAATCGTCTGGAACAAAAAGAAAAACGTATTCAAGTAAAATCCTTAATTCACTCAAATTAATTTTCATCCAATCATTTATTTTCTGTCAATTTAGCAATTATGTCGAGAATGGGAAAATAATCATGATTATAATAAATTCTACAAAGTACTTTCAACAATTGCGTTCAGTTCTGGCACAAAGCTTAAATCCACAACAACAGCCGTAAGTGGATTATCTTATGTTAATAAAAAAAAAAGTTCCTTCTTGCCAATGCTATTCAAATGGGATATGCTTTGCTTCTATTATACATAAACGCTCTACTCATAGGTTATCGCTAGCCAGCAATTACTCCAAACATTGCATGGGGGTATTCTTTGATGAAATACTGTTTTTTTTTTAAATTTTGAATACATAGCTTTCTGAGTTGATCGTAGCTATGCACGTGATTGATTGTTAGTTTTTGCACTAGATTTTGTTTTAGTGATTCTTTAACACGGGCACATTGAGAAAGTCAAGAAAGTTTTTTTTTTGTTATTTATTTCGTAGGGTAATAAAGAAAATATTGAAATTTATCTATTTGGACTTGAAGAACAAGAATATTTGCATGATGCCGAACAAAATATTGCTGAAAAACAGAAACAAGTTTGTTTATAGACGAAAAAACAAAAATCATTTTTGTTTTCTGTTTGTACTTTTAGTGGGATGAATATTATCGAAAGGCAGCTTTAAAACAACGACGTGGATCGGTGGCCTATCGTATAAGTAAACCACCAGCATTCGATAATCCTTTGGCATCAGCTATCAATGAAGAATCACCTCGAAATAATCAAGTGACACCATTGATTGCATATTCAAATGGAATACCGACAGATAAATCTCAGAAAACACATTCGGATACACCAATTAAAGATTATTCAAATGGAACTCTGAATATCATGGACCAAGATCGATTGAAATCACCAATGAATACATCGAAAAAAAGTTTACTATCAAATGAAAAAAGTTCATCAACTTGTACAATTCAATGAATAGCAAACGAATAAGTGTAAACTATTTTTAAAGATTTAATTAAACAAAAAACAAGATTCCCTGCACTCTTGATACACACAGCTGCATTCTTCTTCTTTTTTTCTTGCTCCTTACTTTTTTTTCGGAATATCGTCTACTATCCGGCTTTTGTAAATAATCTCATTACACTCGAACGTGATAGCTGATGCATTTGTTTGTCCATATTTTAGAGAAACTCAACGTCCTCGATGGATTCAATTGATCTTGCAGATAATTAACTGAATAATCAAAATGATATCCATCAAACATTCGTTTTTTTTTTCGTTCTTGCTTATGTATTTTTTTCTCTCTTTCGTTTATTTAATTAAACATTATACCAAAAGTGATTTTCTAGTTTGTATAGAACGCCTATTTTTGTTAGGAATCTGATATGTTATGACAAGGTCAACATGTTATTCTGTTTAAAGATCATTTGATTAATCGATGTAACGAATTCAATATGGAAACACGTTTTTTTTTCACTAGGAATTAATTAATAACAATCATGTTTTGTCTCGATAATACAGCGAAAAAAGTGACAAATTATTTGTGATCATATAGCTCGTTGATAAATGTTATTCATTAGAAAGAATATTTTCTCGTTGATGATATCTCAAAACGATACTCGATAATAAAATCAACGACGAGATCATTTATCTTGGTGAAAAAAAAAGATATTGTCCTGGCTTAAGTTGTTATTCTCGTTATTAGCCTGTATAGAGTTGATATGACATCGAAGAAGAGAAAATCCTCAAATATAACTTAGAAATCCCAAGCACAGATGGGTGTGGGAAGACAACAATACATTTTTCGTCGATCTCTTGTTGTTATACTTGGGTAATTGCTTGGCTTGCTGTCTTAAGACCAAGACATATGTAAAAGATGGGTTGGGATGCAAAAGGAGAAAGAAATAAGTGGTTGAAAGATGTTCGATAGCGCCGAGGAAAGGAAAAGACAACTGCCGCCGTACGTTGTTGTTGTTATTTCCTTTAGTTGCAAAATTATCCTGATAGGCGAATTTGCTGTTTAGATGAGAAAATATGTCGATGTCGCCAAGCCAGCACGCGTACATACAAAAGAAAGTTCAGATGCAGATGGAAGGAATAGACTCGTTTTCTACGCAGAAGGGACAAATAAATCAAAGAGAAAGAGAGCAAGAGAGAGAGAGAGAGAGAACTAGAAAAAAAGGAGAAAAACGTTATACATTTATCAGGATTATTTGTATTTGCTCTAATACTTTCGGGGTAAAAATAGCGGATAATGGCAGGGATACAGACGATCAAGGTCAATCTTCAACGCGATAGTTTGCAAACTCCATGGGGTTTTCGATTACAAGGAGGTGCAGATTTTCGTACGCCGTTCACTGTGAATAAAGTAAGATATAAAAAAAACCCAAACACTGATGTTGTTATATCATATTGATATTTATTTAGATCTCTGCTGGTAGTCCTGCGGATGGAGTTCTTCATCGTGGTGATGTTATTCTCGAAATTGATCAAAGACCGACAAATTCAATGTTACATGCTGAAGCATTGGATCTCATTCAACGAGCTGGTGGTCAAGTAACGTTTATTGTACAAAGGTTTGTTTTTTTTTCTCAGAAAAGATTTGTTTTGAAAGATGATAATTATGATGATCGATGATTGTTTTCTTTCGTCTTTGTTTTCAGAGGACCAAGTCCTCTTGCATCAATCATACAAAATCAACGTCCAATGTCAGCCATGCCTTGGTCTTTAGCAAATGCAACTTCTTATTTAGATAGAAATTTCAATGCACCTTGGTCGCCTTCAGCTGCACCGCTTAGTCCAGCAGTAATTGACAATTCTCAATGAAAAACATTTCCTTCTTCTTCTTCATTCTCTAGGCATGCTATCGAAGTCGACCATTAGAGCGTGTACCTCAACCGAAGCCGATTCTTAGTCAAACTGGTAGTCCACTCATGCCTGGTCCTGTCCCATCAGTTTCAACTAAAACACGGGGTTACACAAAACCACCAGTATTTCATACTGAACCAAGTAATATTCATACACCGCCGGTCGAAGCTAATTTTACTCCTCAGTTTACGTTTCCACCATCGTATAATACACGTAGTCAAACTGTTTCAACAACAACTTTTCAACAACCTGCTTGGAAAGATTCATTTAATAACAATGGTAATACTTATATACCATCGTATCAAAAGAATGTTCCAGCTCAACGACAAAATTCAAATCAACATTATAAAACTATCGCTCGACAACAACAACAACAACAACAATATACATATCGACCAGCATCAGTACAACCAACAAATATTGTTCATCGTCAATATAATTCCCCGATGGGACTCTATTCAAATGATAATATACAAAATATTATGAAAAGTCATGTTAGTCACATTAGTCATGTCAGGTAAATATTTCAACAGTACAAAAAAAACATTATACCAAAATAGCCACAGATAAAACATACGAGTGCTTATTTTCTTCCAGTCGTAATGGTCTGATGAACAATTATTATTAGTAATAAATCAAAGGTTTTCATTTGATAATTGCTTCAAAGCTTTTTTTGATCGTTTCTATTTCTACAAATGAACAGCTAGAAAAAGAATCTCGATGTGCATGCGTATTTAAAACTATGCTCATTAGGAAACAAATTTTCTTGAAAAAAAAAAGAAAATGAAATTCAATAAATCATCTTCTTGATCGATCTGATTTTCTTTTTTTGATTTATTTATTTCAGTATCACCCCATCTGTACCTAAGCCGCCACAAGGTACTTATACAATTGCTTTAACTCCCTCGAATACAATCTATACAACGGCTAGTACACCGATTTGTTATGTCAAACCAAGAAATTCTTATTATTGAAAATAGTCATGTATTATTTTCTCAAACTTAGAATTAGTTGAACAAAAAAAAAAGAATTCGTCTTATGATTTTCTTTTCTATTTATCACACTGTCTTCTTTTCTTTCGAAATTGTTTTCCTGACACCTTCAGCAAACTTTTTTTTTAATGTTTATTTTTGTGTTTTACACTAACATAAATTTGTCCATTACATGCACAGAATATTCTATTGATACTTCTAATTTTGAACAGTTGGAAAAAAGCATATACACACATACTCATTGACGTTTGTGACATCTAAGAAAAAGATGTCGTTGGTGAATGATTTGTTGAAAATAAAAGATGGAATTCTTTTTTTTTCATTGGATTTTTGTTTAAATGAAATAAAATGATTATTATTGAATGAAAATTAATATCGAAGAGAAAAAAATAACAATCGAGATTCGAATCTTAATGATCAAAATAGCATCCTGATCGAGTCAAATAGAACGAGTTCTAACATGGCACTAGCACACAGTGACAACATATGATAGGTCCAACGAAAATTCATCGATGATTTTCTTGACGTTTTATTGTTGTTATTGTTGTTGTTTCTCGTGCAACGAAAAACTATTGATATTTTTGTAAACTTTCTTTTTTTTTCATGATGTATGTATTTGATTATTTTCAGACATTAGTCTTTGTTCTACCTCCTGCTAGATAGATTCGTGTGTGCAGTGTTTTTTTTATTCTTCCACATTAGTGTTTAGTCATTTGAACTTTTCCTTTTGTGAATTAGTTATTTTTGAAAAACTAAAATTACACTTATTCGTGTGTAAGTTTATTGATTTTGATTCGAGTTTTGTTTCTCATAAATTTCATTATTAAATTTAGTTGAGAGAAAAAAAAATGACAACAATGAATACAGATAATGATCATGATTCATCTGCTGCAGGTCAAACCTCATCATCTCCACCACCACCATCATCACAATCTGAAAATGGCCATACGGAACAGGCTTCAAATACATCGGCAGGTTCAAAACCTGAAGATGAAAGGAAATTATTTGTCGGTAAGATCATCTAGTCCGATCAAAAAACAAACAAACAAACGTTCGATGGCATGTTTTTTTTTATAGGCGGATTAACTTGGGATACGACACAAGATGATTTACGCGAATATTTCTCGAAATTCGGTACTATTGTTGATTGTTCAATAAAACATGATCCATCAACGGGACGTAGTCGTGGTTTTGCTTTTCTTGTATTTGATTCGAAAGATATTGTCGAAAAAATTCTTTCACAAAACGAACATTTCGTCAAAGGACGAAAAGTCGATCCGAAACCTGCACATCGTCGTTTGAATGCAATTAATAATCTTAATAATAATCACACCAATCTATTGTCACATTCGTCATACGTTGGCCATCAAACATCATCAAGCAACAGCAACAACAACAATCGAAAAGTATTTATCGGTGGTCTCGATCCGAACTTTTCCGATGCACAATTACGTGAATATTTTTCGAAATTCGGAAAAATCGATGGTAAATGTTCTGACTGATTATTGATGAAAATAAATCGCTGTTGTTGTTGTTGTTTTTCTTCTCTCTCAATAGAAATCGATTTACCTTATGATAAAGAAAAAAACGAACGACGTCCATTCTGTTTTATTTCATTTCAAACTGAACAAGCCGCGCAAGAAGTTCTTCGATTACAACGACATACCATCGGCGATATGAGCGTCGATGTTAAACGTGCCAAACCGAAAACATCCAATCAACAACATCAACAACAATATCAACATCACATGTATGATTCCTATGGACAGCAGAATATCTACGCTAATTATGCAAATCATCTTTCAACATACAATCCAAATGTTTATCCGCCTGCCGATGGGTACGAGCTTTGAATAGTAATATCTTTTGAATGATTTTCAATTTTTGCTGGTTTGTAGATACGCTCATTGGAATGCATATCAATACAATCAACAAGCAAATCCAGCAGCTTATTCCTATGGTGGATCAAGTCCGGGCACATCGTCCTATTCGCAATATTCCGATCATCCATCGAACTGTCAATATCCGTATCAAGGTTCGAATGGCGCCAATTCGAATGAATATTATTCACAATATGGTTATGGTGCTCAACAAACTGCCAATGTCTACGTTGAAGGCAATGGTAATTCGAAATCAGAAGAAAAGAAAAATAAAAAGCAACTACTTCGTTTCTTTTTGTGCTCTAGTCTACGGTAGTGGTTACGAATATGGAAATTATTATCCGTCAACAAATGCAGGTACGAATAATTCGACAGGTGAGAATGTCAATGGACAACAATCAGGTAATTCACCGAGTAATCCAACTGATTATGATCACGAAAATTACTATGGTAAAACGAAAACATCGATTGTTCCCAGTCCGACTTATCATCCATATTCTCGAAATTAGTCAATTGATTCGATATTCAAGCAGAAAATAGAAACGAGAAAAAGAAAACGAAAAACATTCTCAACGAAAATATCCTATGATCCGTTTATTTTATACAACATCAAATCCCCGTTGTTAAATCTTTATTTGTTTCGTTTTTGTTTTCCTTTTCTTTTCTTTTTTTTTGATATATGCGAGATGAGAATGTACTTTTTTCTTGTTGTTTTTCTTATTTGTCTCCAATTTGAACACCCGGTGTAAATAAGAAAACGTTTATTTGTTATTGTTATTGTTTTTCTTTTCTCAATTGTATCTCGTTTTTTTCGTCACACTACAATCAACGACATTCGTAGTACGTATATGCATCTAAAAACACATGTGTGATGATGAAGAAGAAAAAAAGAATGATATAGTAAAACAAAAAAGAATATGAAATAAAAACAAAAGACAACAACACTCGGAATCTCAACATTTATTTATCTATTTTCTGCATTCGAATCTATTTTAGATAATCGACTCGAACTATGTCATCAATTCCTTATAATAACACGAATTCAACCGATGATCCATCGTCAACATCTTCCACGATTATTCCACATTCATATTTAACATCGAATGTCTATCCAAATGCAGCTGTTGCATCGCCATACCAACATTACTACGGTCATACAGCGCCAGCACAACAACTTCTTCATCCATCATCGACATTTTATTCGCCAACAACGATGAATTCTCATCATCCTCATCCTCAAGCAGATTTCAGTAATTCATCATCATCAATGGCGTCATCATCGAGTTCAATTGAATCGTCACGAAAGAATGTCAATCGAAAACGTTCAACAGATAAATCAACGAAATCATCGGGCAAAAGAAAAGCTGCACATGACGATGATCACGATCTCGATGATGATAACGATGATGATGAAGAGAATAAATGTTTTATTCGAAATGCAATCATGCCGAATCCGAATCCATCGGGCGACGAAGATAAAGAAAAACAAGCTCGTGAAAATCACTGTGAAATCGAACGACGTCGTCGAATTAAAATGGCGACATATTTCGCTGAATTATGCGATATGGTTCCGGCTTGTTCGAATCTCGCTCGTAAACCAGATAAACTAACTATTCTTCGTATGGCCGCACATTTCATGAAAAATCTACGCACAACGAATCATTCGTTGGCGTTGACATCTCAACAAGATCTTTACAAGCCATCGTTTTTAAACGATCAAGAATTGAAATATCTCATGGTTGAATCGTGTGATGCGTTTTTATTTGCATTAAATTGCGATACATTGAGAGTGATCTATGTGAGCGATGCGATACAACATGTTCTGTCGTATTCATGTCAAGATTGGTATTCGACATTTATTTATGGTAATTGAGAGAGCCGAAGTTTAAGAACGAATAGAATCGATTGTTTTTTTTTGTTTAGATTTTGTTCATCCGGATGATGTGGAAAAAGTTCGTGAACAATTGAATCTTCAAGCACAAGAAGGTAGTTCGAATGGAAGAATTTTAGATCTCAAAACGGGAACTGTTAAAAAAGATGGACATAATGCAGGTACACGATTAAGTATGTTTGAAATCAAAATATTTGAAAAATCAAAATGGCATTATCTTTTTCTCTTTTCTTCAGTTAGTTCAAAACGATCGTTTATCTGTCGTCTTCGTGTCGGTTCTAACAATCCACTCGATTCAACTCACGCGAATTCTTACACAAATCCATCGGTTCTACGTCGTCGTCATCGTATGTCACTCGGTCCGTCGATCGATGATCAACTCTACGAAGTTGTTCACATCAACGGTTACATTCGAAATCTCACGACTCATTCCTCACATCTCGACAACACCGTTCATCATCCATCGTCATCATCGAATTCATCGAATCAAATGGCATTCATTGCCATTGCTCGATTACAAACATCGTCAGCACCAAATGTCAACGATTTAACAAACGGTTCGATCACCGCATTGAATTCATCGACAACTGAATTCACTTGTCGTTGCCATTGGGAAACAGGTGAAATACTTTTTATTGATCAACGTTGTACGCCGATTATTGGCTATCAAAGTCAAGATCTTCTACATAAAATTATCTTCGAACAAATTCATCCGGATGATCGAACGAAATTCGATGATTTGTACAAACGAACAGTAACACAAAAAAATCTTCTCAACAATCTCTCAACGATTCACGTACGTTTTCGTACGAATATCGACAATGAATATATTTCATTGAAAACATCGACATACGCATTTTGCAATCCATATGGAGATAATATTGAATTTATCATTGTTACATTTCTTTCAAATAAAATATCTGTTATTACGAATTCAAATGATTACAGTCGACCAACATATGAAAATCAAAATGGACACGAATATTCGAATGGTAATACGACAGCTGATGGACGAACGTATACAAATTATAGTACAGGTTCAACATGGATATCAGCCAATGAAAATTGGACAACAACAACAACATCAACAACAGTTCCATCATCATCAACAACAAATACCGATTATAGTGAATCCCAAGGCAATCTTGGAATGTATCATCAATATTAATCGAGATTTTCTTTCAGATAAATATCGAAAAAATCATTGTTTATTTGTACATTTTTTTCTAATTATCAGATAGTCTCCTCTAGCTTTTGTTCGAATCTCTTGTTTGTTTGTTTTTTTTTATTGTGTATTCTGTCGTATTGCGACACAATCTTAATCATTTCCAAAATTGCAATAGAATTCCTCGCATGCTTTATATTTCTCGAATCAAAAACAATAAGTCAATTATTATATTCAGTCATAAATCTCTCTATATATATACACATGAATTGTTCATTTGTCTTTTCTTTCTTGTATGTTCGTTCTCGTTGTTTAGTAGATCAATGTGTTTTGTTGTGCATAAATCAAATAAAAACTCAATTAATATCATATCAATAATCATTTATTGTTGATTTTCATCTTGAGCATATTCTAGATATTATCCTTTCTCTCTCTCGAATGATTGACGTTATGTCAGATTTCACTGTTTGCGATTATTTTGAAGTCATAGTGTTTATGATAGGTTCAGTGAGGCGTGCAATCGAAAGGTATAAATGCAACGATAACATGTATTAATCACCCACATTTTAAGTGCGTCGAGAATAAGAAACTACTACGTATAGACTTCTTCTTTTCTTTTTGAAATGGTGTTCTATCTTATTCGTAAATCTAACAATTATGTTCATCGTTTAAATTCATTTCAACTTGTTCAAGGAGTATTTTTCGCGATATGTATTACGTTTATCGGTATGCAATATCTATGTATGCAAGTATTTCTAAAGGATAAGATGCCCGCGCCGATTACAACGAGATTAGATCAAAATCGTCCATTAACAATCGATTTACGATCGTATGAGGTTTGTCATCCAAACGAATTTTATCTTGAGAATTTAACATTAAAATATCGTGAAATCTTTCCAAATGAAGATGACGTTTGCTTTCTAATCGAAGATCTCAATGGCGGCTCTTGGTGGACGTATATTTCGCAAGAATTTGCCGAAATTCTTGGTCAATTAAAAAATCTTTCTCAACAATCAAATATAAATTATCGGTCATTTTCAATTGATAAAGATATCGATTCGAATTTTAATCTAACACAAACATTTCTTAATACTTGTCAAATCAATGATAGATCACCTCGACAAGAACAAAAATTAATGATTATTCTTCTTTGGAATATCGATCGTCGTCCATGGACACAATATCGTTCACAATGGTTGTATTTACAAGAAAGTACTCGAATGCGTTTACTTGTTTTCATTGACGATCTTCATTATGAAAATGCATACGTCTATCAAAGTCGACAATTTCTATTCGAATTCATAGCTACGGAGATCTTTTCAACGTATCCCTATTTATTTCATAATTATTATTCGAATATTTCTCATGAGAAAATCACTTGGCTACCGCATGCAGCTTCGATTTCATCGTATCGATCGGTGAATCGATCGTCGGAAGATCGACTTTTTGTCTCAGGTGTCAATATGCACGATTGGTATCCGTGTCGTTTTCGTGCATTTCAACTTTGTCGAACACGACCCGATCTAGCTGCTTGTCTTCAACATCCAGGCTACAGTCTTGTAACGCCAAATCCAAAACTATTTCACTATGGTGCTCAACAATATTCGATTTACATGAGACAATTTACATTTGGCTTAGCAACTTGTCAATCGGTTCAATATGCAATCGGAAAACTATTCGAATTGCCAGCCAACGGTTTAGTACTTGTAACAACGAATGATTTAGTGCCGATTTTAGAGAAACTTCATTTGAATAACAACACACATTTCCGTACGATAAAATGTTTCAAAAAGAGTTTACCCGATGAAATCAGATATTTAAAAAATTTATCCAAAGCAGAACTCTTCTCCATACGAAAATCAAGTCAAGATATCATTTTTCAACGTCATTTAACCATTCATCGTGCACAATTATTACATATACGTTTACTAGCTCAAGCATTACTTGCGTCATCACCATCTGCGAACGAGAGCACGCAGTGGAGAATAAGGGGAAAAATGTGTCATGCTTTGTCCTTTTAAGTGCAGAAAAGAAAAAGTACATTGAGCTCGTTAGGGCGTGTGCTCATGTTTTTAATGTTTGTATGCATAAATTATTCTATTTTAAAGTTAAGAATCAGAAAGAAATATTTATAAGTCTCTCTGAATGTTTTTACTACAGCAATTCAAATAAATAAAAACACACTTTATCTATATAGCCATGAGTTTTATTTTCATGATAGACGAATACTTTTTTCGATTGAATGATGTGATATGTCAATAATAACGAATAGAAAGAGAACACAAAAAGCAGTGACCTTGTTTTTTTTTTCTATACGAAAGATACGAACGTCTATTTTTATTGAAATTTCAATTTTATGATTACTATCAATGTTTTAGAATAAATATGCAATACTTACAATATTTCACCGATGATAATTGGCTAATTCGTTTAATTACGAATCATTTTGGTTATATTACTTTTGCTATTCCTATTGTGATTCTTTTTTTTATCGCAAAAAAATCTTTACACACTGGATGTATGTAATTGAATCGAACGATTGTATAAAACATGATTTCTTTTCAGGGTCACCATCGATTCGTAATCTAATCAATTTCTTAATTCGTTTGTTTATTTCGGATTCGTCGAATGCAACAGTAGCAGATGTTAATACTAAAGACAATCGTTCGTTATCATCCACCGATTTCACACGATATTATTTTTTCAAATTAATTTTTGCATTTTTCGGTCTACAGATATCTTATCTTCTTTGGGGTTTATTACAGGAACGTATTATGACTCGAACCTATGCCAATGAGAAATTTTCCAATTCTCAATTTCTTGTTTTTGTCAATCGATTTCTCGCAATGATCGTCGCTCATATTTCAATGAAACTCTTCTATCCCACCAAAAAATTGACGCATACCGGTCCACCATTGTACCGTTATGGAATTATTTCCTATGCCAATTGTATGTCAACATGGTTTCAATATGAAAGTCTTTTGTACATTAGTTTTCCTGTTCAAGTCATTGCTAAAAGTATAAAAACAATACCTGTTATGTTAGTCGGTCGATTTGTTTCGGGCAAAACATATCCATTTCGACAGTATGTTTTAATGTTGATCATGGCTATTGGTATTGGATTGTTTCTTTCGGGTTATCAAGAGAATGGTCTGTCGATGAAACGCACACGACAGAATATTACGACATTCAATGGGATCATTCTTTTGATTTTATATTTAGTTCGTTGAATCTAATTTTTTTAAAATCTTCGATTTTGAAATTTCAATTTAGATCTTCGATGCATTCACATCGAACTATCAAAAATATGTATTCGATCGTTATTCAATCTCGTTTTTACAGATGATGTTCTTTGTTAATCTCATCTCGACAATTCTTACATTCATATCTCTTCTATTCAACGGTACTCTATTCGAATGTTTAGCTTTCATGCAACGTCATCAAATCTTTACAATGCACGTACTCGCAACATCGATATGTTCATCAATTGGACAATTATTTATCTTTTCAACTATCGAACAATTCGGTCCAGTTATATTCACGATTATAATGACTATGCGACAGGCATTTAGTATTCTACTATCGTGTATTTTCTATGGACATCATTTGAATACATTTTCATTCTTTGGAATAACCTTAGCATTTCTAGCAATATTCGTCCAGGCATTTATACAATTCAAACGAACAAAACAATCGAATACAAATATTGTTTGATGAACTTTGTTGTTGTT
>ERZ778023.333-NODE-333-length-113063-cov-7.914015_pt1 | contig 113063 bp, 101 predicted proteins | sample MGYA00375753_ERZ778023 | MGnify/ENA primary metagenome ERZ778023 (study PRJEB29350, sample SAMN05389822) | bioreactor metagenome | isolation source: Ammonium sulfate bioreactor | place: South Africa: University of Cape Town | collected 2014-04-04 ... | reverse complement strand
CGGATGTTACGCTGTCTGAGGCTGTCGCCCTGCTCGCCACCGATCTCGGCATCGCAAGGGACAATGCGGACGAGCTAACGCATCTGCAAAAGGCGGTGGCGCCGTGAGCGACGATGCGACAATGCAAAGCATCCGCGCGCTCGTTTGCCGACCTGGCGGCGCTGCGTATGCAATATGTATCCTGTGAAAGACCCAGAGCGGCCCCGAGAAAGTATTCCGGCAGGCGCGCAAAGCGAACGGAGTGACCATCGCTTATTCGGTGCAGTGAGGGAAAATTAGAAGCCCCCGCGCCAGGAGACACGGGGGCTTCACTTGACGGCATGGGGTCCTATGGGGAGGGGCAGACCACGGACCTCAGGCCCCAAGATTTCTCAGATCACAGGCGGACCACGCCCATGAAGGCGCCGGTCCACGGATCGATCCTGACCAGCACGATACGGCCGAAGCGGTCATGGGTGCGCACCACATAGCGGCCGTGCAGGAAATAGGGCTCGCCGATCATCCGGTAGTGGTTCGACCACAGGATGCGATTGACGCGGGCGTGGTCGACATAGCGGCGGTGCATGTCGTGCCGGTCGATGCGACGATCGATGCGGTCGATCCGGTGGTCGAGGCGGGCGTCGCGGCGCTCCAGCCGGTTCTCGACGCGGTTCAGATGCCGATCATAGGGATCGGCGCCGGCGGAGAGGGTCCCCGCCGCAGTGATCACCGCCAATGCGGCTGCCGCCAGGGCTGTTTTCGTGTTAAACATGACCGTCTCCTTTCATTCGGTTAGGACCGGGCGAACCCGTCCATGGCCCGAACGTTAGCCCTGGAAGCCTGAACCCGATCTGGACGGCGTGTTCATTGGGGGTTCATCTGGCCGGCACTAGAAGAAGTCATGCGCAGCGGCTTTTTTTCCGCACTTTTCCTCGCCTTCCTGACCAGCGCGGCGGCAACGCCGGCGCTGGCGCAGCGCCATGACCAGGACGGCATCCAGCCCCTGGACCGCCTGTTGCCGGAGATCCGCCGCCAGCATCCCGGCGACTTCTATGATGCCGAAGGACCGACCTTCGGACCCAATGGCGATCCCCATTATCACCTGAAATGGATGACCCCCGACGGGCGGGTGATCTGGTACGACGCCGACGCGCGCAGCGGACGGGTGCTGCGCTCCTCGCCGGGACGCGACAGATTCGACGGCGCGCGCGGGCGCCAGCGTTTTCGCGGGGTCCCGCCCGACTATCAGGAATTCGGCAGCCCCGGGGCGCGCGATCCGTATGAGGACCGCTATCGCAGCCGCTTCGGCGGAAGCTTCGAATCGCGGCAAGGTATTGACCGGGGTGGCTTTGACAGGCGCGGCCCCCGCTGGGACGGTCCACGCGGCGGCGGTTTCGACCGTCGTGAAGGACGCGGACGGCGCCACTAGGGAGAGACGGCATGCGCATTCTTCTGGTGGAAGACGACAAGGACCTGCAGCGGCTTCTGAAGAAGGCGCTGAACGATGCGGGCTATGTGGTCGACAGCGCCGAGGATGGCGAGGAAGGCCATTTCCTGGGCGACACCGAACCCTATGATGCGGTCATCCTGGACCTGGGGCTGCCCAAGATGGACGGCGTCACCGTGCTGGAGAAATGGCGCAAGTCGGGCAGGAGCTTTCCGGTACTCATCCTGACCGCGCGCGACCGCTGGAGCGACAAGGTGGCGGGCTTCGATGCCGGCGCCGACGACTATCTGGCCAAGCCGTTCTATACCGAGGAGCTGCTGGCGCGGCTGCGCGCGCTTCTGCGCCGGGCGGCGGGCCTGGCCACCGCCGATATCGAGATCGGGCCGCTGCACATCGACACCCGTGCATCGCGCGTCACCTATGACGGCAATCCCGTCAAGCTCACCAGTCAGGAATACCGGCTTTTGGCCTATCTGGCGCATCATCGCGGCAAGGTGGTGTCGCGCACCGAACTGGTGGAGCATCTGTACGACCAGGATTTCGACCGCGATTCCAACACGATCGAGGTCTTCATCGGACGCCTGCGCAAGAAGATCGACGCAGGAATGATCCAGACGGTGCGCGGGCTTGGCTATTCTCTCGAAGATCCGAAGCTGGGCGGCGCGGCCTAGGCTGCGGTCGCTTTCCGCCCGCCTGATAGCGGCGGCGGCGATCTGGACCATGCTGGGCCTGGCGGTCGGCGGCGTGGTGCTGTCGGCTGCCTTTCGCGCGGCGGCGCTGGAGAATTTCGACGCCGGGCTGGAAGCGGACATGGACGGGCTGATCGCCGCCGCCGAGCCCGACCCGGAGGGCGGGCTGATCCTGCAGGACCGCTTCCTCAATCACCGCTTCGACCGCGTCTATTCGGGCCTCTACTACCAGATCAAGCCGTCGCATGGCGGCCAGGGCCAGATCTCGCGCTCGCTGTTCGACCGCACCATAGAGCCCGCCGATACCAGCACCAAAGGCACGCTGCGCTGGGGCACTGCCGAAGGGCCGGACGGTCAGAGGCTGCGCGTCGTCTCGCGGCGGGTGGAATTTCCCATCGCCGCCACCGATACGCCCACGGACACAACCAGCTATACCTTCATGGTGGCGGGCGCGCTGTCGGATGTCGACCGCCAGACGGCGGAATTCACCTCCACGCTCGTCTGGTCCTTCCTGCTGCTGGGGTTGGGGCTGGTGGCCGCGATCCTGGTGCAGGTGCGCATCGGACTTCAGCCCCTGCGCCGCGTCAGCGTGGCGCTGGCGCGCATCCGGGACGGGGAGGCGCGGCGGCTGGAAGGCGACTTTCCCTCCGAGATACTGCCCCTGGCCGGCGAGCTGAATTCGCTGATCCAGCACAGCGAGGAAGTGGTGGGCCGGGCGCGCACCCATGTCTCCAACCTGGCGCATTTTCTCAAGACGCCGCTGTCGGTGCTGGCGGCGGAAGCCGAGAGTCAGCCCGGGCCCCTGGCCGATGCGGTCAGGAAGCAGGTCTTCTCCATGCGCCGGCAGGTCGATCACTATCTGAGCCGCGCGCGCGCCGCCGGCAGCATGGACGTCCTGGGAAACCGCACCCAGGTCAGCGAGGTGCTGGATGACCTGGCGCGGGTGATCGCGCGCATCCATGCCGCGCGCGCCATCGCCGTCGACGCCGAATGCGACGACGCCATCTATTTCCGCGGTGAGCGCCAGGACCTTGAGGAAATGGCCGGCAACCTGATTGACAATGCCTGCAAATGGGCGGCGTCGCGGGTCCGGGTGCGCTGCCACAAGCACGGTGCGCGGCTGACCATCATCATCGAGGATGACGGCGCGGGTCTGACGGAACAGGAACGCGCCCAGGTCGGCGAGCGGGGCGAGCGGCTGGACGAGAATGTGCCGGGATCGGGCCTGGGCCTGGCCATCGTGCGCGATATTTCCAAGCTTTACGGCGGTTTTTTCACCCTGGACACCAGTCCCCTGGGCGGGGTGATGGCACGGCTGGAGCTGCCCGCGATTCAGTAAGCGGAAATACGGCGTTAACGCTGACCCCCTATGTTGGCGGGCGCATATTCAGGGATACGCGCCGCGATGGCCATGCTTCCGGCCGACAAGACGGGATTGCTGAAGGCGTTTCTGGGGGGACTGCCCGGGCACGTCGCGGCCCGTCTGGCCATGGCGGTCGAGGTCGACCGGATGATGGACGGCCATGCCCTGCCGCATGCGGAGATCCTGGCAAGCCTTCGGCCCGCGCTGCGCCAGGAGCTTCGCTACAAACGCCCGCCCACGCCGCTGCGCCTGTTCTGCCGCCCCTTCGAGGACATACTGACGTCCGTGCCGCGCAAGGCCAAACAGAAGGCCGACATCGCGCGCTCGACGCTGGAACCGGTGTGGAACTGGATCGCCGGCATCCTGCTGCCGGACCAGGCGTCGGCCTTTGTGCACGAGAGCCGCGCGCTGGTGGTGGCACAAAAGCTGGACGCCGCCATGGAGCGTACCGCCCGGTTCTGGCCCCTCGCCGCGAAGGCGATGCAGGACGCGCTGGGCGATGCGAACAACCGCAAGGCGATGGAGGATCTGCTGGGCGGTCCGATGGCGGTGGCCGATGCCAGGGAGATGGCACTGCTGCTGTCTGCGGGCCGCACCATGCTGAAGCTGCAGGACATTCTGCCCGCGCCGGTGCCCAGCCTGACCGAGCCGCTTCTGTGGGAGCTGCGCGCCGTCTATGACGAACTGGTGCAAAGCCAGCCCGATGTCGCCCCCTACGTCGCGGTTGTGGCGATGAACCGGCTGGCGCGCCCCTGCGAGGCGCTGCGCCTGCCCTTGCATGTGACGCGCCACACCGACGACACGCTGATCTCCAAGACCGACATGGGCCTGGTCGGCGAAATCCTGTTCGCGCGCATGGAAGCGCTGAAGAACGCCATACAGGCGACGCGCCATCCGCTGTTCGATGCGGACATGCTGGCCGAGCAGGTCAAGAGCTTCAGCGACCTGTCCAGCGGCATCACCAAGGAGATTGAACTCAAGCGCGATGGCGACTGGGGCAGGCGTCTGCTGGCCGACCGCGCCAGCATCGGCAAGGCGATGGACAGCTTCATGGAGCGGGCGCCGCGCGAAGTGCTGGCGGCGCTGCCGCTGGTCAAGGCCTCCGGTCCCAAATCGGCCGATTTTTCACGCCCCGTTTCCGAGGAAAAGCATGAGATGGCGCTGCGCTATGCCCGGCTGGTGTCGGTGTGCCGCAATTTCGCCTCCGCCGCCTCCTTCGCCGCAAGGCAGAAGGCGGCCCAGGACGAGATCGGCAACGAAGTGCGCCGCTATGTCGAGGATGTGATCCGGGCGATGCGCGACCCCGGCCGTTCCACAATGGCGGTGGTGCAGGCGCAGTTCGAGCTGTGCGTCCAGCTGGTGGCCATGCTGTTCAGCGCCGAGGAAGCCGAGTTGCTGAAGCGAAGAGGCCGCGCCGCGCAGGTGGCAGCCTGAATCCCCATGGGTTCAGGCGCGGCCTCTGATTATTCCACGGGCGATTATTCGATGAGCGGTTTCCCCGCCGGGGCCGCGCGGCGCAGAACTCCAAGCCTCCCCCCGCGAAGCTGAACGCCGGCTGAACGGAACCGGCGACGAAGGCGAATTTACTTATATGTTTCCTTTGACATTGAACCGGGTGGGGCATTTCCTACTTGCGAGTGAGAGGGCCTTATGGAGAAACCCCGAATGTTCCGTACACCGCTTTTGGCCGCGATGGCGGCCGTGTTGTTGAGCGGCACCGCTTTCGCCCAGCCCGCCAGTTCCCCGCCGCGCGATCTGTCCGATAGCGCGCGCCCGGCGCCCGGCTATGACAATGCGGACGACAGTGGGCCGCCGGACGCCGGCCCCGACGGCGACCGCGCGCCGCCGCCCGATTCCCGCTCCTATGATCGCCAGGCGCCGCCGCCGCGCACCGCGCAGGATGAACGCTCCCGCGACCTTTTCTGCCGCCGCGATGCCGCGGCGCGCACAGGCTATGTGACCCCGCATGAAGCGGCCCGCGACGAGCAGACGCGCGGCACCATCGGCGGCACGCTGGGCGGCGCGGCGCTGGGCGCGATCATCGGCGGCGCAGCGGGCAACGCCGGAACCGGTGCGGCGATCGGCGCGGGCGCGGGCCTTCTGGCCGGCACGGCCGTCGGTTCCAGCAACGCGCGTGAGGCCGCCGCCGATGTGCGGGCGGCCTACGGCCGCGCCTATTGGGACTGCATGCACGAGGCGGGCACGGTTACGGCTGCGGCCGGTGCGGGTTACGACTATGACGATGTGCCGCCCCCGCCGCCGCCGGCCTATGGCTATGGTCCTCCGCCGCCCGCCTATTACTACGGGGCGCCGTATGGTTATGGCTATCCCTATTACCCCTATTATTACGGGCCTTCCGTGGGCTTCAGCTTCGGCTTTGGCGGCGGGCGCCACTGGGGTGGCGGCCGCGGCTGGCACCACGGGCACAGATAGGAACCGCTCGCAGCCTGACGGGCTGGGACTTTGAATCGCGGGCGGCCGGGCTGTATGGTCCGGCCGCTTTTCGTTTAAGGTTGCCTCATGCCGACGCTTGAAAAGGCCGCAATGGCCAGGTCCAATCCCGCCAGGCTCAATCCGCTCCAGCTCAGGACGCTGGTCTTGCTGCAGGCGATCGCGCAGCTTCCCGATGCCGCGCGCCTGACCCCGGACGGCGATACCGCGATCCTGGCCTTTCCCCACGCCCATGGCGATCACTTCCATCTGGGCGACGCCACGGTGCTGGGCCGCGACGCCACGGGCCTCGAGAACCAGAATGTGTGGAACGCGCTGGCGCGCAAGGGCCTGATAAAATGCGAATGGCCCCAACAGATCGCGCTGACCCCTGAGGGGCTGGCCTATGATACCGGCATCGCCGACCAGGTCCTGCACAAGGGCGGGCATCATTAGATGACCGCGAAGAAGAAGCGCCGTCTTGCCTTTGCCGCCGCGCTGGTTGCGGCGGGCGGTCTTGTGGCGGCGGTCATCATCTGGCAGCTGGGCCAGAACACCATGTATTTCCGCAGTCCGTCGGACGTGGCCTCGGGCCAGGTCGGCAAGGGCGTGGCATTCCGTCTGGGCGGGCTGGTGGCCAATGGCAGTGTCCATCATGGCGCGGGCGCGGACGTGCGTTTCACCGTCACCGACGGCAAGAGCCATGTGCAGGTGGATTATCGCGGCGTGCTGCCGGCGCTGTTCCGCGAGGGCCAGGGCGTGGTGGCGCTCGGTTCGCTGGATTCGGGCGGCACCTTTTCGGCCAGCGAAGTTCTGGCCAAGCATGACGAGAAATACATGCCGCCGGAGGTGGTGGATTCGCTCAAGCGCGCAGGGCGCTGGAAGGAAGGCGGCACATGACGGGCGACCGGAATGACGGGTGAACTCGGCCAGCTGGCGCTGTGCTTCGCCCTGGCGCTGTCGCTGGTGATGGCGGGTGCCGGGCTTTACGGCGCGCGCGCAAATGCGGCGGCGGCGCGTGGCGTCGCCTCCAGCGCGGCACTGGGCATGCTGGTGTTCGTGGCCCTGGCCTTCGGCGCGCTGACCTATGGCTTCATCGTGTCGGATTTTTCCATCGCCGACGTCGCCAACAATTCCAGCACCCTCAAGCCCCTGGTCTACAAGATCAGCGGCGTATGGGGAAACCATGAAGGTTCCATGCTGCTGTGGGTGCTGGTGCTCAGCGTTTATGCCGGGCTGGTGGCGTTGATGCAGCGCGGGGGCGCGCGGTTGACCAGCGCGGCGCTGGGCGTGCAGGGGCTTCTGGCGGCGGCATTCCTGCTGTTCATTCTCTTTACCTCCAATCCTTTCCTGCGGCTGGACCCGGCACCGTTCGAGGGCGCGGGGCTGAACCCGCTGCTGCAGGATCCAGGCCTGGCGATGCATCCGCCCATGCTCTATGCGGGCTATGTGGGCCTGTCGGCGTCATTCTCGTATGCCGCGGCGGCGATGATGGTGGGCGAGGCGGGCTGGGTGCGCGCGGCGCGGCCCTTCATGCTGATTGCCTGGATCGCGCTGACCTGCGGTATCGCCCTGGGTTCCTGGTGGGCTTATTACGAGCTGGGATGGGGCGGCTTCTGGTTCTGGGACCCGGTGGAGAACGCCTCGCTGATGCCCTGGCTGATCGCCACGGCGCTGCTGCATTCGGCGCTGGCGACCGAGAAGAGCGGCGCCTTTCGCACCTGGACGCTGCTTCTGGCCATCGCCGGCTTTTCGCTGTCGCTGATCGGCACTTTCCTGGTGCGTTCGGGCGTGCTGTCGAGCGTGCATGCTTTCGCATCCGACCCCACGCGCGGTTTCTTCATCATGGTGCTGATCGCGCTGGCCATTGGCGGGGCGCTGGCGCTGTTTGCCTGGCGCGCGCCCACCCTTGAAGGCGGGGCGGCATTCGAGCCGGTGAGCCGCGAGACAACGCTGCTGCTGAACAATGTCTTCCTTGTGGCAGCCTGTGCCTGTGTCTTCGTCGGCACGCTTTATCCGCTGGTGCTGGATGCGCTGAACGGGACCAAGATTTCGGTGGGTCCGCCCTATTTCGCCATCACCTTCGCGCCCATCTTCTTCGCGCTGCTGATTCTGGTGCCGCTGGGTCCGCGGCTGAACTGGCGGCGGGGCGATCTGCGGGAGGCGTTGCGTTCGCTCTATCCCGCCATGGGCATCGCCCTGGTGGCGGGTCTTGCCGTGCTGGCCATCGTGTCCCCGCGCAGCGTAACGGCATTCGGCGCCTTTGCCGTGGCCGGCTGGCTGATTGTCGCCAGCATGATCGATATCAAGAAGCGCAAAGGCGCGCGCGCCGCCGCCTTTGCCTCGGCATTGGCGCATGCCGGGCTCGGCGTGACGCTGATGGGCGTGGCCGGCACGACGCTGTGGCGCAGCGAGGCGCTTGAGGTGCTGGCGCCCGGCCAGACGATGACCGTGGGCCCCTATACGCTGCGCTTCGACGGGGTGACCAATGTCCAGGGCCCCAACTATAACGCACAGCGCGCGCATATCGCGCTTATGGATGGCGGCAAGGTCAGCGCGATGCTGGAGCCCGAGCACCGCATGTATTCCGAGGAAGGCCAGGACGTTTCCGACACCTCCATCCGCACCACCGGCTTTCGCGATCTCTATCTGGCGCTGGGCGACGACCGCGGCCAGGGCCGCTTTACCATTCGCGCCTATGTCTCGCCGCTGGCGCCCTTCATCTGGCTGGGCGGCCTGGTGATGGCGCTGGGCGGAATGCTGTCGCTGTGGGGGCGGCTGCGTGTGAAGGCGCCCGAACCGGAAAAAGCGGCGCCCGCCCAGGCGATGGCGGCCGAATGATGCGGCGCCCCGGATGAGGAAGCTGGCGCTCTGCCTGTATCTGTTGTTCGCGGCGGTTCCGGCGCTGGCCCAGGCGCCGCTGCCGCCTGAAACCCCCAGCTTCGCCGATCCGGCGCTGGAAGCGCGGGCGCGACACCTGCAGCGGCAACTGCGCTGCCTGGTCTGCCAGGGCGAAAGTATTGACGAGTCCGGCTCGCCCTTCGCGGCCGATGTGCGCCGGCTGGTGCGCCGCCAGATCGCCGATGGAAAGAGCGATCAGCAGATCGAGGATTTCCTGGTCGCGCGCTATGGCGACTTCATCCTGATGAAGCCGCCGCTCCAGGCCGATACCTGGCTTTTGTGGCTGGCGCCCTTCCTAGTGCTGGTCGCCGGGGGTGCGATTGCCGGGATTGCCATTCGGCGGGCGCAGCAGCGGGCGACAAGCTCCTGATTCTCCCCGGTTTTTCCGGCCTCTTGAAAATTACGTGGCTTTAACGATCTGGATAAGAACCAGAAATGTAAATGGCCTATACCAAACCCGGCTGGGCGCAACCTACCGGCCTCAAGGAGCTCTGCATGACCGACAAACCCACCAATCCGCTGAATTCCGCTCTTTCGGGCCTGAAGCAGCACTTCAGGCACGGTCGGCGCCACGGCCGTGCCCTGGCCATGGGCAGCGCTGCCGCGATCGTTGTGGTCGGCCTTGGCGCTTTCGGCTTTCTGCCACCGGTCCGGCACGTCCAGACCGCAGGCACGCCGATCCTGATCGCGGCCAACCAGAACAATCGCAGCACCCCGCGCATGCTGGAATCCAGCGCGCCCTTCAGCTTCGCCGACCTGGTCGAGCGGGTGTCGCCGGCAGTGGTGTCGATCACCTCCGAGACCACGACCACCGACGGCGACGTCTCCGACAATATCCCCGAACAGTTCCGTGACCTGTTCCAGCAATTCGGCCAGCGCCAGCCGCAGCCGCACAAGGCCCTGTCGGCCGGCAGCGGCTTCATCATCGACAAGTCCGGCTTCATCGTCACCAACAACCACGTGGTCGATGCCAGCAAGAAGATCACCGTCAAGCTGCAGGACGGCCGCACTTTCACCGCCAAGCTGATCGGCACCGATCCGGCCACCGACGTGGCGCTGCTGAAGGTCAACAGCGACAAGCCGCTGCCGTCGGTCGAGTTCGGAAACGACAAGAATCTGCGCGTTGGCGACTGGGTGGTGGCCGTGGGCAATCCCTTCGGCCTGTCCAACAGTGTGACGGCGGGCATCGTTTCTTCGCTGGGCCGCGACATCGAATCCACCCAGCCCTATACCAACTTCATCCAGATCGACGCCCCCATCAACCGGGGCAATTCGGGCGGCCCCACCTTCGACCTGCGCGGACAGGTGGTGGGCATGAACTCGATGATCTTCTCGCCCTCGGGCGGCAGTGTGGGCATCGGCTTTGCCATTCCCGCCAGCGTGATCCATGACGTGGTGGCGCAACTGAAGGCCACCGGCCATGTCACCCGCGGCTGGCTGGGCGTGTCGATCCAGTCGGTGACGCCCGACATCGCCTCGTCGCTGGGGCTGAAGGACAACAAGGGCGCACTGGTCGCCGAGGTGGTGCCCGGCGGCCCCGCCGCCAAGTCGGGGTTCCAGCAAGGCGACATCGTCACCTCGATCGACGGCCAGGCGGTGGACGATTCGCGCGACCTGACCCAGAAAGTCGCGCTCGTCCAGGCCGGCAAGAGCGCCACCTTCTCCGTCATCCGCAACGGCAAGCCGATGGAGCTGAAGGTCACGATCGGCACCCGGCCGGACGAGAAGCTGGCCTCCAACGCGCCGGGCGGCAGCTTCACGCCTTCCAGCGCCGACTCGGCTGGCCTTGGCCTGTCGTCGCTGACCCCGGAAGCCAAGCGCATGTACAATCTGAGCGATGACGTCAATTCCGGCGTCGTCATCACCAAGGTCGATCCCGACAGCGATGCCGCCGACAAGGGGCTGCAGCCGGGCGATGTGGTGTTGAAGATCAACAATCGCGCGGTCAAGTCGCCGGCGGATTTCCAGTCCGGCGTGGCCGAGGCCCAGAAGGGCGGCCGCAAGAGTGTCCTGCTGCTGGTGGCGCGCTCTCAGGGCGGCACCGGCTTTGTCGCCATCGACATCGACAAGACCTGATCCAAGAAGGGCGCGCGGACATCCCGCGCGCCCTTCGGCTGTTTGAGCAATTCTGCAATCATCATTCGGGAGCATGCATGCGGATTCTGGTTATCGAAGACGATCTGGAGGCTCAGCGTTATCTGGTGCAGGGACTGAAGGAATCGGGCCATGTCGTGGACGACGCCGCCGACGGGGAGATCGGCTTGAACCTGGCCCTGTCACGGCCCTATGACGTGGCGATCGTGGACCGGATGCTGCCCAGGAAGGATGGGCTGGGCGTGGTGGCCGAGATGCGCGAGCATGGCAACCAGATTCCGGTGCTGTTCCTGTCGGCGCTCTCGGAAGTGGACGACCGGGTCAAGGGCCTGAAGGCGGGGGGCGACGACTACCTCACCAAGCCTTACGCCTTTGTCGAGCTTCTGGCGCGCATCGACGCGCTGATGCGCCGGCGCATGCCGGCCGGCGTCAAGACCCGGCTGGATGTGGGCGATTTGGAGCTGGATCTGCTGACCCGCGGGGCCAAGCGCAGCGGCACCGAGATCGAGCTGCAGCCGCGCGAATTCCGCCTGCTGGAATACCTGATGCGCCATGCCGGCCAGGTTGTGACCCGCACCATGCTGCTGGAAAGCGTGTGGGAATATCATTTCGATCCCCAGACCAATGTGATCGATGTGCATATCTCGCGGCTGCGCGCCAAGATCGACAAGGGCTTCGAGGTGCCCTTGCTGCATACGGTTCGCGGCGCCGGCTACATGATCCGCGCGCATTGACGCGGGTGGGCGATGGCGGCGAAGGCAAGCCAATCCCTTCTTCGGACGCAGGCCTTTCGCATCGTGCTGGTCTATGCGCTGCTGTTCGCCTTTTCAACGGCGGCGCTGCTGGCCTTCACCTACTGGAACACGCGGCGCACGCTGGACGCCCAGACCGACCAGATCATCGAGGCCGAGATCGCCGGCCTGTCGGATGTCTATCAGCATCTGGGCCTGAGGGGCCTGGCCGAAACGGTGCGCGAACGTTCCCAGCATAGCAACCAGGCCCTGTATCTGCTTTCGGATGGCCTGCGCCACATCATCGCCGGAAACCTCGATACCTGGCCGCGAACCGTGGCGACGCCGGGCAACTTCGTCGAGTTCGATTATGAACGTCCGGTGGACGGCAAACTCGAATCGCGGCGCGCGCGCGGGCGCATGTTCGCGCTGACCGGTGATTTCGTGCTCCTGGTCGCGCAGGACGTGCACGAACGCTACCTGACCCAGCGCATGTTCACCACCACGTTGCCCTGGACGGCGGCGCTGATCCTGGTCCTGGGCCTTCTGGGCGGGGCACTGATGAGCCGCAACATGCTGCGCCGCCTGGACAGCATCAACAAGACCAGCGGTGAAATCATCGCCGGCGATCTTTCCCGCCGCGTGCCGCTGGTCGGATCGGGCGACGAGTTCGATACCCTGGCCGAAAATCTCAACCGCATGCTGGACCGCATCGAGCGGCTGATGAAGGGCCTGCGCGAGGTGACCGACAGTGTGGCCCATGATCTGCGCACGCCGCTCAATCGCCTGCGCAACCGGCTGGAGGAGATGGCCTCCCGCCTCAATGCCGCCGGCAGCAACGCCGAGGAGATCGAGCGGGCCATCGGCGAGGCCGACAAGCTGATCGGCACCTTCAACGCCTTGCTGCTGATCGCCGAAACCGACGCCGGCACCCCCCGCGTCGGCATGACCCCGCTGGCCCTTGCATCGGTGGTCGCCGATGTCGTCGAGCTCTACGAGCCGCTGGCCGAGGAGCGCCATATCAGCCTGGTGATGCCGCCGCCGGCACGCATCTGGATCGAAGGCAATCGCAGCCTGATCGCCCAGGCCCTGGCCAATCTGGTGGACAATGCCATCAAATATACGCCCGAAGCCGGGCAGGTGATGATCACCATCGCCGGCAGCGATGCGGGCGTCGATGTGGCCGTGGCCGACAGCGGCCCCGGCATTCCCGCCGAGGACCGCGCCCGTGTGGTGGAGCGCTTTGTGCGGCTGGAGGCCAGCCGCAATTCCCCCGGCACCGGCCTGGGGCTGTCGCTTGTGGCGGCGGTAGCCCATTTCCACAACGCCCAACTGCTGCTTACGGACAATGCGCCCCGCGGCCTGAAGGCGGTGCTGCGGTTTTCGCCGGGCGCCCTGCGCGCCATGCCTCTGAAAAGCGCTGCGGAGTAGTCTAGACTGCCCGGATGCTTCGCATCCCGCCGCGTCCCTTCGACCCCGCCCGTGCCGCCCGCATTCACGAAGCCCTGGCCGAACGGGGGTTTCATTCCGCCGATCCCCTGCTGGACGCGGTATTCGGCAATTCACCCTTCCTTGGCCGCCTGGCGGTGCGTGAGCACGGCGCGCTGGCCGAATATCTGGCGGCGGGGCCGCTGACGGTGCTGAATGCCGCGATCCAGCACGCCCACGGCGCGGCGCGGGCGCAGGACGAAGCCGAAGCCATGACGCTGTTGCGGGTGGCGCGGCGGCGCGCGGCGCTGGCCATCGCCATGGCCGACATTTCCGGGGCGTGGGATGTAAACCAGGTCACCGCCGAGCTGACCCGCTTCGCCGATGCCTGTGTGGGCGCGGCGTTGCGCTTCATGCTGCGGCAGGCGGCCGCCATGTCCGGCCGGGACGAGGTGGCGGAAGAGGACAGCGGGCTGACCGTGCTGGCGATGGGCAAATTCGGTGCCCATGAGCTGAACTATTCCAGCGACATAGACCTGATCGTCTTTTATGACGCCGGGACTTTCCCTTTTGCCAAGCGCGGTGACATGCGCGGGGCGGCCGTCGATATCGTGCGCGGGCTGGTGCGGCTGCTGGCCGAAGTCACGACCGACGGCTATGTCTTTCGCGTCGACCTCAGGCTTCGCCCCGATGCGGGGGCGACCCAGATCGCCATCTCCACCGATGCGGCGCTCGATTACTATGAGGGCATGGGCCAGAACTGGGAACGCGCCGCCATGATCAAGGCGCGCCCCTGCGCCGGCGATCCGACGACCGGCGCGCAATTCCTGAAGGCCATCACGCCCTTTGTCTGGCGGCGCTATCTGGACTTCGCCGCCATCGAGGACATCCATTCCATCAAGCGGCAGATCCACGCTCACGCCGGTCATGGCGACATCAAGGTGGCCGGGCACAATATCAAGCTGGGGCGCGGCGGTATTCGCGAGATCGAATTCTTCGCCCAGACCCAGCAGCTGATCCTGGGCGGGCGCCATCCGGCGTTGCGTGTGCCCTCCACGCAAGGGGCGCTGACCGCGCTGGCCAGGGAAGGCCGGGTGACTCAGAAGACCGCCGACGAGCTGGCGCGCGACTACCGCACCCTGCGCATGCTGGAGCACCGGTTGCAGATGGTGGAGGATCAGCAGACCCACAGCCTGCCCGCCACGCCGGAAGGGCTGGCGCACATCGCCTGCTTCATGGGCCATGACGGGGTGGACGATTTCCGCGATGCGCTGACCGCGACGCTGGAAAATGTGCAGGGCCATTATGCCCGCCTGTTCGAAAGCGCGCCCGAACTGTCGGATACGCGCGGCAGCCTGGTCTTCACGGGGGTGGAGGATGACCCCGAGACCCTGGAAACCATCACCGCCATGGGTTTTCGCGATGCCCGGCATATCAGCGGCGCGATCCGTGGCTGGCATCATGGCCGCATTCCCGCCATGCGATCGGCACGGGCACGCGAGCTTCTGACGCGGCTGATTCCGGCGATCCTGAAGGCGCTGGCAGCAACGGCGGGACCGGACATCGCCTTTGCCCAGTTCGACCGCTTTCTTTCCAGCCTGCCGTCCGGGGTGCAGCTTTTTTCGCTGTTCCAGGCCCGCCCGCAGTTCCTGGAGCTTCTGGCGCGCATCGTGGGATCGGCGCCGCGGCTTGCCGCGCATCTGGCGCGCAATCCCGCCACGCTGGATGCGCTGCTGGACGCGGAATTCCTGATCACGCTGCCGGATCGGACCGAGCTGCAAGCGGCACTCCTGCGCCAGATCCCGGACCAGCAGGTCACCCGCAGCTATGAGGATGTTCTGGACGGCACCCGCCGCTTCGCGCGCGAGGCGATCTTCCGCGTCGGCGTTCAGATCGTGGAAGGCACGGCGCGCGCCGAACATGCGGGCCCCGCCCTGGCCAACATCGCCGAGACCGTGATCACCGAGCTTCTGCCCAGGGTGGAAGATGAACTGGCGCGTGGCGCGGGCCGGGTGCCCGGCGGCGGCTTTGCCGTGGTGGCGATGGGCAAGCTGGGCGGCAGGGAGATGACGGCCAGCTCGGACCTGGACCTGGTGTTTGTCTATGACATGCCGGAAGGGGTGGAAGGCTCCGATGGGCCAAGACCGCTGGCGCCGACCACCTGGTATGCGCGGCTGGCGCAACGCTTCATCTCCGCACTCACCACGCCGACGGCGGCGGGCACATTGTATGAAGTGGACATGCGGCTGCGGCCGACCGGCAACAAGGGGCCGGTGGCGGTGAGCCTGAAAAGCTTCGCCGCCTATCACGCCAGCGAAAGCTGGACCTGGGAACATATGGCGCTAACGCGGGCACGGCTGGTGGCGGGACCGGAAATGTTGAAGACCCGCGTGGCCGCCGAGATCCGCCGCAGGCTGACGGAGCCGCGACCGGCCGAGGACATCCTGCGCGATGCCCGCGACATGCGCGCGCGCATGGCAGAGACTTTTCCCGGCAAGAATCCCTTCGACCTGAAATATGCGCCGGGCGGGCTGGTGGACCTGGAGTTCATCGCCCAGGCGCTGCAGCTTGTGCATGCGCAAGGCGCCCCGGAGATACTGGATACAAATACCGTCGCGGCGCTCCACAATCTGGGCGGGGCGGGTTTTCTGTCCGAGGAGGATTTGCACGCGCTGGTGGCGTCGGCGCGCCTGCAGCACGCGCTGACCCAGGCGCTGCGCATCGCGCTGGACGAAACGCCCAATATCGAAGAGGCGACGCCGGGGCTGAAGGCGCTTCTGACCCGCGCCGCCGAGATGGGCAGCTTTGCCCAGCTTCAGGCGCGGCTGGCGCAGCTTCAGGGCCAGACGCGGGCGATCTTCGCGCGCGTCATGAATCCCTAAAGACCGCGCAACTCGCACAGCGCGATCTGCAGCATCGCCCGGCAATAGGCGACGTTGTAGGCCCATGACGCGGTGGGATTGGTGCCCTTGGGCAGCAGCTTGTCGATGTCCAGGCCGCGTGGATGTTCCGGGAAGATCAGGCGCCTGTAATTGTTCTTCACCAGAAGCCTGATCACCTCATACATGTCGTCGTCGCCATTGTCGGGGAAGACCTCGGTATAATCTTCGCGCGGCTTGCGCGTGACGACGTTGCGGAAATGCACCTGGCCGATGCGGTTGCGGCTTGCCAGCCAGTTGCCCACCGTCACCGGGTCTTCACCCAGTTCGCGGGTGACGCCGCAGTCCCAGGTCATGCAGTTGGATGGAGAATTCACCGTCTCCACCAGGCGCTTCCAGTCGGAGAAGCTGTTGAGGACCTGGGCCGAGCCGCGGCTCATCGGCGGCGGCGGATCGTTGGGATGCACGGAAAGAACGACATGGTTCTTCTCGGCCACCGGAACGACCGCCTTGAGGAAGTATGCGATGTTCTTCCAGGTATCCTCGTAACTCTGGGGGGGCTCGCCCGGCAGCGGAGGCAGCGTCTTCATCCGGGCGTAATTGAACTCGTCATAGACGGCGCCGCCACGGCCGGAAACGCTCCTGTACCCGTCGACCGCGCGGTGATTGTAGAAGTTCCATTCCACCACCGGGATGCCCAGCTTGCCGCAGTTGACGATGGTCTGCTTGATCTTTTCGATCTCGGCATCACGGCTGGGACCGCCGCGGACGATCTGGTCCATGTCCGGATCCATGCCGCCCTTGTAGGACCAGCGGATCATCATGATGCCGATATGCATGGCGTGCTTCTTCAGCGCGTCGACGCGCGGCTGCAGATAGTCCATGCCCCAGGGCTGGGCCGGCACGTTCTGAAGGTCGACCCAGTTGATGCCGATCTGCTTGATGCGGATCGCCTCCTGTTCGCTCAGGGCGTCGTCCATGTAGATGGTGAGCTTGGGCGTATCGGGCCCCTCCTGCGCCATGCCCAGGCGCGCGGCGGGATGCGGATTGTAGGGCGCATCCGGTCCCTGCTGCGCGAAGGCCGGCACGGCCGTGCCCGCAAGAAGCGCGCCGGCCAGGTTGTGGATCATCGCCCTGCGTGTGGTCGTCATGCTGTTTCCCCCTGGCTTTATGATTTTATCCTACGCCCGGCGCCCGCAAGAGCGCCAGACGTCAATGCTCCGGCAGGCCGATCAGGAATTGCGGCGGGAATTTCAGGTGTACGGCCTTTGATGGCGGGTCGAAATAGTTGCTGACTATCACCGGGTCGCTGCGCCCGGCGACGCGAACCTGGAACAGTGAGGTTTCCCCCAGGAAGGTGGCGGCGGCGATTTCGCCCGCGAGGCCCGCATCGTCGAATGCGATATCCTCCGGCCGGATTGCCAGCAGCAGCCGATCGCCGGGCGCTACCGCGCACATCACATTGGCTTTGGCCAGGGTGACGACGCCCAGCAGGCCGGCGTTCACCGTCACGCTGTCGGCGTCGATCGTTTTGACGGTGGCGTGGAAGAAATTGTTCTGGCCGATGAAATCGGCCACTTCGCGGCAGTTGGGACGCTCGTAAAGCTCGCGCGGCGATGCGATCTGGAGAATTCTCCCGCTGCTCATCACCGCCACCTGGTCGGCCAGCGAAAGGGCTTCGTCCTGGTCGTGCGTCACCATCAGGAAGGTAATGCCCACCTGGCGCTGAAGCGCCCGCAGTTCGATCTGCATCGCCTCGCGCAGCCGCTTGTCCAGCGCCGCCAGCGGCTCGTCCAGCAGCAGCAGCTTGGGCCGGCGCACCAGGGCGCGGGCCAGCGCCACGCGCTGGCGCTGCCCGCCGGAAAGCTGGCCGGCGCCGCGCCCGCCCAAGCCCTCCAGCCGCACCGTGGCCAGCATCGCCTCCACCCGCGCGCGCAACTCCGCTTTCGGCAGGCGCTGCTTCCTGAGGCCATAGGCGATGTTGTCGAACACGTTCAGATGCGGAAAGATCGCGTAGTTCTGGAACACCATGTTGGTGGGGCGCAGGTGCGGGGGTATGTCGTTCATCGCCTCGCCGTCGATGGAGATGGTGCCGCGATCGGGCGTCTCGAAGCCCGCGATCATGCGCAGCAGGGTGGTCTTGCCGCAGCCCGACGGTCCCAGCAGCGTGAAGAACTGGCCCTGGGGCACCTCCAGATCGACATTGTCCACCACCGGTGGGCCGGCGAACGCCTTGCTGACGGCCTTGATCGACAGAAAGCTCATCGCCACTCCATCACGCGCCAACCATGGGCCTTTTGACGCCCAGGTTTCGGACATATTCGGCCAGTGCCACCAGCGCGATCGAGGTGGTCAGGATGATTGCGCCCAGTGCCAGTACCACGGGCAGGCGCTCGGGAAAGCGCAGCTGGCCCCAGATATAGACCGGCAGGGTCGGCTCGGTGCCCGACAGGAAATAGGCCACCAGGAATTCGTCGAAACTGGTGATGAAGGCCAGAAGAAGGCTGGCCAGAATGCCCGGCAGGATCAGGGGGAATGTCACGCGCCAGAAGGTCATCCAGCCATTCTCGCCCAGGTCGGCGCTGGCTTCCTCCAGGTCGCGGTCGAAGCCCTCGAAGCGGGCGATCAGCACGGTGAGGGCAAAGGGCACGCAGACCAGCAGATGGCCCAGGACCACCGCGCCCAGCGACAGGGGAAGGCCCGCCACGCCCAGAAGCAGCAGCAGCGAGATGCCCAGCACGATGTCGGGAATGAACAGCGGCAGCGAGATGAAGCCCAGCGCCGCACCGGTGCCGCGCAGGCGATAACGCGTCACCGCCCGCGCCGCCAGAAGACCCAGAAGCGTCGACAGAAGCGCGGTGGCGGTCCCCACCTTCAGGCTGTTGACCAGGGCGTGCAGCATGGCGCTGTCGGCGCCCAGCGCGGCATACCAGCGGGTGGTGAAGCCGGTCAGCGGAAAGGCGATGAACTGGGAATCATTGAAGGAGAAGATGGGCAGCACCAGCACCGGCACATAGAGGAAGGCCAGATAGGCGAAGGCATAGAGCAGCAGCGCGTGCTTTCGCATGGTCAGCCCGCTTTCATCGGACCTGGGCCGCCGCCCAGCGGGCCAGAAGGACAAAGCTGCCCGCGACCATCGCCACCGCGACCATGCTGACCAGCGCCAGCGCCGAGCCCAGCGGCCAGTTGCCGATGCGGCCGAACTGCACCTCGATCATGTTGGCGATCATCGAGCCGGCCGGCCCGCCCACCAGCGTTGGGGTAACATAATCACCCGTCGTCGGCACGAAGATCAGGATGGCGGCGCCGATCACCCCGGGCATCGACAGCGGCAGTGTCACGCGCAGGAAGCGGCGAAGGGGGCCATCGCCCAGGTCGGTCGCCGCCTCCAGCAGCGCGCGGTCGATCTTTTCCAGGCTCACATAGATGGGAAGGATGGCAAAGGCCGCCCAGGCATGGGCCAGCGTCACGACCACGGCGAAGGGGTTATAGAGCAGAAAGGTCAGGGGGTGGTCGATCAGCCCCAGCCGCATGAGGCCGGAATTTATCAACCCGTCGAATCCCAGGATGATCTTCCACGAAAAAACGCGCAGCAGATAGCTGGTCCAGAAAGGAATGGTCAGCGCGATCAGCCAGAGGAACTTGGCGCGCCTGGCCCGGAAGGCGACGAAATAGGCCATGGGATAGGCCAGGACCAGGGTGACCAGCGTGACCGCCCCCGATACCGCCAGCGAACGCCAGAACAGCACCTGGTAACTGGCCCGGCCCAGCACCTCGCCGTACCGGGCAAGGGTCCAGCCATCGGACAGGCCGATTCCGGACTGGGTTTTCAGGCTGTAGATAGCGACCAGCGCCAGGGGGGCCGCCAGGGCCAGGCCCATGACCAGAAGGGTGGGGGCCAGCAGCAGATAGCCGTTTTCCGCCCCCTGATTGCGCCCTTTTTCCGCCACGTCAGCCCTGTTTCGGTGCCGCGGCATTGTTGCCCGACGCCGGCGCCGGCGCGCAACCGAAACCTAAGGAATTGCTGCTTGAATCCGCGCGTGGGTTGGGCCATAACCCCCGTCCACTTGGAGAGCGGGCGTAGCTCAGGGGTAGAGCATAACCTTGCCAAGGTTAGGGTCGGGCGTTCGATTCGCCTCGCCCGCTCCAGGTTTCTTAATGAAATCAGCGACTTGTAACACGCGCCAAGATTAGGCGCGGGTTCCTGTCCTTATACCGTCCGGTAGCCGGCCCATGCGTCCTTTTATAACCAGGTGCGGACGCCAAAGGTGAAGCGCAGGCTGGCGGTGGGGTCGCCTGCCGCGCGGGCAATCGCGGCGGTGGCGCCAAAGCGTTGTTCGTAAGCCACGCCCACATAAGGCGCGCATTTGCGCGTGATCTCGTAGCGCAGGCGAAGTCCGGTATCGACGCTGGAGAGCCCCGCGCCAATGGCGCGGCGAGGATCGGCCTTGCTGTAAAAATTCATTTCCATCTGCGGCTGCAGGATCAGCCGCTGGGTAAGCAGAAGCTCGTAGCTGCCTTCCACCCGGCCGGCGAAATGGCCTTCGCTGCTTGCATAGCCGGTGGCGGCGACGTGCAGGGATAGCGGTGCCAGCCCCTCCACACCCAAAGCTGCCCATGTGCGGCCCGCGTTGCTGTCGGCGTCGGTGCGAATGCCGCCCTGGATATCGAAAAAGCTCGTGATCGGCCGGTCATAGAGCATTTCGTAGCGCCCTTCTTCGGCGCCACCCTGTCGATTGACCGTTCCTTCCGACTTGAACCAGACGCGGTTTGTGTCGGTGCCTGCCCAGGCTTCGCCTTCCCAGTGAAACGCGGTGTCGGCGCCCGCCCGGCCTTCAAACTGATCCAGCAGAACGTGATACCAGACATGTTCATCATCAACCGGAGCGCCGAAAGGCGCCGTTTCCGAGACCGTGGCCATGCCGTGGTCGGCCGCGGCAGCGGGACCGGCGACGGCGACCAGCCCGGCAAATGTCAGATGAAAAAGCTTCATGCAACAATCACCGTGCGGAACATGCCCATCTCCATGTGATAGAGAAGATGGCAGTGGAACGCCCAATGGCCCGCGGCGTCGGCCGTATAGACAAAGCCCACCCGCTCGCCGGGCTTCACATTGACCGTATGCTTGAGGGGCTGGTTTTCCCCCTGACCGTTCTCGAGCGTGAACAGGAAACCGTGCAGATGGATCGGGTGTTCCATCATCGTGTCATTTATCAGGACGAAACGCACCGTCTCGCCCAACGCCACGCGAACGGGCGGCGCGTCGGAAAATTTCTTGCCGTCGAAGCCCCAGGTCCAGCGCTCCATATTGCCGGTCAGATGGAATGCGATATCGCGTGAGGGCTCCAGCGTATAGGCAGCAGCCTCCAGCGCGCGCAGCTGGCCATAGCGCAATGTCTTGCGGCCATTGCCGTCCAGGCCGGTGCCGGCTTCCTGCTGGCGGCTGACGGGCATCATGGCGACTGCGTCCACGAATGGCTGACCCTTCAGGGTCGCTGGATCGACGCCGCTGGCGTTGATGGATGTATCACCGTGATCCATCCCCGTCATGTCCATGCCTGCCATGCCGTCCATTTGCATGCCGCCATGACCACCCTTGGACATGTCCATGCCGGCCATGCCCATGTCTGCCATGGTGCGCAAAGGCGGCGGGTCCATGTCGGGCACCTTGGCCAAGGCGCCCGGACGGGATGCCAGGGTGCCGTGGGCATAGCCGCTGCGGTCCTGCGCCTGCGCAAAGATGGCATAGGCGCCATCGCCCGGCGTCACGATCACGTCATAGGTCTCGGCGACGCCAATGCGGAATTCCTCGACTTCGACCGGTTCGACATTGGAGCCATCGGCCTGCACCACGATCATGGCCAGGCCGGGAATGCGCACATCGAAAGTGGTCATGGCGGCGCTGTTGATGAATCGCAGGCGCACCCGTTCGCCAGGCTTGAATGGGGCGGTCCAGTTGGCGGCGGGTGGCTGGCCATTCAGCAGGAAAGTGTAAACGGCGCCGGTGACATCCATGATGTCGGTGGGGCTCATGCGCATGCCACCCCACATCAGGCGGTCCCTCAGCGTGGCGGAAAAACCGCTGCGTTGCACGTCGTCGATGAAGGTACCCAGGGTGCGCTGGTGGTAGTTGTAATAGTCGCCCTGCTGCTTGAGGTTGGCGACGATGGTCATGGGGTCCTCGTCGGTCCAGTCCGACAGCTGGACGACATATTCGCGGTCGTATCGCACCGGATCGGGCGCGGCCGGATCGATGATCATCGCGCCGGAAAGACCGGTCTGTTCCTGCATGCCGCTATGGCTGTGATACCAGTAAGTGCCCGACTGGATCAGCGGGAAGCGATAGACGAAGGTTTCGCCGGGCGCGATGCCGGCATAGGTCAGGCCCGGCACGCCATCCATCGGGTTGGGCAGCTTCAACCCGTGCCAGTGCACCGACGAGGTTTCGCGCAAATTGTTCTTGACGCGGATGATGACGTCTTCGCCCTCGCGCAGGCGCAATATCGGGCCCGGCAGCTGATGATTGACGACTGTGGCGATACGTTGCCGTCCGGTGATGTTTACCGGCAACTCATCCAGCGTCAGGTCGATAACCGGACCGTGCAGGACCGGCCGGCCGGTCATGTCTTCGCCCGCGTGGGCTGGGCGGGCAATGCTCGCAAGTCCGGCAGCGGCAATTCCCTGGACGAACTGCCTGCGGTCAAGCGGAACGGAATGCATTATATCACTCACGGAAGAGGCAGAGCCGCTACGTCGAACGTATCGTCAAAGCGGGTTATTGCCTGTGGAAAGCCAGGTGCACCGACAGTTTGTCACCCGCTTTCACGCCTGCAAGAGAGGCGGGCGGAAAATGCAGCTTGAGCGCCATGCTGCCCGCGGTGGCATCCAGCAGGCCAGTTTTCATGTCTACCGCCGTCACGGTGACATTCATCATGTGTTGCCCCATCATCGGGCCCATGCCCTGCATGCCGCCCTGCATCATCATGCCGCCCTGCTGAGGCGTCTGGTTATCCGGCGTGCTGCTGCTCTGGGCAAAGGCAGGCATGGCCGCAAGCGTCGCGGCCGCTGCGATTGCTGCAATCCGGTTTTTCATTCTGAAAGCCTCCCTGGCTGGTTTCATAAGGTCCCGGAATCGTTGTCCCGCAAATCGCATCCGGACTTGATCGCCCTCAAGAATGCCTAGCGCTTGGCGCGGCTGAATACGTCCATCAGCTCCGCGATCTTGCGGCGCTGGTCGGTCTTGTCGCCCGACGCGATGGCGTGTTCCACGCAATGTCCGACATGATCGCGCAACAATTCGTCTTCCACGCGGCCCAGGGCAGCGCGCACAGCGGCGATCTGGGTGACGATGTCGATGCAATAGCGGTCCTCATCCACCATGCGGGACAGGCCGCGCACCTGTCCCTCGATCCGGCCAAGGCGCTTGCGGATGGATGCCTTGAGTGTTTCACGCATGAAGACTATATACCCCTATAGGGTATACGATGCAAGTGGAGGCGATGATGACCGATGAAAAGGAGGACCACTGCCGTGGCCGGCAGGCCGGGGACCATCATCAAGGCGCCGCGAATCCCACGCCGGATGCAGGAAATGCCGGCAAACATCATTGCAGCCACCAGGACAACCACCATGCCGGACATCGCGCAGCAGACCCGGCGCGGCCTGCCGATCGGGACACCGTCTATACCTGCCCGATGCATCCGCAGATCCGCAAGGCGGGCCCCGGCTCCTGCCCGATCTGCGGCATGGCGTTGGAACCCGCGGTCGCGTCCCTTGATGACGGCACCAATCCCGAACTGGCCGACATGACCCGTCGCTTCTGGGTCGGATTGGTGTTGGCTATTCCGGTGGTGGCGCTGGGCATGCTGGGCGAGGCATTGGGCCTGAACCGGCTTGTCGGTGGCCATGCCTCCATCTGGCTCCAGGCGGCATTTTCCTCACCGGTGGTGCTGTGGGCGGGCTGGCCCTTCTTTGTGCGTGGCTGGGCTTCTGTCAGAAGCCGCAATCTCAACATGTTCACCCTGATTGCGCTGGGCACAGGTGCCGCATGGGGCTACAGCCTGATCGCCAGTCTGGTGCCGCATCGGTTTCCGCCGGCCTTTCGCAATGCCGAGGGCATGGTCGATGTCTATTACGAGGCCGCGGCGGTCATCACCGTCCTGGTGCTGCTGGGCCAGGTGCTGGAGCTGCGGGCGCGCGAGCGCACGTCGGGCGCGATCCGCGCGCTTCTGGACCTGGCGCCCAAGACTGCCCGGCGCGTCTCACCCGAGGGCGAGAAGGAGGTTCCTCTTGAAACCTTGGTGGTAGGCGACCTGATCCGGGTGCGTCCCGGCGAAAAACTGGCCGTGGACGGCACAGTCACGGAAGGGCGCTCCTCGGTCGATGAATCCATGGTAACGGGCGAATCCATGCCGGTGACGAAGGAAACCGGCAGCGTCGTCATTGGCGGCACCATCAACCGGTCGGGCACATTGGTGATCAGGGCCGAGAAGCTGGGGCGCGATTCCATGCTGGCGCGGATCGTCCAGATGGTGGCCGAGGCACAGCGCAGCCGTGCCCCCATCCAGCGCATGGCCGACCGCGTGGCCGCCTGGTTCGTGCCGGCCGTCATTGCCGTGGCGCTTGTGGCCTTTGCCGGCTGGGCGGTGTGGGGACCGGAGCCCCGCTTCACCTATGGACTTGTGTCAGCCGTGACCGTTCTGATCATTGCCTGTCCCTGTGCGCTGGGCCTAGCCACGCCCATGTCGATCATGGTGGGGGTAGGGCGGGGCGCGCAGGCGGGTGTCCTGATCAAGAACGCCGAAGCGTTGGAGCGGATGGAGCGCGTGGACACGCTGGTGGTGGACAAGACCGGCACGCTGACGGAGGGCAGGCCGTCCGTGGTCGGCATAACCACGGCAAATGCCTGTTCCGATGGCGAGCTGCTGCGGCTGGCCGCGGCGGTGGAGCAGGCCAGCGAGCATCCGCTGGCAGACGCGATCGTGGCGACAGCCAAGGTGCGGGGCATCGTCTATCCGTCCGTTACGAACTTCGATTCCCCCTCGGGCAAGGGCGCCCAGGGCACGGTGGAAGGCCATCATGTGCGGCTGGGCAATAGCAACTTCCTCTCCGGCGCCGACCTGTCGGAGTTGACGGGCGAGGCCGAGAGGCTGCGGCAGGAGGGCGCTTCGGTGATCTATTGCACGGTGGACGGCAAGGCCGCCGGACTGCTGGCCATTGCCGACCCGGTCAAGGCGACGACGCCGGCAGCTCTTCAGACCCTGCAAAAGGATGGCGTGCGCATTGTCATGCTGACAGGTGACAACCGCACCACGGCAGAGGCGGTGGCCCGCAGGCTTGGCATCACGGAAATCGAAGCCGATGTTCTGCCGGATCAAAAAAGCCAGGTCGTGGCCAGGCTGCGCGCCGAGGGCCGCACCATTGCGATGGCCGGAGACGGGGTCAATGACGCGCCCGCCCTGGCGGCGGCGGATATCGGCATCGCCATGGGATCGGGTACCGATGTGGCGATGGAAAGTGCGGGCATCACCCTGTTGAAAGGCGATCTGACCGGCATCGTCCGGGCTCGCATCCTGTCGGCCGCGACCATGCGGAATATCCGGCAGAACCTGTTTTTTGCCTTTGTCTACAACGCCATTGGCGTGCCGGTGGCGGCAGGGGTGCTTTATCCTGCCTTTGGCATCCTGCTGTCGCCAATATTTGCGGCGGCAGCCATGGCCTTGTCATCGGCCAGCGTGATTACCAACGCCTTGCGCCTGCGGCTGGTACGATTCGATTAGAAGACAAAATTGCCCCGGGGGAGCTGGATTAAAGAGGCTCAGCGGGATCCCGGCATCAGCGGATGCACCAGGCCCGGATTCCCTCGCGCTCCAGAAAGGCTTCCGCGCCGGTACCCTGCAGCATGGCCAGCGTGGCGGTGATGCCGGCTTCGACGCAACTGGCGGCGGCGACGGTGACCGATCGCGGCGGCGATTCCACCGGCCAGCCGGTATGCGGGCAGAGGATGTGGCTATATCGGCGCCCATCACGCAGCAGAAAACGCCGGGCATCGCCGCTGGTTGCCAGCGCCCCCTGCATCAGCTGCAGCATGCAGGCCATCTGGCCTTCGCCGTCCACCGTCTCGATCGCGACGTTCCAGGCATCGCCATTGCGCCTGGGCCCGGACACGCAAAGGTCGCCACCGAAATTCACCAGCACCGGAGCACCGGTGATGGCCATGACCGACGCCAGGACACGGTCCACGGCATATTCCTTGGCGATGCCCCCCAGGTCCAGTTCCATGCCGGGCGGCAGCACCAGCGCGGGCGCGCGCCAGGATACCTTGTGCCAGCCGATCAGCGGCATCAGGCTGCGGACCCGTTCCGCTGCCGGAACGTTGTCGGAGCCGTCGAAGCGCCAGGCCCGGCGCAGCACACCCGAGGTGATGTCGAACATCCCCCCGCTGGTTTCGTAGCAGGCGTCCGCGCAGTCCAGCAGGCTGGCGGTCTCGCCATCCACGATTATCCGCGCGCCGCCGCTGGCGTTGATCTTTCCGATCACGCTGTCGGCGCGGTAGCGGCTGAATTTGTGCTCGATCCGCCGTGCCTCACCTTCGGCGACCGCGGCGATGGCGGCCGCCTGGGCCGCATCGTCCGTCTCGACGCGCACTTCACAGGGCGTTGCCATGGCATGGAAGGCGATATGAAAATCCCGCTCGATACGGGTAATGCGCGCGCCGGTTTCCACCGCCGTGGCCATCAGGACTCAGTTCCGCATGGCGCCTTCAGTGGAAGTCCCATGTATACCCCATGAAGACGATCGCGCTTTTGACGCCGGAAAACAGGTTCTGCTGACGCAGCTGCCCGATGGCGTCGGCGGGATGGCCGTTGCCGGTTTGGGAATAGTATTCGCCCTTGATGTAGATTTCCTGCCGCCCGTCCAGCCTGAATCCGAATTGGGCCCCGAAGGTGGTGGCGGTGAAGGCACCCAGCCGGATATCCGACGAGGCGTATTGCGGCAGCGTCTGCCCCGCAACAAGGTAATAATGAAAGAAGTCAGCGGCCGTCTGCTGGTACCATCGGGCGCTGGGCTCGATGTAGAATGATCCGCCAAGACCGATGCGCTCGGACAGCTCGGCCGTCTTGGAGGTTATGCCCCAGCTGTCCGTGTAATACCGCAACCCCAGGTCCGTCACCGCCGGCCCCAGATCCAGCCTGTTGTCCCAGTAAAGGCTCTGGCTCTGGCGGTTTATCGGACGGTTTTCATAATAGCTGTCGGTGGGATCGCCCGTGGCCGGATCGACCAGCGAGATCACACGATACGGATCGTTCTGGTATCCGCTCTGGCGGTCAAAGGAATAGTTGAATTGCATCAGCCAGCGGCGGGTCATCACCTGTGTCAGACCCAGCACGAAGCCAAGCTGTGTCTTGCTCCGCTGCGTCGGCGTCTTCCACTGGGCGCTCATCGCGGTCAGCGGGGTTGGGATGCCGCCGAATGGAGAGGAACTGTCGAACTCGCCGTTCAGCGTCAGGGTGACGGTCGTGTTGTTGGCGTTGAAATTCTGCGAGATGTGGGTATTGGCGGTGATCGCCTGGTAATCCTCTTCGCGCGAATAACCCATCCCGATTCCGATGTCGGAGATATTGCCCAGCGGCTGCGACCAGCCGATGGTGGCGGCGCCGCGATGATCGCGAAATCCCTTGTCCATCGGCAGCGTGTTGGCCGGGACGGTGTATTGCCGGCCAAGCGCCGCGGCTGCGATCTGGCCCGGGGTGGGCGGCAGGTGGATGATGGTGCTGCCGCCCGATGCGCCGGTCACCGACGCGGTGGATCCCTGCGCTTTCAGGGGCGTGACGAAATTCTGGGGCTGGCTGGAGGGGACCGCGCCGTTGGGTGTGGCGCCCGATACCGCGTCCGCAACCAGGCCCAGCGTCAACTGGCGCCCATCGGCGGCATGCACCGCCAGGTTCATGGTCGGCTCTATCGCGGTGACCCGCCCCGATCCCTCCTGATAGACCAGCAGTGCCGCATCGACCTGCGAATAGGCAACGCCGGGCCCGAACGTGTCGTTGCGCGTGCCCAGCGGATCTTCCTGGTCGTAATATTCCTGGGCGCTGGCGGCATGGGCGCCAAGCGTAGCGGCCAGCAAGCCGGCCGAAATGCGGGACAGGCGCTTTCTGACCCGCCCCGCCTCAAGCACATTCAGTTGCAACCGCAGCCTCCGCCCGCAAAGCCCCGGCCGCCGCTGGATGCCTCCTTGCTGAAATAGACATGTTCCTCGGCAGCGGTCAGCAGGGGATACGGATCAATTTGCATCTCCCGGCGCGCCATCAGGTCCTTCTCCCATGGCCTGGGACCAAGGGCGCAGCCCGAACAGGCAAGCATTGCGGCGATGAGCGCGCCGCGGGCCAGCAGCCTTCCCATGTCAGCTCCCCGCATGCAGCAGCGCGCCGATATGGGTCACATATTCGCCCTCCTTGCCGGGGACGAAGCCGCTATGGATGTAGTGGACCTTGCCGTCGCGTCCGATCAGGACCGTGGTCGGCATCTCCTTGAGATTGTACTGCCCCGCGATGTGGCCGTCCGGATCGTAAACGATCTTGAAACCCGGCGGTGACTGCCGCAGGAACTGGTCGGCCGCCTGCCGGTCATGGTCGACATTGACGCCGATGACGGTCAGGCCAGCGGGGCCGTATTGCTGCTGAAGATCGTTCATCCAGGGAAAGGACTGGCGGCAGGGCGCGCACCACGATGCCCAGAAGTCCAGATAGACCACCTTGCCCCTGTAGGCCGACAGGTCCAGACCCTGCGCGGCGGCCGGACTGGCCGCGAAGGCGGCGGCGCACAAGAGAGCCAGACCAAGAACGCGACGCAAACCCGACTGCATCACTCCACTCGCAGAAGCTGTTTCGCGATCGTCTCTACCAGCCGGATACCGCCAGGATCATTGCCGCAGTTCGCCTTTTTGGTGAGGTTTGCGGTCTGCGAATGCGTCTTGCTTCATGACGCGCGCGCGAAAACCATGTCGATCTTCAAGCCGGGCCCGTTGTCGGCGGTGGACAGCCTGGCCGCATGCAGGTCGGCGACGGCGGCGACCATGCTGAGCCCCAGGCCATTGCCCGCAGTGGAGCGGCTGGACTCCAGCCGGAAGAAGCGCTGAAAGATATGTATGCGATCCTCCTGCGGCACGCCGGGACCATCGTCCGCCACGGCCAGGGCCACGCAGTCCCCGTCCGAGCACAGTGAGACGGTAACGACAGAGCCTGCCGGCGTGTGGACCGCGGTGTTCTCCAGAAGGTTGGCCAGCGAGACCGTCAACAGCTCCGGGTCGCCCAGGATGAACAAGCCGGGTTCGACATGCTGGACAATGGTCTTGCCGCCTTCCTCCAGGGACGGAGCAAAGGTTTCGCAGATGTCCGCGACCAGCTGGCTGATGCAGAAGCGCTGAAAGCCGCCGCGCCGGCTGCCGCTTTCGATCTGCGATATTCGCAGGATGGCATCGAACAGCTCCAGGATTGAATCGACCTCCGCCGTGCCCTGTTCCAGAAGCCGCTCATACTGGCGGGACGTCCAGCCCGCCTTGCCTTCCGGCTCCATCAGGCGCCGCAGGCGCCCCAGTGGGGTACGCAGATCATGGGCGATGTCGTTCGACTGATGACGGATGCGATCGGTCAATTCACAGGTGCGGTCCAGCATGCGGTTGAGCGTGGCCGCCAGCCGGTCCAGGTCGTCGGGGGCGCTGCGGCGCGGCACCCGTCGGTTGATGTCGCCGCCGATGATGGCCTCGGCGGTGCGATTGATGGTCTCGATGCGCTTGAGGAATTTCGAACTCAACAGGAAGCCGCCGCCGACCGCCAGCGTCAGCGACAAGAGAAAGACCCAGCCGAAATTGCGCAGGATCAGCGAGCCGAAGTCCTGGATCTCGCCCCAGTCATCTCCCACCATCAGGCACAGCCCATGAGGAAGGGGCTGCACGAAGACGCGCAGGCGCTCCATCTGGCCGGGCGCCTCGTCGCCGTCGGGCGGGCCGATCAGCGTGATCCAACCGGCTTTGCAGGGCTGGGCGGGCAGGCTCCCAAACAGGTGCCGCCCCTGGGAATCGATCAGCGTGTAGTCCAGGCCGTCCATCAGCCTTCCACGCTGGCGATCGGTGATCGCCCGCAGCACCTGACGCGCGCTGCCGGCGCGATAGTCGGCCTTCAGGGCGTCGACTTCCGCCAGGATGCGACCGTGGAATTCCCGGCTCAGTTCACCGGTGACGGACAGGTAGGTAACAGTCGCCAGCATGCCGACGGACACGGCAAACAGCATCGCATAGGCGGCGGTCAGCTTGAAGCTAGCCGACTTCAGCGTCAGGGACAGGCGCACGGAACATATACCCCGAGCCGCGGACCGTCTGGATCATGTCTCCACCCAGCTTGGAGCGCAGGCGGCTGACATGCGTCTCCACGATATTGGTCTTGGGATCGAAACTGTAATTCCACACGCCTTCCAGAAGCATGGTGCGGGTGACGACCTGACCCTGGCGAACCATCAGATAGTCCAGCAGCGAGAATTCCCGCGGCTGCAGGGCGATGGGCTGGCCGGATCGCGTGACTTTGCGCTTCAGCCGGTCAAGCTGGAGGTCGCCGGCCTTCAGCAGGGACGGCTCGTCGCTGCCGCGAAGCGGCCGGCGCAGCAGGGCATTGACCCGTGCCAGCAGTTCGCTGAAGGCGAAAGGCTTCGCCAGATAATCGTCGGCGCCCGCGTTCAAGCCCTCAACCCGGTCATCCAGACCGCCCAGATTGCTCAGAATCAGGACGGGCACCCGGTTCTGGGCCTGTCTCAGACGCTTGACCAGGCTCAGGCCATCCAGGGCCGGCAACATCCGGTCGACGATCAAGAGATCGTAGGGCGTCGAAAGCGCCAGACCCAGGCCGTCATCGCCGCGCGCCACATGGTCGACGCCATGACCGCAAACATCCAGGTTGCCGCGCAGATATTCGGCCAGCGGCTTTTCATCCTCGATCAGGAGGATCGTCATGACGCGGCCATCCTTGGGCGGGTGCAACCCTCGGATGGCCGTGCCGGACCGGCCTGGAGAATGTCAGGCCGAGGTGTTGACCGCGATGCCCAACCCAGGCGGCGTGGATGCGACGGTGGAGGCGGCAGAAACAGCGCTCGTCCCCTTGTCGTCGCTATCGCCGTCATGGTCGGGTCCGGGGCCTTCCGCAGCTTCGGAAGCCTTGGCCGGTTGCATATGCGAAACCGTGGTGTGTGACGCAATTGCCGAAATACTCATCAGTTAATCCTCCTGTTTATAGGCAGGCGGGACACTAGACGGCAAAGAATTCCACACCGCTTAAGTGCAAGATTGTGATTTTGTATAGTACGGCAATAAGAACGCTTCTTAGAAACGCATGCAAAATCGGATTGCCGCCGATGGGCGTGACGAGCCTCGCGCCCGGTTATGGCGCGTCAGCAACGCCGATGTGCCGCACAGTGCCAACTCCCTTATTTTTGTTCACCATTCGCACGCACCGCCATCCTACTCCTCATCCGACAGGCCCCAGATGCGGTGGGAGTCGATCAGAAGCTGGAGCACCGCCGAATGAGCGGCCCCGCGCGCATGGGCCTCGGTGCGGCGCATGTCGTAATGCTGGCGGCGTGCGATCAGAAGTTCGGTCAGCCCCTGGTCGCCAAGGTCATAGGCCTTCTGCATGCGCGCCAGCATTGCGTTGCTGGTACCTTCCGCCAGATGAGCCTGCCGCCAGGCTTCCAGGCCCTGCTGCGCGTCGATCACGTCGCGGTCGGCGGCGATCTCCACATCGCGCTGGACCTTGTGGGCAGTGACGGACGCAGCGGCGGCTTCCGCGCTGGCCTGGTCGGCGCCGGCCTGGCGAAGCGCGCCGCCCAGCGGAATGGAAAAGCCAACGCCAAAGCCCGTCTCGTGCCCGCCCATGTCCTGGAAGGTGCGCAGATCCACCGTGGGATCGGCGAACTGGTCCATATGCGCGCGCCGGGCCAGCCATTCGCGCCGGTCCGCCTCGCTGCGGGCCAGCTTGATCTCGTGATTGTCTTCCAGCACCGCGTCGTGCCATTCCTCCCATTTGCCCGGCGGCGGGACGGGATCGGGCATCGCCGGCGCCGCCAGCGGCAGGGTCAGGGTGGGAAAACTGCGCGCCAGGGTCATGCGTGCGTCGCGCCGTGCCTGTTCGGCCTGGGCGGCCTGCACCCTGGCCTGCGCCAGCGCCGCCTGGACCTGCTCGACGTCCAGCGTGGCGGAGTGGCCCAGTTGGCGCGCGCGATCCGTGGCGGCGAGCTGGCGCTCATAGGCAGCCACTTCATCTTGGGCCAGTTTCACATCGCCTTCCGCCATGACCCAGGCCAGCCACAATTGTTTCAGCAGCGTTGCGGCCTGGTGGCGGGCATCGCCATAGCCGTTCTGCGCCACCGCGATGGTGTATCTGCCGATCTTCTCGTCGGCATCGGCCTTGCCGGGCAGGCGGATGCCGCGGCTGACGCCGACGGCCCATTCGTCGAGCCGGCCTTCGATATTGGAGGCGCGACTGTGATATTCGCCATGCAGGGTGAATTCATGCGGGCCCGCCTCGCGCGCGCGCGCCTCCGCCTCGGCCGAATTCATCATGGCGCCGGCGCGGCGCACCTCGGGGGACTGAGCCAGAATGTCGGTCACAATGCCGTCCGGGGGCAGGAATTGCAGGCTGGGCGAAGACACCGGCGGGTGCGCCAGGGCCGGCGCGGCCGCCAGAGAAAATGCCACAGCGGCCAAGACCTGCCTCATCCGAGATCTCCAAAGGCATGCACCTGTTCAATCCAGTAGACCATATGCGGCGAGGCGAAGCGGTCCTTGAGTTCGGTCAACAAGGGCGGAACGCCCGCGGCGGGCAGGATCGCGACAATGACGATCGTATCGACCCGGCCGCGCACCTGTTCGCGCAGCGACGACCGGGAAAAGTCGCGGCCATGTCCGCTGGCGGAAAAGGTGGTGAACCCGCCCGCCATCCATTCGCTTTCGAGCAGGTATTCAATGACCTGCTCGCCCAGCATTGCCGGGCATGACAGGGTGATTTTCAGATGGCTCATCGGCGCTCCTCCCTGGCCACGCCATAGCGCTCGAACAGGATCGGCAGCAGGAACAGCGTCAGCAGTGTCGAGGTGATCAGGCCACCGATCACCACGATGGCGAGCGGCTTCTGGATCTCCGACCCCGGCCCGGTGGCGAACAGCAGCGGCACCAGTCCCAGCGCGGCGATTGAGGCCGTCATCATCACCGGGCGCAGGCGCCGGCGCGAGCCTTCATAGACCACCTGGCGCAATGGCAACCCCTGTGCCCGCAGCTGGTTGAAATGGACGATCAGAACAAGCCCGTTCAGCACCGCGATGCCCAGAAGGGCGATGAACCCCACCGAGGCGGGCACCGAAAGGTAATGACCGGACAGGAACAGCAGCAGCATGCCGCCGATCAGCGCCAGCGGAATGTTGGCCAGGATCAGCAGCGACTGGCGCGCCGAGCCCAGGGTCGCGAACAGCACCAGGAAGATCAGGCCAAGCGCCAGCGGCACCACCACCATCAGGCGCGCGGCGGCGCGGCGCTGGTTCTGGAACTCGCCGCTCCATTCCAGCCGGTAGCCGGTGGGCAGCCTGACCTTTGCAGCGACCGCGTTCTGCGCATCCGTGACGAAGCTGACCAGGTCGCGGCCCGAGACATTGGCCTGGATGGTGGCAAAGCGTGAGGCATTCTCCCGCTGGATACGTACCGGGCCTTCGGGCTGGCTGATGCGCGCCACGTCCGAGACATGGGCGATGCCGCCGTCGTCCGTGGTCATGGCGACGGCACCGAACAGCTCCGGACGGCTGCGCAGCTGCGGATCACCCTTGATCATGATGGGTGTGCGCCGCGCCGCCAGGGTGACGGTGCCCGCATCCAGCCCTTCCAGCCGGGCGCGCATTTCCTGCTCCAGCGCCTGCACCGGCAGCCCCGCGGCGCCGGCCGCCATGCGGTCGATGTCGGTCTGCAGGTAAAGGACCTTGTCGTCGGCCATGGTCAGCACTTCCGCGGCGCCGGGCACGGCCTGCAGCGCCGCGCGAATCTGTTCCGAGATCCGCCCCAAAACCGCCAGGTCCGGTCCGAACACCTTGACGACCAGATCGCCGCGACTGCCCGTCAGCATTTCGGCGGTGCGCATTTCGATCGGCTGGGAAAAGGAATAGCCGACGCCGGGAAAGTCCTTCATTACCGTGCGCAAGGCTTCGACGATGTCGTCCTTGTTGCTCGTGCGCCATTGCGCGCGTGGCTTCAGGATCAGGAAAGTGTCGGTCTCGTTGAGGCCCATGGGGTCCAGGCCGATTTCGTCGCTGCCCGTGCGCGAGACCACCTCGGCGACTTCAGGCACATTGGCGAGGATGGCTTTCTGGACGGCCCGGTCAATCGCCGTCGATCTTTCCAGGTTGATCGACGGCAGCTTGGTCAGCTGAATGATAATCGATCCTTCGTCCATGGTGGGCATGAAGGTCTTGCCGACCGCGATATACGCCATGGCGGCGGCCAGAAGCGCCACGCCCACGCCAATGAACAACCGGCGCGGCCGTTCCAGCGCCACGGCCAGCGCGCGGGAATAAAGCGGCACCAGCTTGCGCATCAGCCAGGCTTCGCCATGCGCGCCGGGCTTCAGAAGCAGCGAGGCGATTACCGGGATCAGGGTCAGCGACAGGATCAGCGATCCCGACAGGGCGAAAATGATGGTCAGTGCCACGGGGGCGAACAGCTTGCCTTCCAGTCCCTGCAGCGCCAGCAGCGGCAGGAACACCAGGCAGATGATGACGATCCCTGACGCAACCGGCACGGACACTTCCGTAACCGCGCGATAGACCAGGTGCAGCTTTGGAACTTTGCCATCCTCGCGGTGGTGCGACAGCTGCTCCACCGTGTTCTCCACCACCACCACCGCGGCATCGACCAGCATGCCGACGGCGATGGCCAGCCCGCCAAGGCTCATCAGGTTCGCGCTCAGCCCGAACATCTGCATCATCAGGAAGGTGGTGATGGCTGCGAACGGCAGGGTCAGCGAAACCACCACCGCGGCGCGCAGATTGCCCAGGAACAGCACCAGCAGCACCACGATCAGCACGGTGGCTTCGATCAGCGCGTGTTGCACCGTCGCCACCGCCTTGTCGATCAGGTCCGCACGGTCATAAAAAATGTGCAGTGTCACGCCCTTGGGCAGGTTGGCCTGCAGCGCATCCAGCTTGGCGCGTACGCCCGCCACCACCTGGCCGGTGTCGGCACCGCGCAGCCCCAGCACCAGGCCTTCGACAGCCTCGCCCCTGCCATCCTTGGTCACCGCACCATAGCGGGTCAGCGAGCCGGTGCGCACTTCTGCAACATCACCCAGCCGGACATGGTGGCCCGCATGGGTGGTGACCATCACTTCGCCGAGATCGTTCAGGGTCTGGATGGCGCCCACCGCGCGCACAATCAGCGCTTCCTCGCCTTCGGCGACGCGGCCGGCGCCGTCATTGCGGTTGGCCTTTTCGATGGCGTCGCGCAGGTCGGAAATGCGCACCCCTGCCGACAGCATCGCCGCGTCATTGGGCACCACTTCGTATGTGGCGACATGCCCTCCCAGTGCGTTCACGTCGGCGACGCCCGGAATGGTGCGCAGCGCCGGCCGAATGGTCCAGTCCAGCAGCGTGCGCCGCTCGGCCAGCGAGAGATTGCCGCCCTCGATGGTGAACATGAAGATTTCCGATAGCGGCGTGGCAATGGGCGCCAGCCCGCCGGAGACGGTATCGGGCAGCTGGCCCATCACCCCGGACAGCCGCTCGCCCACCTGCTGGCGCGCCCAATAGACATCGGTGGAATCGGTGAAGTCGATGGTGATGTCGGCGATGGCGTATTTGGCGGTGGAGCGCAGGATCACCTGGTTGGGAATGCCCAGAAGCTCAAGCTCCAGCGGTGCGATCACGCGCTGCTCCACTTCTTCCGGCGTCATGCCTGGCGCCTTCAGGATCAGCTTGACCTGGGTGGTGGAGATGTCGGGATAGGCATCGATCGGCAGGCGGGTGAAGGCATAACCGCCGCCCGCCGCCAGCAGGACCGCCAGCACCAGCATCAGCATGCGCTGGCTGAGGGCAAATTCGACCAGTCTGCGCAGCATGGCTAGTTCTGCAGCTCCATCGCCTTGAGTTCGGTGACGCCCGAAACCGCGACGGCATCCTCGGCCTTCAGCCGCCCGGCCACGGTGGTCAGCACGTCGCCGCGCGCCAGAACGCGCACCGAAACGGAATCGAAGCCGCCCTTCGTCGCCACGAAAACGATATTCTTCCCCTCGATTTCCGTCACCGCGTTGCGCGGCACGTTGAAGCTGCCGCTGTCGGCGCCGGTTGAGATGGAAAGCCGGAGGGTCTGGCCGGGTACCAGCCGGGCGTTGCCGTCCAGGCGCACGCGTACCACCGCGCTGCGCGTCCTGGCATCGATGCTGGAGCCGGCCGCCACCACCGTGCCGGTGACCGCCCTGCCTTCGACCGTGGCGCGGTCCCCGGCGGCGACCTGACCGATCTGGCTTGCCGGCAGCGCCGCTTCCACCCACAGCTCATTGCCGGTGTCCAGTGTCACCACCGGCTGCATGGCAGCGACCTGTTCGCCGGCGGAAACAGAGATGCCGGCGACGCGCCCGTCGGCGGGCGCGACCAGGCTGTATTCCCCATCGGCGGAGCGTGACGTGCGCCCCATCGTGCTGTGCAGTGCGGCCAGCTCTGCTGCCGCAGCCGCGGCGGCGGCATCGGCCTCCTCGGCGCGGCTGGCCGGTGCGATGCCTTCCGTCACCAGCGAACGGGCGCGCTGGGCGGCGGCTTTGGCGCTGCGATAGCGGGCCTGGGCGCTTTCATATTTCGCCAGGGAATCGCGCATGTCGGTGCTGACGATGGCGACCAGCGCTTCGCCCTTTTTCACCCGCTCGCCCTCCAGCCGCAAAAGCGCCTTCACTGTGCCCGCGAAGGGCGCCGACACCGGTACGCGCGCGCTGGGCGCGGGCGTCACCCGGCCCAGCACCGAAACCGCGGTCTTCGCCCTGGCGGGCACCGCGGGCGCAGTGCGGATGCCCAGCCGCTGAATTTGCTGGGGCGTGACGGGCAGATGCTGTGCCAGGGCAGGGGTGGCCAGGGCGATTGCGCTGGCAAGAAGAAGCGCGGTTCTATGCATGGGCTTTGCTTTTCGGTTGCAGGGGAAAATCGGCCATGGCGGCGAAGCCGCCCTCGGTCCGGTTGGAAAATGTCAGGCGTCCGCCGCAGGCGTCGGCGATGTCCTGGGCAATGGCCAGGCCCAGGCCGCTGCCCGGTGTTTCCTGGTCCAGCCGCACGCCGCGGCCGGCCAGCGACGCCAGCGCGCCGTCCGGCACGCCCGGCCCGTCGTCCAGCACGGCAATGCGCACGGTGTCGGCAATCGCCTGCGCCCTGACCGTCACCGTTGCGGCGGCCCATTTGCAGGCATTGTCCAGCAGATTGCCCAGAAGTTCGGTCAGGTCCTCGGCATCGACGGCGGCAGTCAGCCCCTCGGGCACCTCGATCAACCAGTTGAGCCCCTTGCCGCGCGGCGAACGGCGGAAAAAGTCGGCCAGGCGCTCCGCAACGGGCATCAGCGCCGTTACCTGTGGCGTGCGTTCGCGCAGGCGCACGCGCGCCAGCTCGCGCTCGACATGGCGGCGCATCTGGCCCACAAGCTGGCCGATCTCATCGGCGATCTCGCTTTGGCCGGCGCCGCGCAGCCGGTCGGCATCCGATTGCAGCACCGACAGCGGCGTCTTCAGGCCGTGTGCCAGGTCCGCGGCACGGGCCCGGGCGCGCGCCAGTGACTCGTCCTGCGCGGTCAGAAGGTCGTTTGTCTCCTGCACCAGCGGAGCCAGTTCGGACGGGAAGTCGCCTTCCAGCCGGCGCGCCTTGCCGATGCGGACCTGCTGGATGCTCTGGCGGATCATGTCCAGGGGTCTCAGGCCAATGCCGATGTAGAACCAGGTCGCGGCCAGCAGCAGCGCGCCCACCGCTGCCAGTGATGGCCAAAGCTCGCCGGCGAACGCGCGGCTGGCCGCCTGGATGTCGGCGACATTGATCGCCACCGCCATGCGCAACGCCCGGCTGCCCGACGGCAGGTCGAATACGATCTGCCGTTCCTGGATCCGCAGGGTCTGGCCTGCCGGGCCCGGCAGAATGTGGGAATCCACCTGGCCATCGTTCAGCGGGTCCCTGGGCAATGGAATGCGCGTATCCCACAGCGACTGCGAGGTCAGGATGAAGCCGGTCCTGTCTTCCTCGATCTGCCAGTAAAGCCCGCTTAGCGGCTCGCCGAAGCGCGCATCCTGCAAATGGCTGTCCAGGGTGACGCGGCCGTCGCTGGTGAAGTCCACCGCGGCGGCGAGCTGGCGCAGATAGGATTGCAGTTCCTGGTCGTAATGGCGGGTGACATGCCGCTCGAACAGCTGGATCAGCAGGAAGCCCATCAGCACAAGGGTCGCCGCGAAGGCGATGGTCGCCGCCCCCCACAGGCGCAGCCGCAGCGAGCCCAGCTTCATTGCGTTGCCCCGTCCAGGACATAGCCATAGCCGCGCCGCGTCTCGATTAGGCCCGCGCCGATCTTGCGGCGCACGCGTCCCACAAGCACTTCGATGCTGTTGGTGGTGAAATCGGCGTCGCCGCCATAAAGATGGTCCAGCAGTTCGGACTGCGACACTGCCCGCCCCGGATTGTGCGCCAGATAACGCACCAGCCGGTATTCATGCGGCGTCAGTTCCACCGGCGCGCCGCCGACCGTGACCAGTTTCAGCCTCGTATCGACGGCAAGGGCTCCGACCCGTATCACCGGGTCCACTGCGCCGGCGGCACGGCGGGTGATGGCACGCAGGCGGGCCAGCACTTCTTCCATCTGGAAGGGCTTGGGCAGATAGTCGTCCGCGCCTGCCTCGATGCCTTCGACCCGTTCAGTCCAATTGCCGCGCGCCGTCAGTATCAGGATGGGAAATTCGCGGCCGGCCTGCCGCCAGCGCCGCAGGATGGACAGCCCATCCAGGCCCGGCAGGCCCAAATCCAGGATCGCTGCGTCGTATTCGTTGACGTCGCCCTTGAACCAGGCCTCGTTGCCATTGCCTTCCTGGTCGACGGCAAAGCCGGCCTCCTGCAGCGCAGCCGACAGGTTGCGCGCGATGCGGGCATCATCCTCGACCAGCAGGATCTTCATGACACCGGCCTGAGCTGGTAGGGCTCCCCCGTGCGAGCGCGGAAATGCAGAAACTGCATATGCCCGTTGGGCCCAATCACACGGAACTCATACAGCCAGACCCCCTGATGCTGCTCCAGCTTCTCGCCGACGATCTCTCCCTTGATCTGCGGCCGCACCTTGCTGAGGATGTAGGCAAAGGGCGCGGCGTCTCCCCGCTCCACTGCCTGACGTGCCCCGTCCTGATCGACCGCGCCGTCGAAATCGTCCGGCAGGTGATAGCGGCCGGAAAGCTGCGCGTAGGCGCCCTGCCCCGCAGAGCAGGCCAGAATGATCGCCAAAAGGATCGCACGCTTTTTCATGGTCCCCTTGTGCTCCAACCAAGCTGACGGATCGCTGACTACCGCAAATCGCGCCACTCAGAACTGAGCCAGCGCAAAACGGGTCAGCGACCGCGAACAGGTGTTGGGATGTCTTGGGACCGCTTTCCGGGCTAGTCAACGCAAGTCATTGATTCTGCTTGATTTCCGGTCCTGGGGGCTCAAGGCTTCGACGCAGTGTGCCCTTTTCACGCAAAGAATGGTGGCCAGGTCATCAAGCAATAGCAGTGGGAAGGCGCGCCCGGCGGCCCTTCCTTCTTCAATAGACCAGACGCAGGGACAGGATCCAGTTGTGATCGTAAACCGGCGTCGGCGGTGCCTGGGCGATCCTGGACGACAGCGCAAATTGATACCCCAGCCCGACGCCAACGGCATAGTTGTCCGCCAGCGGAATATTTCCGAACACGCTGCCGACAGTCAGGAAAACCTGATTGCGCCCATCGCGCACGCCGCCAGACCATGCCGTGTCGTTGAACTCGATCTCCGGCCACAGATAGCGCATCAAGTGGTACTGCAGCGTCAGGTTTGTGGTGATGGCAGTGCCGATGGTACCGACATGAGCAGTGGGCAGCGCGGCCGTGAGGCTGCCTTCGATGTCGAAAGCGCCCCAGCCTTTGCCAAATCCCAGACCCGGGGTGAACTGCCACGCGCGATTGGTAAATTTCGATGCGCCAATCGGCGCCTGAACGCCGAACAATGCCGTGACCAGGTAATTGCCTTTGTCCTCCGGCGCAGCCGCGAGCCGCTGCTTCACCAGCAGAAACGGCCAGTCACCCCAACCCGAGGCTTCGTCCTTCTTTCTCCGTTCGAGATAGGGTGCCGGGTTGACCGTAAAGCTCATGGTCTCAAACGGTATGAACTCAAAGCCCTTGCCGGAACCGAATGAATTCAGTGCGGCGCCGCCGTCGGTGCTTTCCCAGTACTGGTCGTAGCGGATGACCTGGGTAAGCCGCGGCGAGATCGTATTGATGGGGGGTATCCAATGGGGCTGGCTGTCCAGCGCCTGCTGAGCCCTGTCGTGCCAATCCGAAAAGAAGGATTCCGTCGTATCGGCTTGGGTTGACGCATTCGCCGGAGAGGCTGCAGGCCACGCCAGCAGGACGCCCGCAAGAAGAAAACTGCTCCGCATATTCCACCCCCCATTTGATACGGCGGACCATAGAACGCAGGGACGCCGAAAAGAATGAAAGCATTTTCATCCGAACGCAGAGATTTATTCAACGCTCCCGGCCTATTGCTTCTGAAATCAGCAATGGGTAGTCACGTGCTTCGCAATATCTCTGTTCTTGCTCTGGGATCCGTCTTTTTGGGCGCATGTGCCCAGATGCAACCGTCGCAGACGGCGACGCCGCAACAAAACGCATTCGTCGGCGCGACCTGCGCCAAGGTCATGCGCCTCGACCCCGGCGAAGCGGAATATGAGGGTTGTGTCTCGGATCTGTCCGACGTTGTCGTGGCCCAGCTACAGTATGCGCGCGAGATACGTGCCTATCGCACGTGCGGCGAAAGCGGGTTGAAGCGCCATACCGCGGAGTTTTCGCGGTGCGTTCTGAAACAGGAAGATGACCAGCAAGCCGCGCGCCCGAACGGTTCCGGCACGGCGCTTCAATTCAACGTTGCCGACGTCAAGTCCGCCGATGACAATCCGCGCGACTATTACACGGCGAATTTCGATCTGCGTCGGCGCAGAGAGGAATATGCGTGCGCGCAGACGGGCCTGGAGCCTGGATCGGAGGCGTTTGCAACTTGCGCCAACAACCTCGATGTCGATCTCTTCAACATCGCCCATCCGCAAGGTTGATCCAGCGTGATGACCTCATTGCATCAAAGCCGAGGCGGATTCGATGCGCCGCGCTGGAAGGCCTGAAGCACAAGCATGATCGCGATCGTCCGGCTGGCGCTGAGGCGCCCGTACACATTCATTGTGCTTGCCATCCTGATCGTCCTGTTCGGCGGGCTAGCGGCGGTACGGACCGCGACGGACATCTTTCCGGATATCCGGATTCCGGTGATCGCAGCGGTGTGGACCTATCGCGGCCTGTCGCCAGACGACATGGCCGGGCGTGTAATCTATTATTATGAGAGACAGCTGACCACCAGCGTCTCCGATATCGACCACATCGAGAGCCAGTCGCTTCCCGGCGTCGGCATCGTAAAGATATTTTTCCATCCCGGCGTCAACATCAGCACGGCGACAGCGCAAGTCACATCCCTGTCCCAAACCGTGCTCAAGCGCATGCCCGCCGGCATGACGCCGCCGCTGATCCTGAACTACAACGCCTCCACGGTTCCGATCCTGCAGCTCGGCCTGTCCAGTCCGACCATGACTGGCGGAGCCCTGCACGACCTTGGCCAGAACTTCATCAGGCCGGCTCTGGCCTCGGTTCCCGGCTCTGCCGTGCCCGATCCGTATGGTGGCGAGCAGAGGCAGATCCAGGTCGACCTTAACCCCCAGGCCCTGCAAGCCTATGGACTGTCCGCCCAGGACGTGGCCGTGGCACTGGCGGCGCAGAATCAAATCATTCCGGCCGGAACGATCAAGGTCGGAACCTTCGAATACAATGTGAAGCTCAACAACAGCCCCAGCGCGGTCGACGATCTCAACAATCTGCCCATCAAGCAGATACGCGGCACGACAATCTACATGCGCGATGTTGCACATGTGCGCGATGGCGGGGCGCCGCAGATCAACACGGTCAGAATGAATGGCCGCCATGCGGTGCTGATGACGATCCTGAAAAGCGGCGAGACGTCGACGCTGGCGATTGTGGACGGAGTCAAGTCCATCATCCCGCGACTTGAAAAGGCACTGCCGAAATCTCTGAAAATCACCTATTTTGGCGACCAATCGATCTTCGTGCGAGCCGCAATCTCCGGCGTGGTCAAGGAAGGCGTTGTCGCGGCGGCGCTCACGGCCCTGATGATCCTGCTTTTCCTGGGAAGCTGGCGCTCGACAGTTGTCATCGCCGCGTCGATTCCGCTCGCGGTCCTGTTTTCGGTGGCGGTCCTGTCCGCGCTCGGGCAGACATTGAACATCATGACGCTTGGCGGCCTGGCCCTGGCCGTCGGCATCCTGGTCGACGATGCCACCGTAACGATCGAAAATATCAACTGGCACCTGGAAAACGGCAAGACGGTCGAGCAGGCCATATTGGACGGCGCCCAGCAAATCGTGATGCCGGCCTTCGTGTCCCTGCTGTGTATATGCATCGCTTTCGTGCCGATGTTCTTCCTGCCTGGCGTATCTGGATTCCTGTTTGCGCCGATGGCGGAAGCGGTGTTGTTTGCGCTGATCGGTTCGTTCATCCTGTCGCGCACGCTGGTGCCAACCATGGCCAGTTATCTGCTGGTCGCGCATGGCGATGCCAAGGACGCTTCGGTGGCCCGGCAGCACGATGCGATGGAGGGGCACCACCCCCGCAATCCCTTGTCCAGGCTGCAGCATCGATTCGAAATGCGATTCGAGAAGGTTCGCGCCGACTACCACCGTGTCCTTGTCTTTGCGCTGGAGCGGCGCAAGGCATTTTGCGCGGGCTTTCTTGTTTTCGTCCTGGCATCGTTTCTCCTGATACCCTTTCTGGGCGAGAATTTCTTTCCTGCCGTGGACGGGGGGACGATCAGCCTTCACGTCCGCGCGCCCGTGGGAACTCGCATCGAGGAAACGGCCGCGCTGTTCGATCATATCGAGAACCGCATTCGCCAGGTAATTCCGCCCGATCAGCTCGGTTCGATCGTCGACAATATCGGACTGCCGGTGAGCGGCCAGAACCGCGCATATCTCAACACCGGCGGTGTCGGGCCCGAGGATGGAGACATCCTGGTTTCCCTCACGCCCGATCATTCTCCCACCGCGGGGTACGTCAAGGAGTTGCGCACGATCCTGCCACGCAGCTTCCCGGGGTCGGTTTTTTCCTTCCTCCCCGCCGACATTGTCAGCCAGATTCTCAATTTCGGCTCGCCCGCGCCGATCGACGTGCAGGTTTCCGCGCCCGATCGCAAGAAGGCGGAAGCCTATGCCACCGAGCTGACCAAGCGGATCACCGCCATCCCGGGTGCCGCGGACGTGCGGCTAGAGCAGTCATCGCACTATCCCGAATTTGGAATCGACGTCGACCGGACGCGAGCCAGTCAGACCAACATCACCGAGCGGGATGTCACCAATTCGCTGGTCGTCAACCTCGCCAGCAGCTATCAGGTCGCGCCGACTCTCTGGCTTAACCCCAGGAACGGCGTCTCATACCCGGTGGTGATCCAGACACCGCAATATCGTCTGGACACGCTCGGCGAACTTAAAACCTTGCCGATCACCGGCGGCAAGCCAGGGCAGTACCAGCTGCTGGGCGGCATCAGCGACATTCATCGGGAAGACAGCGATGCGGTCGTGTCGCACTATGACATCCAGCCGACCTTCGACATCTATGCGACGACCCAGGACGCCGACCTCGGTAGCGTTGCCAGGGCCATCGACGGTGTCCTGAAGAAGACGTCTGACGATCTGCCCGCGGCCGGCACCGTGGCTGTGCGCGGTCAGGTCGAAACCATGAATGCCGCCTTTTCGGGACTGTTCTTCGGTCTGGCAGAGGCCATCGTTCTCATCTATCTGCTCATCGTGGTGAACTTCCATTCCTGGACCGACCCGTTCGTGATCGTGATGGCGCTTCCTGCCGCCTTGGCGGGCATCGCCTGGACACTCTTTGCGACCCATACAACGCTGAGCGTTCCCGCGCTGACCGGTGCGATCATGTGCATGGGTGTGGCTACGGCCAATTCGATCCTGGTTGTCAGCTTCGCGCGCGAGCGCCTGGACGCGACCGGCGATGCCGTTCGCGCCGCCATCGAGGCGGGCGTCACGCGCTTCCGCCCGGTGCTCATGACCGCTCTCGCCATGATCATCGGCATGATGCCGATGGCGCTGGGATTGGGAGAAGGCGGCGAGCAGAACGCGCCGCTCGGCCGGGCGGTGATCGGCGGTCTTCTGTTTGCGACCTTCGCCACGCTTTTCTTTGTTCCCGCTGTATTCGCCATTGTCCGCGGACGCCAGCAACGGTCCGCGCAAATGATGTCTGGAGAGATCTATGTCGCCGGAGAATGAGACTTTGCGGTTGAAATGGCGATTGCGTCGCGCCGCCATCGGGGCCGTCTGCGTGCTGGGCGCCATTCTGGTTTTTGGATTCTATTCGCGTCTGGTGCAGGCCAGCGACCTGAAGGACTGGACACGCGGCGAGGAGATACCGACGGTTGCGCTGATTTCCCCGTCGGCGTCGGTGGGCGGCGATACCCTGTCTCTGCCCGGAACGCTGCAAGCCTATTACGCGGCTCCCATCTATTCGCGCGTGCCCGGCTATGTGCATGCCTGGTACAAGGATATCGGTGCTCATGTCCGCAAGGGCGATCTTCTGGCCACCATAGATACACCCGAGCTGGACCAGCAGATCGCACAGGCACGTGCGGACCTGAAGGCGGCACAGGCGGCGCGTGCCCTGTCGTCGACCACGGCGGAGCGCTGGCAAAGCCTGCTGCCGCTTGATGCAGTCTCCCGCCAGGATGCCGAAGAGAAAGAGGAAGACCTTGCCAGCAAGGTCGCGGCGGTGAATGCCGCCAGGGCCAATCTTGACCGGCTGGACGCGATGAAGGCCTTCGCGCGCATCGTGGCGCCTTTCGACGGCGTGGTGACGCGGCGCACGGCGGACATCGGCAATCTTGTCACCGCAGGGCCGGCGTCCAACGGCGATCCTCTGTTTGAGGTCGCAGACATGCATGTCTTGCGGGTCTATGTGAATGTGCCGCAATCCTATTCCGCCCAGATCGGGCAAGGTGCCCAGGCTTCCCTGACGGTGCCTGAGTATCCGGGACGCCGTTTTCAGGCGCGGCTGGTCTCCACGGCGGGTGCGATCTCCGACCAGTCCTCCACCATGCTGGTGGAGTTTCAGGTCGCAAACGGCCAGAATCTGCTGAAGCCCGGAGACTTCGCGCAGGTCGCGATGAAGCTGGCGGGGGGATCGCGTGCACTGCGCGTGCCCGCCAGCGCGCTGATGTTCCGCGCCGCCGGCATGGAGGTCGCAACCGTTGGCCCGCACGATCGTGTGGTGATGAAACCCATCACCATTGCGACGGACCTGGGACCAAGCGTGATTGTTTCAACGGGACTGGCGCCGTCCGACCGGTTGATCGACAATCCGCCGGATTCCCTTTCCAACGGCGATCCGGTTCGCATCCAGGCGGCAGGCGATGCGCATTGAGTGGCTTGCGGTTGCCTGCTCCTGCGTTCTGCTGACCGGGTGCAACCTGGCGCCGGACTATCAGGTCCCGCAGACGCCGATCCCTGCCGCGTACAAGGAGATCGGAAACTGGACGACGGCCACGCCGCGCGATGCGCTGCCGCGGGGAAACTGGTGGACGCTGTATGGCGACAAGAACCTTGATGGCCTCGAGGCGCAGCTGGAGACCAACAATCCCTCCCTGGCCGAGGCGGTAGCGCGCTACCAGGCCGCGCGGGGCTACCTTGAAGAAGCGCAGTCCGGCCTTTTCCCGACCCTGACCGCCGGCGGCCATGCCGACACCGACAAGCAGTCCGACAACCGTCCGCTGCGCAGCGCCAGCCAGCCCACTTATTACGGCGATGACCTTGCCGGGATCGGCCTGGACTGGGACCTCGATCTATGGGGGCGCCTGCGCAACGAGGTGGCGGCGGGAAAGTACGAAGCACAAGGCGCCTTCGCCGTTACCCAGGCCGTCAGGCTCAGCCTTCAGGCTCAGCTCGCCAACGATTTCTTCGCTCTGCGTGGCCTGGATGCGCAGGCCAAGCTGCTGGACGATTCCATCCGGATCTATGATCGGGCCTTGGCACTTACCCAGGACCGCCATGACAAGGGCATCGCCTCCGGCCTGGACGTCGGCCGGGCCGAAACCCAGTCCGACAACGCCAAGGCCCAGCTGGCGGATATTCGTGCGCGGCGGGCCCTGCTGGAGCACGCCATCGCCAGCCTTGTCGGAAAGCCTGCCTCGGATTTCTCCATCGCCCCCGTCATGGTCGATTACACGATACCCAACATTCCCACGGCCGTTCCTTCGCTGGTGCTGCAGCGCCGGCCCGATGTGGCGGCGGCAGAGCGCCAGGTGGCGGCAACCAATGCCGGCATCGGCATCGCGCGGGCGGCCTTCTATCCCGACATCTCGCTGAGCGCGCTGGCGGGTTTTCAGAACACCGGCAATGACGGCCTGTTCACCGCGCCCAATGCATTCTGGGCGCTGGGGCCCAGCGCGGCGCTGACCCTGTTCGACGCCGGCCGCAACGAAGGCCGGCTCGCGGTGGCAAAGGCTGCCAACAATGCCGCAGCCGCCGCCTATCGCCGGACGGTCCTGCATGCCTTCCAGGACGTCGAAGATGGGCTGTCACAGCTTAACCACCTTGCCGAGGCGGCCGATGCCCAGGCTGCGTCCGTCAAGGCTGCGACACACACACAGGACCTGGCGCTGGCGCTCTATCGCAACGGCGCGCTGGGCTTTCTGGATGTCGTGGTCGCGCAGACCACCGCTCTCCAGGCGCAGCAGGTAGCCATCTCGCTTCAGACCCGCCGCCTGGAGGCCAGCGTCAACCTGATCCGTGCGCTGGGAGGGGGCTGGACCGTGAAGGATGTGCCGGAAATGGCCCAGGGGGAGGGGAAACCCGCCGGGATTCATATGTAACAATTTCATGATTATGCAACGCAGCGCTCAGATATAAACGATCTGGGGGAAGGAAGTGGTCCATGCGTATCCTCATCGTCGAGGACGAAAAGAAACTGCTCGACATCCTGCAGCGCAGCCTCAAGTCGGAAGGGTACACTGTCGACGGCGTCTGCAGTGCAGCCGAAGGTCTCGATTTCATCAAGACCTATCATTACGACCTCGTCATTATCGACTTGCTGCTGCCCGACGGCAGCGGCACCGGACTTCTGAAACGCGTACGGGACATGGGGCTGAGCATGCCGGTCCTGGTTTTGACCGCGCGCAGCGACCTGGACAGCAAGGTCGAAAATTTCCAGGCCGGTGCCGATGATTACGTGGTCAAGCCCGTCGCGATGGCCGAACTGGCGATTCGCGTCCAGGCGCTTCTGCGGCGCGGTCCCCAGCTTCAGGAAAACATCCTTCGCGCGGCGGATCTCGAGGTCAATCGCCTGACCCGGCAGGTCAAGCGGGGCGGCAAGCGGATAGAACTGAGTCCGAAAGAATATTCGCTGCTGGAATATCTCTTCCTGCATTCGGGACGCACATTATCCCGCAGCATGATCGTGGAGAAAATCTGGGACCAGTCCTTTGAAGGCCTGACCAACATTGTCGATGTCTATATCGGCCATCTTCGCCGCAAGATAGACGAGGGCAGGGATCCCAAGCTGATCCGCACGGTCCGCGGCCTGGGATACATGCTCGATATCGACAACTCAGCCTGATGTTCCGTTCGGTCACGTCACGGCTGATCGTATTCTATTGCGTCCTGCTGGTGATGCTGGGCGGGGCATTCCTGGCCTTCACCGCCACCAGCTTCCGCCACTATACCCGCCAAACCGTGGTCTCCAGCCTGGAGGCGCGCACCGGCGAGATATGGAATACCAGCCAGGACCTGCTGCACAATCCGCCACGCCTGGCGCAGGCAATTCGCGGCCGCTTTTCGCCGGAGTCGCAGGACCGCTTCATTCGCATCCGTGCCGCAGGCCGGGTCGTCTATCGGTCCGGCGATCCGACGGAAGGCGATTTCTCGCCGGCCGCAGTGCCGTTGACCAGCCCGCGCGGCACGCCCCGGATCGTCCAGCACGGCAATCTGATTCTTTACAGCCGGCGCTTCGACGGACCTGACGGGCCGGTCATCATCGACTGCGGACAATCCTACCAGTTCGCCCACCAGGTCGAGGACCGGCTGATCAGTTCGTTGCTGGTGGGCCTGCCCATCCTGCTCCTGGCGGCCGCGGTGGCCGGTTACGGACTGATGCGGCGGGCGCTCAAGCCCGTGGAAGTGATGATAAACGCCGCCGAGGCCTATACCTTCAACAAGCCGCACAGCCGCCTGCCGCTCGTCGGCGCCGAGCCGCGCATCGAGGCCCTTGGCCTGGCGCTCAACCGGATGCTCGATCGGCTTGATGCAGCTTATTCCCATGTCAGCCGCTTTTCCGCCGATTCTGCCCATGAACTGCGTACGCCCCTGACCATCATCCGGGGCGAGCTGGAACTGGCGGCGCAGGTCAACCGTTCGCCCGAAGTCGCGCGTGCAATGAGCGTCGCGCTGGACGAGATGACCCGCCTGACCGGAATCGTCGACAGCCTGATCAACCTGTCCATGATGGAAAGCCTTTGGGGCAAGCACGCCCATTCCAGTGTCGATCTGCGGGCGTTGGCCAGCGAAACCATCGAACAGATGAGCCTTATGGCAGACGAAAAGGAAATCGCGTTGAGCCGTCCAGCCGGTGCTCCGGTGCTGGTGGCGGGCGATCGCGGACGTCTCAAGCAGATTCTCGTCAATCTGGTCGATAACGCGATCAAATACACGCCCCAGGGCGGCACCGTGACCGTCAACGTCGGCGCCGCAGGCGACGCGGCGATCCTGATGGTGGAGGATAGCGGCATCGGCATAGATCCCAGCCATCACGACAAGGTCTTCGACCGGTTCTACCGCGTCTCCACGGACCGGGGCGAGGTGGGAGCGGGGCTGGGCCTGGCCATCGTAAAATCCGTCGTCCATGCACATGGCGGCCGCGTATCGCTGCGCAGTGCCCCGGGAATTGGCAGCTGTTTCACCGTCGAGCTGCCGCTGCAGCGGGCCGGCATCTCGATCACCGAAAACAGCCCGGAAAATGCGGTGGCCGCCGCGGGCGCCGCGGCGGCCATTCGCTGCAACAACGACAATGCCTAGAACGGATAATACCGCAGGCTTGTGAAGATCATGCTGTCATCGGTCTGCGGCTTGCCGCCCGCTCCGGCGAAAGCCGTAAGGTGGGTGTAGGAATACTGCATGCCATAGCGGAAGCTGCCGAACTTGCCGTTGTAGAGCTTCCACCAGAAGCCGCCGGTGATCTGGGAGGCGGCCCGCAGGTTGGGGGAGCAGCTGCCACCCTCATAGAAGCAGCCCGCGACATTGTAGCCCGGATTGCCCAGGCCCAGATGGGCGGTGCCCACGTTGAAGTAGTGAGCGCCTTCCTCCTCCTGGCCGCCATAGACATAGAGGTCGAGGTAGGGGCTCGCATGCAGCGTCACGCCCGCCTGCAGCATGTCTTCATGGATCGGCGTAAGCGTGCCGTCGGGGCGCAGGGTAACGTCGGGCAACTGGCTGGTGCCGTAGCGGCCGATGCCCTGGCCGGTCATCGCCGTGGCCTGCAGATCCAGGACGCCCGGAACGGCGGACCAGATGATGCTGCCGCCGACGCCGCCGCCCTGGCTGTCATTGTTGTACTTGCCGGCCGGCAGGCCCAGTGCATTGGTGCCCGCCACGCTCACCCGGTCGTAATAGGAGCGCAGCAGCCCGAAGACTTCCACATGCAGGGGCTGCTTGTCGCCGATCTTTGGTTCCCAGGCCATCTTGCCGATCACGTCCGGGATATGGTTCAGCGAGTAATTGTTGTTCTTGTCGAACAGCGGGCCACCCGGCAGGAAGGTCAGGGCCGAAATACCCGATGCCGCAGAACTGTTGGCGGCAAAGGTCGTCTGCGGGCTTTCGACCGACAGGGCCAGCCAGAACTGGTGATTCCAGTTCTTGACCACGCGGATCTGCGGCTGGCGGGCCCAGCTGAAGCCGACGGCATACTGCGCGTCGATGGTGGCCGGAGGCAGTTCGTTACGCGGCGTGATTCCCTTGGTGTTCAGCGTCACCAGCGACCAGCTCTGGCCGGCCAGCAGTTCCAGCCCCAGTGAATCCCAGTCCACCGTGCCGTAGAGATTGCGGACGCGCAGGTTGTAGGAATTGCTCTCGTTGGAGTTGGCGCTCTGGGCGGCGCCCAGAAAGTCGAACTCGCCATACATGGCCAGGTGGGTGTCGGAATTGGCATCGCCCTGGGCCAGCAGCGACAGGCGGCTCTGGCGGGCGGTGAAACGGGATTCCGAGGTGTGGGCCTGCGCGGCGTTCGAGAAGGGAATGCCGCTGAAGCTGCTGCCGATGTCGGCCTGCTCGGTGCGCGAACGATAGACGCCTTCTGTCGCCAGGAAGCCGCCCAGCGTGACCTTGGCCGGCCCAATATCGAAATCGTCGGCCATGGCGGGCGCCGTTCCCGCCAGTGCGACGATCGCGGCGACGCACGCGCCGGAGCGCGTCGAGAATGTTTTCTTCATGAAGTTGGATCCTGTTACCCCTCGCGGCCACAAGCGGCCGACGCTCGCGTCGTAGTGGTGGCGCACGACGGTTTTGCAACAGCGATGAATTGTAAGCGGATTTTAATACTGCGCTTAATCGACGTTTATTCAGGGGCGCTAGCGTGAGCTTGGTCAGCGGGGCTGCGGTAGCACGGCGCATCGCGCGCCTGCGCGTGTGTATACGGAACATCTGTATACGGACACATGGTTCCGACCGTCATTCAAACGAAATAATGATGGCTTATCCCAGCGACGCTCGTGGAGCGCTCGTCGTGCAATTCCTGCCGGCGTCAAGAAAGGAATACCAATGAGACTCAAGTCGATGTTCACGACCATGGCGTGCGGCGCGCTGATTCTGGCGGCGGCCGGCGCGGCCCAGGCCGCTTCGCTCACCGGTGCCGGTGGCACGGCGATCTATCCGGTGCTGCAGATCTGGGCCTCCAACTATGCCCGGAAGACCGGCAGCGAAGTGAACTACCAGGCGATCGGTTCGGGCGGCGGCATCAAGCAGATCGAAGCCAAGACGGTCGATTTCGCGAACTCCGACAAGCCGCTGATGCATGACGAGATCGCCAAGAACAATCTGGTACAGTTCCCCCAGGTCGTGATCTCGATCGTGCCGGTCGTGCATCTGCCCGGCATCAGCGCCGGCCAGATGGTGCTGAACGGCCAGGTGCTGTCGAAGATCTATCTGGGCGAAATCAAGAAGTGGAATGATCCGGCGATCAGGAAGCTCAACCCGAAGGTCAAGCTGCCCGACATGGCGATCCTGACCGTGCATCGTTCGGACGGCTCGGGCACCACCTTCAACTTCACCAACTATCTGGGCAAGGTGAACCCGGAATGGCAGAGCAAGGTTGGCGCCGATACCTCGGTGTCCTGGCCGGGCGGCGTAGGCGGCAAGGGTAATGCGGGCGTTGCTGCCCAGGTGGCCCAGCTGGCAGGTTCGATCGGCTATGTCGAATACGCCTATGCCAAACAGTCCAACCTGATCTACACCGACATGATCAACGCCGATGGCAAGCGGGTGAAGCCCACCATGCAGTCTTTCCAGGCTGCCGCCGCCAACGCGGACTTCTCGAAGGTGCAGGATTTCTACCTGATCCTGACCAATCAGCCCGGCGCAAATTCCTGGCCGATTACCGCCGCCACCTACATGCTGATGCGGTCAGACTACCCGGCCGCCAAGAGCAAGGCTGTCCTGCAGTTCCTGGATTATGCCCTGCATGACGGTGCCGCGGATGCCGAGAAGCTGGACTATGTTCCCTTCCCGGAAAGCGTCGTGAAGCAGATCGAAACCTCCTGGGCGCATACCCTGAAGGTCACGCCCTGAATCTCAAATGACCTGGTAGGCCGCATGGGCCGGCGCGGCGAACGCCCGCCGGTTCATCGGTTCCAGAGATTCGAAAGCCGCCGCCAGCGGCTGCTCGGCGCCCGCCCGCACCTGCAGCAGGATAAGCAGGAACAGGGTGGGGCCCAGCCTTTCGGCCAGCCGGACATTCCATACCTGGCCGTCGTCCACCGCAAACGCGCCGGACAGGTCGCTGGCGCAGGACTGCACCAGCCGCGCTGCGCTACGCAGGATCGTCTGCGCCGTGTCCAGTTCGTCGTCGCTGGTGACGGCAAGCAGATCGCTCATCTCCAGCGATCGGGTAAGAATCTCTATCAGGTGCCACAACCGGCCGGAGGCTACGGGACCGCGCGCCACGTGGTTCAACCGCGCCAGGCGGGCAAACACGAGCTCGATAATCCCCGGGATCGGCAGCACTTCGGTGCTGTCGTCGCTGTGCAGGGCTTCCCCGATCGTCAGCGCAGCATCGAGAAGTGACAAAGTCGCGTCGGCGGGCCGGCGCAACCAGAATTCTGGAAGCTTCTTGGCGCGGCACTGGAACTTGAAGTTGCTTCCGCGATGGTTCCAGGCCCGGCGCAACTGCGGACGGGCTACGGGATAGCCGAGAAGCCATAGCATGCGCACGACGACATCGTGCTTGCCATACTTTTGCTGCAGATCGAAAACCGCGCATGCCTGTGCGCAGATATCCGGCTGGTGCCAGTGATAGGTTTTTCCCTTGCCTGGCCCCTGGCCATGATCGGCGAGCGGCGGCAAAAGGCCGTTGCGTCGCCAGGTCGACAGTTGGGTCAAGGTTACCAAACGTCCGCGAGCGGCAAGCGCATCAGCCAGCTGGCGTTCGGATAGGGTATTCTGGGCGCGAAATTTCACGGAGTACGAAACCTGGGCTCAGGTTCACGCTATTTGCTGAATCTGAAAGCCAAATCCGACCGCGATGAAAATCCATTCATTTGATCAATAATGCCGGACGCCGGAAAGGCCCGACATGTCCGAGATCGATCTTCCCGACATCGACACCGGCGCGCGTCGGATGATCAATCCGCTGCGCCGATCTGTCCAAATATCTCTGGGGCATGGATCGGCCAGGCTGGGAAGCCTAGTCGGATGCGGGAATGGCGTGGGCAAGCGATGCGGCCCTGTCGCGTGGCAGCTTGAAAGCCGCCAGGCCGGAGACCACCACCATGACCGCCGAGCCGATCAGGCAGCCGGTGAAGCCGCTATATTCGTAGAGCAGGCCAGAGAGGAGCGTGCCCAAGAGCCGCCCGCCCGCATTGGCCATGTAATAGAATCCGACATCGACCGACACGGTGTCGGCGTCCGCGTAGGCCAGCACCAGGTAGGAATGGACCGTCGAGTTGACGGCGAACACCACGGCGAAGATCGTCAGCCCAATCGTGACGGTGGGCAGCGGCGGAAAGTGCGATGTCAAAGCGGCGATCATCAGCAGCGGCAGCAGCAGAAGGGCGAACGCCCAGTTGCGTGCCAAAGTGCCGGTGACGCCCTGGCTGGCGCCGAACAGGCGCAGCAGGCGGGGGACCGCTGCCTGGACAATGCCGTAGCCGATCACCCACAAGGCCAGGAAGCCGCCAACCTGCATGAAGGACAAGCCCAGACCCGACAGGAATACCGGCAGGCCGACCACGAACCAGACGTCCCGAGACGCAAACAGGAACAGCCGCGCCAGCGATAGCCAGTTGATGGCCGGGGACTTGGAGAAGAGGCTGGTGAATTTGACCTTCTTCCTGGATTTTCCCAACGACCCCGAAAGCGAGAGCATCGTACCGACCAGCACCAGAACGAGGGAGGCGGACATTGCATAGAGCGCGCCGGCGAAACCCAGGGCCGACAGCAGAACACCACCGACAAAGAATCCGACGCCCTTCAGGGCGTTTTTCGAGCCGGTCAGGCGAGCGACCCATTTGAACAGCGCGGAATCCTGGCCGTCCGGCACAATGACCTTGATGGCGCTCTTGGCGCTCATCTTGGTCAAATCCTTGGCGATGCCCGACAGTGCCTGGGCGCACATCACATAGGCGACGGAAAGTACTTCCGGCCAGCCCGGCTGCAACAGCGCCAGCATGACAAGAGCGAAGATTTGAACGACAAGGCCGCCATACAGTGTAACGCGCAGGCCCGAGCGCGAGGCAATCCAGCCGCCAAACAGGTTGGTGACGATGCCAAAGAACTCGTAGAACAGGAACAGGAAACCAATGGCGATGTCGCTGTAGCCGAGCTGATAGAAGTGCAGCACCACCAGCATGCGTAGGGCACCGTCGGTGACCGTGAAGCCCCAATAGGCGGCGGTTACCAGCGCATAGGCGCGGATGCTGGTGACTTCGGCCATCAGGCGAGCGTGCTTGCCGGCAGGAGGCCGGCGACCTTTGCCGCGAGTTCGACCATGCGATTCACATAGCCCCACTCGTTGTCGTACCAGGCCAGGATCTTTACCTGGGTGCCGTTGACCACCATGGTGGAGAGGGCATCGACAATGGCGGAGCGGGGATCGTTGAGGAAATCCACCGAGACCAGCGGGCGTTCCTCATAGCCCAGGATGCCGTTCAGCGCGCCGTCCGCGGCCGTCCGCAGCAAGCCATTGACCTCTGCCACGGTGGTGGAGCGCTCGACTTCGAACACGCAGTCGGTGATGGAGGCGTTGAGCAGCGGCACCCGGACCGCCATGCCGTTCAACCGGCCCTTCAGTTCCGGATAGATCATGGCGATGGCGGTCGCTGAGCCTGTGGTGGTGGGGATCAACGAGACCAGGCCGGAACGGGCGCGGCGCAGGTCCTTATGGGGCGCATCGACCATCGTTTGGGTATTGGTGACGTCATGGATGGTGGTGATGGAGCCGTGCTTGATGCCCAGGCTTTCGTGAATCACCTTGACCACCGGGGCGAGGCAGTTGGTGGTGCAGGAAGCCGCGGTGACGATATTGTGCCGGGCCGGATCGTAAAGGTTGTCGTTCACGCCCATGACGATATTGAGCGCCCCCTGCTTCACCGGCGCGGCGACTATCACCTTGGCGACATTGCGGCCGAAGTAGGGATCGAGTGTTTCCGGGGTGAGGATCTTGCCGCTGCATTCCAAAACGATGTCGATGGCCTGCCGCTCCCAGACGACATCGCCCGGCTTGGGCTGATCGCTGAAGGCGATCTTGCGACCTTCCACGGTGATGGACGCGTCAGCGGCTGTGATGTGTTTTGGCCAGCGGCCATGGACGCTGTCGAATTCCAGGAGATGCGCGGCCGTCCTGGCGCCGCCTTTTATCTCGTTGATATGGACGACCTGCATGTCGGGGCGGTCCCATGCGGCCCGAAAGGCCAGCCGTCCCATTCGTCCAAAGCCATTGATGCCGATGCGTCTCATGCTCTCTCCTGAACGGGTATCCCCCGCCCGCCGGCGAGGGCGCAGCGACAGGACAAATTCGTCTGCAAAATTCGAGGACACGGCCTAAGCGGTAGCCCCCTGGTCGTCGTCGAGCGACGGGCCCGTGTATTTGTGACGTGCCAGGTTGGCGAGCTGTTCGGGCGAGAAATGTTCCAGAAAGTCGGCGCGCCGCTTGAGATAGGTCAACGCATGGGCATAGGCGACCCGCTTTTGGATCTCCGTGCCCTTGATGGCCGCCGGATCCGGGATGGCCCAATAGGCTGTGGCCGGGCGGCCTGGCCAGGACGGACAGTCTTCGCCTCTGGTTTCCTCGCAAAGATTGATGACCAGGTCCATGACCGGCGCGTTCGGACCGGAAAACTCGTTCCAGCTCTTGCTCCGCAGGCCTTCAGTGGAGACACCGGCTTCTCTGAGAACGTCCAGGGCAAGGGGCTGGACGTAGCCAAGCGGCGTCGAGCCGGCGCTGAAGGCGCGCAGACGGGAATTGTTGCGGCTGCGCAGATAGGCCTCTGCAATGATACTGCGCGCGGAATTGCCTTTGCAAAGAAACAAGACGTTGAAGACGCGATCCGACATTGCGGCTCCCCTGAAGTCTGCTGGATTTTCGCGAAATTACCGGCATTGCGGCTCACGCGATGAGCCACTGGACAAATTTGATATTTTCACTATTGTAGAAATATGAAATCCAGTCAAGCCCTCGAAGCCTTTGGCGCGTTGTCGCAGGAAACACGTCTTGCGATTTTACGCCATCTGATCCGCGCCGGCGCAGGTGCATTGCCTGCGGGGAAAATTGCCGAGAGTGTCGGCGTGGCGCCGTCGACCTTTTCGTTTCATGTCGCCGCCCTGGAACGCGCCGGACTGGTGCGTTCGGAGCGCGCGCAGCGGCAGATTCTCTATTCCGCCAATCTCAATGGCGTGCGGGAGTTGCTCACCTTCCTGCTCGATGATTGCTGCGGCGGCCATCCGGAAATTTGCGCCAATCTTTTCCCCGACATCGCCGCAGAAGCGGCCTGCTGCACGCCCGCCAGGCCCAAATCCCGCAAGCGCAGCACGCGATAAAAAATTTCCGTGACAGCAGTTGTGGCGGGCGCCCGAACGGAACGGTCAATTTTGGCCGGGACACCGTTACCCTCCAGATCGCGCAGCCGACACGATCGGCGATCAGAAGCACGCCGCGACCGGCGATGGCCAGGCCAAGGGGCCGGCTGCAGCTGTCAGGCGATCGCGATGCCTGTGATGTCTTCGCAGACATCCAGCAGCCGGTCCTGCAGGTCGGTGCGGCGCGCATCGGCACTGGGCGGCCTGGGCTGCTGGTGAAAGAAATATTCGCCGGAAACGGCGGTCGCCGGTTCGTCACGGATCGCCAGCCAGGCCTGCGTGACAGCGCCCTGCGCCAGATCGCCCGGTGCGCCCGGCCCGCCCATCTTCGTTGCCACCCAGCCGGGATCCACTGCATTGGAGGGGACGTCCGGCCAGCGCCGGGCCAAGCCAAAGGCCAGCCAGGCGTCATGCAGCTTGCTGTCGCAATAGGCCTGCATGCCGTTCCACGGCCGCCGGGTCCATTGCAGGTCCGATAGGTCGGGCGTGCCGCTGCGGTGCAGTCCCGAGCTCAGATAGACCAGCCGTCCGGGCTTTTCGATCAGTGCCGTCAGCAGATAGGGCGCCAGCGTGTTAACGGCGAAGATCTGTGAAAGTCCATCTTCGGTTTCGACGCGAACTGGTTCGCGATAGCCGATGGCGACGTTGTGGATCACCGCGTCATGGCGTCCCAGGCGGTTCACCTGGTCGGCGACCGATTGCATGGCGGTGATGGTGGAGACGTCACCGGTCACCACGTCGTGCGCGCCCGGCAGTTTGCGCTTGAGCGCATCGGCACGCTGCGGGTTGCGGGCGTGGAAGGTGACGCGGTGGCCGCGCTCAAGCAGCCATTGCCCCGCCATCAGCCCCAGCCCGTCCGCCGATCCGCTGATGAAGACGCGGGCCATGCGGCCTAAACTGCTTCCGGTGTTTTCGCGGCGGGCAGGGAGGCCAGGGCAATATCGGCGACCGCGTGCAGCTGCTCGGGACTGTAACCTGCCGCAGCCTGCACGGCGATGCCGTTGGCGACCGTGGTCAGATAGCGCGCCAGCGCGCCCGGATCGCTGCCGGCCGGAAGGTCGCCTTCCTGGACCGCCCGCGCAAAGCGATCGCGCAAGGCTGCTTCCTTTTCCGCGCGATGGCGGGCGACCACGTCGGGAATATCGTCGTCGCCGCAGGACGAGCCGCACTGCATCAAGAGGCACCCTGGCGGATTTTTGCCGCCTGTGTCGGCGACGAAATCGGCCACGCCGTGCAGGAAACGGTGCGCCGCCTCGCGCGCGGTCGGTGCGTTCAGCACCGATTCCATGAAGGCCTGGCGGCGGGCGTCGTAGCGATCCAGCACCTGGCGGAACAGGCCTTCCTTGCTGCCGAAGGCGGCATAAAGACTGGGAGAATTGATGCCCATGGCAGTGGTCAATTCGACCATCGAAGCGCCTTCATAGCCCTTGCGCCAGAAAACCTGCATCGCGCTGTCCAGCGCCTTTTCCGTGCAGAAGCTGCGGGGCCGTCCAGCCGCCATTTTTGGGCACTCCCGGAAATTTTTTGCTGATCGTTACAAAATTCCTCTTGCAACGCAGCGACACCAGCCATATTTGTGCCGGGCGTTACAGAATTCAAGGGGATTCTCGATGATCGATGTCACCGCCACCGCCCTGGCCCTCCGCCAAAACCGCCGTAACACCCTCAGTCAAATGGCAAATCCCCGTTCCAGGCGCTCTCTTTTGTTCGGCGCGGCTGCCTTGGCCGTGCTGGGTGGGGGCTGGTTTGTGGTCCATCACATGGCCAGTGCCGATGCCACCCCGGTCGCAGCCGCGGTCCAGGCGGCGCCGGTGAACACCGTCACGCTGGAGCCGCAGAAGGCCCAGATCTGGTCGGAATTCTCCGGCCGGCTGGACCCGGTGGACTATGCGGAGGTCCGGCCCCAGGTGTCGGGGCGCATCACCGAAATCCGCTTCAAGGACGGCCAGACGGTGAAGGCCGGCGACGTGCTGTTCGTGATCGACCCGCGCCCCTATCAGGCTGCCGCCGCCAAGGCCGCTGCCGATCTCAGGTCTGCCCAGACCAATGCCGCCCTGGCCAAGGCGAATCTCGCCCGCGCCGAGAGCCTGAGGAAGGCGGGCGCCATCGCGCTGCAGTCCTATGACCAGGCCGCCAATGCCAGCGCGGTCGCCAACGCCGCCATCGGCGCCGCGCAGGCGACGCTGACACAGGCGCAGCTGGATGTGGGCTATGCCTACGTGAAGGCGCCCATTTCGGGCAAGGTCAGCCGCGCCGAAATCACCGTGGGCAATCTGGTGCAGAACCAGCCCAGCGCGCCGCTTTTGACCTCCATCGTCTCCAAGGACGGCATCTATGCCGATTTCGAGGTGGACGAGCAGACCTATGTCCGCGGCATCCACTCGGCGGCCGATACCCAGTCCGAACAGCAGAAAATCCCGGTGGAACTGACGCTGCCCGGCGATTCCGGCCACGTCTACAAGGGCTTCATCGAGAGCTTCGACAATCACATCGATACCGGCTCGGGCACCATCCGCGCCCGCGCACGCTTCGACAACAGCGACGGCGCGCTGGTACCCGGCATGTTCGTGTCGGTCCGCATCGCAAATGCATCCGGCAATGCGGTGCTGCTGGTGCCGGAACGCGCCATTGGCACCGACCAGAGCAAAAGGTTCGTATACGTGGTCGACAATGCCGGCAAGGCGGCTTTCCGCGAAGTCACGCTTGGCGCGACGGTTGGCGCAAATCGCGTCGTGACTTCGGGCCTGTCGCGCGGAGACAGGGTGATCGTCGACGGCATCCAGCATATCCAGCCGGGCGCGCCCGTGGCCGCCACGGAGATTTCGAACAAGGTGGCGGCGCAATAGGGCGCCCTCTCCTCTCAAACGTGCCAAGGGGCAAGCCGTGAATTTTTCCCGCTTCTTCATCGACCGGCCGATATTTGCCGGCGTGATCTCGGTCGCCATCTTCCTGGCGGGCCTGATCGCGATGACCCAGTTGCCGATCTCGGAATATCCCGAGGTGGTGCCGCCGTCCGTGGTGGTAACGGCGCAGTTTCCCGGCGCCAACCCCGACACCATCGCCGCCACCGTTGCCACGCCGCTGGAGGAACAAATCAACGGCGTGGAGAACATGCTTTACATGTCCTCCCAGGCTGCCAGCGACGGCACGCTGACGCTGACCGTCACCTTCAAGCTGGGAACCGATCCGGACCTGGCTACCCAACTGGTGCAGAACCGCGTCAACCAGGCGCTGCCGCGCCTGCCCGAGGTGACGCGCGCGCTCGGCGTCAACACGGTCAAGTCCTCGCCCGACCTGACCATGGTGGTACACCTGATCTCGCCGGACGGCCGCTATGACATGCTGTACCTGCGCAACTATGCGGTGCTGAACGTCAGGGACCAGCTGGCCAAGATTGAAGGCGTGGGCCAGGTGCGCCTGTTCGGCAGCGGCGACTATGCCATGCGGGTTTGGCTGAACCCGGAGAAGGTCGCCGAGCGCGGCCTGACCGCCGACGAGGTGGTGGCCGCCATCCGCCAGCAGAATGTCCAGGTCGCCGCCGGCGTGATCAACGGCCCGCCCTACAGTGCCAAGGGCGAACTGCAGCTTCCCATCACCGTGGAAGGCCGCCTGAGCGACCCGGAAGAATTCAAGCAAATCGTCATCAAGAACGCCGGCGGCGTCGTCACGCGGCTGTCCGACGTGGCGCGCGTGGAAATTGACGCCTCGGAATATGGCCTGCGTTCGCTGCTGAACAACCAACAGGCGGTTGCCATTCCCGTATTCCAGGCCCCCGGCTCCAACGCCATCCAGATCTCCGACCAGGTGCGCGCCACCATGGCCGAGCTGAAAAGGAATTTCCCGCCGGGGCTGGACTACCAGATCGTCTATGACCCGACGGTCTTCGTGCGCGGCTCGATCGAGGCGGTGGTGCATACGCTTCTGGAAGCGGTGCTGCTGGTCGTGCTGGTGGTGATCCTGTTCCTGCAGACCTGGCGCGCCTCCATCATTCCGCTGCTGGCGGTGCCGACCTCCATCGTCGGTACCTTTGCCGCCATGTACATGTTCGGCTTTTCCATCAACGCCCTGTCGCTGTTCGGCCTTGTGCTGGCGATCGGCATCGTGGTCGACGACGCCATCGTGGTGGTCGAGAATGTCGAGCGCAGCATCGAGGGCGGACTGTCACCCCGCGATGCCGCGCTGAAGGCGATGAGCGAGGTGACGGGCCCCATCATCGCCATCGCGCTCACGCTTTGCGCGGTGTTCGTGCCCATCGCCTTCATCAGTGGCCTGACCGGCGAGTTCTACCGCCAGTTCGCGCTGACCATTGCCTTTTCCACCATCATTTCGGCCTTCAACTCGCTGACCCTGTCGCCGGCGCTGGCGGCGCTTCTGCTCAAGAGCCATGACGCGCCAAAGGACCGGCTGACGCGGGTGATGGACCGCTTCCTGGGCGGCTTCTTCCGCGGCTTCAACCGCTTCTTCCACAGAAGCTCCGATGGCTACGGCAAGGGCGTCAGCGGCATTCTGGGCCACAAATCGGCGGCGATGCTGGTATATGGCGGGCTGCTGGCCGCCACCGTGCTGGGCTTTCGCATGGTGCCGCCGGGTTTCGTGCCGCTGCAGGACAAGCAGTACCTGGTCAGCTTCGCCCAGCTTCCCGAGGGCGCCACGCTGGACCGCACCGAAAAGGTGATCCGGCAGATGAGCGACATCGCGCTCAAGCAGCCGGGCGTGGCCGGAGCGGTCGCCTTCCCGGGCCTCTCCATCAACGGCTTCATCAACAGCCCGTCGGCTGGCATCGTGTTTGTGACCTTGAAGCCGTTCGATCAGCGCCGTTCGTCCGACCTGTCGGGTTTTGCCATTTCCCAGACACTCCAGGCCAAATATGCCGGCATCAAGGATGCCTACATCGCCATCTTCCCGCCCCCGCCAGTGCAGGGGCTGGGCACGATCGGCGGCTTCAAGCTGGAAATCGAGGACCGCACGGACCTGGGCAATGCCGCGCTGGCCAAGGCGGTCGGCGAGGTTCAGATGAAGGCGATGAAGGAGCCGTCGCTGGCCGGCGTCTTCTCGAACTTCAACACCACCATGCCGCAGCTCTTCGCGCATCTGGACCGTACCCGTGCCCAGCAGCTGGGCGTGAATGTGTCGGATGTGTTCGACACCATGCAGACCTATCTGGGCTCAATGTACGTCAACGACTTCAACCGCTTCGGCCGCACCTATCAGGTGATCGCCCAGGCCGATACGCCGTTCCGCGAAAAACCGTCCGACATCGCGCAACTGAAGGTGCGCAACGCGGCCGGCGAGATGGTGCCGCTGGGCTCGCTGGTCACGGTGTCGGAGACCAACGGCCCGGACACGGCGCTGCGCTACAACGGCTTCCGCGCCGCGGACCTCAATGGCGGGCCGGCGCCGGGCTATTCGTCGGGCCAGGCCCAGGCGGCCATGACCAGGATCCTGGACGAGACGCTGCCCAAGGGCATGACCTATGAGTGGACCGACCTGACCTACCAGCAGATCCTGGCCGGCAACACCGCGCTTCTGGTCTTCCCACTCTGCGTGCTTCTGGTCTTCCTGGTCCTGTCGGCCCAGTATGAAAGTCTGTTCCTGCCGCTGGCGATCATCCTGATCGTGCCGATGTGCCTGCTTTCGGCCATCACCGGCGTGTGGCTGACGGGCGGCGACAACAACATCTTCACCCAGATCGGCCTGTTCGTGCTGATCGGCCTGGCGTGCAAGAACGCCATCCTGATCGTGGAGTTCGCGCGCGAGCTGGAGATCGGCGGAAAGCACGATGAAGGCGGCCATCCACGCCGCCCGCCTCAGGCTGCGGCCCATCCTGATGACCAGCTTCGCCTTCATCATGGGCGTGGTGCCGCTGGTGCTGTCGTCCGGCGCGGGCGCGGAGATGCGCCATGCCATGGGCGTGGCGGTGTTCTTCGGCATGCTGGGCGTGACCTTCTTCGGCCTGTTCCTGACCCCTGTCTTCTATGTGCTGCTGCGGGCACTGGAAAAACGGCTGACCGGAACCGAAGCGGTGCATCGCCATGTCACCGAACCGGGAGGCGCATCGTGAGCCTGGCGTTCGCCCACACCGCCGCCCAGGCGCTGTCGATCCTGTTTGCCCTTCTCGCCGCGGCGCATCTTCTGGCCGTGCGTCCCCTGGCCGACCTGTACCGGCGCTGGCAATATGCGCGAGGCTTTCATTATGTGGCCGGCGCGCTGCAGGCACTGACGGCGCTGTTCCTGTGGGTGGAGCAGACGCGCATCTGGGGCGGCATTCTGGCGGGGATGCTGCTGTTCTTCACCGTCGTGGCGCTGCTCAATCGCCGCCACTATCTTTATGCCGTGCCCGCGATGCTCGCGATGGTCGCGCTGGCGCCGGCAATGATGGGCACGCTGTAATCCTGTGATCGCTAACAGTCCCCGCTGACCTGTGTTATGTGACTTTCCGGGAAAGGGAGGGACCACATGACAAGAACGATCATCGCCGCATTGTGCCTGGCCGCAGGTTTGTGCAGTGCGGCATGGGGGCAGGCCAAGAATAACGTGCCCGATCCCATACTCGGCGCGCCCACGGTGACGGTGGAGCACATCAAGGTCCATGGCGCGTCGCTGGAAGGCAATCTGGAAGGCGACGCAGTGGACCGCGACGTGATCGTGTTCCTGCCGCCCTCATACGCCAGCGACACATCGCGCCGCTATCCGGTGGTCTATGCCCTGCACGGCTATTCCATCGGCGCGGAGCAGTGGAGCCAGGAAATCCATGTGCCGCAGACGATCGAAGGCGCCTATGCCAAGGGTGCGAAGGGGATGATCGTGGTGCTGCCCGATTCCAAGACGGTACACAACGGCTCGATGTATTCCAGCTCGGTTACCACGGGTGACTTCGAGAATTTCATCGCCCGCGACCTGGTCGCCTATATCGACAGCCATTACCGCACCATCCCGCGCCGCGAGAGCCGGGGCCTGGTGGGTCATTCCATGGGGGGCTATGGCGCAATCCGCATCGGCATGAAACACGCCGACGTCTTCGGCAGTCTTTACATCATGAGCCCCTGTTGCCTGTCGCCGCGCGACGCAGGCTCCTTTAAGCCGGAAGACCTGGCGGCGCTGGAAGCAGTCAAGACGTCGGAGGATTCCGCGAAGCTGCCGTTCTTTGCCCGCGCGCAGCTCGCCAGCGCGGCAGCCTGGTCGCCCGATCCGAAAAAGCCGCCGCTCTATCTTGACCTGCCGACCGGCGACGACCAGAACCGGGTGCTTGCCAAATGGGCGGCCAATGCGCCGCTGGCCTTCATCGACCAGTATGTCGCCGGGCTGAAACGCTACCGCGCCATCGCGCTGGACGTGGGCGACCAGGACGGGCTTCGCATCGACACCGGCAAGTTGCACGACATTCTGGACACATACGGCATCGCCAACACCTTCGAAGTCTATCCCGGCACGCATGTGAGCAATGTGGCATTCCGCTTCCAGGATCATGTGATGCCGTTCTTCAGCAACACGCTTTCCTTCGAGCAGCAGTGAGGCCGCCATGTTGAACAAACGCCAATTGCTGAAACAGGGATCGGCGCTGCTGGCGGGCGCGGCGCTGCCGGGTACCGCCTGGGGCGCGGATGCCATCGCCACCGGCCCATTCAAGCCGGATTGGGCTTCGCTGACGTCGCGGTATCAGGCGCCGGACTGGTTCCGGGATGCCAAGTTCGGCATCTGGGCCCATTGGTCGGCGCAGTGCGTGCCGGAAGCGGGCGACTGGTATGCCCGCAACATGTACCTGCAAGGCCAGAAGCAATACCGCCATCACCTGGAGCATTACGGCCATCCAGCCGACACCGGCTTCATGGAGATGAACAACCGCTGGAAGGCAGAGAACTGGCGGCCCGAGGAATTGCTGGACCTGTATGTGAAGGCAGGCGCGCGCTATTTCGTCTCGCTGGCCAACCATCACGACAATTTCGACAATTACAATTCGCGCTTCCATGACTGGAACTCCACGCGCGTCGGGCCAAAGCGGGACATCGTGGGCACCTGGGCCAGGGCGGCGCGCGAACGCGGCCTGAAGTTCGGTGTCTCCAACCACTCCGCCCATGCCTGGCACTGGTTCCAGCCGGCATACGGCTATGATCCGGAAGGCGCACGCGCCGGTGAGCGCTATGACGCCTTCAGGCTCACCAAATATGACGGCAAGGGTAAATGGTGGGAGGGACTGGACCCGCAGGAGCTGTACGCGGGCGCGGTGATGCCCATGCCGGACGGCATCCGCTCGATCAGGGAGGCGGACGCCTTCCACGAAAGCCACGACCGGGTTTGGAATGAAGACCCACCGCTGGCCAATCCGGCCTTCGTGCGCATGTGGTGGCTGCGCTGCAAGGACCTGATCGACAGCTATCAGCCCGATCTGCTGTATTTCGACAATACCGGCCTGCCGCTGGGCCAGGCGGGGCTGGACATGGCGGCACATTTCTACAACAGCACGCTGGCGAGGGCCGGCGCGCTGCCGGTGCTCAACGCCAAGATGCTGCCCGAAGAACACCGTGCCGCCCTGGTCGAGGATGTGGAGCGCGGTTTCCGCTCGGAAGTCGTGCCCCATCCCTGGCAGACCGATACGTGCATTGGTGATTGGCACTATAATCGGGAGCGTTTCCTCGACAAGTCCTACATGCCCGCGGACGCGGTGGTCCACCGGCTGTGCGATGTCGTCTCCAAGAACGGCTGCCTGCTGCTCTCCATTCCCGTGCGGGGTGACGGCACCATCGACGAAGAGGAGCACAAGATCGTCGAAGGCATCGCCTCCTGGACCGGCCGCTATGGCGAGGCGATCTTTGCCTCGCGCCCCTGGCGGCTGTCGGGCGAGGGGCCCACGCAGGTGGCATCCGGTTCCTTCGGTGAAGGCAAGCTCAAGCCGTTCGAGGCTGCCGATATCCGCTTCACCACCAGGGGCAATACGCTGTTCGCGATGACGCTGGGCAAGCCGGCGGGCGGGATGCTTGTCAAATCCCTGGCGGGCGTGGGCACAGTCCGGCGGGTCGAGGTGGTGGGCACGCCCGGTCCGCTGGCCTTTCGCCAGGACGGAGAGGGCCTGCATGTCACGATTCCGGATGGGGCCAGCCATGACTATGGCGTCGCCCTCAAGATCGACGGCGAGGGGATCGTCTGAAGCCTGGCATCAGCGCGGTGTGTCCTTGGCCTTGCCGGAAACCAGGTCTTCGACGGTGAAGCGGCGGCCGTTGGCGATCACCTGGCGGACATTGGCCGTGCTGGCGATGTCTTCCAGCGGGTTGCCCTCGACCAGAACGATATCGGCCAGCTTGCCGGGCGCGATCACGCCCGCATCCAGTTGCAGGAACCCCGCGGGCACGGCAGTTGCGGCGCGCAGCGCCTCGTAAGGCGACATGCCGAAATCGACATAGGACTGAAGCTCGGAATGCAGGTAGATGGGGCCGGGCTGATCGGTGCCGGCCACGATGCGCCCGCCGGCCCTGTACACATCCATCACCAGCTTGGCGGTGCCGCTGTAGTCGGCATGCGCCGGCGCCGACAGGATCTGCTGTTTCAGCCAGGGCGGGTCCAGCGCCAGCCGGGGGTCATTGCGCATTTGCGGGTGTTTCGTCAGGAAGTCATACAGGCGCGGGCCCAGCGTGGGCGTCATGGTCATGTGGGCGGCGCCGATGATCGTGGAAACATCCTGATAGCTGCGGCCCAGCGTCATCTTGGGTGAATAGCCGCGCCGCGAAGTGCCTTCCACGTGCTCGACGCTGTCCATGCCGTCGAAGGCGGCGGGATAGATTTCGTGGCTCGAGGCGGGAACGCCCATCGCATGGGCGAAATCCACGATATGGCGCTGCTGGATGTCGGGCATGCGGACATAGCTTTTCAGCATGTCGAAGCCCAGGATGCGCGCCCGTTCCAGCTCCATCTCCAATTGGCGGTTGGAGGAGATTGCGATGCCCATCTTGTAATAGACGCGCTGCCATTCCATCAGGTGGCCGGTGTCGAAGATGCGCGGCGATACGCGGATGCCGGCATCGGACGCTTCGCGGTCCTCCACCGCCTCGTAGGGAAGTCCACCGGGGCTGCGAATGGTGGTCACGCCCCAGGCGAGAAATTCGCGCCCCTGCTGCTCGCCGGAATCGCTCTGCCGGTGGGTGTGGAAATCGATCAGCCCCGGCATGGCGGTCAGGCCGGGTGCCTCGATCGCGGCGCGGCCCGCCACATGCGGTTCGACGGCGGCGATGCGGTTGCCCGCGATCACGATATCCATGTCGCGGCGCGCGGTTTTCGAGATGCCGTCCACCAACCGGCCGACATGCAGCACCATGCGGCCCTTGGGGACGTAAGTCCGCCAGGTCAGGTCCAGCGGCACGGTCACTGCCTCGCCCGTCTCGGTGTCGAGCATGCGCAGCCTGTCGTTGGACTGATAGAGAATGTGCCGGCTGTCCCCGGCCCAGCTTGGCGCATAGGCGATCTCGCTGGTCAGCCGGCGCGGCGGGCCCAGAGGCGCGCCGGCGGCAGAGACCGGAAATACCGACAGCACGCCTTCGTAAATGGCCGCCATGCGCGTGCCGTCGGGCGACCAGACCGGCCCGTTCCAGCCGCGGCTGTCGATGGAAAGGTTGGGCACCGGCGCATACCATTGGTCGTCGCTGTTGTCCGGCGTGCCGGTGGCCGACATGGTGAGGACCTGGTTGGTGCCTTCGCGGTATTTGACCGAATAGGGCGCCACCATCGCCACCGCGATCCGCCTGCCATCGGCCGACCAGCTGGGCGCGCCCGGCGCGAAGATCGATGCATGGACCTGGGAGACCTTGCCGGTATCCACATCCACCACCGCCACGCCGGAGCGGCGCCACATGCCGTCCACGTCCAGATAGGCGACGCGCCTGCCGTCGGGCGAGAAGGCGGGTGAGATCGGCTGGGTGGGAATATGGGTCAGCTGGCGCTCGGCGCCTGTCTGCATGTCGCGCAGCCACAACTGCAGCAGCCCGCCCGCCCTGTCGGAGGTCCAGACCAGGGTGCCCCCGTCCGGCGACCAGGCCGGATCGGTGTCATAGGCCGCATCATGGGTCATGTTCCGCGGCTCGCCGCCAACCGGCATCACATAGATGTCGCCCAGCGCGGCGAAGGCGATGGTCTTGCCGTCCGGCGACAGGACCGGACGCACGATGCCCAGCGCCTTGCGCGGTGCCTGGCTGTCGAAGTCGCGCTTGCGCCGGACATAGGTATCGCTCGCCGGTGTCACCTCAAGCCGGGCGGTGAAAGGGATGGTCCGGACAGCGCCGTTGTCGAGGTCACGGCGGCGGATCAACCCGTCGGAGGTGTAGTAGAACCCCGTCCCGCTGAAGAAGCTGGGACGGAAGGGAAAGACATGCTCGCTGCCGGAGATGGTCTTGCCGTCTACTTCCAGCCATCCATCAACGCGGTCCACGCCGTGGGCGATGATGGCGCCGCCGGGTGCCCAGCCCACCGCGTCGATGCGCGATTTCGTTTCCACTAGCCGCTGGTCCGGCCCGCCCGCCGCATCCACCACCCACACGCCGCGTCCTTCCTCGCGGGTGGAAGCAAAGGCGATGCGGCGGTCGTCCGGCGACCAGCTGGGCATGACGTCTTCGGCCGGATTGCTGGTGAGCTGGCGGATCGCGCCGGTGGTGAGGTCCAGCACGAAGATATTGTAGTCGCTGCCCAGCGGGTTGCCGCGGTCCGAGGAAAAGGCGATGCGGGTACCGTCATGGCTGAAGGCGGGTTCGCGGTCGTCGAACGCGCCCCAGGTGAGCTGGCGCTGATGGCTGCCATCGGGCGCCACGGCCCACAGGTCGTAGCCGCCGTCACGATAGGCGAAGAAGGCGATGGTCCTGCCGTCGGGCGACCATACCGGCTGGCGCGCGTCATTGAACAGGTCGGTGATGCGGTGGGCCTCGCCGCCTGCCGCCGGCATCACCCAGATGCTGCCCTGCAGGTCGATCGCCAGCATCCTGCCGTCGGGCGACACCGCTACCGACATGGAGGTGCCTTCACGCACCGTGACGGTGACGGACTGGGGCGCATGGACGGGCGCGGCGGCGGCCAGGGACATGCTCAGGCCAAGCGCCAGCAGAACCAGGATGCGTTTCATTTCCCGCCCTTCTTGTTTTTGGCCATCTTGCCAAGATCGGGGCAGGGGAGAAAGGGCATTCAGGCAGTAGGCAGGGCTTCAGGCGTATCAATGTCGTAAAGGGGGGCGTCACTGGACGCTTCAACGGCATGAACATCGCCCGCATGGCGCCGCAACAGGGCTTTGGCACCCGCATCGCCGGAAAGCTGCGTCATCTCGCCAAAATAGCGCCTGGCCCACAGCACGGGATGGCCAGGCGCGCCCTGCCAGCTGGCCACGCAGATGCCGCGCCCTGCTGCCGGGTCGAAGGCGGCGATGGTGCGGTCGATCAACCGCGCGTCGATGCCGGGCATGTCACCCAACAACACCATGGCGCCGGCTGAGCCGCCCGGCACCGCGGTGATGCCGGCGCGCAGCGAGGTGCTGAGGCCCGCCACATAGTCGGGGTTGCGGACAAAGGCGACGGGCAGGCCGGCCAGCAGGCTTTCAACCCTGTCCGCCTCATGGCCCGTCACCACCAGCACGCGCTCCAGCCCGCTGGCCAGGGCATTTTCCACCACATGGCGGATCATCGGTTTGCCGGCCACCGCCATTGCCAGCTTGTTCTGGCCCATGCGGCTGGAGGTGCCCGCCGCCAGCACGATCCCGGCGATCTTCGGCCCGCGCAGGCGCTGCACCAGTTCGCCCAGGATGGCGATGGCGATCTCCACCGGCGCGCGCGCGCCGATGGCAAGGCCCACGGGACCGCGGATGCGTTCAAGCTCGGGTTCGCTGAAGCCCAGCTTCCCAAGCCGCGCCAGCCGCCGCGCATGGGTGCGCGCCGATCCCAGAGCGCCGATATAAAATGCCTCAGAACGCAGCGCGGCAGCCAGCGCCGCATCGTCGACCTTGGGATCATGCGCCAGGACCACGACGGCGCTGCGGCCGGTCAGTGGCGTTTCTGCCAGCGCCACTTCCGGCCAGGCGCAAATCAATGGCAGGCCGGGAAAACGCTCGGCCGTGGCATACGCGGCGCGCGGATCGATTATCCGCACCTTGTATCCGGCGGCCAGCGCCAGCGGTGCCAGCGCCTGGGCGATATGCACCGCGCCCACGATTACCAGTTCGCGCGGTGGATTATAGACCGACAGGAACCAGTCGCGGCCGTCCAGTGTCATCCTTTCGCTGGCATCGGCGCGCGCCGCTACCGCCGCGGCACGGCCCGGCAGGGAGGGGTCGTGCGCCGGATCGATCAGCCGGGATTGGCCACTTTCCAGCTCCATTGCCCGCACCAGCGGCCGGCCGGCATCGCGCGCGGCCAGCACCGCGTCGATCACGGCGGCATCCGTCAGGGGTTCGATCACGATCTCGATCTGGCCGCCGCACATCAGCCCGACGGTGAAAACGCCATCGTCGCTGACGCCGAAGGTCATGCGGCGGTGTCGGCCCTCCGCGATGACGGCGAGAGCTTCGGCGATCACCGCATTTTCCACGCAGCCGGCCGAAACCGATCCGGCAAAGGCGCCGTCGGCCCGGATTGCCACATGGCTGCCGGGCTGGCGCGGCGCGGACCCGGCGACCGAAATCACGGTGCCAAGGGCCACGGCATGGCCCGCCCGCAGCCAGCCGGCGGCAGTCTCGAGGATGGCGGTCTCGTCGGCCTCGGCGTTCATGGGGTGATCCTAGCCAAAAGCGAGGCGTCGCGCATCCGCCCGCTGGCGGTGCAAGCCCTTGGCGCGGCGAGATATTCGCTCCCCGTGCCTGCGGTTGTTGGCTGGCGTTGTTCCCGCCTATACTCAGCGAATGGCTTCCTCCGCCCCCCTCATCGACAGCTTCGGCCGCCGCGTCGACTATGTGCGGGTCTCGGTCACTGACCGCTGCAACCTGCGCTGCACCTATTGCATGAGCGAGGAGATGACCTTCCTGCCGCGCAAGGACCTGCTGACTCTGGAAGAGCTGGAGCTTGTGTGCGCCGCCTTCATCCGCCGCGGGGTGCGGCACCTGCGTCTCACCGGTGGCGAGCCGCTGATGCGGCGCGGGATCATGGAGCTGGTGAACGGCCTGTCGCGCCATCTGGAAAGCCGGGCGCTGGACGAACTGACCCTGACCACGAACGGTGTGCGGTTGCCCGAATTCGCCGGGCCGCTGGCGGCGGCGGGCGTGCGGCGGGTGAACGTTTCGCTGGACAGTCTGGACCGCGCCACCTTTGCCCGCATCGCCCGCAACGACTGCCTGGACCAGGTGCTGGCCGGCATCGAGGCGGCGCGCGATGCAGGCTTGAAGGTCAAGATCAATACCGTGGCGCTGAAGCGCGACAACCATGGCGAGCTGCCGGAACTGATCCGGTGGGCGCATGGCAAGGGCATGGACATCACCCTGATCGAGACCATGCCGCTGGGCGTGGTGGACGAGGATCGCACCGATCAGTTCCTGTCGCTGACGGATGTGCGCCGTGAACTGGAATCCTTCTGGACCCTGACCGATCTGGCCGAGCGCAGCGGCGGACCGGCACGCTATGTCCGCGTGGCCGAGACGGGCGGCAGGCTGGGCCTCATCACGCCCTTGACCCACAATTTCTGCGACAACTGCCGGCGGGTGCGGCTGACCTGCACCGGCACGCTTTATATGTGCCTGGGACAGGATTCGTCCGTCGATCTGCGCCATGTACTGCGCGGCGCGCCGGACGATGCCGGGCGGGATGCGGCCCTGGACACGGCATTGGACAGGGCCATGCAGCTCAAGCCCAAGGCGCATGACTTCATGCTGCCGGTGCGCGGCGCCCGGCCCGCCGTCGCCCGGCACATGTCGATGACGGGAGGCTGACGGATGCGGCTGGTCTTCCTGGGCAAGTTCGGCGAACTCGCACCCGAGAGCCTGCACAGTCCCGCGTTGCCGGACGGCGTACGCACCCTGGCCGACCTGAAAGGCTGGATCGCGCGCCAGTCCCCGCCGCTTGGCCGGGCGATGGCGTTGACCACCACACGGGTGGCGGTGAACCAGGCGCTGGTGCGCGATCTCTCCCATCCGGTCGCAGCGGGCGACGAGATCGCCTTTCTGCCGCCGATGAGCGGGGGCTGAGATGGACATCCGGATCACCGCGCAATCCTTCGACCCCTCGGCCGAATGCGCCGCCTTCATGGCGGGCCGCGCCGATGCCGGGGCGCTGGTCAGTTTCGTCGGCACCTGCCGGAACGAAACGGCGGGTCGCGCCGTCACCCGGCTGACCATCGACCATTATGACGGCTTCACCCAGAAGGAGATTGCCCGCCTGGCCGGCGAGGTGGCAGAGCGATTTGCCGTTGCCGACTTGCTGGTGATCCACCGGGTGGGCCCGATTGAGCCGGGCGAGGCGATCGTTCTGGTGGCTGGCCTGTCCACGCATCGCGCCGATGCCTTCGAGGCGGTAAAGGTGCTGATGGACTATCTGAAGACCGACGCGCCGCTGTGGAAGAAGGAAACCGGGCCGGACGGGGCGCGCTGGATCGAGCCGCGCGCGGAAGACCATGCGCGCCGCGCGGCGGCGGAGACTTCGACATGACAGGGCACATGCCGGCCCTGCCGGAAGCGCCGGGCGGCGGACGGATCGATGAAACGCGCGATTTCCGTCCCATGCGGATTGCGGTCCTGACCGTCTCCGACACCCGCACGCCGGAGGATGACGCATCGGGCCGGCTGCTGGCCGAGCGCGTCGCCCGCGACGGTCATGTGCTGGTGCACCGTGCCCTTGTGCGCGACGACATCGCGGCCATCCAGGCCCGGCTGAAGGCATGGATCGCCGATCCGGAGGTGGAGGTCATCATCTCGACCGGCGGCACCGGCCTGACCGGGCGCGATGTGACGCCCGAAGCAGTGCGTCCCCTGTTCGACAAGGCCATCGAAGGATTCGAGGTGGTCTGGCACATGATCAGTTTTGAGAGTGTGGGTCTTTCCACCATGCAGAGCCGCGCATGCGCCGGGCTGGCCGGCGGCACGCTGATCTTCTGCCTGCCGGGCTCGAATGGCGCGTGCAAGGACGGCTGGGACAGGTTGATCCGCATCCAGCTCGACGCCCGCCACAAGCCCTGCAACCTGGCGGAATTGACGCCGCGATTCCGGGAACGCTGATGCCCGGAAAAATGTCCGCCAAGTTGACCCACCTGGATGCAGCCGGCGCCGCGCGCATGGTCGATGTGGGCGAAAAGCCCGTCACCCGGCGCGAGGCGGTGGCCGAAGGGCGTGTTCGCATGGAGCCGCATACGCTGGCGCTGGCGCTCGGCGGCAACGCGAAGAAGGGCAGCGTCACCGCCGCCGCCGAAATCGCCGGCATCATGGCGGCCAAGCGAACCGCCGAGCTGATTCCCTTGTGCCATCCGATCCCGCTGACCAGCATCAAGGTCCGGATCGTCGCCGACGAAGCCGCCGGCGCGCTGACCGTGACCGCGCGGGCGAAGACCAACGGCCAGACGGGCGTGGAGATGGAGGCGCTGACTGCCGTGTCGGTGGCGTGCCTGACAATCTATGACATGCTGAAAGCCGCCGACCGGGGCATGGTGATCGAAGGCATATGCCTGACCGCAAAAAGCGGTGGTGTGTCGGGCGACTGGTCCCGCTAGGGTTTTGTCGTGAAGCCCGCGGCGCGGAAGATGGCTGCCGCCCGTTCGCCCCTCAGGAAATCCAGGAACCGGCGCGCGGCGGGCGCGGCATCTTTGGTCAGCGCTACCGGATAGATGATGGGCGGGTGGCTGCCTGCCGGAAAGGTGCCCACGATCCGCACGGTGGGCTGCACTTTCGCATCGGTGGCGTAGACGATGCCCAGCGGCGCCTCCCCCCGCGCGACATATTCCAGGGCGACGCGCACATTCTCGGCGGGTGCCAGATGCGGGGCGAGCTTCTTCCACACATGAAGCGACGTCAGTGCCGCCCTGGCATATCTGCCCGCGGGGACCGATGCGGGATCGGCCAGCGCCAGCCGCCCGCCATGCAGCGCTCTCGCCAGATCGAAGCCGGGCCTGATGGCAGGCACCGCGCCCGTGCCGGGCGCGGCGATCAGAACCAGCCTGTTGCCCAGAAGATCGGCGCGCGTGTCCGGTGCCAGCCGCGCATGTTTTTCCAGAAAGTCCATCCAGTCGGTGTCGGCGGACAGGAACATGTCGGCCCGCGCGCCCTGGTCGATCTGGCGCGCCAGGGTGGAGGAGGCGCCGAAGGACAAGACCACGGTGTCGCCGCTTTGGCTCTGCCATGCGGCGGCGGCGCGTTTCAGCGCGTCGGTCATCGAAGCTGCGGCGAAGACCGTGACGGTCCGGCCCTTGGCCAGGCCGGGCCCCGCCGGCAATGCAAGCAGCAGCAGGGCCAACAGGGTGCGGCGGCCAATGCCAAGGGGATTGGTGGACAAGCGATGGCCTCGGGGCCTAGCGTTGGGGCAGCGTTCGATACGCCGGAGAATAACGTGGCACAGGGTGAAGGCCAAGCCAAGCCGCAGATCCATCTGATGGCGGTGGAAGCTGCGCGCGCCGCCATGCTGGCTGCGATGGCGCCGATGGCACATGAAAGCGTTCCCTTGGAAGCGGCGCTGGGCCGGACCCTGGCGGAAAACATCGCCGCCATGTGCGACTGCCCGCCCTTCGATGTCTCGTCCATGGACGGATATGCCCTCCGCGGTGCCGATGCGCCGGGCACGTTGGTGCTGGCAGGAGAATCTGCGGCTGGTCATGGTTTTGAAGGCACGCTTGCGCCCGGCGCCGCGGTGCGCGTCTCCACCGGTGCCGCGGTGCCGGACGGTGCCGACACGGTGGTGATCCAGGAAAATGTCGCCCGCGACGGGGATCGCGTCACCGTTCCGGCCACGCCGCCCGGCATCAATATCCGCCGGCGCGGCGGCGATTTCCGCGCCGGCACCGTGTTGCTGGAACCGGGACGGCGGCTGGACGGCGTGGCACTGGCGCTGGCGGCAGCGGCAGGGCGCGGCGATCTTCTTGTCCGCCGCTGTCCGCGCGTCGCGCTTCTGTCCAGCGGCGACGAATTGGCGATGCCGGGCCACGCTGCCGGCCCCTGGCAGGTCTTTGACAGCACCACTTACGGCATCGCCGCCCTGGCACGCGGATGGGGCGCCAAGGTCCAGCGGCTGGCCATTGCGCGCGACGACGCCGGCGCGATCGCCGCCGCCGCCGCGCGCGGGCTTTCGCAGAGCGATCTTCTGGTGGTGGTGGGCGGTGCCTCGGTTGGCGATCACGATCATGCGCGCCCGGCGCTGGAGCGGCTGGGGCTGGTGCTCGCCCTGGCCAGCGTGGCGGTCAGGCCCGGCAAGCCGGTATGGTTCGGCGTGACGCCGGATGGACCGGTCCTGGGCCTTCCGGGCAATCCCGCTTCGGCACTGGTCTGCGCGCATCTGTTCCTGAAGCCGCTGATCGACGGGATGCTGGGCGGCGAAGGCGCGGTACCGATGGTGCGGGCGCGCCTTCTCCACGATTTGCCGGCAAACGGTGCGCGCGAACATTATCTGCGCGGCGAACTGAAGCTGGCCGGCGACGGCCATTATGCGGCACGCACATTCGAGAACCAGGATTCATCGCTTCTGTCGGTGTTCGCTGCCGCCAATGCGCTGGTTCGTCTGCCTGCCAATGCACCTGCACTGGTGGAAGGCGCGATGGTCGATGTGCTGCCGCTGGATTCGCTGACGTGGACGTGCTGACATGATTTCCGGGGCGGAGATCGAGATTCTCTCAACCAGCTTCGCCGTGGCGACGCGCGCCATATTGTGGTCGCTGCCTTTCGCGGTGGGCGCCGCCTGGGTCCTTTCGCGGCCCAATCTTCCCGGCAAGCTGGTGCTGGACGGGCTGGCGCATCTGCCCCTGATCCTGCCGCCCGTGCTGGTGGGCTTTCTGCTGCTGATGTTGCTTGGGCGGGGCGGCCTCCTGGGCGGCTGGCTGGCCGGGCTGGGCATCCATTTGCCTTTTACCCGCAATGGCGCGGCGCTGGCGACGGCGGTGATGGCCTTTCCGCTGTTCGTCCGCAGCGTGCGCCTGGCGTTCGAGGCCACCGATCGCCGGCTGTTCGAGGCGGCGGCCATGCTGCGCGCGGGGCCGTGGGACCGCTTCGTCTCCATCGCCCTGCCGCTGGCGGGACCGGGCATCCTGGCGGGAACGGTGACGGCCTTCGCGGCGGCGCTGGGCGAGTTCGGCGCGGTGATCACATTTGCCGCCAACATTCCGGGCCAGACCCAGACCCTGCCGCTGGCGATCTATGCGGTGCTGCAGCAGCCGGGCGGCGAAGCAGAGGCGATGCGCCTGGCCACCCTGTCGATCCTTCTGGCGCTGGCGGGCCTGGCGCTTGCGGGACTGTTGCAACGCTGGTCCACAAGACGGCACGCCGGATGAACAATCTTTCGGCCAGGGTTGGCCTGACCCAGGGTGGTTTTACGCTGGAGGCGGATATCACCGCGCCGGGAGACGGCATTACCGTGCTGTTCGGGCCTTCCGGCGCGGGCAAGTCGACGCTTCTGTCCATGCTGGCGGGCCTTAAGCGGCCGGACAGCGGGCGCATCGCGCTTGGTTCGCGCGTGCTGGATGACGGTGCCGCCCATGTGCCGGCGCACCGGCGCGGGCTGGGCCTGGTCTTCCAGGACGCGCGCCTGTTTCCGCATCTGACCGCGCGGCAGAACATCGCCTATGCGTGGAAGCGCGCGCCGCCGGCGACGCGCCCGGCCATCGACGATGTCGCGGGCTTCTTCGACATCGCGGGCCGGCTCGACCGGCCGGTGGAAAGACTGTCCGGCGGCGAGAAAAGCCGTGTGGCGCTGGCCCGCGCCGTCGCCAGCGCACCGGACTTCCTGCTGCTGGACGAACCCTTTGCGGCGCTGGATGGGGTTCGGCGGCGCGGATTCATCAGGGTGCTCCTGGACATGCAGCGGCGCTTTTCCCTGCCCATGCTGGTGGTGACGCATGACATCGACGACGCCGCCGCGCTGGGCTCGCACCTGGTCGCGCTGAAGGACGGCCGGGTCGCGGCGGCGGGCGAATTCGCCGCCGCCTCGGCCTGCGCCGCCTTTCAGGCGCTGCTGGACCGGCACGATCACGGCAGCGCAGTGCCGGCGCAGCGCCTGCGCAGTGCCGGTCACGATGGCGCGCGCTTCCTGTGGCTCCGGGCCGATCATGTCCTGCTGTCGGCCGAAGCGCCGCGTTCCATATCGGCCCGCAATGTCCTTGCCGGCACGGTTGCAGGCATTGCGCGGGAGGATGGCGGAAGCCTGATGGTGGAACTGGCGACGGGTGCAGGCCCCATCCTGTCGCGCATCACCGAAGAAGCACGCAGCGAACTGGCTCTGGCCGAGGGCAAACCGGCATGGGCCCTGGTCAAGGCCCATGCCGTGTAAGCGTCAGATGGTATAGCCCAGTCTCTTCAGCGGCATGGTGCGCACGCGCACACCCGACGCGTCGAAGATGGCATTGCCCAGCGCGCCGGCCAGCGGCGGCACCGCCGGCTCGCCCAGGCCCGTCGGCCGGAAGTCGGACTGGATGAAATGTGCCTCCACCAGCGGGGCGCTGCGGATGCGCAGTACGGGATAGGAGTTGAAGTTGGCCTGCTGGACGCGCCCATTCTCCACCCCGATATCAAGCCCCATGGCGGTGGACAGGCCATCGATCGCCCCGCCTTCCGCCTGATTCTCGGCGCTGGACATGTTGACCACCGGGCCGACATCGGCCACCACGATGATCTTGTGCACCGTGATGTGCTTCTTGTCGTCGACGCTGAGTTCGACGGCTTCGGCAATGTGGCCGCCATAGGAGAAGGCCCAGGCCAGGCCCAGCCCCGTGCCCTTGGGACGCTTCCTGCCCCAGCCCGCTTTCTCGGCGCACAGCTTGATGACGCCGGCGGCGCGGTCCTTGTTGAAGTTGATGTTGGGGCCTTGCGGCACGCGCAGTTCCGGCACGTCGCGCGCCACGACATCCAGCAGGAACTGGACGAAGTCCCGGTTCGACGCCACCGCCAGCTCATGCATGAAGCTCTGGTTGACGAAGACCTGGGCATTGTCGCGCGGGCCCCGCCACGGGCCGGTCGGCGTCATCAGCGGCATCATGGAAGTGGCCCGGCGCACATTCGGCGCCAGGGTGGTGTGCGGAAGGTTGGCGGAATAATTGCCGCCCGACACTTCCTTGCTGCCGTCGGCGGTAAAGGTGATGAAGTGCTCCTGCCAGGCGTCCAGCTTGCCGCCGCTGTCGACGGCGCCCTTCAGCTGGTGATAGCCGCCGGGGCGGAAGAAGTCGTGGGCGAAATCGTCCTCGCGCTTCCATTGCAGCTTGACCGGCGCCCTCACCTTCTGGGCGATGGCGGCCGCTTCCATCATGTAGTCATTCATCAGCCGCCGGCCAAAGCCGCCGCCGCAGCGCGTCTGGTGGACGACGACATTGTCTTCAGGCAGGCCCACCATCTCGGCCACCATGGTCTGGCCGCGGTTCGCCTGCTGGGTAGGAACCCACATTTCCAGGATGCCGTCATGCCAGTGGGCCGTGGTGTTCATCGGCTCCAGCGGCGTGTGCGAGACGAAAGCGTAATCGTAATAGGCTTCCACCACGTGCGGCGCCTTGGCGAAGGCGGCATCGACATTGCCGACATTGGCGTCGGTCTTGGCCGGGAAGGTCCTGGCGATTTCCTTGGCCTTGGCATCGGCGGCCGTCAGGGAATCCTTGGAGGCCTGGCTCTCGTCCCAGGTCACCTTCAGCGCATCCTTGGCCTTGAAGGCGTTCCAGGTGCTGTTGGCGACGATGGCGACGCCCGGCATCACCTCGACCGGAAGACCCGTGCCTTCCAGCGCGAAGACATCGATCACGCCGGGCATTTTGCGGATATCGGCTTCGTTGAAGCTCGTCACCTTGCCGCCGACCGCCGGGCACTTGGTGTAGGTGGCATAGACCATGCCGGGCATCTGTACGTCGATGCCGAACAGCGGCTGGCCGGTGACCACTTTGTGGTTGTCGACGCCGGTGTGGCGCTTGCCCAGAAGGCGGTATTCGCTGGTCTTCTTCAGCTTGAGCGAGGCAGGCTCCGGCACCGGCATCTTGGACGCGGCCGACGCGAACTGGCCATAGGTCCCGGACTTGCCGCTGGCCTTGTGGGTCAGCATGGAATCCTGGGCCACGACCTCGCCGACGGGCACGTTTCATTCCTTGGCGGCGGCGGCGACCAGCATTGCCTTGGCGCCGGCGCCGGCCTGGCGCAGCTGATCCCAGGCCCGCGGGATGGACGTGGAGCCGCCCGCGCCCTGATAGCCATAGAGTTTGGAATTGACCTGGGCCTGGTCGACCTCGACCGTCTTCCAGTCGGCATCCAGCTCCTCGGCGATGATCAGGCCGAATGCGGTCTTGATACCCTGGCCGATTTCCGGGCCCTTGGAATAGACGATCACCCTGTTTTCCGGCGTGATGCGGACAAAGGCGTTGATCAGCCGGGGATTGCCCTCGGCGGCCTCGGCCCTGCCCGATGGCAGCGCGAAGGCCAGCACAAGCCCCGCGCCGGCTCCGGCGCCGAGCTTCAGGAATCCGCGCCGGCCCAGTTTGAGGGCGGTGTCGGCGGGCAGGCGTTCGACGTCATTGATCAGTTGGGCGGTATAGGCATCCGAGGCCGCGAAATTCAGCTTTGTGTGCGTGTTCATCGTGTTCCCTCCCCGATCAGACGGATTCAAGGATGGCGGAATGGATGCGGACATAGCAGCCGCAGCGGCAGATGTTGCCGGTCATGGCGCCGCGAATGTCTTCATCGGTGGGCTTGGGCTTGTCCTTGAGCATGGCCGCCGCATTCATGATCTGGCCCGCCTGGCAATAGCCGCACTGCGGCACGTCATTCTCGATCCAGGCCACCTGCAGCGGATGCAGCTTGCCGTCCCTGGCGAGGCCCTCGATCGTGGTCACCGGCTTTCCCGCGACCTGGGAAACCGGCAGCGTGCAGGAACGCACCGCCTTGCCGTCGACATGCACCGTGCAGGCGCCGCACGAACCGATGCCGCAGCCATATTTGGCGCCGACCAGCCCCAGATTGTCGCGCAATACCCAAAGAAGCGGCGTGTCGGGTGTCACGTCATCGCCGATGACGCGTTCCTCGCCATTGACCTGAAGACGCATCATGACCCTCTCCCTGTTTTTGGTGCGGCGCGCAGTCTGCGGCTGAAAAATTGCCGCTTCAAGACGAATACGTTATATGCGCCCGTACACAACGGCGGATTTCGGGCGGTTTTGCTGGACGGCTTACAGTGTCTTCGCCATTCTTTCCGCAATGTCCCCGCTTTCCATCCGCATCGATTTCGAACCCTCCGGAAGCTCGCTGGGGCCCGGCATGGTTCGCCTGCTGGAAGAAGTCGGCCGGCTGGGCTCGATCCGCAAGGCCGCGGCCGCGATGGACATGAGCTATCGCAAGGCCTGGCTTCTGATCCAGGAGATGCAGAAGACCTTCAACGGCGCGGTGGTGACGACCGAGGTCGGCGGCACCAGCGGCGGGGGTGCGCAGCTGACCGAGCTGGGCATGCTTCTGCTGAAGACCTATCGCAGGATCGAAAGCCGCGCTGCCCAGGCGGCCGAGGCGGATTTGAAGGCGCTCGCCGCGCTGGTGCAGGCCGATGCCGCGCCGCGCCGCGCGGCCCGGCGCAAGCTGCCGTCCAGGGCGTCCTGATTTCCGTTGCCGCTATGGTTCGATCACCCGGCCCGAACCGACAATCGACCGCGTGATGGATCTGGGATGCGTCGCAAGGTGCAGGTCGCCCGAACCCATGATGTTGACCCGGACGTCGCCGCTGGGCGCGATGGTGACGTCGCCGCTGCCGGCGATGGACACATTGGCGTCGCCGGTCTGAAGACCGCCGAGCCTGGCCTCGCCGGATCCGGCGAGCGAGACTTTCAGCCGTTTCACCCGGCCGGTGGCGGTGACGACGGCCTGGCTCACGACATTGATGGTCAGTTCATCCTGTTCGACGCGGCCCAGATTCACATCCTGGTTGCCGGTTATGGTCACGGTGTTGCCCGCGATGGCGTGCGCACCGGGCTCGAAGGGCGGCTGAGGCGGCGGCGCGGGTCCTTCCGGCGGCGGCGGCGCGGGCCGGGCCGGCGGTTCGGGCGCGCCTTCCTCGTCGATCTCGCCCGATCCGATGATGCTGCGCCGGATCGATTTGGGTTTGACCGTCAGCCCGATATGGCCGCTGCCCGCGATCAGCGCCTCCAGCGACACGCGGGGCGCCACGATGGCGGTGCCGCTGCCCAGAATGGCGACCTTGGCAGCCTGGGCGATCAGCGCGCCCAGATCGGCCTCGCCCGATCCGTTCACCACCACCGTCAGCTTGCCGACCTTGCCGTCGCCGCGCACAGAGCCTTGGCCGTTGACGTGAATGTCCAGGCTGTCCTGATCGACATGGCCCAGTTCCAGCGTCTCGCGGCCATTGACCACGAATTTGCGGATCGGCACGCCGCTGACCACGGCCTGCAGTTTTTCGCCCGGCTTTCTGGCGATAACGCTGTCGGTGGCAATGCGCCCGTCGGCGAACTGGACATGCTCGACCATGCCGGCGGGGCCGGTGACGGTGATGTTGGGTTTTGCCCCCTCGGGCAGGGCATGGGGTTCATAGCGCAGGTTGACCGGGGCGTTCACCGCCAGGCTGTCGCCGCCGGCCCAGTGCCATTCCTTGTGGGTGGCAAGGTCGATCAGGGGGCGGATGCCCTCCAGCGACCGGGGATCGTGAAACACCGCTTCGCCGCCGATGACATAGGCAAGGCCCAGCGTGGCGGCGCTGAGGGTCAGGCAGACGGCGGCGATGATGGCGAGCATCCTGGACATGGGCCTAGTCCTCATCCCCGCGGCCGGCGACCGGCGTGCGCAGAAGCTGATAGTTCAGCCGCACATGGCGGCCCAGAAGGCGCAGGCCGCTGTCCAGCGCCAGCGCGATCAGCGTGCCGATGCCGGCCACGCCGAAGATCAGGCCGATACCGATCAGCGAGGGCACCAGCACGCCGCCCGCCATCAGTCCTGCCGCCAGGTGCAGGCCCGTGCCCGCCGCGATGTAAAGCACATAGGCGGCCACGGCGGCGCAGACGATCAGCGCTCCAATCACCGGAATCAGCACCGCCAGGGTGAAAGCGGGCAGCAGGGCCGCGCCCGCGCGCAGGAAGTTCGTGGGGTTGCGCCTGGCCTCCCAGTGGCGCAGCCTTGTTTCGGCTTTCAATTCCTGTCCCAGCTGCAAGGGATCGCCCAGCGATGCGGCGACATCGGTCTCGTCACGCCCCGCCGCCAGCGCATCGCTGAAATGGGCTTCGTAATCGGCCACAATCTCGTCGATATCATCCGCAGCCAGGCCCTGCAGGCCGTGGCGCAGGCGGGCGATGAACAGCGCGCGTGTCATGGTTCGTCCCCCAGCAGTTTTTCGACTGCGACCATGAAGCCTTTCCATTCCCCGCGCTGCGCCGCCAGCGTGGTCCTGCCCAGATCGGTCATGCGGTAGTATTTGCGCGGCGGACTGCCCGGCACCTCCACCAGATAGGTGGTGACCAGCCCGTCGTTCTGCATGCGCCGCATCAGGGGATAGATGGTGCCTTCCCCCATGCCCACCTCCTGCATCAGCCGGCTGGCGATTTCGTAGCCATAGGCGTCGGCACGGGAAAGAAGGGTCAGCACGCACAATTCCAGCACGCCTTTCCTGAGCTGTGTCTGAATGCTTTCGGGCAAATGCGTTTCGTCCGGGGTTGGCGGCGGAAAGGATGGCGTCTGGGACTCGCCCGCAAGGCTAGCGGTCGGTGGTTCCTCTCGCAACGCGTCGCCGCCCGGCCCTGATGCTCCCGCTCAGTCGACAACCCGGATATCGCCGGAGCCGGTAATCGCGCGATGCAACTCGGCCGGTCTTGCCGTCAGGCGGACAATTCCGGACCCGGTGATCGCGATGTTGGCAGCTTCCCGCGGGCCGACACTGACCGTGCCGCTGCCGGCAATGCTGATGTCGGCGCGCCGCGCGGTGACGCCGCCGAAATCGGCTTTGCCGGAGCCGTGAATGGCGAGCTTGACCTGATCCACCCGGCCTTCGCCGCCGGCCACGCCGCTGCCATTGATGGCGAGGCTGAGCCTGTCCTGATCCAGTCGTCCCAGCTCGATGGTGGGCGAGCCCGCCAGCATCACCGCGCGCAGCGTCACGCCGCTGACCGTGATCTCCAGGCGGCCCTCACGGAACAGGTCGCGGCTGTTGTCGTGACGGATCTGGCCTTGGCCCACCCGCAGATGCGTCAGTGTGTCTTCCGGTCCCGTGATCACGATGCGGGCGGGGCCGCCGCGTTCGTAATGCACCGTGGCCGGCACCGAAACGCCAAGACCGTCTTTGCCGTCCCACGCCCATTCCCGGTAGCCGGGCTTTGAGACGCTGGGCTGCTGCGGAATGAAGCCATCGCTCCAGGTGCAGGCGTCCAGCTCGCAGGACTGGCCGCTGGCGGACACCGTGGCGCAGAGCGACAGTGCGAAGACGGTGAGGGCGACGAAGCTTTTCATGGCGGATCTCCATCGAGGGGCGAGAGCATCTGGAAGCGGTATAGACAATCATACCATGTTATGCAAGGTATAATGCAATACAGGCTGTACTGCTAAGCATGGGATCGCGAGAACGATGTCCAGAAATGCGGGGATTTCCTGGATTTTGGCAATCTGGCTGATGGGAGCGGCGGTCGGGCCGGCCCTCGGCGCCGGGCCGGATGCCGCGGCCACGACGGAGGGGGAAGCGATATCGGTCTACCAGGCCGACTTCTTCGCCGAGGCCCGGCCCGCGACCGCCTATGACATGGTCCAGCGCCTGCCGGGGTTTACGCTCGACACCGACAATTCGACAGCAGTGCGCGGCTTTGCCGGAACGGCGAGCAACATCCTCATTGACGGTGCGCGGCCCACCGCCAAGAACGACGACATCTCCACAATCCTGCAGCGAATCCCGGCCTCCCGTGTCGAACGCATCGAGGTCATTCGCGGCGGCGCGCCGGGCGTGGACATGCAGGGCCAGAGCGTTGTCGCCAATATCATCCGCAGCAACGGGGGAAGCGACCAGCTGATCGTGGATGCCGCCACCACGTTCCTGGGCTCGGGGCAATGGGTGCCATATGGCAGCCTGGAATATCACGGCCAGCGCGGCACGCTGCGTTATGAGGGCACAATCAGCCGCATCGGCCAGGTCTGGGACGATGGCCCCGGCGTCGGCTATCGCCTGCTGACGCCGGCGGGCGGCACGACCGAGCGCGACCATGCCCAGTCCTGGGGCATCATCCGCTCCGGCTACAGCGCGCACGGCAGCGCCACCGTGCCGCTGCTGAGCGGCGAGTGGAACAACAATCTGACCCTGCAGACCACCGACTATCCTTACGGCATCGTCTACGCCGGTTCAGCCGACATCTCGCGCTATCCCTCGATCACAAAGGAACGCACCGGCGAGTTCGGCAGCCACTGGCAGGGCATCTTCGGCGGCTTCAACATCGAGACGCTGTTCCTGCAGCGTCTGGGTCATCGTGAAGACAGCAGCAGCAGCAACACGCCCACCGACAATGCGCTGTTCCTGTCCCGCAGGAATACGGGCGAGAGCATCTTCCGCACCACGGTACGCTATACGCTGTCGCCCGACCTCAGCTTCGAAGGCGGCGGCGAGCTCGCCTACAACTATCTCGACGGCCACTCCAGCTATGTCGACAATGGCGCCGCGGTGAGCCTGCCCAACGCCAATGTGCGGGTGGATGAAAAGCGCGGTGAAATGTTCGGCAGCGCGACCTGGAAATTCCTCAGCACGCTGTCATTGGAAGCCGGCTCCCGCTTTGAATTTTCCACCATCCACGAAACCGGCGACAGCCAGTCCACACGCAGTTTCTTCTATCCCAAGCCGCGCGTGCTGCTGTCATGGTCGCCGGATGACCAGACCCAGTTTCGCCTGCGCGCCGAAAAAGTGCTGGGCCAGCTGGACTTTGCAAACTTTGTCGCCTCCTCCAATCTTCCCGCCTATGGCGTGGCAGCGGGCGGCGCCAATCTCAGGCCCGACCAGCGCTGGCAGTTCGAGCTGGCCGGCGAGCGGCACTTCTGGGGCCGTGGCGCCCTGGTGGTGAGCTACCTGCACGAAGAGATCACCGATCTTCAGGACTACATCCCGGTCGGCGGCGGGCTGGATGCGCCGGGCAACATTCCCAATGCCACCAGCGAACAGATCACCGTAAGCGGCACCATCCCCCTGGATTTCCTGGGCATCAAGAATGGCCTGCTCAAGCCCAATGTCTACTGGACCGACAGCAGTCTGATCGATCCGGTGACCGGCGAGCGGCGGCGCATCTCGGGCCAGCGCGACATCAGCTCCTATTACAACTTCACCCAGGACATCGATGCCTGGAAATCCACCTGGGGCCTGTCATGGGGCACCAGCTTCAGCCGCACCACCTGGCGTATCTCCGAAATCCGGCGCGTGTCGATCCACAACAATCCGCTGCTCAGTATCTTCTGGTCCTACAAGCCGACCCCGGACTGGAAGGTCACCGTCGGGGCGGACAATTTCCTGCCCTGGCGGCTGGGCATCGACCAGTTCGACTATCCCGGTCCGCGCGACCAGAACGGCGCCCCGAGCGTGCAGCTGATCCGCCTACGGACGGTTCCCCGCTTCTACCTGCAGTTCCGCACGGCCCTTTGAGCAAGCAGAAAATCCGGCTCTTTCGGCGTCGTTAACCGGGCATTAACGGCTCGAATGCAATCTATGCGGGGGTTTTTCTATCGTACAACCACAAGCCGCCCATTGGCGGAACGGACCCAAGGACATGGCCAGCAGATCGCCCGGCAGGAAGATACGCGTGCTGATCGTCGACGACTGCGCCGCCATGCGGGGGCTGCTGCGCGCCGTCCTTTCGCGAGACCCGGGCATCGAAGTGGTTGGCGAGGCGCCCGACCCCGATGCTGCGCGCGCGTTGATCAGGAGTTTGGATCCCGACGTCCTGACCCTGGATGTGGAAATGCGGGGGACGAGCGGGCTGGAATTGCTGGAAGGGCTGATGCGCGCCTGCCCCACGCCGGTGGTGATGATCTCCACGCTCACCGCGCGCGGCACCGAAGTGACGCTGGATGCGCTGGCATTGGGTGCGGTCGACTGCTTCGCCAGGCCGACGCACAATGTCGCGGCCCATCTGGACGGCGCGGCACAGGAACTGATTGCCAAGGTGCGCGGCGCCGCCTCCGCGAAGGTGCGGCCGTTCATGCGGGCCGCCAGCGTACCTTCCGCGCCGCGCTGCTTCGACGATCGCATCATCGCCGTTGGCGCATCGACGGGCGGAGTGGAAGCAGTGGCGCAACTGCTCTCCCACTTTCCGGCCAACTGCCCGCCCACACTGGTCGCCCTGCACATGCCGGCGGGCTTCACGGCTTCATTTGCGGCGCGGCTGGACAGGCTGTGCGCGCCGCATGTCGACCAGGCAGTGGATGGCGCACCGCTCACCCCCGGCCAGGTGTGGCTGGTGCCGGACGGCGGCGCCCATCTGGAGGTGGGCGGCCGCACCAACCCGCGCTGCCGCCTGACGGACGGTCCTGTCGGTGGTCATCGCGGCTCCGTGGACCGGATGTTTCATTCCCTGGCGCGCCATTGCGCGCGCAAGGCCGTGGGTGTGATCCTGACGGGCACGGGCCGCGATGGCGCTGACGGGCTTGGCGCACTGGCCAGTGCGGGCGGACAGACCGTTGGCCAGGATGAAGCCAGCTCAGTCGTCTATGGCATGCCGCGCGCCGCCTTCGAGACCGGCGCGGTGCTGCACCAGCTGCCGCTGGAGAAGATCGGCCCGTTCGTGCTGGACCTCTGCCTGTCCCTTCCCCCAGCGGAGCAAATGCAGGATTGCCACGCGAACGAAGAGGCGAAAGCGACGGCCTAATAGGTCGTGCGGCCGCCCGACGTATCCAGCGTGGCGGCGGTGGTGAAAGAGCATTCCTCGCTGGCCAGCCAGCACACCGCGGCGGCGATCTCCTCGGACTTGCCAAGTCGGCCCATCGGGATGCGCGACTTCATGTAGTCGATATGGCTCTGCGGCACCTGCTGCAGGATCGGACTGTCGAAGGTGGCGGGTGTCACCGCATTGACGATCACCCCTTGAGTGGCCAGCTCCTTGCCCAGCGACTTGGTGAAGCCAAGCACCGCCGCCTTGGAGGCGGAATAGGAACTGGCATTCGGATTGCCTTCCTTGCCCGCCACCGACGAGATGTTGACGATGCGGCCATAACCGGCTTCCACCATCATCGGCGCGATGGCGCGGCAGCAATAGAACAGGCCGTGCACGTTGACGTCGAACACCTTGATCCAGCTGTCGATGGGATAGCCGATCACCGGATGCGTGGCGCCCGTGATGCCGGCGCTGTTGACCAGAATGTCGATCCGGCCCAGCAGTTTTCTGCTTTCGGCGGCCACCGCCTCGACTGCGCCGGGATCGGAAACGTCCAGCGCGATGGCATGGACCGCGCCGGTTTGCTGTTTCGCCGCCGCCAGCGGGTCTGGGTTCAAGTCCCACAGCACGACCTTGCCGCCTTCGGCGGTGATGCGCCGCCCCGTTTCAAGTCCCAGGCCCGAGGCGCCGCCGGTGATGACCGCGGTGCGACCGGCAAAGCGGCCTTGATAGATGCTCATATGTCCTGTTCCCCAAATGCGGTCCTGGGCCGGGCGGGAGCCTGAAACGATTGCGTGCCCGCGTCCGCTGGTGTTTCTTATGGGCAAACCCGCGTCCCTCGCAATGGGCGGCGCCAGATCACAAGGCGAAAAATGGCCGGGAATTCTCCGCTGGGAAGCGTCGACAAGGCGCTCAGGGCGCTGCAGCGCCTGGGCGATGCCGGTGCGGAGGGCCTGCCTCTGACCCGGCTGGCCGCCGATCTGGGCCTCAACAAGTCCTCGATCCATCGCACCCTGGCCGCCCTGCGCCATCGTGGCTTCGTCGAACAGACCCAGGACGGCAATTACCGGCTGGGACCTTCGCTGCTGGCGATTGCCGATTCCCATCTGCGCGATGAATCGCTGCGCAGCCTCATCCATGACGCGCTGGCGGCGCTGTGCATCAAGGCGGGCGAGACCTGTCATCTGGGCGTGCTGACCGGCGAACAGGTGGTCTATATCGACAAGGTCGAGCCGCAGCGCGCCATCCGCATCTGGTCCGAGATCGGCTGGCGAAATCCCGCACTGACCACCGCGCTTGGCCGGGCGATCCTGTCCCAGAAATATGTCGATTTTCAAAGCTTCGCCGCGGCCTTTCCGGGCTCGGTCCCGCGCCGTGCGCCCCAGACGCGCGCCTCGCTGAAGCTGGTGTGGCAGGAGCTTCTGGAAGCGCGCCGCCGCGGCTTCTCCCGCGAGGAACAGGAAAATGAACCCGGTGTCACCTGCATCGGCATGGCGATCCTGCGCGGCACCCAGCCGGTGGCGGCCATATCCATCACCGCCCCGGTCGAACGCATGGATGGCCGGCGCCAGACGGCGCTGGCGCGCATGCTGGGCGAATGCATCGGCCCCGCGCTGCCGCCGGGCCTTGCGCTGCAGCACCCCATCCGGGAGAAGCCGGCGGCCGGTCCCGCGCAGCGGGACAGAAGCCCTGTACAGCGGGACAGAAGCCCCGCGCAGCGGGACAGAGCCCGCGCGGCGCGATAGCGCCCCGCGCACGGCGCACGGCCGCGTTTCGCAATGCGAAACCACGGGTCACTCCTCGTTGACAGCCGTGGTCTCGCCGGCGAAACATTCCAGCGAATGCGTGAGGTCCGGGCCATATTCCCTGTGGCCTGGACACCCTGGCCCGGCCGCGAAAGCGCCGGGCTTTTTTCTGCCGGCATCTTCGCCTGCATATCGGGGCTCGTATCGGCCTTATCCTGGGGCGCACATGCCGCGAAACGCGATGGTGAAGCGCCGCGGGCTTGTCTAAGGTGCGCCGCGCGCCGGACAGCGCGGGAAAAGAAAAACAGTGGAGGACAGGATGGATCGCAGGAAATTCTTTGGCTTGCCACTCATCGGCCTGCCCGTCGCCGCGGGCGGGCTGTTGGCCTCGCGCGAGCAGGCGAAGGCGCAGGTGACAGGGCCCGCCTACAATGGGGCGCCGGCGATGGAAGTGCAGAAATACTATCCGCGCCAGCAGCAATTCCGCATCGGCTATACCACCAACACGCGCGGCGGCTGGGAAGGCGATCCCTTCGTCGGCATCTCACAGGGCCGCGAGATCGGCTTCCGCTATTTCGAGATTTTCGGCTCCTCCTTCTGCGCCACCAAGGACGGGCTGGAGCCGCCGCCGCGCGACACCCGGAAGATGAGAGTCTGGCCGGGCGGCTACAGCTGGAAATATCCCACCGGGCCCCGGCCGAAGCGCGAGGTCTATTATCCCGACCGCTGGGAAGCCTTGCAGCACCGCATGTACGAAATCGGCGCGCAGTTCGTCGCCATCACCGGCGGGGCGGCGGGCGGGTCCGTCGCCTTCCACGATCCGGCCCAGCGAAAGGCGGTCGTGGACAATCATTTCAACATGACCCGCTTCTCGCGCCGCTTCGGCTGCGATCACCAGAAGACCAATACGGGCCCGCGCAAGCAGCCGAACGGCACGCCCGACGCCGACCTGAAAGAGATCGCGCTGACGCTCGACCTTCTGGGCAGGCGCATCCGCGAGGAGCTCGGCATGAAGTTCGGCGTTCACGCCCATCTGGGCAGCCAGATCCAGAACCAGCACGAGATCGACGTCATCATGGACGCGACGCGGCCCGAGAATGTCGGCCTGGTTCTGGACACCGGCCATATCACCATGGCGGGAATGGACCCCGTGGCGCTGGCGAAAAAGCTGGGTCACCGGGTGATCGAATATCATTTCAAGGATACCGCCAAATCCGATCGCGGCGGCACGAAGAATGTGCCCACACCCCAGCGCGACATGATGAACGATCCCTATTTTTATCCTCTGGGCGAGGGCGGCGTGGATTTTCCCGCGATCATGGCGTATCTGCGCTCCATCAAGTGGCAGGGCGATCTCAATGTCGAACTGGACACATCCCCCTGGCGTCCGCCCATGGAAAGTGCCCGCATCACCGCCCACTACATCCGCACCGTGCTCAAGCTCGAACTGTAAGAGATATATCCATGACCATGCCTGCTTCTTCACCCTTTCCCCTGCCGGCGGATTGGCGTGACGCCATCCTTGTCGGCCGCATGGATCTGGGCGAAGGCCCCGTCCCCGTCCTGGTCAGGCACGGCCAGGTCTTCGACGTCAGCGCCGCCGCGCCGACGGTCTCGCTGCTGCTGGAGACGTGGGACGGCACGCTGCCCGAAGGCCGCCCGCTGGGCGACATCAACGATCTGGGCCTGACCAGGGCCTGGGACGGCAAGGCGAAGGTCAAGCTGCTGGCGCCGGTGGACCTGCAATGCATCAAGGCGTGCGGCGTGACCTTTGCCGTCTCGGCGATCGAGCGGGTGATCGAGGAACGCGCCAAGGGCGTGCCCGGCCGCGCCCAGTCGATCCGCCAGGAACTGGCCGCCAAGATCGGTACCGACATCAAGTCGGTGGTGCCAGGCTCGCCGGAGGCTGCCAGGCTGAAGGAGACGCTGATCGCAGACGGCATGTGGTCGCAATATCTGGAAGTGGCCATCGGCCCCGACGCGGAAGTCTTTACCAAGGCGCCCCCGCTCTCCGCCGTGGGCTGGGGCGACATGATCGGCGTGCGCTCGACCTCGACCTGGAACAATCCCGAGCCGGAAGTGGTGGTGGTGGTGGACCGCAAGGGCCGCACCCTGGGCGCCACGCTGGGCAATGACGTGAACCTGCGCGACTATGAAGGGCGCAGCGCGCTTTTGCTGGGCGAGGCCAAGGACAACAACGCCTCCACCGCCATCGGTCCCTTCATTCGGCTGTTCGACGACAAGTTCACCATGGACGATGTGCGCGCCGCGGTGGTGGAGCTGGAGATCGTCGGCGCCGACAATTACCGCCTGGAAGGGCGCAGCAGGATGAGCGAGATCAGCCGCGATCCGCTCGATCTTGTCGGCCAGACCATCAAGGAGCATCAGTACCCCGACGGGTTCGTGCTGTTCCTGGGCACGCTGTTCGCCCCGACCCAGGACCGCGACAATCCCGGCATGGGCTTCACCCACAAGGAGGGGGACGTGGTGCGCATCTCCACCCCCAAACTTGGGGTGCTGGAGAACCGGGTCACCACATCAAAGGCCGCGCCCCCGTGGAATTTCGGCATCGCCGACCTGATGAAGAATCTGGTCCGGCGCGGGCTGATCTGAGGGTCTGCGCGCGATTGCCGATAATCAAAATAACGAATTGTCATGGCCCGGCTTGACCGGGCCATCCAGGGCAAGTGGCACGCATTTCGAAAATCCTGCGGTTGCCCTGGATGGCCCACGTAAAGTGGGCCATGACGCGCGAGATTGCTGGTGGGCGATCCTTGGGGGCATGAACAGGGCGGCCGCCCGTTCGTGCCCTTGTCCACCTCCCGGCAGACTTTATTTTCGCCATTGTCGTCCGGCACATCGGGGCCAGTCCGCCGCGTGCGCCAATCCACACGGTGTCCAGGCTGGCTAGAATGGCGGCATGGAAAAGCGGTCCCCATCGGCAATCCTCACAATTCTCCGGCGCCCGCGCGCCCGCGTGGCCAGACGCTTGGTGGCCAGACGCCCGGTGGACAGGCCCCTGCTGGACAAGGGGGAGGGGTGAGGAAATTTCGCCCCAAAACGGCCGCCGACCGGCTGCGTTTCGCCCGCCTCGAGCGTCTGATCGGCGCGTGCGGACAGGCCGCCGCGGCGGCGCAGTGGCTGGCGGCGGAACAGGCGCGGTCCAGGGCAAGGCTGGCGGCGCTATTCGTGCCGCCCGGGCCATCCGGGGGCGAGGGGTAATCTTTTGGCAAGGCATGTCACCCTGGCACCGCTGCGATGCGTCAACAGGGTTGGATTGGGCCGCTCAACCCCTTAAATACCCTCGCACCCATCCCGGAGAGATTTGATGACCGAGACCCTGACCCATTTCATCGGCGGCAAGCAGGTTAATGCCGGCGGCCCGCTGGAAAGCCTCAATCCCTCCAACACCAATGAAATCATCGCCAAGTTCCCCGACGGCTCGGCGGAGGACGTGAACAAGGCAGTTGAGGCAGCCCGCGCCGCGTTCCCGGGCTGGGCCGGGCAGACCCCTGAGGTGCGCGCCGACCTTCTGGACAAGGTTGGCACCATGATCATCGATCGCAAGGAAGCCCTTGGCCGCCTGCTCGCCCGCGAGGAAGGCAAGACCCTTCCCGAAGCCATCGGCGAGACGGTGCGCGCCGGCCGCATCTTCAAATATTTCGCCGGCGAGGCGCTGCGCCGCCATGGCCAGAACCTGGACTCGGTGCGCCCGGGCGTCGAAATCCAGACCTACCGCGAGGCGGTCGGCGTCTATGGCGTGATCGCGCCCTGGAACTTCCCCATCGCCATTCCCGCCTGGAAGAGCGCGCCTGCGCTGGCCTTCGGCAACACCGTGGTCCTCAAGCCCGCCAACCCCACACCTGCCACCGCCCATGCGCTGGCCTCGATCATCCATGAGGCGGGCGCGCCGGCCGGCGTGTTCAACCTGGTGCTGGGCAGGGGCGGCGTGGGCGATGCCATCACCAAGCATCCCGACGTCAACGCCATCTCCTTCACCGGCAGCCAGGGTGTGGGCGCCAAGGTGGCGATGAACGCGGTGGCCCGCCAGGCTCGCGTGCAGCTGGAAATGGGCGGCAAGAACCCGCTGGTGATCCTGGACGACGCAGATTTCGACCGCGCCGTGCAGATTGCGCTCGATGGCGGCTATTTCGCCACCGGCCAGCGCTGCACGGCCTCCAGCCGCGTCTTCGTGCAGGAAGGCATCTATGACCGTTTCGTGAAGGCGCTGGCCGAACGGGCCGCCGCGCTGAAGGTCGGCGATGCCTGCGATCCCTCAACCCAGATGGGCCCGGTGGTGACCGAGAGCCAGCTCAAGGGCGACCTGGATTACGTCGACATCGCCGTGAAGGAAGGCGGCAGGCTTCTGACCGGCGGCGCGCGCCTCAACACGGAGAACCCCGGTTTCTTCATGAGTCCGGCCCTGATCGTAGACACCAAGCCGGGCGACCGCATCAACAACGAGGAAGTGTTCGGCCCGGTCGTCTCTGTGGTGAAGATCAAGAACTATGATGAGGGCCTGGAGCTGTCCAACAGCATCAATTTCGGCCTCTCCGCCGGCATCGTCACCTCCAGCCTCAAGCATGCGCGCCACTATCAGCGCAACGTCAAGGCGGGCATGGTGATGATCAACCTGCCGACCGCGGGCGTGGATTATCACGTGCCGTTCGGCGGCTCGCGCGGCTCTTCCTACGGCCCGCGCGAGCAGGGCTTCGCCGCGGTGGAGTTCTACACCCAGACCAAGACCGCCTATTCCTGGTCGTAAGGGAACGGCCACATGCGGTTCGGAAATGGGCGGGGCGCAAATCCCGCCCTTTTTCCTTGGGGGGCGGAAAGGTTAGGTTCGTCCCATAAACAATAAGTCGAGGGGAGATTCCATTCATGCGCGCGATTCTTTTGGCCACGGCCCTGGTACTTCTTCCGGCAGCGGCATTTGCCGACCTGGCGGTCTCCGGCAATGACGGCAAGCAGGTGCGGGCGGGCGACGGGCTGCCCATGACCCCCACGCCCGACAGCGTCTCCATCATCTCCTTTTCCAGCATGTCCAAGCCGGCGGTGATTGGCGAGATCGGTGCCTGCGGTACCCTGTTGGGCCCGCCCGTGGCGATCGCGGTGGCGTCCGATGCCGGCTTCGCGCTGGCGGCCTGCCCCCAGAAAATCGGGCCGGAAGGCAAGAATGTGCCCGACAACGAGGTCAATGTGATCGGCCTTGACGATCCCACCCATCCCAGGCTGCTGCAGACCGTTCAGGCCGGCCAGGGCGCGACGGCGGTGGCGATCAACCGGGCGGGCACGATGGCGCTGGTGACAGGCGTCGGCGACGACACAATCACGCTTTACGCCATCAAGGACCGCAAGCTGACCCAGGTTGCACAGGTGAAGCTGGAGGCCAAGGCGGAGCCGCGCGACGTGATGTTCGCACCGGACGGCAAGACCGCCTGGGCGCTGCGCTTCGGCGATGGCAAGGTGACGAAGCTGGCGGTCAAGGCCGACGGCCTGTCGCGCGTGGCGGACTTCGCGGTGGGTACCCAGCCGGACGGCGGCTCGATCACCGCGGACGGCCGGTACCTGATCGTCAATGTGTTCGGCGGTGTGCCGGGAATGACCGACAAGGGCGCGACCGCCATGCTGGATACCCGCAGCGGCAAGGTCACTGATGTGCAGGAAGTGGGCGCGCTGCCCGAATCCGTGAACCTGTCGCCGGGCGACAAATATGTCGCCATCGTGGTCGGCAATGGCTCGGCCACGGTACTCAAGGCCAAGAACTTTAACGAGGTCTTCGGCAAGCTGGTGATTTTCCGCCCCGTCAGGGGCAAGTTGGAGCATGTAACCGACGTCCAGCTGGGCCATGCCTGCCAGGGCGCGGTGTGGAGCGCGGACGGCAAGCGCATTCTTGTGCAGTGCTCGGTGGAACGCGACATCCGCACCTATGATTTCGACGGAAAAACGGCGGTGGAACAGCCGGGGCTGCGCCTGACCTTCGCCAGCCGGCCGGGCGCCATCGCGGTGCCGGGCGGTCCGCGATAAAGAGGCTTGATCCCGGCGCGATGGCGACGGCATAAGCCCCGCCATGGCGCCTGTTCTGCACCTCAAAGACATCACCGTCGCTTTCGGCGGCTCCCGCCTGTTGGACGGTGCCGAACTGAATGTCGGGCCCGGTGACCGGATCTGCTTGGTGGGCCGAAACGGTTCGGGCAAATCGACCCTTCTGAAGATTGCGGCCGGGCTGGCGGAGCCGGACGGCGGCACCCGCTTTATTCAGCCTGGTGTTGCCGTTCGCTATCTGCCGCAGGAACCCGATCTTTCAGGCTTCGCCACCACCCGCGATTATGTCGAGGCGGGGCTGAACCCCCATGAAGATCCCAATCGCGCCTTCTACCTTCTGGGCCATCTGGGGCTGACGGGTCTGGAAAATCCCGCCACCCTGTCGGGTGGCGAGGCGCGGCGCGCGGCATTGGCGCGCTGCCTGGCACCAAAGCCCGACATATTGCTGCTGGACGAGCCCACCAACCATCTCGATATCCATGCCATCGAATGGCTGGAAGGCGAACTCAAGGGGATGAAAAGCGCGCTGGTCCTGATCAGTCATGACCGCCGCTTCCTGGAAGGCCTGTCGCGCGTCACGGTGTGGCTGGACCGTGGCCGCACCCACCGGCTTGAAAAGGGCTTCGGCGCCTTTGAAGCCTGGCGCGATGCCATGCTGGAACAGGAGGAGGTAGAGCGTCACAAGCTGGAGCGCCAGATAGCAGCCGAAGAACACTGGCTGCGCTATGGCGTGTCGGCGCGGCGCAAGCGCAATGTCGGGCGGCTGGAACGGCTGAGGGGCCTGCGCACGGAGCGGCGCGAACAGGTGCGCGCGCTGGGCAATGTGCGGATGGAAGCGGCGGAAGGCGCCGGCAGCGGCACCAAGGTGATCGACGCCAAGGGCGTCGGCTTTTCCTATGACGAAGAGCGGCCCATCGTGCGCGATGCGACCTTGCGCATCCATCGCGGTGACCGCATTGCCATTGTCGGGCCCAATGGGGCCGGCAAGACCACTCTGCTCAAGCTGCTAACCGGCAAGCTGAAACCGAAGGCCGGCAATGTGAAGCTGGGCCAGGGCCTGTTGATGGCCGAACTGGATCAGAACCGCTCGCGCCTTCATCCTGAGCAAAGCCTGATGGCCGCCGTCACGGACGGGGTGGAGGGTGCCGCCGGTGACACGGTGATGGTCGCCGGCAAGCCGCGCCATGTGATGAATTACCTGCAGGACTTCCTGTTCACGCCGCAGCAGGCGCGCACCCCTGTCAAGGTGCTGTCCGGCGGCGAGCGAGCGCGCCTGCTGCTGGCCAAGCTGTTCGCCACCCCCTCGAACTTCCTGGTGCTGGACGAGCCGACCAACGACCTTGACCTGGAGACGCTGGATCTTCTGGAAGAAGTGATCGCCGACTATCCGGGCACAGCGCTGCTGGTCAGCCATGACCGCGACTTCCTGGACCGTGTCGCCACGGCCATCGTGTTGGCTGAAGGCGATGGGCGCTTCACGGAATATGCCGGCGGCTATTCCGACATGATGGCGCAGCGGTCGCCCAGGGCGGCAGATCACCCCGCCGGGACAGAGGCGCCCCGGTCTTCCAAACCAAAGAAAACAGTGGAAAAGCGGCCCCGGAGCGGCGGTTCCAAGATGAACTTCGCCGACGCACACGCCCTGAAAGTGCTGCCGGAGAAAATCGCGGCGGCCGAGGCGAAGATCGCGGCGCTGGAAGAAAGCCTTTCTGATTCCACGCTTTATGTCCGCGAACCGGCGCGCTTTGCGAGCATCTCAACAGAGTTGGCAGAATTGCGACAACTCAAGGACGCCGACGAGGAACGCTGGCTTGCGCTGGAAATGGAGCGCGAGGCACTGGAACTGGCCGGCCTGCAACAGATCGATACCGAACAGACGGAAGGCTGACCGGGCGGGAACATTTGCGCTGCCTCCACGTTGATTCGTGGCAAACCGCGGGAAAGTTTCTGCCATGAGACGCGCAGCCACAGCCGGATTTGCCGCAGGTGTCGCCATGATGATTGGTGGGGCAGTGGGCGCCGTCTCGGGGTCCGACCCCGCGCCCGATGCCATGCTTGATACCGGCATCATGAATCCCATGATCGACGGCCAGGCCATGCTGCCGCAGCGCGACATCGCCGAAAATCTGGCGGCCTCCCCCATGCATACCAGAATGGCGCAAGCGCTGAAGGAGACCGGTATAGTCTCGGCCCTGAAGGCCAATGGCGAATTCACGGTCTTTGCGCCTACCAATGCGGCCTTCGCCCAGGCCGGCCGGATGAGCAGCGCCGAACTGGCGCGGCGCATGAGCTATCTGATCGTGCCGGGCACTTATGACTCGGCGACGCTGCTGCGCATGATCAACGAGAAGGGCGGCGACGTGCGTCTCAGAACCGCCGAAGGCGGTACCCTGATTGCCAAGATGAACGGTCCGACCAACATCATGCTGATGGACGAGAACGGCAACGTGGCCGACATCGCCATTTACGACATTCACGACAAGAATGGCGTAATTCAGGTAATCGACAAGGTCCTGCAGCCGACGGGGTCCACCCGCCAGGTGGCTTCCAACACCCGGGTCGGCGGCTAGGCCGCCACGGGGGCCTTCAGCCCACGTCCTTCCAGCAAGGCATCGACATGCGGATCACGACCGCGGAAGGCGCGATAGGCGGCGGCATAGTCGAGCGTACCGCCAGCCGAATAGATGAAGCGGCATAGCCGCTGCGCCGTCGCCGGATCGAAGGGGTCCTTCGCTTCTTCAAAGGCGCCGAAGCCGTCGGCGTCCAGCACCTCCGACCAGAGATAGGCATAATAGCCCGCCGCATAGCCGTCGCCGCCGAAGACATGACCGAAATGCGGGGCGCCGTGGCGGGGCACGATTTCCTCCGGCATGGCGATGCGCCGCAGGATCTCGTCCTGCGCCGCCAGCGGAGCGGCTGGCAGCGGTTGGCTGTGGAAGTCCATATCGATAATGGCGGAGGCAAGGAATTCCACCGTGGCGAAGCCCTGGCCGTAATGGCGCGTTTTCAGCAGCTTGTCCATCAGCGCGGGTGGCATGGGCTCGCCAGTCTGGTGATGGCGTGCAAATTGCCCAAGAACCTCGGGCTGTTCCAGCCAGTGTTCGTAAAGCTGCGACGGCAATTCGACGAAATCGCGCGCCACATTTGTCCCCGAAAGGCGCGGAAAGCGCGCTTGGCTGAGCAGCCCATGCAACGCATGGCCGAATTCGTGGAACAGCGTCTCGCCCTCGTTGAAGGACAGAAGGCACTGATCGGACTTTGGAAAGTTGCAGTTGTTGATGACGATGGGCAGGACGTCCTCGCCGGGGCGCGCGCCCGTCAGCCGTTCCTGGTCGCGGAAGCTGGACATCCAGGCGCCGCCCTGCTTGCCGGGACGGGCGAAATAGTCGCCATAGAACAGGCCGATTGCCTTGCCCTCGCGCATTACTTCCCAGACCCTGACATCGGGATGATGGACGGGAACGTCGTTGCGCTCGCAGAAGGAAAGGCCGAACAGCCGTGAAGCGGTGAAGAAGGCTGCCTCGATCATGTTGCCCAGTTCGAAATAGGGCTTGACGGTGCCTTCGTCGAAATCATAGCGCGCGCGCCGCAGCTTTTCAGCATAGTAACGCCAGTCCGAGGGCGCCAGGCGGAAATTCCCGCCTTCCTGCGCAATCAGGTCCTGAAGCGCATCGCGTTCTTCCAGCGCGCGGGCGCGTGCCGGCTCCCACACATCTTCCAGCAGGGCGCGTGCCCTGGCCGGTGTGCCCGCCATCGAATCCGCCAATTTGAAGGCGGCGAAATTCTCATAGCCAAGAAGGGCGGCGCGCTCGGCACGCAGCGCCAGCATCTCGGTAATGATGCCGCCATTGTCGCGCCCGCCGCCATTGCCCTGGCCAGTTCCGCGCGCGGTCCAGGCGCGGAACAGCGTTTCGCGCAACGCCCGGTCGTCTGCGAATTGCAGCATGGGCTCGACGCTGGACCGCGAAAGCGAGACAGCAAAAGGGGCGTCGATCCCGCGCTCCTTTGCCAGTGCGGCCGCTGCATCGCGCACCGAACCGGGCACGCCCCCCATCTGCCGGTCACTAAGGCCCAGAACATAGTCTTCTTCATCGCCCAGCACATTCTGGGAAAATTGCGTGCCCAGTGCCGCCATGCGTTGGGCAATGACGGCATAGCGGTCGCGACGTTCCCCTTTCAGCTGGGCGCCGGCGCGCACGAAATCCAGATGGTAGCGCTCCAGCACTCGCAAGGATTCCGCGTCCAGTCCCAAACCGTCGCGGCGCTGATACAGCCGGTCTATGCGCGCGAACAGGGTAGCGTTGAGCGTGATGGCACTCCAATGCGCGGCCAGGCGCGGGGCCATTTCCAGCTCGATGGCCTGCAACGCCTGATTCGTCGCGCTGGATGCCAGATTGTGGAATACACCCTCGACACGCGTCAGGAGCCGGCCCGATGTCTCCAGCGCCACGATTACATTGTCGAACGATGGCGGGGCAGGATCGGCGGCGATGGCCGCCACCTCAGCGGCATGTTCGGCCAGGGCGCGGTCATAGGCGGGCCGGAAATGTTCGGGCTTGATACGGTCCAGGGGCGGGGCGGCGAAAGGCGTCGTCCAGGCTTCGAAGAAGGGATTGCTCATGGATCGAATATAGGCCGTCTCAGTGGATTTCCCACGTCACCGTGACGTTTGCCGAGACGGTTTCCTCTCCAGCTGCAACCGGCACGGGCGGGGGAGCCGCCATCACCATCAGCCGGTACATGGGGCGCGGGCCTTCACTGCCCTCGCTGATAGACAGGATCGGCCCGAGCGCCACGCCGGCAGCTCTTGCATAGGTCTCTGCCCTCAGCCGCGCATCGGCAATGGCGTCCGCGCGTGCCTTTTCCAGCAGGGGGGCGGGGTTCTGGATGGCGAAATCAATGCCGTTCATGTTGTTGGCGCCGGCCGCCACCAGCGTGTCCAGCGTCTTGCCCAGTCCTCCCACGTCAGCAAGCCTCAGCGCCAGCTGGTTTGCTACCTGATAGCCAGTCAGCCGCGGGCTCTCATTGCCCGGGGTATTGTTGTACTGGGGCGCGACGGAGAAATTCGTCGTCTGAATGTTCTTCTGGGGCACCCCCATTTTCTCCAGGACGGCAAAGACCTGTTTCATTCTGGCGGTGTTGGCGGCCAGGGCCGCCGCGGCGGTGGGTGCGCTGGTGGTGACACCGGCGTTGATAGTGACCAAGTCCGGGGCGGCCTTGGCTTCGCCATGGCCGCTCATGGAGATGGTATGGGTATCGGCTGCCCAAGCGGGCACGGCGGTCATCAGCACCAGGCTGGCGGTCAAAGACCGGGTCAGGGGGCGAAGCATCACGGTAGAATCCTTCAAATGGGGGGCTCGTCCGGGACCGATGCTGACCGCCAACCCGGGCAAAAAAGGGGCGGTTGGCGGTGCGGAAAATCCTGATATACCCCTTTGCGCGAAGGGCCTGTAGCTCAGTTGGTTAGAGCTGACCGCTCATAACGGTTAGGTCGCAGGTTCGAGTCCTGCCGGGCCCACCAATGTTTACTGCATTTGTTGCCGGCCAGCGCCGAACCGAAATTGTTGAGGCAGCCGGTCGGCACGCGGTTTTTTGCGCTCAGAAACCCGGGCACCGTTCGCCACGGGAAGCGGCGCGGAATCCGGCAGGGCTGCCGGCGTGTTATTCCCGCAAGGCTCAAATTCGGGTAACGCGAGTGGCGAAAATATAGCCGCCGTTGCGCACCGTTCGGATGATGCGGGGGTTGCGCGCATCGTCATTCAGCTTGCGGCGCAGCCGCCCCACGCAGACATCAATGCTGCGGTCAAAGGCCGGGGCATTGTTGCCGTAGCATGCATCCATTAGCTGATCGCGCGACAGGACGCGGTTGGCGCGGGTCACCAGCGCCTCCAGCATGCGGTATTCACCGCTGGTCAGGACCACCGGCCGGCCGGCGCTATCGGACAGGGTGTGGGTTGTGGCATCCAGCACCCAGTCGTCGAATTCGTAGCACACATGGTGTTCGCTGAGGGCCGGTGTGCCGCAGCGGGCGCGGGCGTCCCGGCGCAGCACGCTGCGCACTCGGGCCAGGATCTCGCGCGGCTCGAACGGCTTGGTGATGTAGTCGTCCGCGCCAATTTCCAGGCCCACCACGCGGTCGGCCAGATCACCCCGGCCGCTGACAATGATGATGGCGACGTCGGAATTGCGCCGGATCTGCTGGGTGATGGTCAGTCCGTCTACATCGGGCAGGCCAATATCCAGGATGACCAGGTCCACATGGCCCGCGGCAATCATCGCGTCGATGCCGTCGCCATTTTCCAGAGCCGTGACCTGGTAGCCATCGGCACCCAGACTGCGCGTCAGAAGCGAGCGAACGTCAGGATCGTCTTCGACGATCGTCACATGCTTGGTCATTGGCGATAGCCTGTCCCCGGCAATCTCGGGCGATTGCATAGGCCCGTTATGGTTACCAAACCCTGAAAGTTCCCTGCCGGAACCCGGGCCGACACGCTCGGACACACTCCGACGCATTCCGACGCATCGTGGCAAAATCCCCGGCAAGCACCGCGCCTATCCCTTCCTCCTGCCAAACCCAAAGGAGGGGAACGTGAACTGGTTTCAGAATTTGACAATCCGCAGCAAGGTCATCGGCCCAATCGCCGTGCTCGCGCTGATCATTCTCGGTGGCACCGCCTTCACCGTGACCGAAATGCGTTCGATGGATTCCAGCTATTCGAGCTTCATCGACAAGGACGCCGTCAGCTGGGTGGATGCCGTGCGGCTGCGACTTGCGGGCGCCGAGATTTCCCGGCTGAGTTACCGCCTGGTTCTGGAGAGCGACCAGGCCACGATGCGCAGCCTGGCCGGCCAGATCGACCAGACCGAGGGCGAATTCCGCAAATACGCCCCGGCCTGATGCAGCGGCGCCCCCAATCCCGTCCCGCCGCGTCCATCAGAGCCGGTGGGCGATTTGATAAAGGCAGCACCGGTTTACCGGCAACTCTGCCCGCCGGCTTCCTAGTTGTTTTTTGAAAACCCCTTCCCCGATCGGTAGCGGGCTTTTCCTGCAAATGAAGTACCGGCTAGCCCCCCACAATTTCAAGAAAACGCAGGTTTCTGTCTGAAAACCCACGCGCGAGGTCCAAATGCTGCCGACTTTTCCGGTTCTTCTGAGAGGGAACCGGCGAAGGGGGCGTTTCGCCGTAATTAGATTTTTTTGATTTTCGGTGTCTTGCGGATCAGTGGTCGGTTGAATGCGGCGATGATGTTGTTTTCGGAGGCGGGTCAATAGCGAACGCGGGATAATATGCTACCGAGCGTGGTGTTTTGGCAGGCCTACTGTGATGTCGGATGAGGCCGTCCGTGGTGGATAGGGGTTTGGAAGAGGCGGCGCTGCGCAAAGGACTGCCGCACGACGGCGGCGCGGGTCCGCCGTCAAGCAGCGGTCGCATCCGCTTCCTGGCTGTGGTGTTCAGCGTGGCCGTGCACCTGATAGTGTTGGCCACAGTGTTTTGGCCCTATGCCGCGCCGCCGCCGCACACAGAACCTCCGCCATTATTGGTGAGCCTGACTGAGGCCCCCATGCAACCGGGTCTGCCCAGGGCCACAGAAGTCCAGACTGAGGGGGCACCTGAGATCAATCTCATACAGCCAACGCTGCCGCACCCGGTTATGCCCGAAGTGGTCACGGCTGAAAGCGAGCCTTTGGCCGATTCGAACTTGCTTAGTGAATCTCAACTTGCCGGGGCAATGCGCGCAGGCGAAGGCGGTGCAGGTGGGGGGGGCTGCGACACGGGGCGGCTGGTGCAGGAGGCCCTACGGCGCGATGCACTGGTGCACACCGCGGTGGCGGACGCCCGCTTGATGGGGAAAGCTATTCTGCTCTGGAATGGCGATTGGGTGCGGTCGAGCGGTCAAGAGGGAAAGGGTCTCGCGGCCGTGCGTGAGGCAGTCATGTGGGAAGTGGCGTTCGCGCCGCGGGCCTGCCGCGAGGCAAGAATGCACGGACTGGTACTGCTGTCACTGGCGGAAGGAGGCACGCGCTTTGCTATTGGCGGGGGCGACTGGCGCTGGTCAGACCTTCTGGGTTTGCGCGGCCAAGGCAGGCTGTGAAACGGGCAGGATAGGGGCCGGCCCGACACTAGGCCAGCCCCCGATCGATCATGACATTACAATCAACACCACGCGCCGGTTTTCTGCGCGGCCAACCCGGGTCTTATTGTCGGCTACCGGGTTCTGTTCCCCATAAGAGATGGTCGACATGCGGTTCAGGGCCACGCCGTGCTCGTTCAGGAAAAGACGCACGGCCTCGGCTCGCTCCTCACCCAGCCTCTGGTTGACGGGCTTCGATCCGCTCGAATCCGTATGGCCCTGGATTTCCAGATAGACATTGCGGTTTTCGTTTTTCAGCTTGTCCACAAAGTCCAGCAGGCGCTGCTGGGCTTCTGTCGAGAGTTTGGAGCTGTCCAGCGGAAACTTCACCGAATCGTCTGACAAAACCATGGAGTAGAGGAATTTTCCCTCGGCGAGTTTGCCGGCGGCCTCGGCGCGGTTGAGGGCATCCTGGGTCGTCTGGTCGAGCTTGGCCAAATGTGCTTGTTGCTGATTCACCTGGTTTTGGGTGGTCTCCGCTTTGGCGTTCACGGCCGCCACCCGCTCATTGACATAGTCTTTGGTTGCGCAGCCTCCGAGACTGAAGGCGCCAGCGGTTATGGCTGCGACGATTGCAGGCTTAATTCTCTGCATTGATGTTCTCTCCTATTACCCTAGCGACATCAGCATGCAGCTTGCGCACACAGTATGGCGGGAATGGGGTTTTTGCCGGGCAGATCCGATACCGGAATGTGCCCAGGGCACCGCCTGGCGGTGTTTTCGTCACAGGGGCACCTGGCGTCTCCAAAATGTCACAGGTGTCGATCGCGATCGCCCGCCTCCGAATGGGAAGCATCGTCGCATCCCGCCCATTTGGAGCGGGTCTCATACACACTGCAACGCCCTGTACAGTCGCTGTTAGCGATTGCACAAAGCGGGGGAGTGTTCGCCTGCGCAATTCCGCGTTCCAAAACCCTCGTGCTAGACCGAGATTTCTCGTCAGGTCCCCGGCTACGCAGCCATCATGCGCCGTTCGATTGCCGTGGCATCGGCGGCAGAGAGCAGCCGCCCGAACAGGATGGCATCACCCAGCCCGAATCTGCGCGAGTGGAACGGGCTGTTTCGGGATATGGGCAGGGCGGGGAATCTCCACCAGGCGGTTGCCGTCGCCCTGTTACCGCCTTGAAAGGCGGCTTTTGGCGCAAAGCGGACGACGTTTGATGCAGCCATGATGTTTCTGCCGGGGGCCAGCCATTCGCTCATGCGAGTCGGGATGCTATTGTTCCAGGGATTCGTCCGGCAGGGCAGGCCGGCCGGAACACTGGCCCGCCAGAATATTGGTCCAGCGTCTTCACACTTGGGCGCCCCCGGGGGAGGGACAATGAAGCCGATCGGGTATTGCTTGGCGATGCTGCTGCCGCTGCTGTGCGGCGGAGCCGTCATGGCGCAGCAGCCTGCACCCGTCGCCGTCACGGTGGATGTTTCCCACAGGCTTGGGCCCTATAAGCCGATCTATGCCTGGTTCGGCTATGACGAAGCCAATTACACGACCATGCGCGACGGCAGGAAGCTGTTGCGCGAGCTGCACGATCTGGCGCCGGTGCCGGTGCATATCCGCACCCATCACCTGCTCAGTTCGGGCGACGGCGTGGCGGACCTGAAATGGAGTTCCACCAACGTCTATTCCGAGGATGCGCAGGGCCGGCCGGTCTATGACTTCCGCATCCTGGATTCCATCTTTGATGAATATCGCGATGCCGGTGTGGTGCCGATGTTCGAGCTGGGCTTCACCCCCAAGGCGCTGGCAAGCGGCAGCGGCGAATATGCGGACCATTATCCTGGCGCATCCACTGGCGGTGCGGTGCACAGTCCGCCGAATGACTATGCCAAATGGCAGGCAATGATCCGCCAGGTCGTGGCACACATGGTGCAGCGCTATGGCCGTGCCACGGTCGCGAAATGGTATTTCGAAGTCTGGAACGAGCCGGACATTTCCTATTGGCACGGCACGCCGCAGCAATATTTCGAACTCTATGATCGCACTGTGGCGGGCGTGCGGGCGGCATTGCCGGAGGCGAGGGTTGGCGGGCCGGCCACCACCGGGCCGGGCAATCCCAAGGCGGCAAAATTCCTGGAAGATTTTCTCGACCATGTCGGATCCACCAAAGTGCCGATGGATTTCATCTCGTTCCATGTGAAGGGCCAGCCGCACATCCAGGACGGCCAAGTGACCATGGGTCTGGCCAAGGAGCTGAATGACGCCGACAAAGGGTTTGCGATCATCGCGCGGTACCCGCAGTTCCGGAAGCTGCCGGTGATCCTGTCGGAAGCCGACCCGGAAGGCTGCGCGGCCTGCTCGATGAAGATCAATCCCGCCAATGCCTATCGCAATGGCACGCTCTATCCCGCCTATACGGCGGCGGCGTACAAGCGGCTGTTCGAACTGGCGGACCATTACGGCATCGACCTGATTTCGATGCTGAGCTGGTCGTTCGAGTTCGAAGGCCGCGACTATTTCGAAGGCTTCCGCTCGCTGTCGACCAATGGCATCGACAAGCCGGTGCTCAATTTCTTCCGCATGGCCGGTCTGATGCAGGGAAGCCGCGTGGCGGCGGCCGCCAATGGCGCGATGGGCTCTGGCCAGATTATCGCCGATGGCGTGCGCGGCGCGCCCGATATCGACGCATTTGCCACCGCCAATGGCCGTGGCGCGGCGGTGATGGTGTGGAATTACCACGATGAAGACCGACCCGCACCTGCGGCTTCTGTCACTGTGACGGTGCGCGGATTGCCCCCCACGGCAGGCCGTGCGCGGCTGATCCACTACCGGATCGACGACACGCATTCCAATGCCTATACGGCGTGGAAGGCGATGGGATCGCCGCAGAAGCCGACCCCCGAGCAGCTTGCGGCGCTGAAGGCGCAGGAAGGCTTGCAGTTGCTGGAATCGCCACGCTGGCTGGCGGTGTCGAAGGGTACCGTTACCGTGACAACTGATCTGCCGCGCCAGGCTATCTCGCTGCTGCAACTCGACTGGCAGGCTCCCTGAACGCCCCAAAAAATTGCTGCGCCGGCGCTGCTCCTGCCGCTATGCTGGCACCATAACAGGACGCCGGCAGGCGCGTGACGGGGGAATTCGCATGAAGCGCCGTTCGGTGCTGCAGGGATTGGGCGCATTGCCGCTGCTGTCGTCGCGCGCGGCGCGGGCAGAAAATGCGCGCCTTTCCATCGGCAGGCTTGAAGTCTTTCGGATTCATGTCAACAGGCGCGGCAACTGGATTATTCCTCGTCTGTCCACCACCAGTGGTCTGACCGGTTTGGGCGATGCTTCGCAAAGCTTGAACGACGCCCAGTGCCTGACCTATCTCAAACAGTTTGCCGATCTGCTGAAGGGCCGTGCCGCGCTGGAGGTGGAATGGTTCCGCCGAGCCGTGGCGCCCACGCTGGCGATAACGGGATCGTATGGCCGCACGCCCGCCGCGGTGGCTGCCAGTGCGCTTGAGCAGTGCCTGTGGGACATTCAGGGCAAGGCGCTGTCTCTGCCCTGCCATGACCTGATGGGCGGGCGCATCCAGCAGCACATCCGCCTTTACGCCAATATCAACCGCTCCACCGATCCGCGTACGCCCGACGGTTTTGCCGCGATGGCCGGAAAGGCGTTGGCGGACGGCTTCGACGCATTCAAGCTGGCGCCCTTCGACGACATGCCGCGCGGCATCCACTTATTGCCGAACGGCGGCGCTGATCGGGTCAAATTCGAGCGGGCGATGGAGGCGGGCATTGCCTGTGCCGGAGCCGTGCGTCAAACCATCGGCGATCAGCGCGATCTGCTGGTCGACGCCCACAGTCATTTCACGCCTTCGGAGGGCATCGACCTGATGGCGCGGATGCGTTCCCTCAATCTCTATTGGCTTGAGGAGGTGACGCCCGCGCAGAATGCCGAGCACCTGGCGGTCATCCGCAAGGCTGCGCCCATGCCGACAGCCGGCGGCGAAGGCATTCACGGGGTCGAGGGCTTTTATCCCTATATCCGGGCCGGCGCCGCCGACATTGTGATGCCTGACGTAAAGGTATGTGGTGGCATGCTGGAGCTGAAGAAGATCGCTGCGCTGGCGGAAGGTGCCGGGCTGCTGGTTTCGCCGCACGGGCCGGCCAGCCCGATCGGCAACGCCGCCGCCGCCCATGTCGTCGCTACCGCTCCCAATTTCAACATCCTGGAATTTTCCTATGGCGAAGTGCCGTGGCGCGCCGAACTGACCGATCCGCCGGAACAGGTGGAAAAAGGCGCACTGGTGTTGAATGGGCGCCCGGGGTTGGGGCTGGCACTCAACGAGGAAATCGCGGCACGTTATGCGGTGACCTCGTGACAGTATCGCGCGGGCGCGGCGGCACTTGGGTGCTGGTGATGGTCTGCGCCATCTATTTCATCACCTATATGGACCGCGTGAACCTGGCCACCGCGGCCGCCGACATCCAGCGCGAATTCCATCTCACCAATACCCAGCTGGGCTATGCCTTTTCCGCTTACAGCTACCCGTATGCCTTCATCCAGTTGATCGGCGGCTGGCTGGCCGACGGGCTGGGACCGCGCCTGGTCTTCACCATCTCCGGCCTGATCTTTTCCGCCGCCACGGTGCTGACCGGCTTTGTCGGCGGACTGGGATCGCTGGTGGCGGTGCGCGCGCTTCTGGGCGTGGGCGAGGGGCCCAGCCTTGCGGTGGCCACCCGGGTGATCACCAACTGGATCGATCCGGCGCGCTGGAGCTTGGCGCAGGGCATCGCTCATACTTTCTCCCGCATCGCCAATTCCGTAACGCCGGTCTTTGTGGCGGCGCTGATCCTGGAGGTGTCCTGGCGCGGCTCCTTCATCATCGTAGGCGTGATGTCGCTGGTCTGGGTGGCTATCTGGTTCGTTTTCTTCCGCGATCATCCGCCCGACCGGGCGGCGGAACCTCCCAGGCAGACGTTGCGCGCCCCGGTGCGTGCCCTGTTCCGCCGGATGCTGCCGGTGATCGTCACCGACTTCTGCTATGGCTGGTCGCTCTGGGTGTGCCTGAACTGGCTGCCTCTGTTCTTCCGCCACAGCTATGGCCTGTCGCTGCAATCCTCGGCGCTATTTACCTCGGGCATCTTCCTGGCTGGGATCGTGGGGGACACGCTGGGCGGACTGATGAGCGACCGCATCCTGGCGCGCACCGGCAGTGTGGTGAAGGCGCGGCGCAACCTGATCGCGGCGGGGCTGGCCGGCTCCACGCTGTTTTTCATCCCCGTGGTGGCGCTGCATGACCTGACGCTGGTGTCGCTGTCTCTGACTCTTGCCTTCTTCTCAATGGAACTGGTGATCGCCCCGCTCTGGGCGGTGCCGATGGACATCGCCCCGGCCTACGCCGGCACCGCCAGCGGCTTCATGAATTTCGGCTCGGCGGTGGCGGGCATCATCTCGCCCTGGTTCTTCGGCTGGATCATCGATGCCACAGGAAGCTGGCACCTGCCCTTTGCCATGTCCGCGATCCTGATGCTGGCGGGCGTGGTTGCGGCCTTTTATATGCATCCAGAGCGGAAATTTGTGGAACCGGAACATGCGCCTGAATGACGAGGAAAAAGCCATGCTGGCGGGCGAGGCGGGGAGCCCGCGCCGCTGGGCGATCGCGCACCAGCTTGCCGTGGGCCATTTCTTCGACGCCGAAGACCTGGTGCCAGTATCTCAGGCGCACATCATGGGCGACACCGAATCACTGGGCGAGGCCGGTATTGCGTTTCTGGAGGGACTGGCCGCGGCGCCAAGGGACCAGCGGCGGGTGCGCATTCCCACCATAACCGATCCGCGCGGACTGGATTTTTCCTCCTATGCCAGGCTGAAGCAGACCGACGCGATGGCGGCGCTGGAGAAACGCACCAGCGATGCACTGGAAGCGCTTGGCGTGTTGATGACCAACACCTGCATCAATTACCAAACCGTGTTTCCCCCGGTGCTGGGCGAGCATCTGGCAATGGGTGACACGGGCGTTGTGATCTATTCCAACAGCGTGATGGGCGCACGCAGCAATTTCGAGGGTGGCCCGTCGGCCGTCGCCGCCGCGCTGACTGGGCGCACCCCACGCTATGGCTATCACCTGGATAGCGGCCGGCGGGGCACGAAGCGCATCGTGGTCCGGGACCGGCCCCGCGACTGGAGCGAATGGGGCGCCCTGGGCGGCATCGTGGGCAGCATCGCCGGCAGCTATTGGGAGGTGCCGGTACTGGAAGGCATCGACGGCGCGCCGACCTCGGACGAGTTGAAGCATTTCGGCGCGGCATTGGCCAGCTTTGGCTCGGTGGCGCTGTTCCACATGGAAGGGGTGACGCCGGAATGCCGCAAGGCGCACGAGGTGTTCGACGGTCCGCCGCCCGTCCCGGCGATCGTGACCCGCGCCGATCTCGATGCCTTCAGGGCGCGCTATGCCGCGCCGGGCGAGAAAGTGGATGTGGTGGTCTTCGCAGCGCCGCAGCTTTCGCTGTTCGAGCTGGAAGAAATCGCCGCGCTGGTCGGCGGCCGCCGCGTGCACCGGGACACGGCGCTTTTGATTGCAACCTCGCCCGAAAACAAGGCTGCCGCCGACCGAATGGGGTTGACGGCGCGCATCGAAGCCTCGGGCGCGCTGCTTCTGTCGGGCGTCTGCTTCTATCAAAGCTATGCGCGCGAGATAGCCGAGGCCAATGGCTGGAAGCGGCTGATGTCCAACTCCGCCAAGCTGGTCAATATAATTGGCGGCTATGGCTATCTGCCCAGCCTGGGCACCACCGAACAATGCATCGACGCTGCCGTGGCGGGAAGGATGTGATGGCTGTCCTATTCGCCCATTGCGGCATCGGTGCGGCGGTCCGGGGCATCGCGCTGGTGGCGCAGGACAATTTCAGTGCGCGCTACGACCTGGACCGAATCAAGGGCATCTTTTCCCGCCCCGGCCATGCACTTTACGGCCAAAGCTATGCCGGGCGCATCCTGGTGCTGAACACCGTAAAGGGCGGCGTGGCCTCTGCCTGGATGCTGCGCGACATGGCGGCGCGCGGGCTGATCCCGGCGGCGTTCCTGTTCAACCGCGTCAATCCGATCCTGGCCCAGGGCGCGGCCTTTGCCGGCGTACCGCTGCTGGACCGGTTCGACGGCGACGTGACGGCGCTGATCCGGACCGGAGACGAACTTCTGGTCGAGCCGGTTGAGGGCCGCGTCACCATACTGAGTCGCTGATGCTGAAGTTCGCCGCCAACATCTCCTGGCTGTTCCAGGAATGGGATTTCTTCGACCGCTTCGCCGCCGCGGCGGATGCTGGTTTTTCCGCTGTGGAATGCCTGTTTCCATATGACCACGATGCGGATGCGATCGCGCGGCATCTGGCGCGTTACAGGCTGGCAATGGCGCTGATCAACCTGCCGCCAGGCGATCTGGCGAAGGGCGAACGCGGCCTTGCGGCCCTGCCGGAGCGGCGGGGGGATTTCCGCGCCGCGCTGGACGCGGCGCTGCGCTATGCCGAGGCGACCGGAACAAATTGTCTGCATGTGATGGCGGGCATCGCCGAGGGGCCCGCCGCGCTCGCCAATTACAAGGACTCGCTGGTTCTGGCCTGTGAGGTCGCCGCGGCGCACGGCATCATCGTAACCATCGAGCCGCTGAACCGGCGTGACGTGCCCGGCTATCTGCTGAACGATTTCGAGCTGGCACAGCAGGTTATTGCCGATGTGAACCGCCCAAACCTGAAACTGCAGTTCGACATCTATCATCGCCAGGTTCTGCGCGGCGACGTCATCAGGGGGCTGGGAGCTCTGATGCCCATCACCGGGCATATCCAGATTGCTTCGGTGCCGGACCGCGCCGAGCCCATGACGGGCGAACTGGATGACCGGATGGTGCTGAAGACCATCGAGCGGTTAGGCTATGATGGTTTCATCGGCTGCGAATACCGGCCCGCTGCCGGCACGCTGGCCGGCCTTGGCTGGTTGCGGGAATTCTCCTAGCGGGTCGCAAGCGGCGGCAGCGGTTCGACCATGCCCAGCAGGAACAGATAGGACATCGCACCCAGCACGCAGAGCGCCCCCGCCACCGCCAGCGGGACCAGGAAGGAACCGCTGGTGATGGTCAACATAACGCCCGTGAAGGTGGTGATCAGGATGCCCGCCAGGTTGCCTGCGAAATTCTGGATGCCGCCGATGGAAGCGACATGGGCGGGCGTCGGCGCGATCTCGCTCACCACCGTCCAGCAATTGGCGCCGGTGAAAGAGAGACTGGCATAGGCGAGGGTGAACAGCGCCAGGCACGCCCAGGTGCTTTCCACGAAGGCCGACAGCCCGATGCAGGACGACATCAACATGCCGCCCACCAGGCAGGTCTTGCGCGCCCGCGTCGGGCTCCAACCTGCCCGGATAAGCCGATCCGAGGTCCAGCCGCCGATCCAGTTGCCGAAGATCGCCATGATTGCGGGCAGCATGCCCAGCGTGCCCAGCGAGGCCAGCGAGAAGCCGCGCGCCTGAATCAGATAGGAAGGAAACCATGTGATGAAGAAATAGATCGCGAAATTCAGGCAGAACAGCCCGATCATCAGGCCCCAAACCGACCGGTAGCGGAACAGGTCCAGCCACCGGATTGGCACGGCCGATGCGACCGGCGCGCCGCGCTCGGCCAAAAGGCGGTCCACCTGCTCCGGTGCGATCGCGCGGTAGCGTTCCGGGTCGCGATATATGAACCACCAGGCCAGCGCCCAAGCTACGCCCAGAAGGCCGGTGACGATGAAGGAGCCACGCCAACCCAGCATCATGATCAGCCAGGTGACCAGCGGCAAGGACAGGGCCGATCCCGCCGTCGATCCGCTGTTGAAGATGGAACAGGCGGTGGCGCGTTCGCGCCGGGGAAACCAGTTGAACGCCACCTTGGCGAAGGACGGCTGGGAGGCCGCCTCGCCAACGCCCAGCATTAGGCGCATGCCGATGAACTGGGTGACACCGCGCGCCAGACCCGTCGCCATGGTAAACAGTGACCACCAGGCCACCGCTGCAGCCAGGCTGATGCGCACGCCCAGCTTGTCGATGATCCAGCCGGCGGGTAGCTGCATGACCGCATAGGTCCAGAAGAAAGCGCTGAGCACCAGGCCCATGGCGGCGGCGTCGATGCCAAGTTCGGCACGGATGAACGGCGTTGCCACCGCGAGATTGGCGCGGTCGATATAGCCGATGGCGTTGGCCAGGAAGCACAGCCAGATCATCAGCCAGCGAATTCTCGGCATTTCCCCGCCCCCTCTTATATATAGGTATATAGGCCCGTTTGGTCGCGCGCGCGTCAGTCCCGCGCAGCCGCGAATTTGTCGATCGCCTCCCACAGGCCGTTCAGATAGACCGCACCCAGCGCACGGTCATAAAGGCCATAGCCGGGCTTGCCGGTCTCGCCCCAGATCATGCGGCCATGATCGGGCCGCGCGTAGCCTTCGAAACCGACATCGTGGTAAGCCTTGACGATGGCGGCAATGTCCAGCGAGCCGCAGTCGGATTTGTGCGCCGTCTCCTCGAAATTGCCGTTGGCGTCCAGTTTGACATTGCGCAGATGGGCAAAATGGATGCGCCCCCGGCCGCCGAACTCGCGCACCAGCGCTTCGACATTGTTTTGGGGCCCCGCGCCCAGCGAGCCGGAGCAAAGGGTCAGCCCGTTTGCCGGGCTGTCCACGATGGAGAGGATGCGCGCCAGGTCGTCGCGATCCTTGACAATGCGCGGCAGGCCGAAGATGGGGCGCGGCGGATCGTCGGGATGGATCGCCATGAAGACGCCGCTTTCCTCGGCGACCGGTACGATCCCCTTCAGGAAATAGCCCAGATTGTCCCACAGCCCTTCGGCATCGATGTTCGCATAGTCCGCCAGCACGCTCTTCAAGCTTTCGGCGGTATAGCTGGTATCCCAGCCCGGCAGGTTCAGCCCCTGGCTGATATCGAAACCGGCGACTTCCTCAACGTCAAAAGCCAGGGTGGTCGATCCGTCCGGCAGCGTCTTGGTCAGGCTGGTGCGGACCCAGTCCAGCACCGGCATGAAATTGTAGCAGACCACCTTGATGCCGCAGGAGCCCAGGTTGCGGATGGTCTGCTGGTAGTTGGCGATCAGGCCATAGCGGCTGGGCTTGCCGAGCTTGATGTCTTCGTGGACCGGCACGGATTCGATCACCTCCAGCGCCAGGCCATGTGCCTCCACCTTGTCCTTCAGCGCCCTGATCTTGTCCAGCGGCCAGATATCGCCCACCGGCACGTCATAGATGGCCGACACGATGCCATGCATGCCGGGAATCTGGCGAATATAGGCCAGCGATACAGAGTCGCTGTCGCCATACCAGCGGAAAGACATTTTCATGGGCGTTTGCTCCGCGTGAGAAAAAGCATCATCGGGGATAGGGCCGATGCAGTTCGATCGCGCGATTGATCTCTACTCCGAACCCCGGCTTGTCCAGCGCCGACAGTTTGATGCGGCCATTCTGCGGCACCGGTTCGCCCAGCAATTGCGGCGCGAACATGGGCACCACCTTGTCGGCCTTTGGTGCCATCATCAGATATTCGGCAAAGGGACTGTTATGGCGGGTGATGACGAAGTGATAGGAATAGACTGATGAGCCGTGCGGT
>ERZ778023.318-NODE-318-length-116709-cov-56.521045_pt1 | contig 116709 bp, 139 predicted proteins | sample MGYA00375753_ERZ778023 | MGnify/ENA primary metagenome ERZ778023 (study PRJEB29350, sample SAMN05389822) | bioreactor metagenome | isolation source: Ammonium sulfate bioreactor | place: South Africa: University of Cape Town | collected 2014-04-04 ... | reverse complement strand
AAATGAAACCTCTTCAAAACCACTGACTGACAAGGTAAACAGACAAACATAACTATAACACCTTGAGGGTCTAGTGTCCATTAAAGCTTTTACTTTTATCTATGTGATATCGAGTTAAAGACAAAAAGAATGCATACAAAGTTCATTTTCGATTAAATACGTACATCGATCTTATTGCATTTAGGAAGCAAAAGAACAAGAAATAATCATCTATGAATTTCATTTTCCTGTGGAATTATGCGGTCGTTTAATTGGTCGGCAAGGTGTTCATGTTGATTATATTCGACAAATTACACAAGTTGATCTAGTCGTACGAGATGATGCTGTTTCATATGAAAAACAAGTCGTTGCTCTACATGGTTTGATTTCTCTCGAGCAAGAAGAAAAACAAAACAAACTAAACGTTTTTTCTTTCTAAAACAAAAAAGGTCGACGAGTTGATATTGAACAAGCAATTGAATTAATAGCTAAACGTTTCCCACCTGCACGTTATCCTCAAGTTGCTTTCAAACCTATCAATAAAAAGATTGTCCTACGACAACTCCCACCTGAACGTGTACCGATTCCTCCAGCAGCTGCTCAAGTAAAGTCAAATATCGGCCGAACAAAAAACAAAGCATATTGACTGAGCGATTTCGTTTAGCTTTATCTGCCCGATGGAGTTCCAACTGAAGTTCTTGTTACGAGTGTTGTTTCATGTAATCATATTTTCGTTCAACAAATTTTGCATCCATCCTATGCCGAACTCGCACGTCTCGATAATTCAATGTCAGTTTTCTATCATCATACTGAAATGACGCCAATCTTACCTCGGCCAATTCAAAGTACATTCGAATTTATATTCTCTGATGGAGAAAAAAATTAACTAAAACATTTGTTTCGTGTAATTAGCTGGTGTTATCTGTGCTGCACCAACGCAAGCGGGTTGGTTTCGAGCGTTGATCACAGTCTACAACAGTAACGATGATATGGCAATGATCAAATTTCTTGATTACGGAGGTTATCTTTATGTGCATGCAAGTTGTCTACGTGTTCTTCGGTAAATTTCAACGAATTCGATTGACTAATAATCAAAGATATTTGTTTTTCAGACAAGATTTTATGGTTATTCCATTTCAAGCTTGCGAAGTTTATCTTGACAATGTTGTTCCAGCTGATAGTACGTTGCATTGTTTTGTTGACTGAGTATCGAAAATTACATTTCATATTTATCTAGATCAAGAAGATTTCACTTCCGAATCTATTGAATTAGTTAAATCATCTATTCTCGGCTCAACATTCAAGGCTATGATTACCGGATATCATTACGATAATACACCATTCATTCAACTCTCAAGACGAAACGATTTTGTAAAGATTCTTTATAAAAAAAAATACTCGAATTTAATCGTTCGTTTTTTTCTTTGTTAATTTAGCAACGGCTGGTTAATATTGAAATTCAAAAAGTGATTAATAATCAACAAGGTATATTGAACACAAACGAAAGCAGTTCACCACCTCAAGTACCAGCAACAAATGCTCAACCGTCGATCAATCATTTACAACAATCCGTATCGGATGTATCAACACTATCGTCAACAACTAATTCTGATAGTTAAAATATGCATTGATCTGTATTATTCTTTCGCTTAGTTCCTTTCCTGTGTTATATTCACCGGTTTTCTTTGTCTTTTTTCGTCGAAATAAGAGAAGAAACCAATTACGTGATTTTTTTCGTTTGGCGCGTGCTTTCCTTTTTTTCTTCTTCTTTCTATTGTTATTGATTGGTTTGTTGTATTCTTGTGAAGGCTGATTGTGTTTATCAATCCCTCATGATATCATTTTCTTTTCTTTTCTTTTCTTTTCTTTTCTTTTTTTCATCTATAACTTCAGTTGTTTTGTTTTGTTTTTTCTTTCTTCTTTTTGTTACATCATCAAGTTATATGTGTGTGCGTATGTCTTTGACTTCTTTCTTTTTTACAGACGTTTCGTTGCAGGAAAAAAAGAATTAAGTAAAAAAAAACTAATAACTATCTATTTGTTTGACTTGGGAACGAAATCGATCGTTTGTGTTTTGATTTTCGTTTCTCTATGGTTCTATGAACTTGCTTCACATTGTCTTATTATTTTATATTACAAAAATAGAACAACATCAAATTAATAAGAACAAACAACATCGAATCAAACAAACGAAGAAAAAAGATAAAAAGAGAGAGAGAAAAGAAAGAAAGTTGTTCGTGGTTTTATTTGTTCATATTGCTCAATTTGTATCGTATTTGGTTGGTGTATTTGAATTATTGATAATCTAGTTTTTGTTTCTTTTTGTTGAATTGTTGAGCAGTTGACTGTTAAAAAGGAGGAGAAGAAGAAGAAGAAAAACAATTTAAATTATAAACATGGATTTAGTTTAAAAAACAAATAGAATCATAGAAAATCCCACATAAAATTTGTTTCTCGCGAAAGCACCAGTTTCGAAAAGAAAATCAATCGATTTTGGTTTCTCATTGATATCAATGTCTTCAAGACTTTCATCACACAGTATTCTGTCGTTGAGGACATGTTACAGCTATAGTTGGCGGCGGTGGTGGCGGTGGTGTTGGTAATGATGGTGATGGTTTTTGACGAAGAGAACTTAATTGCGTTTGAACATGAGATTCTAAACGTTCCCACAGACGATTATTTTGTTCGGCAACAGCGGTTGCCATTAGATTAGGAAGAGTTTCGATTTGAGACTAGAATAAAGAACTTGTTGTGTTTTGTTCTCGATTATTATTGATGATATTTACTTGTAATGTCATGACACGAGAATTAAGATCTTGAAATTTTGTTTCAAGAACATTTTGATTGGATAACATTTGTGCAACAATGTCATAGACAGATGATTGCAACTGAAAAGTGAAATGAAAAATTTTATTTCAGAAGAAAAATATGATCGTACTCGAGCAATGTCAGAAACTGCATTAACATTATCGGTTAGTTTTCTTTGATCTAATTTAACTTTTCGTAAACTAGAAAATAGATCGAAGAATTGCATGAGATCATCGAAGAAACTGCTCGTTCTACCTATGAATGGCTTGAAGAAATTTTCTTTGATGTGTTCGAACTTTTGACGTATTGATATATTTAACAAGTTTCGTATATTTATAAATCAACCACGTTTCACGTAAAACATTAGCAGCAGCATTTTTTAACTAAATTTAAGAGAAGATTTTTTTATTTCGATTTCTTTTCTTTTCTTAAAATCAGTTGTTCTACTCGTTTAGTTAGTTGCGTATCCATCATGAAATTATGAACATGTTTTTCTGCACGAGTTAATTCGAGTTTACGCGCGAGAACAGCTACCATTGTTGCCGTACAAGATACACCCTTGAAGAAAATAACAAAAAACAATCGAAATGAAAACGAAAAATCAAACATAATAACACGTACCATTAAACCAGATGCAACACATATAGCTCGACCACAGTATGTATTCGGAACGATATCTCCATAGCCAATAGCGAGAAATGTAACAGCTATTAGCCACATTGAATTGAGAAGATTTCCATGATGTTTCGGATCATGATTGCTAGAGAATTAATTATTGAAGAAAAGATTTTCAAAAGAAGAAAATCGAAAATTTAATTTTATACCTTTCACATGCTCGTAATGTCCAACTGGCAATGATAAATAATGAAAGAATAAAAACAAGTAGAACTGTTCCAGGACATATTGTCATTAGTGTTTTAACGACAAATCTTGTATTAAATTTAATTCGATTGAATGCTCCAATACTTCTTGACGATGCATCTGAACAAACAACAGGAAACTCAACAAATCTTTTGGTTTTTTTGTTTGTTTGTCTCTAACCTGTAAATAATTTGCTATGTAAAAGCATAACACGACATATTAAATAAAGTCGAAAGAACATGGGCAATGAAAGTAAAATATCGATATAAACACGAGCTGTTTTGATTTGTGAATGGTAATCAGCTTTATTCGACATATGTGTTGTCCATTCGAATGTTATCGAACCAGGTATCGGATGAATTGCACAAACTTGAAAAAGAAAAATACTTGCGCTTATTAAATCAATATTAAAACCAAACAAAAAACTTTTGTTTACTTAATACTTCAGCACCAATTTGTAGGACACGTTGCCATGTCATTGCAATTCTCCAATCATCGAGACAATTGTCGATCATAAATAACTAGAAAACAAATTCCGTTTATTACTCTCCGAGGAACCAAACATGACATCGATTAGTTTCGATTACTTTAACTTCAAGAGCATGATAGAATATAATCATTGTAAGAAGAATTAATGTGGACAGAGTTATAAATGATTTGAGAAGCATCGAGCACCAGTTGTTCTATAAGAATGTAAACAAACAAAGGTTGACGAATGTACTTTTATTTATCTCGAAAATTTAATTGAATTTTTGCAAATTTATTAAGGCGTATTTTTCTTTTTTTTTATCTTTCAAAGACACATGTTCTGTGTGTGTGTGTGTGAATGAGTTCGACATTGACTGTCAAAAGAAAGTGTAAATCCAGTGAGTGTATGTCAAAGAAAAGGCAAATGAAGAAGAAAAAAATGATGATGATGATGATGAGGAAAACATCTATAAGACATTAGTATCTTTCTTTTTTTTTCGTCCTCTTTGTCATTCTTTTTTTTGTTCTTTCGGACTGCTTCCTACACAACAGATCATTAAAACTGATCTCTAAATTACATAGATTCAACCAAAAAAAGGAACATATAAAGAACTTCGTTGCTTTCCTTCCCTGGAATTAACAAAGATCAAGCAAGGAAAAACTCATCCAGGTGCGAAAAACGAATAGCAGATGTCGACGACATACGTATACATGTTAAAACTCGAGATAATTCTAACGAAAGAACAAAACTAAGAGACGTATTGAAGTGATGTTTGGAAGATCACTTCAATCCATTCGCTAACGAGCCACTTTTCTAATCTCTTTAATAAATACAATACATCATTTTTTATTTCCGTTAACATTTTTTTTCTTCTTCGTCTATTCGCTCTTCGATCATTATTTATATTAATACAATATGAGTATGAAAAAGAAGAAGAAGCAGCAGACGAAGAACAAGAAGAAAAAAAACAAGACAAGAGGAATCTTCAATAGTGCCTTTTTGTTGCTCGTATTGTTTCTTTTTTTTTACCTTGTCATAAACTTTAGCCATTGTTAATTCTTGCTCAAGCACCATTAAAAAAAGACCAATCATGGCAAAGAAAAGCGCATAATCTGATGCTTTTCGACGTTTTTCGAATAGTAATTTACGTCGTCCCAATCGGTAGCATTCCTTTCTCGATGTTCGTTCAACACGTTTTGTTTCACCTGAATGAGAATGAACAAGTGTTTGACGAGATGATGTTTCATCAGGATTGGCATTATTATTATTATTTAAATTATTTGTATGACGAGAATGAATCGATTGCGCTGGAATATTAACGGCAATAGATGTTAAATCGTTTGGATTTGTAACATTGATTGTTGATGAGATAAGATGCTTTTTGTCGACATTCGATGTGGATACATTCGGTGGGATCGTTTGCGATGTATTCGACATGAAATCACCGAGTAACGAACCGTCGCATTCACTTTGACGCGAACTTTGTCGTTGTAAACGATCGGGTCGTTGTAATTGACGAAATGGGATAGCTAAAAATAAGACATAGTCAAAAAAGGAAAGCAGATAGAGAAGATAGAGAGAGGGAGAGAGAGAAAAGAAGAAAAAGAAGGCAAAGAAAAAAAGACGACAACGAAAGAAAGAATGTTGATCAATTATCCATCTTTCTTTTTCTTCTTTTTTTGGGCTCAGATTTTTTTTTCTCTCTCGTTTGCTCTCTTATTCCTCTCATCTTGGCTCTTCAGAAGCTCAATACATAAATAGATGTTTCATTAATAGCAATGAAATTTCGTTATATATGTCGTTTACAATTAGTCAACAAACTTATTGACGAGAGAGAATAGATGAGGGGAAAACTCGGACTTGTTATTCTAATGCAAGCAAGAAAGAAATAAAGAAAGAAAAACGAGAAATAAATCAATCTTTCACGAAGTTAATCGATTTCGTAAGTATATTTATCAACATACCGCCATTATACTTCATTGATTCCAAACTAATATCTACAATAGCGTCTTCTTTTCGTCGTTTGAGATCGGCAAGTAGATTTCGTCCACCACCTGTTATACTTCCACCAGCACTGCCTGTATAATCTGTTTGTGTACCAATATCTTCGTTTCCTAACGTTCCTTCGCCACGCCAACCATTATAATTCGTATCAGATGAATGTGCACTACCATGAGATTCAATTGAACGACTAAATGTTGGATGTCCAATGAGAATTTTCGATGATGCCGTTATGGATGCCATATTTTCAGCGAGAGAAACAGCGAGCGAGAGAAATAGAAGGATTAGGCAAAGAAAAAAAATAGTAGAAATTGATTTAGGACGTTGATAGTAAATAACAATTGTCAGTTTTACAATCGGATATTGACTTTGGATGCATTATATACCGTTCAATAAAATAATCAAGTATATACAGATATTTGTCTAAAAATAGAAAATGAGAAAATATTTGGAAAAGAGAAATTTATTTTCCTGATTTTTTGTTATCTATTAGATAGCCGAATAGACAGATAAATATATATATATAAGCATGGATAAAGTCGTAAATATAAAGTATTCTATCTGACTTTTTGATTGGTATTGAAGACAACAAGGAAAAACAGAAAAGGACATTGTAGATGATCGATAGACTAACTACAACTATCTATCGGAGAATTCGTACTCGATATGTTAAGAAAGCACGACAAATAGTTTCAGAGATACTAGAACAAAAATAGAAGAATAAGAAATTCAATATGTTTTTTTTAGTAGAAACATAAAGAAAGAAAACAATAGAATTCTATGTTGTAAAGATCTTTAGAAAAGAACAAGTAAACGAGATCAGAATGATTTATTTCTAGCTTTAAGAGAAAAGAAAAAAAAATTCAATTAAACAAATATCTTCTCGTTTTCCCATGTCTTCTCTATTACAACAAATATTCCGAATCGGATCTTTCCTTTTCTTTCTTTCTCTCTCTCCCTATCCGTGCTATTATTTCTCTCCGATCAATTTTAATATTATTTTCTATAAATCGTTCGAGTCAAGTAAATCAATCCATCAAGTGTCACTTTATCCAATCTACTAATCTAACTTATTAATCGGACTACACACTATGCTTGTCGTTTATTTTTGACTAGCTGCTTGTCTTTTCTTATTTTCTCTCTATTTAGTTGTATAAATTCATGTTAAGATGTTGATGTCTATTCGTATGTACTTATGTGAATGATGTTTACATCGTTAAACAGAATGTTGCTGTCGATCGTATTAACAGGATCAACAACAATGATGATGATGATGATGATAGTAATAATAATAATAATAAACCTAGAAATTTGACATCCAATAAATATATATTTATAGAAAGAAATGATCAATACTATATCTCTATTGTTGAATTATGTATGCGTATGCTTTTATCTATTACCTAATGTCATTGTCTTTGCTATTGTTGTTGTTGTTTTCTTTTCTTTGTTGGATATATTTTATATGGATCACTAGATGATTGGATCCACTACTTATGGGAGGTAGGGGGAAAAAAAGAAAAAAAAAGAAGAAAAGAAACTTTTTTATTCGCAAGTTTTTCTATGTCCTTCGTCTTGGAATATGTTGACAGAAAGCGTAGAAAGAAAAGATATATGTACGTATGTCTGTGTGCATGCAATGCGGATGTTAATTGTTGCGCCGTCGTAGCTGTGTGTTTCAGTTGAGAACAAACCGTGAATTATTAGCTGTGAGTTAGTGGTGAGAAGCCGGAAAATGTCTCATTTTTCTCAACTAACTACTGAAAGAAACAGCGAAGAAGAAAAAGAGAAGAGCGAGAAAGAGAACGAGGGAAAAAAAAAGAAAAGAATGAAAGAAAAAAAAATTGGTTTTTAAATACAAATGAGAACTTGAATGAAAACAACTCGATGAAGTCAACAAGAAGAAAACTTAAAATTAAATCAAAACCTATGATCAACAAGTCAATTTCTATATTTATGCGCGTGCGTGTATATGAATTTTGATATCAGAAAAAGATTTAATAACGGATGTTGTCTTAGCAGTTTAAAATAGAAATCGAAATATATGACGATGCATATGGGAAGTTCACATGCAAACATGCACATGCAATAGACATTGAGTGCATCATGAAGATCATATTCTAGTTACATGAGAAGAGAACTATGTGTATGTGTAATTTAGCCTTATTTTCTCTTCCTTCTTTTTTTCCTTTTACATTCCCATAATTTTTTCCTGAGCAAAAAGAAGAAGAACAAAAAAAAAAAAGAAAAAAAGTAGTAAATGCGCACAAGACTGAATAAATCGTGCAAGGCATATTCTTGGCACAAACGAGTGGCTTATCGTGTGTGAACGTTGTTATAAGCGCAAAGCAACCATCGAAGAACAAGAAAAGAAGATGAACTACAGACTTCTTTCCTTCACTGATTAGCTATGTTAGATTAAACGAAGTGCACCATACTAGTTTATACTACTGCTACAGCAACAACAACGACGACGACGATGATGATGACATTGCCTATTGTCGTCGATGACAATGTGGTTGCTTCTTAATAATGAAAGACAAGCATGCATTTTGACGACATCAGTGGAAAGAAGAAGGAGAAGAGAAAAAGAAGAAGAAGAAAAAGAAATGCCGAGAAAAAGGCAGGACAAAACGAAGGAAAACATTTATTTTATCTTGACAAATTATATCTTAAATGCGTATAAATCCTGAAAGAGAAATAATATATAAATGTTCGATTAGAAAAAAACAAGCTATTATTAAATATAAATCGACGATTTTTCTAAATTTATTACCTTAAGAAGTGTTTTTTTCCTTTCTTAATTAGAATCTTCAATGCTTTTCAGTGTGATAGATGAGATGCTAATAATTCGAGCGTGTACAAGTCTTATTGGATATTAAATGGATGAGTAAAAGGAACAGTAGTATTAGCAACTAATTTTCTTCGGAAAAAAGAAGACGAGGCGACGCTAGCACTTTCAGTCTTTATAAGACCATCAAAGAATACATCATTGAAAGAGAGACGTGACAAAATAATCAAACAGGTCGCTGACTGTATGCATGGTTCTTCTTTATCGTCTTCTCGTTTTTTTTTTTGCAGTCGTTTGCTTCTTCAATTTCTTCTCTTATTCTTCTCTATCATCACCCTCAATGTTGCCGTCTTTTTTCTTCTCGTTATGCGAACAGAAACAACAACATCGACAATGTCAATCCTTCTAATGAAATAGAAAGAACGTCAATATGATATAAAAAACGAAGAAGAAGAAGGGAGAGAGAGAAAAAAAAAGAAATGGAAAATTTTTTTTTCTGCCTTTAAGCTTTTTGTTTAATACACATGCGTGAAATATAATCGTTTGAAAGAATTCTTTGAAAAAATAGAAGGCAAAAGAAAAGACGTCGGAGAAAAGAACAAAATAATTGTATGAAGGAGATTTAGATAAATTATAAATAATTAATTAAAGCTGATAGAATAAAGCTATTAACTTCTTTTTTTTTCTGTTTTGAAAAATCCTTTTGTTTTGACAAGTTGTTGTTTTTTTTCTTTCGAGATAAATATGAATATATACGTATGTTATATACTTGTCAATTATATTAACAATATTGATTATCCACTTTGTTGATCATGTAAACTAAAAATAAATTAATAAATATTTCTTTTTTCGCCTTAGACATTTTGCACTTGAATAGACATTCCGAACAATCAACTTTCGAAAAGAAAAGAATAAAAGTACAAACAAAAATGATAGCTGTTTTTTTTCTCCTTCTTATCTTCATATGTTCAACAGTTTCCATTGAATATTTATAACACAGGAAAAGCAACGGTTGAACATGAAAAAGTACATTTGACAAGCGTATGTCAATAAATCTTGAGACGAAGAGGTTTTTCTTCGTTGTGTTTTTTTTATTACAATTTCTATTTACATTAATTCCACCAACATCTGTTCGATAGCTGTCTAGTCGGCGTTCGAATATAGATTTTTGTGTTGCTATTTTTTGCTTTCTTCGTGTATTCGGCCTGCTGATTTTAACCAATACAATTAATCTGTTATCAAGGCAGTAAGCTTAATGTCAGATCATCTTGAGCACGTTTTTCTCCGCCACTTACGCCATTTACTTAAATCAACAACAGTTAACTAATGAGGTCGTTTCGATTCTTTATTCAAGAGAAAAACAGAACTTATCCAGATGGAATGTTTGTTAATAGCTGTAAAATAACAACAACAACAACGAAAATAAAGCTAAAACATAATCACAAATGATTTGTATTGAGAGTCTGATCAAGAACCGAATATGATCGCTTTGTTTTTTGTTTGAATTCTATTCATCCAACTTATCCATACTATTAAGAAACAAATAGCAATTATTAGGATCAGTTTTCTTCGTCGAGAATAAATAAACAAATGAAAATACATACAGAGAATCAATGCTGCCAATTAGTGCTTTGACAAGATATTCACCATAGGAGAATTTGACATTTGCTCCTTGTTTGGACTGAACTTGTGCTAATTCCGATCGATAATCATCAATAACATCGACACGTTCCATACTTTTATCCCAATTATTGAGATAATCAACTGCTGCAGCTTCATCAGTGCAGGCAAGAAATGTAATATATGTTGAAGGTGTTCGTTCAGTACGCAAAACCTTTTCTAATTCAGGAATGTCGACTTCACCTTTAGGATTTGTTGGTACACTGAAACAATTCAAATGAAAATCCATTTTTTTAAAAATTTTCTTGTTGTGATGGATTACCCATCAGTAGCTATTAAGATTAATACATCTTTATCTGCCAAATTATCTAAACGTCGAGCTTGAAGAATTGAACGTAGAGCAGGTACGATTGGTGTTAAGCCAACTGGTGGTTTGTTGAACTCATCATGAACTGGCTTTGTATTTTTGACTTTCAAAAGAGGTGGTCGACTATAAAAAGTCAACATGCTCATACTAAAAATATATCCCGATCAAAATTGACGTCATTACTTTAAAAAATAAATATCAACACCATTAGAATCGAAAACAGCATAAATATCAATGATTATGTCTAACATTTGACGTAGTTCATCCCAACGAGTATTCGTTGTTCCTTGAATAGACGTTCTCATTGAGCCCGAATCATCGCAGAGAACAACAACATCGAATTTTTCTAAGACATTAATTTGATTTAGCAATTGTGGAGGTATTTCGAAACGTCGAGCAAAATCTTCGAGTAGTTTTCGTTGATGATCATCATCTTGATTTGTTTCGTTCGTTTTTTCACTAGTCATTTTGATAAATAAGCCTTTCGTCTAAACATCAGTACATATATATATATATACAGCCCACACAATGACGCGTGCATATGCACTGGGCCGTAACTAATACGAAATCGTTGATATTATTCTGCCAATTAAAAATAAAATTTTAAGCAGAACAAACATTTTTTTTGTAACGAAAGTAATTATCAATAATAAACAACTCGTAAATGTTTTGTTTAAGTTAATCGTCAGACAAAAGAGAAAGAAAACATCTTTTACATGTTCTAGTTGTTGATCATGATGGCATATCATTACAAAATGTCACTTAAAAATTACTAGAAATAATAATCGGTTTTCCATAGTTCAAACATTATCCAATTGTCGTAAAAAATAATCGATTATTATGTTTTCTCTTGTGACAGAACAAAAAAAATAACAAAAGTTAATGTTCTAAGGAAATATGTCGATATTTAATACGTTTATTTTTCTTCCCTTTGAGATATTAATCAATACTCTCAATTATCAAACAGATGTCTATATTTATCTATCGAATAGATTGACGTCATCGTTTAAATTCAATGAAAATCTATTTTCGTTTTATTTTTTTGTCCATCAGTTAAATAGAAAAAAAACAGCAAAACTTAAAAGAAATCTATACAAATGAATAGCTAAGCAAAGAAAACAACAAGAGAACCATTAATAAGTGAATAAGTGATACTTTTTGAAGTATAAGCCCGTATATGTATAAATATAAACAAGGAATTGCATTTATTTCTTTTCCTTCATTTAAAAATCATCGTGATAGGAGTCGGATGATGGTGGATATGAACGATTCGTGCCGAATGTAATAAAGAGTCGTCGAAGTATTAGAAATGATAGTATCAAACAGCAGACAAAGATCAACATGCTTAGAAAATTATTATTTGATGTCGTTTGATGTGGAATTGAATGATGAATAGGCGTATGAATTTCGGTGTTAATTGATGGAATTTCAGGAGTTGGATCTGGTGAAGAAGATTCTGCCGATTCAGTGACGATTTCTTTCTTTTCTTCTTGTTCTTCGGGTTTAGTTTCAGTTTTCTGCAAATAAAATTCAATTTTAGTTTAAACATCAATCGGATACAGAAAAATCTACTTTAACAAAATTAATTTGATTGCCTAATTCTTTGGCTTCTTTCTGTGCTTCAACGGATTTATCGGTTAATGGTAATAAGATTTCACTATTTGCTGCACCACATTTTGGACACACATATGTTAGTGATCTAAATCAAAGACTAAACTATTCAAATATTTTCAACAAAAGTTTAAAAAAAAACCTTTTCGCAAGAATTCGTCGTTCATCGGGTGTATAATCAAGTGAACCTAGAGCACCTTCACCTGGCGTTTCCATGAAACCAATAATAGCCAACAAAGCCGTTCGTACACCCCACGTTGGCGTCCATGTTTCAGCATGATGACCTGATATTGACAAGCAAATTTTTTCATTGGTTTTAAATCGTCCACTTTCCTAAATCAACGAACGATTTTCATTAATTTTTGTTTTTCATTTCTAAACAATTACTGTTAGCAAAATAATCGATGGAGGTTTCATAGGATATTCAACAGGAAATAAAATTCGACCGTGATAGATTCCGTGTTCGAATTCAGTCGATATAGGACCACGAATGGTAAAATGCCATTCGAAAAGATTATCCTAATTTGAATCAATAAGAAAAATATCTATAATCGAAATAGTATTTACTTCAACCGGCTGACAATAGTAGAGTTCAGTTGGATTTTTCATTTCGACAGCTTCACGCATTAATCGTTTCACCGCTATAAAATTAATATTTTACAAAAAAAAAAGAACAATGACGAAATATTGAACTAGTAAACATACAAGTGCTACGAGTGTTGTATAAAGCAGTTGGCGGCTGTTCTGCCGAATTAGATAATGATGCCATTGCCATGATGATTTACGAATCTGAAGAAAAACTATTAAATCAATGTGTGTTTTACCGATGTAGAAATAAATTTTGAGTAGCTCGAGTATATGATCGATAGAAAAATTGATCATTAAGGACAAAATCGTTTTATATTTATTTATTAACTAAGACAAAACGACTGAAAATGAAATAATTGACGTGGTAGCAACTTGATCGTAGTCCATATTTTATACATTCTTCTATGTCGAGCCAATAGGAAAAAATAATCTATCGATTACATTGAATAGATGTCATGCTATTCTTTGATAGAATCCACTCGTATACCAAAAAAATACTTGAGTGTTGAATTGAATCCGATATAAATCTACTTTCGAGTTCCATCAGACGTCAATTTTATTTTTCTCAATCGAAATGAATCGGTTGATGTTTTATTAATTTTGCTGTCTGTCAACTTCCATTATTATGCTTATGAATTTCTTTTTCTTCTCAATTCATTGCCACATTTTTTAAAACAATGTCTCAGAAATAAAATTGTCACTTGAGTTTTTTTTTTCATTTAATTATATCCTTGTATGGAAAACCATATAGGAAATGAAGAGAAAGAAAGAGGAGAAAAACATAAGAAATAGAAAACGCAAACGTACACATTAACTTCATCAAGGACGAACTCCTCTTTCTTATCATGTTCTTTCTTGACGTTTCTTCTTTTTCTTCTTCGTCTTATAACATATAAACAGCAATGGTATTAGCTGAGGAGAAGCAATTTTTTGCAGTAATATTAATCGACATGACGGAAGTAGCACGCGTGCGATTGGCACTATTCTAAAGAACGGCAAAATCCAGAGAGGAAAACATAGAAAAACTAATAGTCAATGATACAATCAACTTGAAATATAATTATTTCTATCGTTTGTTTTTGTATTCAAGAATAAAATAATTAAGAATAATCATCAACATGAGTCGAGATGTTCAAATTTCAAATGAAAAATTAGGTATGAAAAAGATAAAAGATATAATTAGCATAAAGAGATTATTAGAAATGTTTATATCAATGAATTAGTTAAGCTTCATTGAAACCCTAGAGGAAATCAATTGGAAAAGATTAATTTTACTTGTTCTAATAAAAGATTATCTGTTTTCTTTTTCATTTAGGTTTCGATCAAGCGTGGCCATTATTAAGCGTTGGCTTAGGCGCACTTGGCCTTGTAGGTATAACATTAGTATTCATGATTTTGAAATATGTTATTTTACCGAAACGACATACCAGTAAATTAATTTTTGTTCGAAATATATTTCAAAAGTTTTCATGCTGTTTTCTATTTCAGATGTTCCAACTGAAGAAGCATAACATATACGGTCATGGCAACATAAATATAATGAAAAATGACATTTTTCTGATTCGTAGTTTTTTGTCTGTTGTTTCAATTTTTAAAACTATCGTAGATTATCAATTGAATAAATCAAACTATATACCTTCTATCTAGTGCCTAATTTAGATTCAATAGAATTTTACATATAAGCATAAAAATAAAACATTCAATATTGAATATGTTTATGTGAATATATTTCTTCTATTTGATTTCACTTTACAAACAAAAGAAAGCTTCTACAAGAACAGCTATTCAAATTGCCAAATGTTGTTCGATTTCAATCAGAAAAATTGATATTGTGGAAATATCTACATTTTTGTTAGTGATAAAGTTTAAAAGATTGTATACTGGTCAATCATGAAGAATTAAAAGTGCAGATTCGACGGTTATATTTTCAGAGTTCGTGTTCAAATCTGTCAAATTAAGGATATTCTATTTTTTAGTTGACCTATGTCATAGGTTCTAGCAAATTAATCTACAAGAAATAGAATAATAATAGATCACTCATTCGTGCTCATGTATTTTGTTTTATATTAGAAAACGTATTTTCGACTAGACGTAAAATCATTTCTTGTTTATTATCACGGATCGAATTTTCAAAGAATTCAATGATTCGATTAATTTTTCTAAACATTATCCAAAACGATTTTTCGGGGCGTAACAGTTCATAACGGTCCATTACGAACTGTTATGTTCCCGATTTTTCATCCTCAAATTGTTCTGTCTGTGTCAATCATAATTTGAACTATTAAAGCTTATTGATAATTGAATCATTTCATTTGAAATTCGGTTTTAGCGAAATTTAAACATGTTTTTGTTCATCGAATTTCTTATAATTGACTAAATAAAAATATTAAAACAAAAATGACTTGAAATCTTATTTCGTTCAGTTCAATATACATGTTTTTTTGTCAATAATATTTTGTTTATTACGAGCTTAGTTTTTAATAAATATGATCGAATAAAAATTTGATTGTTTGAAATTATTTTAAAGAGCATCTTTTACATAAACAACAAATTGAATTGACGATTTATACAACTAATCATGACTCAAATCACAGAGACTTGTTATTAAAACTAATAACTTTTATTCAGATGATCAGGTTCCTTAATTCATGAACTGTAAAATGTAACACAGTTTAACCTCTATTTTTATCCGTAATCTATAAAAAGAAATTAATAATGTGTTTTTTTATTATTTTTGGTATTAGCGACAAAATATTATCACGGAATTTCAATAAGATTTTGTAAATTATTTTTTGTCTTTGTTGAAAGTTGACCTTGTCAGTGAAAAATTAGAACTTCACAACGAACAAACATTATAATCGTATTATCTTCTGTAATATCATTCATATAGCCTATTTAAGTGCATATATGCAATCCTTTTGGTTCTTTTGTGTTAAAATTCATTCAAGGTGAACTGGTTTATCAGTAATGTTCGATCTTTATTTGCAATTCTAATCTATATTTAGACGTAATCGTAGGCGTATACCAAACAATAGCACGAAATTTTCTCTGAAAAGAAGATTGTTTTGCGTTCAAATTTACTATTTTCATCATCCGATATCCCTAGAGATTCAATTCATTATTAACATAGTCTGCATTTCTCGTTTATTTTTATGATTCAATTAATTTTCAACACCCTCAAAAAAAAATTAATTCGACAATTATTGGGTTTATCTTATGTTTGCAAGTTTACACTAAAATAGAAACATATTTTCAATAATATAATACATAAGAACTTGAAGAAAGGATTCATTTCTAATTCTTTTAATTGAACGAACGGCTAAATAGAATAAGTAAAATTAAAGAACGTAATAAGAAATGTCAAGCCAAGGACGAAAAAAGATTAGAAATTCATTAAAAATATTTTTTAAATATTAATTTACCTGCTAAGAAAAACGTTCCTATGTAATGCACGTGCACAACTATGTCAGTCGGCCTACATTGTTAATCATGAGAACATTCGTCGAAATCATTTTTCAAATTAAACTAGCTCCGATTGATAAAGATCAAATTAAACTTTCGTTTTCTCTTTTCTTATCATTAATTAATCTATCATGCTTGAAAGTTTTCTTTCTTTTTTAATTATTTTTCACAATAGACATTGTTTGACACAATCAATTCCAATGAGAATTAAAAAAGTTTGATTGCGGACAAAAATTATGCAAATATACTCTTTGAATTATCTTTTTCTTTTAGCAATACGTCTCGAATAATTGTTCGTAAGTTTCTAGTTGATTGAGAGATTTCGTTATTCGTTGAAGTTTATCATCATCTTGACTGACAAATTGTAACATTAAACGAATGATTCGTTGGGCATCACGAACAATTCGTTGCATGAGCATAGGCGGAATATGAACGCGTGCATTCATTGCTAATTCATATTGTTTTTCAATAAAATATGTTGACAATTTGAATTGATTTGCAATTATTTTATATCGTTGTTTAATTACGATTTGCGAAAGACGATTTTCTGATGAGATGAATTGTGAAACTAGAATAAATTGCATTTGACTTGCAAAATGGCGTTTGAAAAGGATGTCGGTTTCTATATTTACATCACGTGACAAGTTTATTACTCGCGTGAGATGACAAGATTTGATCTCGTGAATTTAATTAGAAACAAAAAAAAAGAGAAGAGAAAAGAAAACAAAAAATTGGCAAACAGCTTATCACAAATGAATGACGTCAAAAGAAAATTTAGCATTTATTTGGCTTAATCAACCTGAAATAGATTGCTGATGAAGTATATCATCGAGAGAGATCTTTCGATTAAAATGTTGTTCGATCTTTTGTTGAGAAATTTTCTTGGGAATATCGAATGTTTGTTCTAATTGTAAATGTCGACCGAATTGATCAGACAGTAAACAGGGTACATTTGCAAGGTTTTCATCGGGCAATTTTTGTACGAGTGTAATGAGACTGAGTTTGCCTTGTTGACACTGCTCGAAGAAATTCATTTGAAGGCTTGTCTGCGTACTCGACATGCGCTATGAGAATATTTAATTAATTAGTTCGACTTGTTTATTTGTTTTGAAATAAGAGAAAGAAGAAACAACATGAAGACATTTAAATTAAAATCTACGTTTTACAAATAAGCAGACAAACGAATAAAACTCAAAAGAAAAATCAAATGAAAAGTGTTCGATGAAGGTGAATTATTCAATGGAAGACTTTGAATTACTCCTGATGCAGATGTTTGTTGAGAAACTAGAAAAGAACTCAATTAATGAACAAAAATTGTTGTCAACTTACTTTTATTTCGTTTGAGTATTTGTGTGCGTACTGTTGCTGTTGGCTCAGCGATTGTTGTTAAAGGATGACGATGTTGTTTCAATTCCATAACGGCTTGACTTCGGCCAGCTTTCGATTCGGCATAACAAGCATATAAACCGAAATCATCGATTTCAACATCTCGAATGTATAATGTTGTTTGTAAATGATTGTGATGCATATGTTGCTGTTGACGATAACGAGATGATTGACTCGATATGGTTTGATTATCAAAACGACGCCAATACATTATTGTATCGAATGGTGCTGTTGCTGAACAACGTAAATGTACGGTCTTACCGATCGAACTATAAACGACCATGGCTAATGCACGAATTGCTGGAGTAACTGAAAATAAATATTGATTTTCAAGGTTGCGGAGGTGTTGAGTTACAAAGGGTTCACTCCTTTTTTTGTTTTCAAGATGCTTAATAGGTCTCATTAAATTTAGATGCTTCTATTGATGTCTTAATGAAGTCTGTCTGATTCTAGTTGCTCGTTGAAATTTAGTCAATAATTAATTAGAAAAGAAATGATACGTTATTCATCATCTTTTAATACTCACAAAAAATGTTTATTTGGCTCGCAACTAAATATCTTCTTATTAAAAATTCCGTTGCTCACTTGACAGATGATGTTATGAGAATAGTTGTCTATTTTTATCTTTAATTGCCAGTAGAAATGAAAAGACTGACAAAAAAAGAGGGCGAAACTCATGGTTTATATCTTGTTATGAATTTGTTTTAAGAATAAATGTACTTCCAATGGTCGTTCATGTTTCTTAACTTTGTGCACTAGGCGAACGCATATTTTTTCCTATTTGCATTAATCTCGTGAGAATTTTTATTAAATATATAAATATCGAATGAAATATTTTCTGACGTCATACATAAAATAGTTTTCATTTTCAAGAAAATCCAATTTAATTCTCTTCTCGAATGATCTTTCAAGGATCTTTTGTTTTGTATTTCTATCCATCAGTTTATATTGATTGCTGATAAAGAGACTCTGACGTATATTTTAACTTATGATATATTTATATCTCTCAGGTTTTTGTTGTCACAATCGACAATGACATTTGACAAGCAAGGGCACGAAGCAATATATGAGTTCGAAAGATATCAAATTATTTTTTTGTCATCAAACAACGAACGATAGTTAGATTTCTTTAATACACACACATACATATACACATACAGTTAAACGCTAAAAGAAAAAGAAGAAAAAAAAAGAACGAACGATTGATACTCGATTAAGATGAGATGCTATTTGTTACACAAATTTTCAAATGAATCAGAACAAAAAAAAATAACACATGGGATTCGATTTCTTTAGAACATGCTTTCTTGTTTTTTTTTGTCTTCTATGAAAAATGTTTGATTCACTAATGTAGTGAATATAAATATTTGAATATTCATTCAAAAGAAGTCATATTCGTTATTCTTTGAAATAAAATATTTAATATACTTAACGAAGATTTTTTTCTCATTGTTTTTTAATTAAATCTTTGACTTAAAGTGTGCTTAATTATGTCGATATAAGAACTGAATATTTTTTTTCAAGATATATTATAATTGATATCGATCAATTAACAATTCCTTATGAACAAATGTTGAGAAAAACAGATGAAGAGACGAAGAACGTGAAGGAGGAGAAGAAAAGAAGAAGAAGAAGAAAAGCCTTCAGCGACTGGGCGGTTGGACTGTTCGCCTTACTGAATGCACTCAGAAGATATTTCATGTAGTAGTAGTCGTTGTTTTGTTCAATTTTAGTATTTTTTTAGACAGAAGAATAGACAAAGCAAAGAAAGAAAAAAAAACAAACTTAACGACTGACCAATTCGAGTACAAATCTTGATCAATTGGCACTCTGAATAGAAGAGAGAGAGAGAGAGAGAGAGGGAGACTACGAAGACGAAAAAGAAAAAAAATAATAGATAGACATATATATGTATATGTATATACGTGTAAACACACACAACAGACAACAAATGATAATAACGAAAGAAAAAAGAAGTTTTTTGAACGAAGAAAAGAAAAAAAAACGATATTTTGAAATCACCGAGTTAACCAAAGAAGAATCTTTGTTAATTATATTTTTTTTCTTTCAAACTTTCCGTGAGTCTTACCCTCCGGTCTTAAGATTTTCTGTTTTTGGGGACGTGTATCACAGAGGTGGATCAAGACAACGATAATGACAACAATGATGACTATGATGCGAAACATAGGGGACAGTGTCAGTCTATCTCTATACTTGTTGAATTGTTGCTGGTAATCCACATTTACATTCTTCCACGACCATATTCGGTATAAGTTTGCGTATAATCGGTCCACCATTGGTCGTTGTATACATTATCTCTAATCCACTTGTACGAGAATATGAACAACATTGCGATGAATGCTCACCACGATTATTAAATATTGAACCATTTCGATTATGATGTAAACCATTTTGAAGCAAGAGAAGATTATATGCTGAATTTTGTTCATTATTTTGCTGGGCATTTTTGACATCCGTATGTTTAAGTGACGAACCACCTGCACCACACAAACCGACACATTCGCCAATGTCAAGTTGTCGTGGATAGATAACAAAGTTTAACGCGTTATTTCCTTGATCAAGATCGATTGTAAGTGAACGTCGACAACATGGACTTGATGGATTGCATCCACGTGCAGGACGTGCCGGAGCATCACGTGCACCACGACGTCCTGATGACGATGAGAAAATTTTGTCACCGTATTCAACTAGCATGTATGGATGTTGTTGCTGAGATTCTTTACTGTTGTCTTCGTGAATATTTTCTTCCGAATCCGACGAACGGACAGGATAGAACGGGTGTTTTCTTGCGTGATATTGTCGATAGTATGGCCGATTAAATGCTGATACTGATCGTCCCATTGTCGATGATGAATATAGATTTTGATCAATAGCAAGTCCATACCATGGCATAATTAATTGCTTATAAATTTGTTGAATATTCGTATTATCACTGTTCGCATCGATTGTTAATTCATACCAGTTATCATTTAGTTGTTTGATTTGTCGAATGGGCAAACGTGCTGTATCGCTTAGACCTATTGGTGGATAGTGTGTTGTATCATTGGATGTTGGCCGAAAAACTTGATAGACACGAAACATATCGGCTGTCAATGGTTCTTCGAGATCATTCCAATTGAAATAATTTCGTTGAACATACAAACGTAATTGTGTTATCCATTGATTTGTTGGTAGACTTTTTGTTTCTTTTGGTGATTTAGCAAATCGAAAGCAATCGATTGTTTGTAAATTTTTGTCAGCAAGATTTAATTTAGCTGATAATTGTCGTTGACAAGCATAGTTTGGAATTGAATCACCAGGTAAAATCGCACGTTCAGCTGTTGGCAAAACTTCATCGTGTAGTTTCTGTTGTCGATAGTATTGTTTTTCTTTGAAATCTTTAATTCTTTGTTGTTCTTGTGTTTGATGTTCAAGTTGTTTGATAATTGTCGATGGAATACCTGTTTCATCATTGACATTTACTGTTACATTCGGTGGTTCTTTTAAATTCAAACGGTCAATTAATAAACGTGTAAATTGTTCGATTTGTTCTTCGCTTGCTTGGTAAGTTGGTAGAGTTGTTGTTGTCGTTGTTGTTGTTGTTGTCGGTTTTGGTTTAGCTGGTTGTTCAATGAAATCATTAGAAAATTCTTCTTCCGGGTCAATTCCTCCTTGAGTATCAACAATATCAACAAAGACGTTATTATTATTATTATTATCATTTGATGAATCAAACGGTGCAAATGGATCAGCATTATTCGTTGAATATCGTCGTTTTGAATGTTCTCGGTGTCGGGCATGAACAAGTGAGGATGAGAATAATAAAGCAATATTGATTATAATAAACCAGGATGTCATTTTGTTGAGTTCTTGTCTTTTTCTTTCTCGATATTAAAATGAATGGGTCTGATTTTATTGTGTGATAAGGGTATATATATATATATGTAAGTAGGAATTTACTTAACAAATATATAGGGCTCCTTGAAATATGAGTGTGTCTCGGTGATTGAAGTACCAGTTGTTCTTATTGACGACGTCAGCAGAGTGAAACAGACGTGTAGGTGGTATTGGCGATCATCTGTGTTTTTGACTGAGCGAGAAATAAACCAAAGCGCGAACGAGAGAAGTAAAAGCAAAAGAAAGAGAGAAGAGAGAGAGAGAGAAAGAGATAGAGAGTTAGAATGAGTGAGCAAAAGAAAAAGATCACGAAGATGATGGTAAACAACAGCACAACAATCAGTCGCGACGAAGAAGAAAGAGAGATAGAGAGAAAAGAGAAATAAAGTCTGTGCAATAGCTATCTGGTCAATGCTTTCTCTTCTTCTCTCGCATTTTTTTATCGCACTTTCTCTCCTTCCTTTTTTCTCTTTCTCTCTCTCTCATTCTCTTTTTCTCTCTTTTTACTAGATTGCGTGCATGCGACTCCTACTTTTTTCCTTTCAGCGTAGGAATGATACAGCGCCTACATTGAAGGAGAAACCATAACGAGTATCAAAAGAACGAAACTCAAGGAATAAAAAAAACTTAAAGATGAAGGATGTAAAGAGATCCAAAATATACGTTTGCTATTGATATCAACTTTTTTTTCTTCTTTCTACTACGAAAAAGAAAATAAAAACGGATAACAATTCTATTGATTTTTGTTTTAAATTCTCGTTTGGATTTAAGGTCATTTTAAGCATATTCTTGAGTTCATATTTCGTAGTACATGAATCAATACGTGATGCAATAATTCACAGGCATAAAGGGTCGCCTTTCGAAAATATGAGTACATTTTCAGCATGAATTTTTCTTTTCTTCTCTGTTTCCTCTTTCAATACAAAGACTTTGAACTAAAACTTCGTTATTGTATTTTTTCTAGTCAATAATAATTATTTCATGGTTGATGTGAGAGTTACGCACTCGTTCAGAATGCTCTTTGTAGGACACGAGGAAAAAAAAGTAAATAGATCTTCTTTCATTGCTGATTTAATTTTGCTCAAATTTGTGACATGTGAAAGAAACGTGAGAAATAATAAGTTGTCTAAAGTGATCTATTGTTTATTCTTTCTATTCATGACAAAACATGAAAGAAAAAGAAATGTCACGGATTTTTCTAGAACTTGCCTATTTTTGTTGGCGAAATCGGTCAGCACATAGGATGACGGCGCCGACTGTTTCCGGATATACGCATCTTTTCTCATGAATAGAGCCGATAGACATAGGTCAAGTTCTTCTTTTCTTCTTCCTATTCTTCTTTACTCATGCTTTTGTTTATTAATGGCTGCAATATACTGATAATGAGAATAATTGAGGTCAAATGCAATCTTGCGCGCCGTCGACCGATGGTCGGCGTCTCTTATTCTCTGTCAAGAACAATTGTTCCTCATCATCGTTCTCTTTTCACATTTATATACAACTAAACATCTGTGTGTGATGCGAATTTGCGTGGCAAATCAAAGAAAATAATTAAACCAAGTCATATATATTTCTCGACGTCATAACAATAAATCTTCTGGTCAACAAAACAATTTCACTTCGAGCTATTATTGTTGAAGGGCATTCGGAGAAATATACATATACAAAACAAATTGTTTTCGTTCAATGTTAAATGCATAGACTATAGATAAAATATGCTCGCTGCGAACAAATTCCTGTTTGACGATGAGGAGGAAATAAAAATCAATAGAATTAATCATGCATAACTAACTAACTAACAGCACTTATTTTCTTTATTTCAATTGCGTCGTTTAATTTCTTTTTTCTTTTTGAATATCTAATAGATCCATTATTATTTTTTTCTATTCAATTAAAAGGAAAAGTATTAACACTATTCTATCCATAATTTATTCATCAAAAAAGAGAAAATTTATTGAAGAGATATTTTATGCTAAGTATGCTTTGAACTAAATTCAAAAAACAGACAATCAATGTTTTTAGAAGAATTTTCTGGTCTCTCTCTTCTTTCGTTAATAATTTCAAAGTTTATAAATGACCTTTTTTCTTAATTGAAAATAAAAAAAAACTACACTCAACGAACGGTACACGCACTTTCTTTTTCATCGAGTTGTTACTTACATAGAACACGTAATTCAATATGTTTACTAACAACATGATCATTGACACCATTCGATGCACGACATTCATAATGTCCATTTTGTTCTCGAGTTATATTAATTAAATGAAATAGACCATCAGTATTATTTGCGAGAATGATTTTGTCTGAACGGGTTTGATTAGTTAGCTCTTTTCTGTCTTCACCTCGACGAAACCAGGCAACATGAGGCGTTGGACGACCTCGAGCTTGACATTTCATTGTTACATTATCGTATTCGTTGGCTATAATTGGAGATGATGTGCCATTGTCGATAATCATTGGGGTTTCTTTTCAAAATAAAAAAAAAGAAGAAAAATCAATTTTTGTTTAATTTCTTCCGTTTTTCGTACTCAATCATTGTAATGTCATTAAACAAAAAAGGGAAAGTAATAATGATGATGATGATGATGATGATGATGATGATATGAATCACTCATGACTAAAGTCGAGGTAAAACGACTACATGTAATTTGCTCATGTTTGTTAATAGCTGTCGTTTTGGATGAATAAACTTGAAGGCTTTTCGTTGATATAAAAACACTGACTAACTCAAGCATTACTTTAATCTCTATTTCAAAACAAATAAACAAACTATGGCTGGACAATTAACAGTAACGATTGTAGAAGCTCGAAATCTTAAAGATCAAGATACAGTTGGTGGTGCAAATGATGCTTATGTTGAAGTTTATGTTGATGACGATTATAAACAACGAACGACTACGATTCAAAATTCAAATAATCCTCAATGGAATCAAACATTCGAATTGTAAGAGAAAAAAAAGAAAAAACTTAATCATATTTCACTACTTCTGTTTTTATTTATTAGTCGTCTCGGAAAAAAAGACCAACATCTTCATATAAAAGTATACGATTGTGATGGTCCACTTGACCGTGATTCAATCGGTTCGGCTAAAATCGATTTAGAACCAGCTAGACAACGTGGAAGTTTCGATGAATGGGTTAAATTACCTACTCTTTTGGGTCTTAAATCTAACGGTGAAGTCAATATTCGTCTCAATTTTCAACCAGCATAAATATCTTACTCTCAACATAAAAGAACCTTATCTATACGAATATTCAAATTTGATTTATTAACATTTTTTTTTCTTCATCAGTACAAAAATAAATTTAAAAATGCCAAATAGGTACTTCAGATGTTCCATCTGCTTGAACAATGTCATCGAGTCGACTTTCATAGGTTTGACTCGATATAGTTGATACTAAACCTTTTTCTGCCGGTCGACGTCTTCGTTTTTTTGGTTCGCAAAAATTCGATTTAAAAAACTGCATAACAATCAATGAATAACAAAGAGTAGCAGCAATTAACTCACAAACCAACGAGACAAATTCAAATTTGCTATTATGATTCGCTATATGTATCCATTCGGTGGCTACCGATACTGTAACCGTAATAACAAATATGTATAAAGTCGCTTTTATCCGTACGCCACTAAATCGATGATATGATTCAGCAAAAAAATCGAAAAGAATGTAAAACGCAATATTATCTCGTGTTAATGTAATGAGACGTGTATCGAAAAACACGGGAATGAATATCGCAAGTATAACTTCTAAACGAGATATGAAATGAAATAGATGTTCTTGTTCAAGTGCCATATGTACATGTAAACCACGACGTTTACCAAATACTCGACAGTAGATTAAACAAATGAAATAAATTGTATCGATCGTTGCCCATACGGCATAGAGAACAATGTGAAAAACATCATTTTTTTTCGAGTAATAGACTATGTGACCTATGGTACCAGTTTCGGATAATAGCCAAAGAGATAAATGATAGACAAAACGTAAATAACGTGAACGAAGTGGAACACTGTATTGTAAGTAATTGAAAACACTTAAAATCGATGAAAGTAAACCTTCGTAACCAGTCTCACTGGCATCATGATTGTGATAGTAAAACACATCGAATATGTATGCTCCTTGAGCAATAAATGGTAAAACTACCGTTGCAATAACGAAAAAACGATCATCAGCTCGGCCTCCTGGTGCAAGCGACTCATCTGAATCTGTTCTACGCATTGACTGTACCAATAGTTACCGGTTATCTATCCGGTTTTATGATAAAATATTTTTTTTTACTTTTTGATCATCGACCTTATAAATATACTATCTATATAATCATAATAATTCAGTTTCAAATCAATCAATCAAGCGTAGCAATCGAAATATGTTCGTTGAGTTTAATTCAGTATAAAATCCGTCGAATCTATATTATTCGGTAATAGTGTCTTTTTGTCAAGCAAATCATGTCGACTGAAAATTACCATTCATTTCCGTTTTATGTTTCTCCTATGGACAAGAATTTCACAACTAATCGATATGAATCATTTTTCGATGAGATTATTAGAAACTATATAGATGGATAAATGATACGTGTCCTTGTGATGTTTATCTATTATTCTCTTCTCATTTTGTTTTATTCAAATTCAGATTAATCTTCTGTATGACATAGAAATCAAGGAACATAGCTAATTATCATGCTCAAATCACGACGATTTCCTTATTGTCTTTTTTTTTCTTCTTCTAATATTTATCTAGATCAAATCACACGCTAACAGATTCTAATTGATCGTGCACATCATCACTAGCGTGCATGTCTATCAGTTGAGCATCAAAATGAAGATCTTCGAAGTAATATTTATGTATATACAACGACTGACGACGAACAAAAGGACATATATACATTGAATACGTATGCTCGATGATACTAGTCGCATGTTCTATTCGTTAGCAATAAAAGAGAGAAGCGTTGAAAAGCAATTCCGTATGTGTTTGTCTCTGTTTCTGTTTTGTAGACAAGAAAATGTCATCACTCGTTCAAATATAAACATATTCTCTCGGTTGAGTTCACTTCTTTGCCATATATTCAACAGAACTTTACGATCATCATCATCATTTACCGATTTTCTTTATCTTTATTCTCCTTCTAACTACCATAACATTAAATGCATTAAGTAGCAGCACGCACGCATATTCATCTTTCGCATTTATTTCATCTTCGATTCGTCTGGCATTCACTTAAACGAAGAATTATTTCTTCTTTCTTTCTTTCTTTTTTATATTATAAACAATTATATTCTGTACATATCGCCATATGATCTTAAAATCAGAAAAAAAGAATTGTATTGATCATCACAATTCAAGCATAATGTTTAACTCTGACAGTTCCTCGAATCATGATCATTCATATGGTCATCATGCCGGAATGTTGATTTCCGTTTTCATTTCTATTTGTTCGACTAATCGAGAGCAGGTGGTGACGAATATGATCATGCATATCAATGAAAATAATAAACTTTCGTCAACATACCTTGAACATACAAATAGATGTATGCTTTTTGTGGTGGTTGTGTATTGACTTCGCAAGCATAGATACCTTCATCATCGGTATTAACATCGAGAATTGTCAATGAATAATCCATATCTGTACGTTGAATGTTTAAACGATAATCGGAAATTAATAGATCTTGATTATGTGCAAGGATTGAATCGGCATTGTGCGAACCTGAACTTTGCCGAATCCAGATGAGTTGATGTGATGATGAGAGAGAGAGATCATAATTGCTACCACTAAATGTACACACTAATATAGCTTTGTGTCCACTAATTACTGTTACATTTGAATATAATGAATCGATAACTTTGGATTTTTCACCTAAATTACGAAGAAAAATGACAAGTCGAAATAGTTTCTTTTTTAATTTCATTAAAGTGTCTTCGTTTCTTTTGTATAGAAAAGTGTTCCCTAAAGCAAGTGTCATCATTGATTTGTTCTTTCAAAGAACAATATATAGAATATAGGAACTCATCAGCCATGCATAGGAGCAAAGACAAAAATGAACAAATTCTGTCCGCTAATATCGAATTAGAATTGAATGATGCGCGTTATCCCCAATCGAATTAGTCAGCTAATATACTTTATTCACACACATAGAGTTCGTCACAGACATCCCTCGATGAACTAATGTCTACGCGTATGTGTAGTTCGATAGATATATGAATGTGCTGGAATGCAAATCGATGTCACATTGGGAACAGCACTGTCCATAAGCGGTGCGCACAATTTCGTCGTTTTCTTTTTCTTCTGATTTAAATAAATTCAATCACGTCGATGTGATTGAACAGAAATCCATTTTACATAATTAGAATTTATTCGAAAAATATTCATATTTGTTTTTGATTATTGACCATTGTCCATGGTAATTGCAGGCAGATGATCCATCGAGTTAACATCTTTTTCTGATGATAATATGACATAATCGGTTTTTTTTTCTCTTCTCCTTCTTCTATCCAAGGTAAATCGATCGTTTTTATCAGAGAACAGCCGACAGAACTGTTCAACATAACCGATCAATATATATTAAAACATTCTCGAACAAGACCTTCGTTATCATTTCAATAGAAGTCAATGATCAAAAGAATAGTAGGTCAACTAGTCGTCTCTTAATCGAAGTGGATGGGCGACAACAAGTGTATCGATAAATAGCCTATGACAATTAAGATTGCTAAGAAGTTTTACAGATGGACAATGACATACATCTCCTCTTCTATTGAGATATATATGTATATACAAACAGAAAGATATGATTTATGCAAATCACAGCTGAACTTGAACATTATCACGACGTGTATATATATATATATTATATGGTAAAATGCTCGTTTACATCATCACCATCCATGTACATTTATATATACATTGGATTTATGACCTGGAAGAGTTTTGCATTTTCTTGTGTCATTTTTATATGACTTCTCTTCCAATTACATGAATACATGTACATATGTGCGTATATAGCGAGAGAAAGAGAGATAGTTTGATTCGAAAAAGAGCAAACTCAAACTGAACCTTAAAGAATGATTTCCTATCAATTGATTTTAATCTCACGGGTGAGTACCTATGGCAACCTATGTAATCTTCTTACCATGATTATCAATAATAGACGATGTTGCTTGATTGATGAGAAAAAGTAGATGTAGAAGAAGAAACGTAATGAATGAATTGAAAACCATTGCGGAAATTTTCATTTGATATATCGTTTGTAGTTGTTATTGAGATAAATTCGACGAGACGAAATCGAATAGTACTGTAAGTCAAAATGTCCACTTAAATAAAGAGAGTACTTGAATATTGTTTGGATGAACCACCATTGAAATAACAACACAGAAGAGAATGAAATGAGCTTAAATGTTGTGTCTTGCTTCCTGCTGCTATTGCTGTTGCACGTTATGCGATCGTAAGAGCAATAAGAGAGAGAGAGAGACAGTTCTCTCTTTCTCTTTTCTTCTCCTCTCTCTCTTCTTTTTCTCCTTCTCTTCGCTTTCGTTGTTCATATACATACGAAAGAGAATCGTTATAGCATTGAGATAATAGTTGAAATCAACTTTTCTTTTTTTTTTTTATTATTCGATGTTCTTTATTGAAATGAGAAGAAAAAAGAAAGGCCGATTCTGGCCGTTGTGTATTCCGTTTATTGAACGAACGAACGATAACGTCGAAAATTCAATTCATTGATTTCTTTATCGACGTTTATAATCGCATCAATGAAAGACTTGCAAACAAAAATCAAAACAGGAAGAAATAGTGAAAGATCATTGAACCAAAAGAATAGTTCAATATTTCGTATTTCAAGGTTCAGTAACTAAAAGATTACATAAACTAAAATAATTCGATTTGGTTCATAGATAAAATCGAGATCTATTGATTGATAAAAAAGAAAAGAAATGCAATTCAATTATTACTGAACAAAGAAAATGAGACTTCTGTTTTATTGACGCGAAAGAAGAACTATGCGTGTGTTTCTTGTCTGATAAGATACAAATCTTAAATAAATATCTGTTCTATTAATTGATCGAATTGTTCATCTGATTTCGTCAATTATCTCAAAGACGAGTGAGTTCTTGAACTTCCACTGAAAACAATATGCCGAATAAAAAAAAACCGAGTCTTATCTTCGATATTCTCACGTATAGAACGAATATCACATGTAAAAATATCATGGACTTTCGACTGGCATATCTTCAGGTCGTACGAAACGTTTCGATGTCAACATATACGTATAATACAAAAAAAAACAGAAATTTACTTAAAACTATTGCATAGAGACAAAAGAAAAAAACAACAAATAAACGGTACAATTTTTTGAAAATAATATATTATCGAAAAAAAAACAGCAGATTATTTTCGATAGTAAATCAATCCAAGGCCAACATATTCATTTATCTGTTCATTTTTAATCTATGACTAAAAATATGACGAGACGAAAAGAAGAAAGAAAAACAAATCATTTCTCTTGACTATTCAGTTTTTAGATGTTCCGATGACATTGCAGTGGATGTAAATGATGAATATTCCTACAGAGGGAGAGAAAAAATGATCGATTTTAATTCTTTTGTTTTTTGTGTCATACTTGAGAAAGCAATTTTGTTATTTGAATAGTTAATATAGCTCCAGCAAATGTCAGACAAGGCACACAAGTTTTCAAATAGAAATCTGAATTCGTGTATTGTAATGCTCCGGCACGCAGTAGAATTTCCGTTGTCAATGTTAATACGATCGAAATGATCAACGAAAAAATAAAGTCAACTAATGTACCATTAAACCACCACCAAAAAGCGATACATAATGCGACAATAATTATACTAAATTGTATGTCACTTGAGAATGGAATTTTCTTGAATGAGAAAAATAGAATTTATTCGAAAAAGAAAACACACGAGCAACTTACGGCGCAGAGATGATTGATACCAACGAATATGACTAAACATTTACAAAATTGAGATTTTTGCATTGTATCATCAGTGGAACGTTCAGCAGATGTTTGATGAATAGATGTATTTAACATTGGATAGATCAATCCAACGATTGCTAAATCGAGAACAAAGAAAAAAGAATTTGTTGTGGAAATTTGTCGAAAAAATATTTACCAGCACCGAGACCGCACACAGAAATGAGACTCAACGAAGGTAATGTAAGCATAAGACGAGGAGAATTGAGTAATAGTAATTTATGTTCATATTGTACGCTCATGAGAACGACAGCTAGTGTACAACCAAATGTAAATAAAATTAATGATTTCGATGCTAATGAAATCGTTCGATTTGAATGTAACATCGTGAATGAAGAATAAAAATCGATGTGTTGTTTATTTTCGTTCGATATTCTTACGAGTTTTGATGCAAGATAGTAGATAGTGTAGAAGACACTTACAAATAATATGTGAAAACTATATATATCGAAGTCGATAAGTCAGTTTCAACGGACCAGAATGGCGTGATCACAAAAATACGATACGTACCCTTACACGCCCTACATTGACGCGATAATAGAAAAGAATGGAGAACGAGGAAAACCGAACGGAGAGAAAAAAGAAACGACGAAGAAAAAGAAAAGAACTATTTGGGGTCAGATAGGGTTTTCTCTCTAAATGTCATCTTTCGTTTTCATGAGAAGATTTGCATTGATCAGTAGATATTCTTTTTTTTTCCTTTTATTTTTGTTTTATTTGAAATTTTACATAACAATAAACAAAAAACGAACGATCCACTATTCCGTAGTTTCTGCATCTTGCTCCTCCTCTTCTTCTTCTTCTTCTTCATCGTTATCATCGAATGTTAGTTTCTTTTGCTGTTCTGTGGTTGTTGTTATTGTGTTCGTTGCAAGATTAATCGATGCAAGATTATATTTTTTATATAAATCATAATTTCGTACAATCGAAATTAAGATTATGCTTCTAATGACATGAATTAGAATGTGTAGTTTCGGTTTTTTATAATCACGTTTAAAGATTTTGCCATTTAAATCATCAGCTTTTCGTGAAATTAAATCATTTATCACAATTTCTTCGAGATGACTCGATTTAGCCTGTGTATTGTTTGATTTTTTTGCTTGAACATCGAACCAAATAGTTTGATCTTGTGCTGTCTCATTTTTCTCAGCTACCAATAGAAGTTGTTCGACGAATTCATTTTTAATTATTAATTTTCTTAGATCATCTTCATAAGCTTTACAAATGAAACTTATAGGTAATAAACGTTCAACATATCGACTATGTTGTTCTTTTGAATCGATACTTGTATTAAATACGGATTCGATTAATTGATTAATCGATGTTATAGGTAGATTTGTTGTCACGAATAATGCGTGTTTTGTACCAGATTTAAGGATTTGAAAGCGACGTTGTTTTTTATTCGATGATTTTAATTGTTTGGTTTCATTTTGCAATGCTGAATCGAGATCATTGATATCAGTTGGTTCGACCTGTTGCTGTTGTTCATCGGAAAATTCCGGACCAAATAATTGATCGGCAAATCGATTCAATAGATTGTAGATTTCATTTCGAACGAAGGATTCCTTCGACGAACAATAAGTTATGAAAAAACCGTGTTGTCCAGGTTGAATTGCATTTGAATTTGATGAATTGAAATTCTTATTTTGATGATAATTTCGACGTGATGATTGTGATTTTACTCGACCCATCTTTAATAGAACAAACAAGAAAATGACTTTTTGGTATGTCATCCAATAACATGTATAGATTAGGCTGATTTATTTTCAAACAAAACATCTTCGATTACGAAAGACACAAAAAAAAACATCTAGACCTTTTTTCCTTTTGTTTTTTCTTTCTCTTCTATGTACACAAAATGAAGTCTTCGAGAGTTATTTTTTATTCGAATGAAGTTTGTAGGAGTGTTGTTGCTGATGCTGATGCGGGAAAGAGTTTATGATAGGATTGAGTTGGAATATAATTGCCAACAACTGTACGACCGGAAAAAAATCGACCATGCAAAGCATTAACTGTGTTAATTGCTAAATAGACAAACATGCCGATGTACGATTATGAAGAAAAAAAAAAGAAAGAAAACTCACCACTAGCAATAGTCGAACATTTAACATAAACATTTCCGTCTGGACTTTTTTCATCAACATAGATATGTACAACACCACCGTATTTATTACATTCTTCAATGACTTCATCACGTATTTCTTGTACCCAAGTCGGATTACCAGCTTCAGCTGCTGGATTGAACATATTCGATAACATGAAACATTGTGTACTAACTGCTGTTACAGTGGCTAATTGTTGAGGATTAGGTGGTTCAGGTACTCGAGCAGCTTGAGAGCCGGCTGCATGCATATGTGCGGCTTGTAAAGCGTCCATAGCGTGTTTTGGCATTTGTAGGCCACTGCCTTCGCTTAGTTTAGCCATGAGTGCTAAACGACCGGTGGCACCGAGATTAATTCCACGATGATCGAGATCATCGGAATCGAGATTTGCTGATGACGAAAATGATGAGGCGATGCCTGGAGCGTAGGATGAAAATGAACCAGCTGCAGGCGCTATTGTATTCGCTGATTCAGTAACATGACCAACTTTCATCGGCCGACCTGCTAATTCAAAACCATTTAAATTTTCCATCGCTCGTTTCGCATCTTCAGCATGAGCAAATTGAATAAATCCTTTGAATAAAATCAAAATTCTTTCTCCATCCAATTTCCTTTCATTATCTTACCGTATCCTCTCGATCGACTCGTATCTGCGTCTCTCATCAGCGTAATATTATCAATTCTACCAAACGGTTCAAATATGCCGCGTAACATATCTTCTGTAATATTGAAATGCAATGATCCAACGTATAGTTTCATTGGTCCTTGTGTTGGAATGGTCGAGCCTGTTAAAGCCGCCATACCATTGTTGATAAGGGCGTTTTGTGAAGCGGTTGCTGATGCTGCTTGAGCAGCGAGACGATTTTTTTCCGCATTCGACGGTTTGATTATGATCGGTATGCCGAGAAGTTTCTCTCCGGATAGAGCGAGAGCCGCTTGTACACAGGCTAGATCACGAAATTCAACGTAGGCAACACCTTTCGAACGACGTGTTCGCGGATCGGTAATCAATCGAACGTCACGAACTTTGCCGACACGCGTAAAAAAATCTTCGAGATCACGCGGTCGAATAGCTCCTGCTAATTGCATGCAGAAAACAGTTCGAAGATCTCGTTCTTCAGGCGTTAAGTCTGGTGATTTCTCTCGACGGCCCGATTTCGACGAAGAATTCGTTTCTTTGGCTTGTCGAGTTCGTTGTAATGATTGTGCGAGTTGATGTAATTCCGAATTGGTATCACGTTTCTTTCCGCTAGCTAAAACAGGTGGTGTCGGCGTTCGACGACGACGTTCATGTGGCGAACGTGAACGACTTCGTTTTCGATCGTGTTTCTTCTCGCTTTTATGCGATTTATGTTTGTGATGTTTGTGTTTCTTGTGTTTTTTCTCTCGATCTTTGTCTTTATCTTTATCTTTCGATTCATCCGATTTCGTATTGTTTTCATCTTTGACTTTTTTGTCGAAATTTTCTTGCATTTTTTCTTCGAGCATATTATCGATATCGAAATCGTCGTCCATGATTGTTCTAGAACGAGAAAAAACTAACTCATTTTGTTTATTGAAAGTACAAACAAGCTTTTCTCGAAGATTAATGAAAACAATGAATTAGTCGTCGATTGAAAATGAATATCAGCAAAGAACGAATCACTATAGTGAACAGTTTAAATATTTCTGGTTGGTATATTTATGTAGCAATCAACAGAGCTCCGATGTAGACAAATGAGCACTGCCGACAAGCGACACCTCGTGGAATGATTAACGATGTTTTTTTCAGATATTTCTGTCTCGTTTTTTGAATCATATGATAGTTGGTCATATTTTTTTCAAAAGATTCATTGATTAAGTTTTTTCTCTTTAAACTTCATCGAGTTTTCGAGTGAACAAAAAATCAGTTAACATTTTAAAACGATCGATTAAAACGAAGACAATGAATTTGTGAAATAATCAGTTGATAGTTTTTTTTCTTTTGAAGAAAAGTTTATCTATCTACCATATTTAGTCAAAAAAGATTCAGCATGTCCTCTAAAATTTACCCAATCATATTTAAACGCCATCACGAACGAATCGATCGACCCTTCTAGTAACTATAACTAACCTTTGACACTTCTGTATTATGTTCCTCGATTTTCTTCTATTGACTTAGTGATAAGATAGATTTGATAAGAAAAAACTAATTCTCTGTTATTTCGTGTTTCTCTTTTTTCGGTTGTATATTTACTTCTTGTCAATGATCGATCTATTTGGTTTGCTACGTTTTCTAATCAATTTAGTACTCTATCCATTTGCTGCTGTCTTTCTCGTCTTCTATCGTTGTCTACAATGGTTAGGTTTACAACCGATAAATTATGATTTTCAAGATAATATTGTTCTTATTACCGGTTCAGCAAATGGTTTAGGCAGAGAAATTGCCTTGGCATTTGCTCGATCAGGTGCTTCGTTAGCTCTCTGGGATATCGATGATGTTGGTAAGAAAGAAAGAAATCATAGAATAAATCAAAAATAGTTGTTGATGTTTTTCAATAGGCAATCGTGAAACTCAACAGCAATGTTTAGCAATTTTACATAGTCGAAATAGTTCGAGTCGTGTACGTGTTTATCATGTTGACATGACACGTTCAGCAGATATTCATACATATGCCGAAAAAGTTCGTCAAGATCTCGGTCAAGTCACTATACTTATCTCGAATGCCGGTTATGTTAGTGGTCGATCGTTATTAACTGAATCAGATTCAGATACCGAACGCACATTTGCTATTAATTCTCTTTCACCAATTTGGTTAGTCAAAGCATTTATGCCCTATATGCTCGATGCAAATCGTGGTCATATTGTTATCATATCTAGTATTCTTGGTAAACCAAAAAACGAAAACTGTCAGACTTTGTTGTTGAATAACTATTTGTTCTGTAGGTGTTCATGCAGCACACGGTCCAATTACATATATTTCATCGAAACATGCAAGTCTCGGTCTTAGTCGATCGCTTCGTCTTGATATTAATGCAACTCATCCTCATACTCGCGTGTCTATTCACTGCGTATGTCCATATATAATGCGAACAAAGATGTTCAATCCAGTTGTAAATTATGTTTCTTTTCAACAACTTGCGCCTGTTCTACCACCGAGATATGTTGCTCGGCAAGTTCTCGATGCTATCGAATGGAATCGTGATGAAATTATTTTGCCTTATCATTTGAAATATGCTGGATTTATTATGGATTATATTCTTCCACAACGATTGTCTCGTTGGTTAACATATCAAGTATCGGGACGAACTCCTTTGGATCCATTCAATCGAGACTCAGACGAAAGTGTTCGCGAAAAAAAACGCAAACTTTTGAACATAAATCACAAAGAAAATATTGATTTGATTTAATTTTCTTACAAAAAAGTATATATATATTTCTTTTTATTCTTGCAAAAAAAAAATAAATAAATAGACAGACAAACACACAAATTTGAAAAAGAAAATCAATTACATATCAATTTAAACTTCATAGTTTGAGTTCTGGAAAGATTTTTTCCAGGATTAAAAGAATTAATTTCTATAAAACAAAAAAGAGAAATCAATTTCAGTTTTTCTTCGACAAATCGAAAAGAACATACATAGAACAAATGCCTATTCAATCGAGCATCTTGAAATAATTCAAATAAACGTTCAATACCAATACGTGCATTATCTGATCCGAATATCAATGAAAGTGTTTCTAAAAAAAATGTCGAATGAAATCACGAATTTGTTTTTTTTTTGTTAATCTGTGGAAATTCCCTACCAGGTACATTTGTTAACAACTGTCGTTTCGCTTGTTGCTGTCGTTCGTGTTTTTCTTCTTCCGTTGGCATTGGTTTCGGTACTCGTGGAACTTTCGGCCAAATAGCATCTTGCAGAATAGTTAGATATTTGACAAGATATTCTTCTTGAAATAGACTGACAATCGATCGTCGTACTTGACGATTGATTGTACTTCCGTATGTAACACGAATGAATTGAACGAGAGTCATACGAATGAGTTTCAATAGGCCACGTTCATCGAATAGTAAATCAAGGAAATTATAGAACGGATTGGCGATGGAATCATCACGACCTTCTTGATGACGAGTGTTACTACAAAAAGATTGAAATTAGAAAAAGAAATCTTTCACGAAATTCAATTTACTTTTCGATTTCCAGAAGATCTGGAACGTTTTTATCCCAACGAAAGAGTTTCCTATCCAATAAATAAATCATTCATTCATAAACTCACAAAGTTTTTTTTTCTTCTTTTCTTACGATATATTTGTCGCTTTTTTTCGCGTTGTAAGTGAATTCGTTGATTGTGATGTATCATTATCAATCCACGATGGATTTATGAATTGATAGACTAATTCAAATTTCGATATTTCTTCATCATGTAAAACTGTTTGAACGAATGTTTGTAATTGTTCGTAGAATTGTTGTAAATTCGATTTATTTAATTGTTTCGATGTAAATCTTTGATGACGAGTGCGAAATAGATCAATAGTTGGAAACGATGATTTCAGTTCTTTCAAACAGAAATAAAAATGTTGCCAAGCAGATAACGTTCGAGTTACGACCCAACCGAAGTCATTCGATGGACTACGAATTAAAACAGCAGCACATAAATGACCGTTTTCAAGCTAAAACAAAACCCTGTAAATATTCATTTGAATAGAAATCAGATCGATTACATCCGGAAGAACTTGGGCTTGCCAATGGCCTAGATGTGCCCACCATAGATCGACATTTTCTAATGAACATTCCAATGCGCTCACTTCTTGATTGATATCAACACAATCTCGTTCGAGTGCGCTAATAACCTTGAGAGATAAAAAAAGAAAAGAAAAAATATCATCGAATCGATTGAGAAAGTTTTTAATAGAAACTTTTTTATCGAATGTTGATGCTTCTCGAAGAGCTGCTAGCGCATTTTTTTTAATTGCCAATTGACTTCTTAAATCAGCTAAACGCTTAGGTACACTCTGTGCTTGATCATCATTCGATGAGTCAGATGTTTGCAAGTTCGTAGTTTTTTCATCGAAATCATCTTCGACAACTTTTGAATTCGACCAACCGAATAATTGTTCTTTTAAATCAACTAAACAAACAAGTCATTCAATTTGAAATTGAAATCTAAATCTTTCTTACAATCTTGCAAATCTGTTGAATTAAAAACTCGACACAACGCATCGTATTGTTTCGAAACAAGAAACGATGCGTAATAGTCACGTTTAAGAACATTGTAGATGATTTGTTGAGCTTCATAAAACGAATCTGGTAGAGGCTACAAAACGAAAGCTTTTTTATTGAAAAACTAATTCAATCGATTTTATTTTTACATATTCAGCAACAAGAAATGATTTCATTCGATGGATAATTTCATTATCAATTTCATCAACGATTGCACTACCAAAACTTGTGATATAAACTGTATAGATATTCGTTGCAATACGATGTTGTTGATCGGGTGCAGCTAAAACAAGAAGATTTTCGAACAACAAACAAAAGAGTTTCTCTTCTACCCGAACGTAATTTCCAAATATCGTACCAAAAACTAAATCGAGACCAAATTCGCTTTTGATTTTCTTTTGCAAACAAACGATCTTACTTAAGCAAAGCACCTGTACCGAATGTTTCGAGAAATTGATGAAAATACGTTCGACCTGTTATCGAACTCAAAATAATATTCACTGCTAAAATCTACAACGAAGCTTTTTTCTTTTGTTTCTTGCAAAAATGAGAATAAGTTAACTCGTACTTTTCGATTGGCAATATTAGTTTTATTTGTACTCGAATCGAAAAGTAGATAACTTCGGCCACCTTTGGCTGTTAGACATCGTTCACAAACGATCTTAGCTCGACGTAATTGATTAAGATACTTTGTTAGATCACGATTGATTAACAATTCACCTTTGGTACCCAATCGATTTTGTTGATCGTCTTTTCAAAAAAAAAACAAGCTCAATACTGAATAAACAAATAATCGATCGATCGGCTCTACCTTTGGATATAATGCCTTCTTTTAATAGATTTCGAATGGCTGTTGCTTGCATGATTTCATTGACAATATATGTCCTACAAAAAGCGTAATGAACACGTCTACCAATCGTCGCTGATCTTGTTTTTACCAGAAATGTTCTAATTTGTCGACGTCATCACTTGTTTCGATAAGTTTAATGAAATTCTCATAGTTCGATGCTAACGTAAATTTTCGTATTTTTTGTTCATTATTACTGATTAATTGATCGATTTGATACATAATATTCTCATTGAAATAATCCGGCTCACTGATTAACTCAAGAGTTGGTTTGAAAACTTGAAGAAAAAATCAAATTGAAAGTTTTTTCTTTCTTTCTACGATATGTTCAACCTTTAAAAACAAAGATTTCTCTTAATAGATGTCGAAGCGTATTGTTCGACGAGTAACTCGGTGGTAGAAGTAAGTAGAGTGTTGCTTCGCTTAATAAACGAAGAAATTTATCTTCTTCTTCATCACTAATGAAATACGATGGAAGAGTATACGGACAGTTTCTTGGATTTAGCCTAAAGTCGTCAATTAAAAACAATAGAATATTGAACAAATACAAACATATGCTGTCGAATTTGTTGATAATGTCCAGAAAATAAATTGACAATATCTTTCGATATAATTTCAACCCAATCGAGTGGCTTACAACGTTGTCGAAGGTTCAATACGAGTACACGAACTTCTTCTCTAAAATTTCCTCGTTCAAAGAACAATCTCACACAAATCCTTTCTCTACTTTAAAGCTTCAGTAAACGTGTCCGATTCCGATGAAATCTCTTTGTACCACGGTAGAATAATATCTCGCACGAATAAATCACAAATATTATCAATCATCACATCGACACTAATATGACTGTCGTGTTTTTCTATGGCTGCAGCTTTCGATGGTTCGTTTATCGGCGACTATTTATCAAACAAATAGAAATTATTTGTTTTTATCGGGAAATCCTACTTGAATTTGCTCGATAAACCAAGAAATGAAATCATTTGATCGATTTTTTGTTTGTCGATTATGAACGATTGTAAACGGTTTCGAATTATGCAATGCAAATACAATTCCATAGATCAAACCTATTTGTAATAGAAGCAAACAAACTCGAATTCGAAAATATCGCCTACCGATTAGAGTCAATGAAAGACAAATGGATAAGAGAAAATGATAAATAAAAAAGTAAATAATTAAACAAAGAATTGGCACGAAAATAATTGTGAATTTATATTTTTTCCACAGCATTTTTTCATATCTACGAATAAGCAAATAGATTGGATTAAATCGAGCGCGAAACAAACGATTCAATGTTTAAACGAGTTTTTTTAACTATTTTATTTTCATTTTTTCTTTTCGATATTGTCTCGTGTGTTGAAACTCGAGATCAATTCGTTCCAACACAAGTTTCAGACGAAGAACTTGATGATGTACTTGAAAATGATGATTCAGACGAACATGAATTGATTCAGGACAGTGATCAACAAGTACCAGGTACACCGATCAATCAAAAAACAAAATCAATCATTGACCCAATTGACAATACTCGAACTAATGATGATAGTAAAGGTATCATAGTACCATTTAGAAATAAAACACCGCCGAGAAGAAATCCTCAACAACGATCGACTGCAAATCGAAATCTCTCGATTCAATTGACCCATTTCTTCGCAATTGGACTTCTATTCTTGATCTACTCGATTTGAAAAACAAAGAGAAACATTCTTTCGTACGAAAAACAAAACTATTCTCTGTTAAAATAAGTTATGCTTGTTTTACATATCACAAAAAAAACGAATTTTCTACTATGATAAATCTTGTTTCTGGTCTTTTTTTATCGCATATTTCATCTTCTTCCACAAAGCAATACACATAACTGGTAGACGGTCATCGGTGATATCTTTATCTTGAATTCGTCGGTATTGACATCTAAAGAAAGAAAAACTCTCAAAATCGAAAATCAAATCTTCACATCTACCGCAGTATGATTCGAACGTCATCGTAACGTTTCTGTTGAAGATAACTTAGTGAAAGAAATAGATAGGACTTGACAATGGCATTGGGATCACCGATTTCACGTGCAAGACCGATTTGATTCTTTGAGATTTCTTCAGCTTCTTTCGCCTGAATTCAAACTTTTTGTTTTTGGTTCGACAAGAAGTAGTTGCTACCTACGTGTCGAAGATTTTCTTCGCCGAGACACGAATGACCTCCGCCTAGTGTTGATAACCATGCCCATGATGATTCATAACGAATACGTTTTATGAGAACATGCAGTTGAATCGATGTCCTAACGAAAACAAAAAGCCGAATGTGTTAATTGAATTCGAGATCGAAGAAGGCGAATCTACCAAAGACGATTGATCCAGAGATCGTATCGATTGATATGCGGATGTACTTGAAGATAGAATCGATGCTGGCGATGATGAACGATGGAAAAAAGATGATGAAGATGTGTTCGATTTAGTTTCGAAGCTATTCGGTTAGTTATTTGATTGAGAAGTTGAGAAAATAACTGAGCAAATTGGGACGAAGTCGTTAGTTCATTGAGAAATGCAGCATAAAAATAAGAATTCGATAAAATTTGACAATCAATAACTGACAAATTTGTATCGTCGTTTTCAATTTGCTCACTATGAATAAAATACTTAATTGGTATCTGTTTATGACGGATAGATATCGGTGTAAGTGTATTCGAACTTGTCATATTACTTTTCTTCAATAAAATCAACTACTAGTTTATGACGACTTCGAAGAACTTTTAGATAGATAGATTTTAGGAAGAAATCGTTTGTATCCTATAAATGAGTTGAACGAAAGAGGGCGTAAGAAACAATAACATATACACTTGATGTAATCAAGAAATCGGTCTGTTTTTTATGATTTATTTGATTGACAATGACAAATTGTTGAAAATCTTTTTTTTCTTTAACTTAAATAATTCATAAGAAAAACAAATTTCTAATAAAATGATTGCAATTCAGTAGAATTTTCATAAAAAATAATAACAAAAAAAATCCTCGATCTTTATGTGCTCGACACACACCGACCATTATTGTCTGATTAAAAAATGTTAAAAAAAGTCGAGATTTTCCCTTTCGAGGTTAGTTGAGTAATTCATAATTTCGTTATGAATACATCAAGTCAATTCGATTTTCTTGATTTTTTTCACATGAATATCATTGCTTTATTTATCATTTCTTCTACTTTTAATGATCGATATACACAATATATTGTCTAGTAGCTATTTCTTTCATTTTCGCTTTAATTCCGTGCGTTATCTTAATAAATTTTACTTAACATGCCAACTACAAAAAAGGTGTTCGTCGGATATCGACCAATGCTAAGGCACCGCTTGTGTTTTGTCGAACCGAGTATATCTTATTATTGCGACTGATAATACTCAGATTTCATCATCTCTCCTACCAAGCATGCGCTATTCAATTCACCAAATAAATCCCTCGATCTGTTGTCACCGAACTCTGTAAAATCTCAATATCAAAGTGCTACTTATATTATAACAATTGCAGTTAAACCCAAGAAAACATTTAGGTCATTCAACTAAGTCCATAACTTCATCTTTACAACAAAATCTCCACGAAATCATTCACTAACTTAATACCACCCAAAAATCATCCCTATCCAAATGGCATTAAATCAACATAAATGTCCCAAAGCGATGTATACGAAATTCATAAAGTTCAATAAAGTTTTACAATACTCATGTTTTCGTTTTGATCACGCAAATATTCTTTCAGATCAAAACTCACCAAAACCAATATCACACAATAATGTCTGCATCCTTACATACATTGCCAGTGGACATAGTCTACCGAATATTCGACCATTTATGTGAGAAAAGTTTATTTATCTCAGCTAGCAACATTTGTCAACGATTAAATGCAATACAGACTTCGTATCACCGATTTCGAGTAAGTGCACAATACTATTAATTTCGTACCCTTCATTCCGGCACTCTACTCTCATCAATTATTTTCTATCCATGCGTTCACATCAGCAACTAACTCCGAATAAAACTTTCCTAAAGATGACCTACATTTCACCATAGACGCTTACACAACTCAAACTTTCGCTTATGTCCATTGGAGATGAAGGTGTTCGACATCTTGCTCACGTTTTACAACAGAATACGGTAACTTTACAGTTACTCTCCGATTTATATCAGACATCACTAATCTATCTCTTCTTAGGCACTTACACAGCTCAACCTTTTCGGTAACTATATTGAACATGAAAACATGCGTTATTTGCGTCGTATGATGAAAACTAGAATTGATTTGTGTATCTATGTATAATAAACTTTGGTTCTTTTCTCTGAAAAGAATAGTTTTTTTTAATGAAATAAACCGGATATTCACATGTAGAGATAGTGTAATGGAAATTGATTAGGATACCAGTGTTGCCAAATTCAAAATTGGGACATCAGAAATTTACTCTTAAGAAAGTAGCACTTTGTCAGATGATATAATTTGTCAAAATAAAGAGGGCAATCAATTGTATTCTCTTTGATATTGGATAAATATATGATAATTTTGCGTTATATATAGTTTATTGTCTCAGCTCCATTCAGGTATTTTAATGGTCGAGAGATTGGTGAAAAATAAAAGCCATATTGTTGTTTATGGAAAAGTATATCAGGTGGCCTAAAAGCCTTGATTCTTAGCATCATTAATATATTTTAAATCCATTATCAAGTAAAGGCATATTTCTTTATCTTACAGTACATGTTATCGTAGATTTTCTGGATTGTAAGTATGCACTCTACTGTATGAAAGTTGATAATAATGGGTATTGATATGTATAACGATAATTATGTATCAAAACTAGCCGAATAAAAGAAGTATGATTCAATATTATTTCAAATTTAACAATGTATATGCCGATCCGGACTATCTCGTTTCTTTTCACTTCATACGGATGCATACATCGTCACTATAATCAAGGAATTACGAATTAATTCACTGATTAAAGATTGAAATGCATATTTGTCATTTCCTTATTAAATCAATTAAATTTTCAATAAGATTAACTAGAATCGATGTCGCTAATAGAATAAACAGAAGATCTTCCATAAAAAAAGAACTCGTTCAAATATTTCCGTGTCACATCGATATTATTCAAATTTGGTAAAATGAAAGCCAAATGAAGCATTAGTAATATAACATTTGGATTAATTTGTTTTTGAAAAAAAGGTTTTTCTCTGATTAGACAATACTGTTTAGTTTTCATTTCTCTTCAAATCAATGAACATTGTTCTTTCATATTAATTCACAGTTATTGTTGTACTCTTTGTATTATCACGATTAAATAATAGAACAGCTTATGAGATTCATTTCTTAATCGACCTGATCAAATCTCGCACTCGATGCTTCAACACTTAAACATTTCAGAACTAAGAATTTGTTCTTCTAAAGTCTATTGATTGAATGGAATATTAGTATCGGTATTGGTATAGAAAATTTCTTGACTAATATTGGTTACATCTCCTCCAACTATCTTGTGACGATAAGAATGTATTTTAAACGCATAGACGTGTCAAATTAGAACCTTTTAAGAACAGAGCGAGAAATCAATCATGCTTGACTATATTTTACTTTTTTCACCATTTATAAATGGCTAATTTCGAAGGTGGTTTTCGAAAATATTTAACTATTGTTTCGAATCGTTTATTAGAAACTGCTATATGGACATTTACCGAATTAGGTGTTGCTGATGTATTAACATCGGACAAAACAGTCGATGAATTAGCTCGTGATCAAAACTGGAATAGTGATTATCTTTATCGTTTGTTACGTCTTGTTGCTGATGCCGATATTGTTCGTGAAATTCAACATGATGGAAAGTCAACGAAACGATTTGAATTAACAGACGATGGTTTATATTTAAAATCAACTCATCCGAGTCAAATTCGAGAAATGATTCGTTGGGAATTGGGCCCACGTCCTAAAACAGAATCATTTAAATTACCTGAACTCATACGAAATCCGACAAAACAAACCAAAGACAATCGACAAATATTTGAACATCTTCACAAAGAAGAAAATCAAGAGCTAGCTCGAACTTTTAACAAAGCAATGACGAGTTTCTCGATCTATTCCGGCGAACCAGTCGTTCGCGCCGTTGATTTCAGTCGATTTAATAAAATTGTCGATATTGGCGGTGGTTTAGGTTCACTTCTATCTTCAATTCTTCAACATTATCCAACAATTCAACAAGGCATCATTTTCGATTTGCCTCAAGTCATCGAACAAGCTCAAACTCATAATGAACTTGAAAAAGCTAATATACCTAAACATCGTTATGAATTTGTCCGTGGTGATATGTTTAATCCGACCACAATTCCTCATGCAGATGCTTATCTCATGAAACACATTCTTCATGATTGGAATGACCAACAAGCAATCGAAATTCTTCGATCCCTTCGAGCAGCAAATCAACAACGACAAACAACTTTATTTATTATCGAATTCGTTATTTTAAATGATAAAGAACATGATGAATTCTGCAAACAATATGTACATGCATTCGATTTGCATATGCTGATTCTATTGGATGCGAAAGAACGAACATCTGAACAGTATCAATCGCTTTTTGAGCAAAGTGGCTTTCAATTGAAAACTATCTATCGTACTTCAACACCTTACTCGATTATTGAAGCGATAGCAAATTGACTTTTTTTGCTAAAATTTGAAAAAAAAACATTCGCTTTTTCTTTTGTTTGGCATAAAACTTGATTGAGAGATGAGGTTTTTCAAGAATTTCAGAATATGCGATGTTGTTTTCGTCGATGGATTAGTTGTCTATGTCTATTCGTTACTTTGATTATTTTCTATCAAAGTTCGAGTTCAACTAAGAAAATCTCACAAAATCTATCGTTATTTCAAGTAAAATTCTTCATTCAAAAACTTGTTTTAGCTATCAAATTGAATCATTACAGAAAATCGAGTATAAAAATGCAACCTATCGAATCCTGTCGCCATCGTATCAGTACGATTCTCGTGGAATATATTTAAATTTTGCTTATTTCAATGTTGAACGACGTCAACGTGTTTTATACATCGATTATCTCTATGGTATTCGTGTTTTGTATTGATTAATTCTAATGGTTTGTTTTTCTAAGATATTCCTGTATCATCTCAATGGAAATCCGAAGGACATCTCTATCCCATTCAAATAGCACAATTCGGTTTGAGTCATTGGAGTCGATTGATATCGTGTTCGATGAACGAAGTGGTAACTCAATTCGAACATCTACAAGCAAACAATAACTCATGTTCATCGAACTACATAATTGATAATTTATTCGATCTCTCGAATAGTTATATTTATCTTATGATGCCTTTGAATTGTTCATTACATATACATTTTTTACGTAATAACATCGAACTTATTTATTCAACCATGTCGATGCACAATCGAACTCAGTCGAATCAAGTGATTATTCCACTACAAGGATCTCCTCGTCAAGTCAACCGATATATGTTAATTGATATTGAAAAGACTCGAAAAGAATTTATTCGATTTCGTCGAGATTCTCTTCGAATTTATCTTTGTAGTCAATCGAACTCTTCGATTTCGCCATTGATTATCGGCAATCAGACATTGTATAATCAAAAAACATTTGAATCTGCTACTCAATGGTTATTGAATCATCAAGATCTGATCACGGGTTGTTGGTTGATTTCTATTCCGAGAAAATTTGGTCAATATCGATTACGTATGCCTTGGTGTTCAGCAATGGCTCAAGGTTAGTTTTCTATTGATTAAGAAGTTTAAAATTGTTCGAATTTTATTATAGGACAAATCAGTTCATTACTCGTTCGTCTCTATTCTCAGACAAAGAATCCCGAACATTTATCAGCAATTCGTCGAGCTGTTCAACCATTATGGTCATCGAATATAACTCGAGCTTATTTTAATCAAAAACATCTTTGGCTAGAAGAATATCCATTAAATTCATCGACAAAAGGTCTTTTTGTTCTCAATGGTTGTCTCTACACTTTAATTGGTTTGATCGATGTTTACACCATTGATCCTCAGATCTATCTCTTAGAATTAATCAATCAAATTTCAAATTCACTCGAACATATGCTTCCATTGTACCAACATCCGCAAATATCCAATTGGTCTCTCTATGATCTAAGTCATTTAACATTGAGAACTCAGCCAAATACCGCTTCGTACGCTTATCATCTTGTTCATATAACATTACTGCAATGTTTAAGCCAAATATTTCAAAAAATCAATCCTTCTATTGCCAATCTCTTCGATTCGTATGCTCAACGATTTCAATCAGCCATTAATTAGAAATTTATTTCGAAATAAAATAAAATAAATCTGAATTATATTGATTAAAAACTAATTCTCTATTGTCTCGTATAAAGAGCATTTTCATAATATTTCAACGAATAGAGTTGTGCGCCACACTTTTCATAGACATCTTCGCCTAGAATTTCGATCATTTTATCTTTGATTCCAGTATCACTAATATGATCAAGTAGTTCAAGCATTCGATCTAATTCTTTGGGTGACATTTCTTTCAAACAAGCTTCTTTTAAAGCACGATGTATTTCTTCTAAATTATTCGTTGAGATCATTGTACGATCGCATGTCAATGGATTTTCAGTTGCTGTCGAACATATCGATGGTAAATGCAGAGTAGCATCGAGTTGATTGAGAAAATCGTTCATATCACGTTTGGCTTTACGTTCTTGTTCGATGGCATCGATTTGACTATCGTTGGATATCGAACGATCGTAAATAGGTGGAGTATTCGGTTGTTGTTCGTCTTCTTTGGGACTGATTGTCGGATGTAAACGATGTTCGTCACGACGACGTTGGCGAGCGTTCGATGATAGTCGAGAATTGTTAGATTCTAAAAAGAAAACATAATTTAAATAGAAAAATAGAAGAAGAAAACAACAATACCATCGTTTTGACTTCGTGAACTTGATGCTGATGATTCTCGTTTATATCGTGCAAGTGTATCATTTTCTCTGATTCTTGCAATAAACGCATTATTAACACTAGATTCATCATTATCGTCATCAGTAGTGTTTGAAGGAATTTGTTCGGATATTTCGTTGTGTAATGTCGAGGTAGCTTTTTCTTGCAAACGTCGAAGTCGAGATTGACTCAGTGATGGAGCAGAAGTTTGAGTTTTATCATTGGAAGATTCATCATGTTGTGGTAGATGTGACGAACGTGGACGAGGTAAAGGAGGCATCGATTGACGATCGATTTCTTGTGATGAACTAACAATTAATGATTGTGAATTCGTTTGACAACGTTGCTTTGTTTTATTATACAATCTTGATATATGTTGTTTAACGTAGGGATTTTGAACGATTTGTTTGGCTGATGGTCGATTATTCGCATCTTTATCTAACATTGAATTGATTAAACGAATCAAATCTTCACTGTAAACATTTGCCGATGGAATTGTTGGCGTTTGACCACGAACAACTTTTAAAACAAGAGAACTTATATCACCCGCAGTGAATGCATGTTCTAACGTTGCCATTTCATAGACACAACAACCTAACGCCCAAATATCCGATTTTTGACCGTATGGTTGATTCGAGAAAATCTCGGGACTCATATAATATCTAATAAAATCGAAAAGTTTTTTTTCTTCTTCTTCTTCGTCAAACTACATACGGTGTGCCGATAACTGTTGTTGCTAAATCAGCGCCATTGTTATCCAAAATTTTCGCTATACCAAGATCTCCGATTTTGATAATCTCATATCTTGTTAAGAAGATATTTTGTGTTTTAAGATCACGATGTAGAATCGATTTTTCATGCATATAATTCAATGCTAATGTTATCTGAATGAACCATTCAAGTATTTGATCTTCGCTTAGCAATTGTTTTTTTCGATATTTTAATTTCGTATATAAATCACCGCCTTCACAAAATGCCATAACAATATTTAAATGACGATCTCGTGAACGAAATGATTCAATATAAGCAACAATATTCGGATGTTTAAGTGAAGATAATAATTGTGCTTCACGTTCAGCAGCTGCGAGTTCATTTTTTTCATCGTTTGAACGAGTCAAACTGACACGTTTCAGTACACATTTACGTGGTTTACTTCTACTATCTGCACTTGATTCGAGCGGTGAAACAAGCCAAACTTCACCATAACTCCCACGACCAAGTGTTTTAATTGTTTTATAACGATCTTTGACTGAAATCAAGTCATTTTCAGAATTCGTTGAAGTATTTGTATTGCTGTCAGTCATACTTTAATGTTTTGCTACTTTTTTTTTCTCTCTCTCTTTCGCAGAAAACACCATTAGTACTTGACAATCCGGAAGAGGATTTGCTTAGTAACCATGATTAGGATTTATTTCAAAACAAAATTTAATCATAAATATCGATTTACTCGAACTGTTTGAACTTATTTCGTATTGCTAGATGTGAAATTTAGTTCTATTTAATTATCAAACAGATGACGCTAGTTAACATTGGTAATTATTCAGATGAATAATCAACCCAATCATCTATTTAACTAACTAAAATCATCATGTGATTTCAAACGATAGATTATTGACGTCATCGTCGACGATATTTTCGTTTCATTAAACACAAAATCGTGATCATTTAGTTTGGTCTCGAATGAAAAGCAAACATGCTACTAACAAAACATCGTCGACGAAAAGACGAAAATCCATCGACATCATCGCACCGTGAACTATTCGGCGACTATCCGTATCCGATTATCAATCGACTTACTGAAGAACAACAGCGATATGAGCAAGGACAAGAATCGAGAATTCGTTTTTCGTCATTAGTATCACTTCATTGGCATCGAGACAATCTTCATCAATTGGCTGATTTAATTCATCAGATTCATATGCCGACTTCAACATCATCAATTATTGAACAATCGTTTCGGCAGACACATCTGAGTGATCGTGCATCGAAAAAATTCATTGGTAATCTCGCCAAAGAAACAAAACCAACACGTATTCGGCGAATATTTCCGAGTTTAATGAAACCACCAATCAATGATGAAGTTGAAAACAACAGTAAACAACAATCACCATCTTCATCCGAACGAAATTAATCAAGATTTGTCTCTTTTTTTTTGCTTTCGTATTTATTCACTTTTTATCTTTCGAAAAGAGAAACACTTTTTAAAAGGTAAAAATACAAGCAAACTAATAATAAAAAGACACAAATAAATATCAATCGAATATTTTTCCATTAGATTCATCTGACTATCATAGCTGCTGGTAGTTTTTTGTATGTCATGTCCGTATGTACTCATGTATTCAATAAGATTTTGTGCACGTTTTAAACTATCACCATGCAAACGAAAGGATTCGGCTATTTGTCGTGTATTTCGCCGGTAGATTTGTGGATTCTGTAAAATCTGAAGAATCTTTTCGTATAATTCATCGGATGTAAATCGATTTTTGTCGATAAATAAACCGAGATTTAATTCGACACTTCGTCGTGCTACTTGAAATTGATCGAGAAAAAGTGGAAATGCTATAAGTGGAATACCGAATACAATTGATTCGTGCATCGAACTCATTCCACAATGATTGATGTAAAGTGAACGATCATTTTGCATCGCTCGATGAGAAAGAATACTTTTCTGAGGTACGAAACCTTCGAGACGAAAACGAGGATGATCGACTTTCAATGTGTTTCCACGAGCCCAGAGAACACGAATTGCCGATTGATCTTCGATTAATTTCATTAAACCGTCAATCAGTTTATTCGATTGTTCTTCAGTTAGCAGGCCAATTGAACCAAGACTGATGTAGATTAAGGTATCGTTTTTTTCGGCAGTCTCATCGAGCCATGCAAGTAGATTCGATTGGATCGATTGTAATCGATGAGAATAAACAAGTGGACCGAGAAAATATATCGCAGGATTGATCGTCGATCGAGGAATCTCGAATGGAGGTGCTGTACTAATAAAGACACTTAAATGATGTTTATGAATTAAATATTCATAATCGAAATAACGTTGATAAATACGAGAGAAAATGAAATATTTTTGATAAGGTAAAATAATTGAACGATAGAAAAATAATTGTAAACGATCGAGAAATGTCGATGGAGAATAGGGAACAAGATACGATGGCGTATGCCAATGTTGAGTCATACTATTTAAATTAAGTGCATCGATAAAAAATGGACAAACAACAATAGCAGGTATTGAACCAAGTTGTTCAGCTAAATCAATAGCCCATAACATATTCAAATCGAAGATAATCACACGAGGTTTGCCTTGTTTCGATTTGAGAATTGGTAGAAGAGTTTCATAGGCAACACGATTAAAACTATGAAATAAATTAGCCATACGAGTTACGAAACGAAGATAATTTCCTACAGGTTGAGAATCCATCAGAGAAAACTGATGCATATCATTCAGTGTCACATCATGTGCAATACCACCGTCAAGATATTGAAGACCTTCGTCAGTTACCCATGATGATACATTGACATCGGCGTACGATGGAACACTAACTAGAATATCAATGTTACTATCAGTTCGATTAAATGTCATTTGTTTAGCTAATTCGAGAATAGGATTTAAATGACCACGTTCAGGTGGAGCAAGAAACAGAATGTAATCATTTTCTAAAGAAAATTATTTTTTTACAAGTGTAAATTAATTTGAATTTCAATCATCGTATGCTGTTTATGTAATTACCTTCGACAGAATAAACCACTTGACAAACAAGTGAAAATAGCACCAAAAAATATCTGATTTTCATTAGATTTTCTCAACTATCATCTGGAATATGAAATAGACTATTGAACAATAATATTTGTTTGATTATTCAGTTTTATTTTGTAAATATTGAGAAGAAGCGTGAAAAATAATGAGACATACGTTTTTTTGTTCGACTATGTGCGACACAAAGAAGAAAAAGAGAAACTAGTTTGAGATCATTCGGTTAGACACATCACAAGACAAACAAATACAAAACAAAAGTAAAAAGGAGAAATATTTAGATGACTACTACATAGATTAAATTATCCATATTGCCATATATATTATCCAAGATTAAGCATGTTCTTCTTCTTCGCCTTCGGCACCTTCGCCTTCCTCTATAAATAAAAGAAAACATACGTATGCATACATATGTGTTTATGTCATTTAGTTACAAAATCAAATTACCTTCAGCTGTAGCATCTTGATATTGTTGATATTCGCTAACTAAATCATTCATATTTGATTCAGCTTCAGTGAATTCCATTTCGTCCATGCCTTCGCCAGTATACCAATGTAAGAAAGCTTTACGACGAAACATTGCCGTGAATTGTTCCGATACCCGTTTGAATAATTCTTGAATAGCTGTGCTATTACCAATGAATGTAGCAGCCATTTTAAGACCACGCGGTGGAATATCACAAACAGCTGTTTTAACATTGTTTGGAATCCATTCGACGAAGTACGATGAGTTCTTGTTTTGAACATTCAACATTTGTTCATCGACTTCTTTCATTGACATACGACCTCGAAAAATTGCAGCAACGGTTAAGTAACGACCGTGTCGTGGATCACAAGCGGCCATCATATTCTTAGCATCGAACATTTGTTGAGTGAGTTCAGGAACTGTCAATGCACGATATTGTTGTGAACCACGTGATGTCAATGGAGCAAAACCAGGCATGAAAAAGTGTAAACGTGGAAATGGAACCATGTTAACAGCTAATTTACGTAAATCAGCATTCAATTGACCTGGGAATCGAAGACAAGTTGTAACACCTGACATGGTTGCTGAAACCAAATGATTGAGATCACCATAGGTTGGCGTTGTCAATTTCAATGTTCGGAAACAGATATCATATAAAGCTTCATTATCAATGCAATAGGTTTCATCTGTATTTTCGACAAGTTGATGAACCGAAAGTGTAGCATTGTATGGTTCGACGACTGTATCAGAGACTTTCGGTGATGGGACAACACTGAAAGTCATCATGATACGATCGGGGTATTCTTCACGAATCTTGGAAATGAGAAGAGTACCCATACCAGAACCAGTACCACCACCAAGTGAATGTGTAAGTTGAAAACCTTGAAGACAGTCGCAAGATTCTGATTCTTTTCGAACGACGTCTAAGACTGAATCGACCAATTCAGCACCTTCGGTATAGTGACCTTTTGCCCAGTTGTTACCGGCTCCAGATTGACCTTAAATATACAAATATGCATTAGAGTAATTTGAAAAATGAAGCTTATTTAGAAACAAAATTCTCATGTTTATTGGTTGTTGTCACGCAAGACTATTTCATAATAGTTACCGAAGACAAAATTATCTGGTCGAAAGAGTTGACCAAATGGACCACTTCGAACTGAATCCATGGTACCAGGTTCGAGATCGACAAGAACAGCACGTGGAACATATTTACCACCTTAAAGAGAGAGCGAAAGAGAGAGAGGGAGAAAGAATAAAAACAACTGATAGAAGTATCATGGTTACCAGCTGCTTCATTGTAATATACGTTGATACGTTCTAATTGAAGATCGGAATCACCATGATATGTACCTGTTGGATCGATACCATGTTCATCGGAAATAACTTCCCAAAACTAGAAATGCTATGATATTGCAAAAAGAACGAGCGAACGAGAGAGAATAAAATTTACTTTCGCTCCAATTTGATTTCCACATTGACCAGCTTGAATATGAACAATTTCACGCATTGTTTCGATGGAAAATCAGAAGAGAATAGTGAACGAAGGAATCTATAACAAGATAAAACTTAAATGAGAAGTTCGTTTCTATCGCACGCACACATAGAGAAATCAAAACGAGTAATAGCTACTGCCTGTAGTTAGATAAGGAAATAAACAGGAAAAGAAAAAAAAACCATAGAATCGAGCATTTTCTGTTTGTTGCCATTAGTAAGAACGAGTCGTAAGTCGGTTTCTTTCTTTCTTTGTATTCTTTCTAGTCAGGCAAAAAAAATGGACGACGCTATTTCATTGGTTACACAACTCAATAGACACAATTACATATACAAAAAACCTATCGGAGGACAAAAACTCACATCGATGGATGAATGAATCAGAGAGTTTGGTATTCTAAGCGCACGCAACCCAAAATAAAAACATACGAGACGAAGAACGACATTTGGCAATCAAATCAAATTCAATGATAGATCGTTCTTTTTTGCTAACATGCATAAATAAATAAAGAATTGTGAACAAGAAACTTTGATGTTAGTTCAAGCATGAAGTTATTGAGAGTGAGACTTTATTGATTTTTTTTCTATTAAGAGCATGTACGTATATAAAAGATCATTATTTAAAGAGTTGTATATGTTTGCTTTGGAAACCACATAGATACGACAAAAACATAGTAGAATATATGAATAAAGAGAGAAAGAAACACAAGACAGAATATTGAATATTGTCCGAAAAGAGAAAAAAATAGGTCTATTTTATTGGTCTGCCACCCATATTTAAGCTTGCTCTTCTTCTTCACCTTCGATACCTTCGCCTTCTTCTTCAGCTGTAGCATCTTGGTATTGTTGATATTCGCTAACTAAATCATTCATGTTTGATTCAGCTTCAGTGAATTCCATTTCGTCCATGCCTTCACCTGTATACCAATGTAAGAAAGCCTTACGGCGGAACATAGCAGTAAATTGTTCCGAAATACGTTTAAATAATTCTTGAATAGCTGTGCTATTACCAATGAATGTAGCAGCCATTTTAAGACCACGCGGTGGAATATCACAAACAGCTGTTTTAACATTGTTTGGAATCCATTCGACGAAGTACGATGAGTTCTTGTTTTGAACATTCAACATTTGTTCATCGACTTCTTTCATTGACATACGACCTCGAAAAATTGCAGCAACGGTTAAGTAACGACCGTGTCGTGGATCACAAGCGGCCATCATATTCTTAGCATCGAACATTTGTTGAGTGAGTTCAGGAACTGTCAATGCACGATATTGTTGTGAACCACGTGATGTCAATGGAGCAAAACCAGGCATGAAAAAGTGTAAACGTGGAAATGGAACCATGTTAACAGCTAATTTACGTAAATCAGCATTCAATTGACCTGGGAATCGAAGACAAGTTGTAACACCTGACATGGTTGCTGAAACCAAATGATTGAGATCACCATAGGTTGGCGTTGTCAATTTCAATGTTCGGAAACAGATATCATATAAAGCTTCATTATCAATGCAATAGGTTTCATCTGTATTTTCGACAAGTTGATGAACCGAAAGTGTAGCATTGTATGGTTCGACGACTGTATCAGAGACTTTCGGTGATGGGACAACACTGAAAGTCATCATGATACGATCGGGGTATTCTTCACGAATCTTGGAAATGAGAAGAGTACCCATACCAGAACCAGTACCACCACCAAGTGAATGTGTAAGTTGAAAACCTTGAAGACAGTCGCAAGATTCTGATTCTTTTCGAACGACGTCTAAGACTGAATCGACCAATTCAGCACCTTCGGTATAGTGACCTTTTGCCCAGTTGTTACCGGCACCAGATTGACCTGAGATAAAAAGAGAGACCTATGACGTTATAGAAAGATGACGCGCATGAATGCTCACCAAAGACGAAGTTGTCCGGTCGAAAGAGTTGACCAAATGGACCACTTCGAACTGAATCCATGGTACCAGGTTCAAGATCGACAAGAACAGCACGTGGAACATATTTACCACCTACATGAAATAAACATAATTAGTTAGATATCAATCGAGGCCTATAACGATTGAACTTTACCAGCTGCTTCATTATAATAGACGTTGATACGTTCTAACTGAAGATCGGAATCGCCATGATATGTACCTGTTGGATCAATACCATGTTCATCAGAGATAACTTCCCAAAACTACGAATAGAAAAAATATTGATGATGATTCATCTGTGTCAATAGCACGATCGGTATATATGGAAATCGATTAGATTTTTCTCTTTGTCACTTATCGACCAATCCAATTTCTTCATATTTATACATCACGAAAGACAAATTATATTTCAGAATTTGTTATTCGGACGAAAACAGATTATGTCGGATAAATATGCTAATATCAATGCATAATTTATATTGAAATCATAAACTCAAAAGTAATTGATAGATAAAAAAAACGATGTTTCTGTATCTCTATTCTCACGGAAATTTAAATGCGATCTAAACAAAGATAGAAACCTACTTTTGAACCAATTTGGTTACCGCATTGACCAGCTTGAAGATGAACAATTTCACGCATGTTTATGTATTTTATTTTTCGAAATTAGTTGAAACGAAAGTGCGAGTGAAGTCGATCTACAACGACAGACAAAGTGTTATGCTGCTCGACGGACGACGAGATAATATAGAATAAAAAGAGAAAGTGCGAGAGCGAGAGAAATAGAGAGCGAAAGAGAAAGAACACCAGACAACGAATGCCGCTCGCTTTTTCTCTTCTCTCGTCGCAACGCTGGCGCTCACCCCCTCTGACTTAGTCAAAAAGACGGACGGACGGCAGGCATCGCTGCTGCTGCATCGCTCCGACGCCAAACACGCCATATAGAATCTAACAGGAGTCGTCATCGACGATTTATATCACGGAATGATGAATCACTTTTTTTTCTCGTCTTTTCGTCATCGCATTTTATTTAATCCAATCCAGTAAACTCGAAACGAACGAGAAGAAGAAAAGAATGCAATGCAATATGAGAAAAGTGATGAGAACAAAGCGATTTTGAAGATGTACATATCAAATAACTGACTGCAAATCTTCGATGTCATGAGAATAATATTCATAGTTCAGATTCTCTTTTCTTTTTCCTTGATGTCATCTCACCCGGCAAGCAAATATTAAAAAAAAGACCAAGTAAATAATAAGAAAAAGAGAAGAAAAATGAGACGAGTAGGATAGGTTCCTTCTCTTTTCACACGGGAAATCAACAAAATACTGGTTACCATAACGATCATTTATTTGTAACGCAGAAGAAAACCGAGAAAAAAAAGAGAACTCATTAGTTAAATAGATATTTATATTGCTTTTAACAAGAGTAAAGAAAATCATGCCAATGAAGATGCAAGTGAATTTTTCCAATTAAATAATGAAAAAACATCGAAGCATACTATAATATGCGAAAAGAGAATGTTGTGTTTTAGTTACACACAGAAAAAAAACAATTTACTAAATCCGCCATATAATTTATTGTTTAAACAAAAAAAAAGAAATACAAAAAAAAAAGGAAAACAAAATTTAAGTTTCATATTCACATGGTGAAGTTTGTTCATCTTCTTCATCACTTTTTAATCGTTGATTAATTCTTTGTTCATCATCTTCATCGAAACATTCATCGTCTTCGATCTCTCCCTCCTCTCCATCTTCTTCTTCTTCATCATCAATTTCCTGATTATCATTAACAAATTGTTCGTCATTGTTTTCGTTATCAGAATTTTCCAACGAAGAATTGTTCGAATTCGATGATTGCGATGATGTTTCGTAGTAAAATAATTCGCCTGGATGTGTAAATCGAGCTGCTAAATCTTCTTCATCATTCTCTGCATTATCAATATCGAAATACGGTTTGACAGGACTCATAGGTCCAACTGTTGGTAATTGCCGAACAGATATAGGTAACGATGGTAATTGACGAATATTTGCATTTGATTGCGGTCGTGGTTGAGCAGTATTGATTAAAACTAACGACTCGTTCGTAGGTACTGACTGAGTTGGTGTTGGTTTGCTTCTATTGAGAATTAGAAAAAAAAACATTATCAAGATAGATTTAGGATAAAAAAAAACAAACTTGGCAACTGTTGACCAAGTATCATTGAAACCAAAACCGTCGTCTGTTGATGTATGAGAATCCATAGAATCATGCCGGCTACTTGTATCATTTCCGCTGCTGCCTAATAATGGTTGATGTTGTTCAGGTGATTGATCAGGTCCTCCTATGTTAATATGATCAAAAAGAATATCAAAACTCACAAGTCAATGATTTCATCGATCAACATACGTCCTGAAGTGAAAAACAGTGCTGTTCGTGGTCGATTGTTCGTAAATTTTCTCTGTGCTGATGATCGTTGTGTTGTTGTTTCATTGATCATTTGATGTTGATTATTATTATTATTATTTGCAATTGTTGGTTGTTGTCGTGTTTTTGTCGAGCCCATCGTGGCAATTCGACCGTTCAATGGTAATCGACGACCATTCGGTACGGTTGTTGTCTGCGGTTGATTCTGTTGATTATCTGTTGTAACTAAGAGCAACGGTCGAGTTTCTGTGGGAGATAGATGAACTGCTGTTGAAGGATTTTTCACAGATATTATTGATGTTTTCGGTGTTGACATTATGGCTGGTCGAGGCGGATTCAATGGAGCAGCTGGCGTAGCATTTGGTAACGGATGAAGAGTAGCACCTGTTGGATCAGGTACATTGAGATTCTTGCCGTAGAGATGTTGATTAGGGAAATTATCGACGCCTGTTTGGCTGATTCGTTTTGTTTCATCGATATTACCGAATGTCGGAGGTTTGGGATTGATATGTCCATTTTCGATAGTTGCACTTGGCCGACGGCTTGTTGAGATTTTATTTTTGCTCATAAATATATTTTCGAAATTCTGAAAAATGTAATGAAATTTTCTATGAAGTTTTATTTAGAAATGGAAGTTCTGTACCGATGATCGAACAGATCCACCTGACCGACGAAAACTTCCCGAACGACGAAACGATGAAGGTCGTCCGTCGAATTCATATTCATTGATACCTTCTTTCGAATGAACACGTTCTTTCAATGCAGACACAAGACGATTCAAATTGAAACCCTATTCAAACAGACAAATCAACGATTAGAAATCTTTCTCTCTCTCTCTCTCTCTCTATGTAAATTGTTTTATTGATCGCAAATTAAAAAAAATCAGATGATGATGAAGAAGAAGAAGATCGGGTTTAATTAAATAATGTAAAACATAACTGTAGTAATTATAAAGGGAAAGGGACAAGAAGATGATCATGCCTAAGAAAACGTTTTTCATAATCAAAATCAATAAATCAAAAAATCATATGGTAAAAAAATTTAATACACATGACAGAGGATATGAGATCATTGGAAATCTTTCGATATATGATCGTAGGCTATCATGGAAATCAATCGACTACGGAGATAAAAATCGAAATTATTGATTCCTTCGTATTTTTTTCTGATTAGTTTTTTTTTGCAAGGGAACAAAAAGTAAATAAATAGATAGATGAATATATAAATATATATATTATCGGCAAGTCATGCAACCCATGCATATAAACTGACCTCATCATCAGCAGACAGTAATGCAACACTACTGTTTTTGCTCGTCATCTATGGAATTATGTTTTGTTATAGCAAGAGTTTTATTTAGCGTTTCAAAATCAAGCGCAAATGAAACGAATAACGAAATAAAAACAAAAAGAAATCGATCTTTTTCTACTTACAGTATCATTCGTATGACCTTGTTTGTACGAACGATAATTGTCAATGTATAAACAAATAGCATAGACTTTTCCGACAGTCAGTTTTGGAAAACCCGGTATGCCGTGCAGTTCTATGAAGATGAAAAATAGAGAAAAACAAAGAGAAAATAAACAGATTAATCTACCATATTTAGGTGGAACAACAAGATCAAGCAATGGTTTCGTTCCTCCTTCGTGTAGTTTAATATTTTTCTTTGCATGATTAGGCCAAACTTTACATAAAACATCACGTAATTCATTATCAGCTTCGTCCATTTCTTCGGCAGCTAAATGCAATCATAGAATCGAATAAATTTTTCATTAGTTTCTTTACCAGCACGCATTTTAATTCCAAGTGATTCTCGAATCAAAGCAAAAAGTGTCGTCGTAAAATGTACTTGCCGATTTTCATCAATCGGCATATTCATTCGAATTAAACGCTAGAAAATGTTTATTAGTACAAAGATTAGTATTCAAACAAAAATTCAAATACTTTATAGGCTAATTTCGATGGACATTTCGTCCCAAATCCAACTGGCGGAGACATTAGTCGAAGCATTTCGAACATTTTCGTATATTCCAGTTTGCCTCTGGAGAGAAGAATTCGTTTGAATTGAGAAAAACAAACAAAAAAAAACGCTTACGTTCCATCAGGATCATATTCTGACCAAGACCGAAGGAATTCATCGAGATGATGTGCACCTAGAATCGATGAATCTCGAGTTAAATAATCGAAATTATCCATAATAACAGCCACGAATAGATTTAACATCTAAATAAATTCGTTTATCTTTCATTTTTTCTTTCATTGAAACTGTAGACATACTAAAAACGACGAAAGGAAAACAAATGAACAGAAATAAAGATAGGCAAAGTCCGATCCACATTTCATCAAATGTGAATGATGACTTTTCGAATGTGTTGATGAGTAATTGTGTGTATGATACGGCCGATTTGCCACTGAATCTTGACATTCAGCACCTGCTTTACATGCTAACATAACTGCTTGCCAACTTTCTCCTGTTGCACATCTAAATTATATCGAAAGAAGTTCAATAGAACTAAATCTCTCTTGATGAACAAATACAAGCCAACAAGTAAAGCAAACTGTACGGACAAAAATACCTGAACAAGAGTATTAAAGCATAGAAAAAATTTGAAAAATTATTGTGTCGATTTATCTCGGATTTTGCCGAGTCATGACGAACATTTCCAAAAACCTTTTCATACAATAAGAAAAGAAATCAAAAAATAAATAAATATATAAATAAATCTATTAAAGCTCATGCAAAAATTAAACTTAAGAGAGAGAGAGGAAGACTTTCACTACTGACTGTCACATCACAAGATAATAATAAAAAAACGAAATCATATTTCAAAATCATATAGGTAAATAAATAAAAGAATGAGAGTATTTAATATGATTTATCTAAGTGACTGATTTCAATCGTTATTATTATTATTATTATTATTATTCCTCTTGCCTGAATAGGACAAGTGTCGCTTGAAAAATGTTCTGAAAATTATTGTGATTGTGAATAGTTGATGTATGATCGAGTTTTATATTTCCAAACATCTGTAGGTTAAATGAAATTATATTGTTATCGTTCGATATTACTCAATTTCTTTCTCTCATTCGAAACAAAATTTAACATTCTTTTTCTACGAATATACCTGCATGCCGATGATGGCATAGATAAAAAACAGCATAGCAATCAGAAGACAAACGTAGGGAAGTGCCTAGAAAACAGCAATAGATAAATAAATGATTGTGATGAAAATCTGACTTTGAATGATTGCATGAATGTCCAAAGTAGAATTCGAATTGTATAACCTTGTCGAAGCAATTTAATCAAACGAGCCGCACGAAACAATCGAAGAAAACCGAGATTCAGCAAAGTATTCTACGCATAAGTAAAAATTAAAAACAAAACTTGAAAAGATTTTCTCTTGATTTACTTTATGTTTCTGTGGACCAACTGTGTATGGAACATTAGTTTTTGTCAACTAAAAACAAAGACAATCAATTATTTTCTTAAATCAAAGTTTTCATACTCGAAATTCGGTAACAAGAACATCAGCAATACTTCCAAGTACAGTGATGAAATCAAACGCATTCCATTTGTCACGAAAATAATTCTAAAAGATTCGTATTTTGTTGTTTTTTTGAAATAATTAACGTCGTTGTCTCGTTTTTTTACCCTCAAACCAAATGCAATGATTTTCATGATACTCTCAACAGTAAACAATGCTGTAAATGCCGTATTCGCATAGGTTAATATGTCATTGTACGTCGGCGGACTTCGATAGTACTAAAAATTGAATTCGAAAATGAATAATTTTCTTCGGAAAAACTCAAGATTTTACTTTAGCCATGAGAACGCAAGTATTCAATGCAATCATAACCATAATACAAAATTCGAAATAGGATGATGTACATGCTTGCCAAATGCGATAACGTAATGAACCTTCTTTTTTCGGTTTACATCGTTGAATTGGCTTAGCATTTAGAGCAAAATCGATGCATGATTTCTAGATTTTAGTTAGAAAAAATCAAGAGAAAGAGAAATTTATTTTATAACAAACTTGATTTTTATTAATTTCAGCTTCTTCGAGTTCTTTTTGTCCTTGATCTTGAAATGTAATAATAATCAAAGCGACGAAGATATTAACGAAAAAGAATGGAAACACAATGAAATACACCACATAGAAAACAGCAATTTCTAATCGATGACCCGGTCGTGGACCACGATTGACACCTGTTGCATCAATCGAATGTTGTAAAACCCTAATCAAAACAACAATTTGTCTTTAAATCTATTTTCGTCTTCATTCAGATCGCTTACGTTGGCCAACCTTCGCCTGTCTGTACAGTAAATAACGTTAACATTGCTTGCGGTACACTGTCGTATGTGAAATCATAAGGTTCCCATACTCTCGTCCGTTTGTCTGGTTTATGTTTTCCAGTACCAAAATCGAAATAATCGCCACTAGAAAATCAACAAATTCTATCATTGAAACAAAATTCTTCATCATTACCGGCATTCTTCCGGTGTTAATTTCGACAGATCCGTACAACGATAGAATTTGCCTTTGAATAGTTGTACAGCAATGACAGCAAAAATGAATTGAAAGAGAATATAAACAATTCTACAACGAAAACAAATTCAATTTTCAAAACAAATCATTCGTTTTTTTTTACAAGATTGTTAAGACATTCGATAATGATGTTATAACACAATCGAAAACAGCTTTTAATTTCGGAACTCGATTGATAGTTTTCAATGGACGTAAGACCCGTAGAACACGAAGTGATTTAATTGTATTCAAATTCTTTCCGGCGCCATTTTCACTACAAAAGAAAACGGATGAATCGTTTTTTCTTTTCATCGAACAAAATCTTCGTTCATACGTAAATCCGAATGCAACCAATGCACAAATAACTACCAAGGCATCTAAAAGATTCCATACATCACGACAATATGCTCCTTCGTGCAGAACAACTCCTAAATCCACGATCTAAGAAAAGAACATTTTTGAAAAGATGACATTCGACGAATGTATTTACTTTGAGCAATAATTCAACAGTAAATACACCTGTAAATGCGTAATCAAGATAATTTAAAATATGATTTCTCGGATTATTTTCATGAACAGGATCTTCGGCTGCAAGCGAGATCGAACTCAAACAAATGACAATCATAATTAATAATTCGAAATAACGAAGTGTAACAATAAAATGACAAAAACGACGAATTCTAAATGAAATTTGCTTTTGTTGGAAAATTCTCATGTCGAAAAAAAAAATAAGAAATTGTTCGTACGGATTTGTACTACTAAAAATAAACATTGAACTATGTGGAAGTATCGGTTTGACAACACGAGCTGTTTGCTCTTTTCGTCTCGCTTCTGCTTCAGCGGCAGCAGCTGCTGCTCTCTTTTTTGCTTCTTCTTCAGCTCGAGCTTTCGCTGCAGCAGCAGCAGCTGGATCGAGAGGAGGCAGTGTATCCAACGACGCTAAAATTCAAACAAACGTTCGATCTCATCGTTTGTTTTCAAATTTTCGAATTCTACTTGGAATAAAAACAGGTCCAAGGTCATAATCAAGACCTGGAATATAGTCAAGATCCGTTTTAGTAAACAATTGCTGATCGAGGTAATCGGTATTCGCCTTTGAACCCGTTGATTGTTGATTTGGTGGCGGTTGAATATCAAAAGCGGTTTTAACAGCATTCTCTGTATATTCTTTCCGCGTTCTAAATTGAGAAAAAACAAAATTTTCCTACTCCGTTCGGTTTCTGTGAAAATTTGAATTACGTTTGCTTGAGATTGTTTCTATCTAATAAAGCTTCTTGTTCAGATTTTTTCAGTTTAGCATTCGCTTCAACAGCTGGTGCAGCTAGTTTAAACATTGTTTCGACATCTTTCGTTTCTCGTTCACGTTTTTCTTCTTCAGCTGCTTGTTCTTCTTCTTCATCTTTCGTTAATTCATGTGCATTCGCTAAATTATCGACAGCAATAGCCAAAAATACATTTAACAATGTATCTAAACAGAATTTCATTAGGATCGTTTGACAAATCAAATTCTACATACAATTGCCGAATAGGACGAGAATGACGAAATATAATGAATAGATCATTCCGCGACCGTTGACCTTATCTTGAGATTTAATACCATTATACATAATCTCATTCCAATCTTCACCAGTTAAAATCTTTCAAACGGAATATTTCTTTGTTTCTTTTTTTTGTGCCTGAAAATCATATTCATACTTGAAAGACAGTGATCAATGCTGTGGCGAATTTATTAAAATTTTGTAAAGGTGTTTCATCATCGAAATTGAATCTATTTTCAATATTAGCAAAAGAAAGATAAATTATGATTTGAACATACTCTCCGCCAAATAATTGCATGCCCAATAAGGCAAAGATTAATATGAACAAAAATAGAAGAAATAGCAAACTAACAATCGATCGCATACTGCTCAATAACGAAACAACAAGATTTCGTAATGATGCCCAATGTCTAGACAAAAAACAATTATATCAATCAAGAAAAACGAAAAAAACATCAAGATAATTCGAACCTGGTCACTTTAAATATCCGTAGGAGACGTAACGAACGAAGAACGGACACACCAAAGGATTCTTCCGGATTGAAATGCGTCCATATGACTTCGAAGATTGAACCGACAATAACCTTTTTTTTTTCGAAAAATGACATGATTTTCGAGAGAAAATTCAATGGCAACATACGACAAAATCGAAGATATTAAACGATGAAGCAAAGTATTGATTTACACCAAGACCATACATTTTGAAAAGCATTTCGAATACGAATAGACCAAGAAAAACAAATTCAGCGATATCTTTAAAAAAAATGAATTTCTAATCTTGAGAAGAAGAAAACAAGACACAAAATTTACATAAAAAATCAGTAAGAAATGGTTTCTGACGATCATGTTCAATAGCAACACAAGCCGTATTTAAAAACACCAAAATAATAACAGTCCAATAGAATGCTTGTGTTTTAACGAGAATACGAATTTTACTCCTATGAATAGGAGAAGAACAAATTATTTTTTGAAAAAAATCTCTTTTTGTAATCGTACTTGATAACACGTTGATGCATATGCCATCGGCGCATCAATGTTCTCGGTCGATCTGGTCGTTCGGTGTCCGTTGTTCGACCACGATTAAATGCATTATCTAATTAACATTAAATATAATTTTTCATTTAATTAGGAGTGTCTTTTACCGATATCTTCTTCGTCATCATCGACGCTGTGCTGTTTACCAGTTCGATGATGTCGAGTCTTTTTCAATTGAGCATACTTTCGAGCTTCATGAATAGCTCGTCTCTCCTGTTCAGTTGTTCGTTCTTCATTTAGGATAACATCCTCTGAAAATACATCACAACATGAGTCTTTCTATTTGACCTAGAAAATTGAGAATGATTTCTACCGGCTCGATTAATCCATTCAATGTAATTATTATATTCTCTTTCGATTTGTTGTTGTCGACGAATTTTGAGAAAAGCACGACGATTTTCTACACGTTCTCTTTCTTTAGCAAATTCACTACGATGTTTTAATGATAAATAATTAGTGTTTTGCATTTCCGTTTCGAAGAAAAAAAAATACACGTACCCACTAAGCACACCAAGAACTAGATTAAGCATAAAAAACGAACCAAGAATAATTAACGGAACAAAATAGAGCCAATTAAATAATGTTCCAACAGCGTCATTCGTCTAATCAATTCATATTACTTAATTAGTCAAGAAAAAAACAAATCATTTACCCAATATAATATCTGTGTCCATCCTTCCATAGTTATACATTGAAAGACAGTAAGCATGGCTAGACCAATATTATCAAAACTAGTTATGCCTCGATTTGGACCTTCCCAATATTCTCGACATGTAAGTGATTCATGCGGTATGTTGCATGTGAACACACCATGTTTTATATTCAACCAACCCCAAACAGGCTCTAATCATACCGAGGCAAAACAAGCGAAAATGTCCTAGTTTTCTACTTGAATGAGTTCGCTTACCTCCAGGTATTCCACATGTCGTTGGCTGATGATCATCACCTTTGTATATCACTAAAAGCAAAACATTTCGATTTAGTTCAAATAATGACATGAATATTTGTTTTTCGTTAACATACAGTCGATACTATCGTTGTCGACATCTAAATAAAAATGCAAACAAACAAATAAATAAATAAATAAATAAACATGTAATTATATATCGAATGAACAAAAAAAAACTTTCAATTCTTGAGGGATACTTCGATAATTAGTTTCACTAGGAGATAATTTAATCTTGGGTAATCTCAAGTTGACATATAGTTGACAAAAAAAAATGAAAACTATCGTTTCAAACCTGTTCGATTTGCATAAAAACAAGTGGTATGAAAGACGCCTGAATAGAGTTCAAGGCCAATAATAGCAAAGATAATAATGGCAAAAAGAACGAGAAGAGCGATTTGAAACAATGGAGCCATGGCTTTCAATATAGATTTAAGCACCACTTGAAGACCTAACAAAGATTTCAAATGCAAATATCGATTTCATTTATAGACAAAAGAATAAACGAAGATGATCCGACTTACTTGGAATGCCTGAGACAAGTTTAAGTGGTCGAAGCACTCGTACTGCACGTAGAGTACGTAAATCAAGTGAACTATTTTTTTTAATGCTAATGGTTGCCAAACTAAATTTCAAAACAATTGTTTCTTTCGTTTTTTTTTCTTAATTCAATAATGATCATTTACCCGGTAACAACAACAATGAAATCCATCACATTCCAAAGACTCCGAAGATATGAACCTTGATGTAAAACAAAGCCTAATGCAATGATTTTCAGTGCAGCTTCAAAACAAAAAATTCCAATAAAATATATCTCGGTTTTTTCCTAATTATTCAAAGAAAAAAAATGAATAGTTTAATTGAATTTAACAAGTTCTTTTTTTCAACGAACAAGTGAACGTGCTAACGTCGTTTTATCATCATTAGGTAAATGTTCTTCAAGTGCTAAAACTATACAATTAGCGATGATAGTCAACAGCACCATGTATTCAAAAGGACTAAGAGACAAAAATTCGATTTGAGAAAAATCATTAAACAGACACATACTTCCATTCGATAACAGCATTAGCTCGTTTTCGTATCCAATTATTTTTCGAAAATATGAATAACGACCGTTGATCTGAAGAATTGATTTGTTTGGCATAATGTTTTAATTTGGCTTTCCATGCTCCACTACGTCCCGAATGTAAATTATGCGGATCACCACCAGTTAATGCTGCCAAATTGCCACCTTCTTTCAAAGCCCTGATCATAGCAGAAACATTATTAAAATCGCCCATGATTGGAGAACTTTGAAATTTCTACACGATTAACTAACTACTCGATCTTTTCTTCTTTAGAGAAACATGCGTCTTGAAATGTCAGACTCGATGCAACACGCACAATAAGAAAGAAAAAGAGACGCAAGACAAGAAGATAAAATACTGTTGACACACACACAAAAGTTTGCGTTCGGGCCGGCTGATGAGAAAAAGAAGAACACGTTCAACGATCTCTAGTTTTTCTTCGTCTTCTTCTTCTTTTTTTTTTTATTTTCTGTGCCTCTCTTCTTCATTTTCTTTTTCTTCTTCTTCTTCTCGTTTTCGAGCCACGATGCTGGAAACACATAACGGAACAAACCCACCCTTTCTTTTTCCGTTCTATTGATGTGATTCCCCAACAGACATGAATGAACACCAGAGCTTAGTCGAAAGAACAGGACTAAGACTCTTACATAGACATACGATGTCGACGAAAGAACGAGAAGGATGATCAATTTTCTAATATATATATATATATATAATAGGGAAGGAAAAAAAGAGAATAAAGAACTTGGTTTTCTCTTCCGCTTGTGTGTGTGTGTTCCTTGGCTGTTTCGTCTTACTGCCGCTGTTTTTTTCAACGAACAATTAGGAGAGGAGAAGAAAACTATATCGATTGATACACAAGATAAAATTGTAATGGTAATAAGTAAAAAAAAATTTTCTGCATCGTATTATCGGTCTCAAGTGTGACATTGATGGTTTTCGAAGTGTCCTTGGGGCAAATACTAAAATACTCGAGAGATATAAACTGAGAAAATAAAATCTATTTTATTAAGAACTCAATATTTATTGACTAAGAGAGCTACTTTTCAATATTTAAACATTAATTATGAAATCTAAACATTTGATTAGCAATTAAAAATCAAGCTGATGTTTTTTCTTGGCTTCAGCTTATTCTTACGGATTATTAAGCACGAATACAAATATTAATAAAAATCCATTATCTGATTATAAAAAAGAAATTAATCGAATTTTTCATTTATTGAGTTTTTAAACTGATGATTTATTTGCTGATATTAATCAAATTCATTTCGTATATTTTCTTCTTTTTGTTTTTGTTCAACCATTCTGAAGATTAATTATCTCGTTTTTTTTTCTCTTTTCGATCATTTATTATTCATTGATCAATTGCTTAGAAATTCTTTTTGAAGTCAAAATAAAGAGAATAAACAAAAAAAGAGAACCGATGTACTTCTCAAATTAATAAAAGTAAGTCTATCGAAGGAAAACAAGTCATTATTCGTTTTAATTCACGATAGTTATTCGAGCAAATCTCCTCATGATTAAACGAAGACATGAAAAAACTTTTTATTTAATTAAAATAACAATCAAAATCTTTAACTAATATGTTAATTCATAGCTTAAGAGGTCTTTTTCGTAAAAGCAAAGGAAAACAAAATTGTAATGTTATGTGTATTTATTTTTTCTAACATACATTAGATTGGCTTTTTCTATTCATTTATTTGGCAAATATTATTTCTTTGTTTTCTCGGAGATTTTACTTTGTGAGTTCTCAAGCAGTGATTCATCTATGTCAGTCAATTGAATAACGATTCGAATGAAATAATGATATTTCTTAATTCCATTAACAGTGATTTATGTCAAGATTAATAGAATTTTTCTATTGTCATTTCGAATCGTTCTTTAGGAGAATAATCATTGATTTCTATTGATCCTCGTACAAAAAAAAGACTCGTCGTCTTGGTCTCAGAAATTGACTAACGTCGCTAATATCTCTATCACTTGTTTTTTTTTGCTTCTTGTTGAAAATACGTATATTGTCATTAATTAGGATTCTTTCGATGATTGCCCTCGTCAATGACAGGTTTTTATGTGAAAGAAGACTAGGTGTCACATGTAAAATTATGATTTTCATATGATATAAATTTGCTCAACTAAGTATTTCGTTAGTCGTTTTTAATTCTATAATGTAAATTGATATTAAAAATAAAAATCTTCCTATATTTTTGAAAATGAAACCTAATAATGTTCCTGTATCATAAGTCATCGACTTAATTCTCAGATAATTATCAGCTAAACTTTTTGACATTTCTCTCAAATTCAATAATAAATGCTTACCTACCCGGTTATATTTATTCTTCCTGAACTTCCAAGTGATCGTTTCGCTTTTTTAACTTGTTCATGTGTGTAGAGTACATCTTTCGTGCCATATAAATCCAGTGCACGACGTCGACCCATAGCCGATATACTTTCATGACGCATCATAGATGGTGATGGCCATTGAACTTGATGATTTGTTGAATTGACATTTGCTTGAGAAAATCGACGTGCTGTTGCCGATCGACCACCGGCTAATAAAATGCTCATTATGAATAGTTACTTCTAACACATTTATTGTCAAAATTTCAATCCAATTCAACACTTGTTCGTTCTTGTTTTATTTATCTATAACAAAAAAAAACACAAATATATAAATATATAAAATTGACATGTTTATTAAAACGAGATTATTGTAAATATTCGATTGACAGTTAGTTTTTCCCGTGAAACAAACTAGTCAAGATAAATTCTTTATCAGATTGTTTTTAATTCAACAAAAGTCACATATATCTACGAGAAAATCAGATTTTCTCGCCATCGAATTCTTGTTTTAGAATTGACAACTAAAAGTGACAATAGCCTCGGGCAATGATAACAAATAGCGATTCTTGGTCCATCGTAATTCAACGAATGATAAAACAAAAACTTGTATACATAACTATAACTTCAATAACGTCATATGAATAAACCAAAGACAATTGTCTCTTTTCTTTTCTTAAATGCCAATGAACAAAAAAGAAAGGAAGACAATTAGAGAAAAATAAAAGTCTACTAAAATTAAAGAAGCAAAAAAAATTCCACTTTTATTCAGAACATATAATTTTTCCTACTCTCTCGTGCTATTGTTCTTTCAATTGAATTTGAGTAGATAAAAAGAAATGTGTTTTCTGTACATCCGTTGATTCGTCTCTCATGCACCTACTATTGTGTCCTTATATAATTGCATTAATAAATTATGAATGTTCTACTCTTGCGAGGGTAAAAGAAAATAACAGATTAAAAATTTATACATTGAAGAAGAAGAAAAAACAATTTTCAAATGAAAGATTATTATTAAATCTTCTAAAGAATAAATTACTGATATTCTATAGATAATAATAACAATCTAACGAAAAGAGAATTGCGTCGATGAGGAATAAGAAGAAGAAGAAAACCGAATGATTAAATGGTTAGTATATTTAGTGTTTTGAAATTTAAAAATAAGATTATAACTAATCAAACATTTTCGAAGAAACAAACAATTGACACGCACAAATACTTACGAATAAATTAGTGGAAAATCAAATTCAGTCATGAATTAAACATTGGATATTTTTACTGTTGATGATATTCGCGCACGTTGTCTTGCCCGAACACATTTGTGATGCAAATGATGAAGAAAAAGTTTTTCTTTTCGAAATACGTTTTTATGTGTATTTTTATGGTAAATAAAAGAGAAATCAGTGCTCAATTGTCATTCGTTCGCGTTTACAAACGTTCATTTGATTCATAATTGCATCACGACATCGACAACGGGAGTCTTTCTTTAGCTAAAGGATGTTTCAGTTTCCGGCGACAAGTAGAACATAAAGCACACAGCTAGGGGAAAAGAAGAAGAAGAAGAAGAGAGGGAGGGAGAGACCGAGAAAGACCAGAGAGACAAGTAGACATATGAAAAAGAAAACTTCGAGAGAGAGAGAGAGAGAGCGCGAGAAAAATTGACATTCATGCAATATTTTCTATCATTCTACGTTCAATTCTATTGAAATGAAGAAAAATTCCCTTAGACATTATCAATAGAATGCTGATATTTTAAGATTTTCTATGAAAACAAAGAAATTTCGAATGCTACTCGGGTGTCATGTCAGTTGTTTTTTTCCCTAGATTTCTATTAAATCAGTAAAACACTAACAAAAGAACGTGAATGAGAAAAGAAAATCTTTTGAAGATTGCTCGTATCTTATTAACTAAAAATGAGTTTTTAAATAGACTAAGAAATCATATACTTGATTTGCTAAACAATATCACTTATCAAAGTAAAGTTATTTCATTCAACTAAGTAACATATAGTTGTGAAAGAAAAGGAAAAAGAACGAAGGAAATACGATCTGACAAAGTTGATTAATCATTTCGACATTTACGTTCATTTATTTTATTAAATCAATTCGATTTCTTTGTTTCAATGATTGAATTAGAAGTGAGACACGAAAAAGAAAGGATTGAGAAAAAAATATGATTTAAAAGAATTTACACGTCGTTTCACGTTGAGAACTACTTGGCGAACTGTGCAAATCATGAAACTAATGTTTGTTAAACAGTAATATTTGAAAAAAATTACAACTAATCGAAATATATATCAAATATTAGTTCATATTTCCAAGGTTTTTTCTTCTGATGTTTATTATGTCAGCAAAAACAAATCACACTCATTAACAATCGAATGAGATAATTAAGAATACATATTTTTTGCATGTCAAAAAGATCTATGTAATCTTAATTTACATCGTTGGTTTAGTATTGTTATTATTCGTTTACTGGTTAATTTCGACAGTTGCAGAAGGATTGTGCTAATCTTCATTGATAAAAAGAATGTGATCATAGATTATTTTTCGGTCATATTTTGATTTTGAATTTCTCTTGTACCTTCAACACTGTGAGCGTGCTGTTGTACGACTTGATTGGTACATTTTGCATAGCAAAAGAATAGAAAGTGTTGTATTTGCTGTCGAAATCCGGATACAGATAAATAGAAGAAGAATACATTCAATGCATTTCGTGTATACATCAACGTATTTGATGATAAGAAAATCGTATCTGTATACGAATGACCAATGATTTGATCTCCAAATACTGAAAAACAAAGACGATTTGGTAAGGTCATAATGACATATGTGAGACACATTAATCGTAACATAATCGATATTCGACGATTTCGTCGAGCATTATTGGCTAATTGTTGATTACTTGTTCTTTGGTTTACAGTTAACTTCTTTACAGTCATCAATGTACATACGAACATACAACTGAATGGTAAAATGTACATGATTACAAGATGAATCTAAAGATAAAAATTCATCAAGTTGTTTTCTTTTTATTGATTATGAAATGTGAGCTTACCCATGCATATTGATTAGCAAAGAAATAGTTAAGTTGAGCATTTAATGAATAATAACATGCAATAATTGTTGTTTGAATCTGAGTACTATTATCATAGTAAGTAAATTCTGTTTCCAATCCAAATAGAAATCCATTCAAACAAAATAGAACCAAGAGAATTAGAATACAAATAGTACAGGCAATGGACGATCGAGCTATTTTCTGTTTATACCATCGACTCCAGAGAAGACAGGCTCGATCAAGTGAAACCAATGTGAGAAACATAGCTGATGTATGCAATGTATAAAACGATAAGAATCCACCGGATTTACAAAGAAACGCTGATTGATCGGTAATCTTATGTTTTCCATCAGAAAATTGATAAACAGCATAAGATAGATTCCATTGATAGAGTGATAATGTATCCATAATACATAAGAAAATAAGATAGATGTTAGTTGATGTGCGTCGATTTTGTTTTTTGAGTAGAACAAAAATGCCTAGGAGATTCCCAAAAGTACCAATAATGATAAGAATTATTGGAATGATTCCACTGACAATCAATTCTACAGTTTCATACGGCTCTGGATCAGTTTGACGAGCCCACGAAGCCATTCGGATTCTCTTTTTTTATAATTTCTTATGTCTAATACTATATTCACTAGAATGAATAATTTAATAATGAAAAGATGTCCTTGGAGTTAGTCTGTCTTTTTAATCACATGAGTCGTGATATTGACAAAAAAACCTTTTCGTAAACAAAATTTTACACAAAGATTACTATAGTTATCTCTATAGATACAATTCGTTGATTACCCTCATTTTATATCTAGTTCTTTTTTTTTTGCGAAGGAGTACAATACAATTTTTAAAAAAGATATGTGAATGTATCAACACGTTCAAATTCAATAAAATTTCACATTTAGCTCTCATTTGGTAATTAAAATATCTTGAGCATGACAAATCAGTCTTTTTTTGACATTGATGACGTCAAAGATCTAGACTGTCTAAATCCTTCTTCCAGATCAAAGGACCCGAGGTCTTTTATTACTATTACGTTTTTCAATATTCATTTTGTTAGAATTACTATTGATAGCATAAGATGGAATACCATCTGCTCAATACATGAGAAAAAAAAAAGTCGCAATATAACAAAAGATCTAGGTGTGAACTTTTCTTTTGAAAAACTTCACTTAACTAAATGAATAAATTAAGAATTTTAGTTTACATTTCATTTTAAAGATTAGTGTCTTTGTTAATATGTACGTGTAATAAAGCCAATATTTTCTAGATAATTCCTCTATTTTTTTCTAAATCGGTTTTAATTTGGAAATTTCTTAAGTCCATTTTCAGTTTATCTTCATAAAAAAAAACTATATTTGTAATAGGAGTGAAAGAAACGCGTGTCACTAAGAGACAGTTTCATCCATCAAAATCTAAATTTGACAATACTTTAATTAATTTTTGTAAGTATTTTTACCCAGAAAGTTCATTTTTTATAAATAATTTCATATCCTCTCGGTATTTTCTGATTAAAAATATTAATACTAACAAATAACATCCAAAATTTAATTTTTATTTTCAAACATGACGAAACAACACAAGTCACATACAAAAAAAAACGATAAATATATAGGTTAACATTACTATGACGACATACAACCGCAGATATTAGTTTATACTACCATGCATTTGAACTGAAGGTAGTGCTGTTTTTCCTCGAATAATTGAAGCTGTGTTTATATGTTCTAATGTTAGTGTATTATTCGTTGGATGAATTTGTGTGCCATATTTTCCTAAACATCGCAAGATTAAATTACGTATATTACGTCGAAAACCAAACACTGATATATAGAAAAAGAATGCATTCAAAGCATTTCTCGTGTACATTAATGTATTAGTTGCGAGAAAGATTGTATCCGTATAATCATAGCCAACAATTTGATCGGCAAAAACCGAAAAACATAGACGATTAGGTAGAGTCGAAATGAAATAAGTTAAACACATGAATAATAACATTAACGATATTCGACGATTACGTCGAGCACTATTTATAAACTGATTGTTTATATTCGATTGTTGAATTAATAATTTTTTAATTGTAAATAATGTACAGAGAAATATGACAGAAAATGGCAGAAAATACATCACAACAATATGAACCTATAGAGAAGAAAATAAAAATAAAAATTTTATCATAGATTTTTTGTTGTTTTATAATTACCCATGGATATTCGATACCAAAGAAATTATTTAGACCGATATCCATCGAATAGTAACAAGCAACTCCTATTTGTTGAACATTAGTTTCATAATCGATGTATGAATATTCAAAACCTAATCCTAATAAAAATCCATCCAATATAAATAATAATATAAGGATGATAATGCAGATTTTTATTGCTGCATGTGGTTGAGCAATTTTTCGTTTGTACCAAACACTTCGTAATAAACAAGCTCGATCAAGTTCAACGAATGTAAGAAACATGGCAGAAGTATGCAAAGTATAGAACGCAAAGAATTGACTTAGTTTGCACATAATGACAGAATTTCCCCATATGCTTTTTTGATCATTGGTAAATGTTGTGAGTGCTTGACTTAGATTCCATTGATACAATGAAATCGTATCGACGATACAAAGAAATATTAAATATATATTTGTTGATGTTCGTCGATTTTCTTTGTTTAACAAAATGAAAACAGCTGTCAGATTGCCAATTGTACCTATGACTATAAGAACTATTGGTATGACACCACTAATGATGAATTCTGCTGTTTCAAATCCAGGACTATTTTGTGTACGATGCCAAGATGACATAGGATACGTCTTTTTACCTCAAGTGTTAGAGCGATTATTATGTTTAAATAACTCATCTCTTTCTCTGTTTATATACTGAAAAGCAAAGCCTTTTCTAGTCCTCTTATCTCTTAAAAACTAGGCAAGCGGATATTTCTTCGACAACTGACATTTAATTTGCTTTTTTTCTTCAAGTTTTAGTCACTTTTATGAAATCACCTGAAAGCACATTATTAATTTAAAAAAACTTAGAAGTTCAAATACCACATATTCAGATTTGTCTATCAAAGTAATTTCTTGTTTTAAAGTACCTATATTTCAATCTAGCAATGCCATCTGTAAAATTGTGTTGTTTGTTTGATTGTTGATTGCAATGACATTGGCATAGAAACTATTTGAAAAATGGTTATGAAAAAGCTCGACAACAGAAAGAGAACAAAAATTTCTGTTCGTCTCGTTCGCTTTACGAGCATATAAGTAGGTGGGATTTAATAACAATTAAATAATTAATGACTGCATTTGATCGTCCCTCATTACTTGATAATCGATACGCAGTTATCGCCGAAACAAGTGTCTATACATATGATGATGATGATCTAGTTAATTATGCTGAATTTCTACGGTAGATTCGTTCGATTATTGAATAGAAAAGAAAAGCAGACTGTTTTCTTATTTCGTTGTTGTTTATGAAAATAGAAATCATGGTCGATATAAGACAAAAGACGGATTTATTGATTCATCTCGACGTGTTCGTTCACTGCATCGTCAACAAGGTGAACCACAATCTCCCTTGCGAGCCAGTGGTTTGCTCGCATCAGTAAACAAATCAACATCATTTTCAGCTCCTTCGCCAACATCAAAACGATCGGATAAAAAGAGATCGAAATCATCCGAGATAAAACTCGAAAATAAAATCCGAGACTATGACAAACAAATGAAACTCATCGAAGTATTTCTTTGGCATGTTTTTTTAATTTAACAATTCATTCGAAATTTTCAGGAAGAAATGATTAAAGCCAAACAAAGTGAACGAGAAGCTAAACGTTTAGAAGGTGATATTAAAAAAGAACAACGATATTTACATCATTCACTTCGAAATCTTGACGTTGGTTCGTAGATTCTAGTTGTTTGATTTTCGAATTAATTTCGAATTTTTTTTCTCTTCAGATGCAACAAGAAAACGTTATAATTCCGAAAAGAATTTATCGAAAAATCTTGAAGAAAAAGATCGAATCGAAAGAGAATTTGTTAAAAAACGTGAAAAGGTAAAAACTATCGTCAATGTTTTGTTTTGTTTTTGTTCGATATACGCGTTATCGATTAACTTGAACTTAAACAGTCTAGAAGACCACATTCAACAAAAACATTGGCAAAATTAACTGATTTAATCAGTTCGAGTTCAATTTGCCAGTCTATTGTTAACGCTCAGTTAAGTCGTCGGGTAAATAGAACTTTACCTTCCGGCCCGAACCTCCCCAAAATAGAATCTAATTGACTCAATTAACCATTTTCTAACCGATCAACCGGTTGATTATTGAAAATAAAACATTTTTGTTCTAATTTTATCAGCAAACAAAACAACGAACTGAACGAAAAGTTGACTCATTCCAAGCGAACAAAGATAAAGATCGTCGAAATCTATTGGTATGTAACGATCTTGCACGACAATATCGAACGAAAACAAATGAATTAAATATCAAACATCAACAATTGGGACAAATTCATTCGGAATTCGAACAGAAAGTTCAACAGAAAGAGGTTGAAACATATGATTTCGATTTAATTTCGTAATTTTCTCTGATTTTTAGTTAGAAGAAAATCGATTGAGAAAAGAATTAGCTGACATTGCTTCAGCATTGAATCTCGAAGCACAAAAAGTGAAAAGTGAAATGAACGATTTTCTCGCGTAAACGAACTGCTGAGATATTATTCATTATTTAAGAATGAATTTCTTTTTTCAGTCTCGTTGATTACGATCGAAACCAAACATTGAAATTCGGTTCAGATCAAGATCTTCGATACGCGTAAATTAAAACAACTGAAATCATAATAGTTTTATTTCAATTTTCTCTAGTCAAACAAATGCTCAAGGTCGAAATGTCGAACAAGAACGACGTCGTCACTCAGGCGACATTGCTCACCAACGTTCCGTACTCGATGTCAAACAGCGCGACGGTACTCAAATATTTCGACTTCTTTTGTTTGTTGTTCCCTCACCCAAACTATTTTTTAGCTCTTCGTCGTATCGGTGATACAAAAACTCGGTTAGACACAATCTATGCTAAACAACGTCAATTCAAAACGAGCACTTCGGTTATTGAACACGAACGTCGATTGAAACATTTAGCAACCAAAATGACAGTAATTGAATGGTTTTAAAAACAAAATCAACTTGATATTTTCTCTCTTGGAATTAAGGATATCGATACTCGTCGATCTCAATTATCAACTCAATTTAATCGTGACAAGACCGACGAGCACGATCTCGAACGAGCTAGTGCACCTCAAACACGTCACACAGAACTCGAAACCAAACGACATGAAGATCGTCTTCGACATTTAGAAGTAAACGAACACCTGACGTATTCATTCGACTTCTTTGTTTTTCATTTAGAATCTAATCAGTCAAAAAGAAGAAGTCGAATATGAACTACGTAAATCAGTTAAAGAAGCCGAATTTCTCCGACGTAAAAAAGAACAAGAAGTTCAACGATTAAAAGCCGATATCATACGTAAGAAACGTGAAGATGCTCGAATCATTCAAGAAGCTATTCATCGTTCACAAACGGAAGAAAAACAAATTGAACGAAGTCTAACTAAAGAAAAATCCAAACTCAACGAAGTACGAATCTTTTCTATTTGAACTTCTTGTTTTCTATCTCTTAAATTATTCAGTTGCAAACTCGACGTGAAGGTAATCACGTACGTCTCAATCATCAGAAAGCATTTTCCAACGAAAACAAACAATTATTACGTACACACGAACATGAACATGAACGTTTATTAAATGTTCAAATCAAATCACAATCGACGCAATCATTAAATACGATCTAACAGTCCTCGGTTTTTTGTCGACTTTTTTGCCGGTGCTTTGACACGATTTCGATTTTTAAATAAAGAAATACTAAATGCAGAATAAAAAGATGATAAGAAACTTGTTGTTTTGTTCGTGTACGACATCTGTCCGAGTGATTTTTGTCATTGGTTAAATAAAATCGACAAATATCATAGAGATCAGCACTATCGACTAATTGAGTGAGCTCGCCAGTAAGAAAAAAAAAGAGTGACGCCAGATATTATTTGTTGACTGATAAGATCGAAAGTTGAATTTCATAGTTATTTATCAAGTACAAATTGAAACCAAGAGAATATTCATTGTGTTTTCTAGTTCTAAATCAGACACATGAGTTCATCGTATTTAACTAAAGGCGCTGTAGCCGCCAGTGTTGGTTTATTTCTCTATGTTGGTAAGCATATTTTTCAATCAACCTTTTCTTAATCATGACCTATATTAATATTCATCTTAGGTCTAACGTATATGTTAACCAACTATGGTTTTCGGTTTGATATCGGTTGGTTTCTTCTCGCAATTTCACCTTATCAATGGGCATTGATTGGTATTGCATTAGCTGTTTCATTGTCCGTCAGTGGAGCTGCCTTGTAATTAAAACGAAACATTTGTTTTTTCAACCTTGATAAAAATATTTGTTTCTTTCGAACAATATAGAGGTATTTTTGCAACTGGTGTGAGCATCCTAGGCGGTGGTGTTAAAGCTCCACGTATTCGAACGAAAAATCTTATTTCAATTATTATGTGCGAAGCCGTTGCTATCTATGGACTTATCATGGGCATTGTCATATCCGGTTCGATAGCTGTAGGAAATTTTGAATTTGGGAGAATATTCTAATTGAGAATTGTTTTCTTGTCTCTGTAGAGTTTTTCGACGACTGACGAAAGCAAATTAGCTGAAAAATATCGTGCAGGTTATAAATTATTTAGTGCTGGTTTGACTGTCGGTTTATGTAATTTATTTTGCGGTGTTTGCGTCGGTCTTGTCGGTTCTGGTGCCGCTTTAGCCGATGCTCAAAACTCGTCATTATTCGTTCGAATTCTAATCATCGAAATCTTCGCTAGTGCAATAGGTTTATTTGGTTTAATCGTCTCTATACTTCAAGTAAACATTTCATTTCAATTTTATTTTTCTCATCATCATTCATTTGTTTTTCTAGTCTAATGGCTCGAACATGACCGACTAAAATCTGCATACACGACAAACCTCCTTCATTCCGATACCTTCAATGATCATTTTATTTATTTCCATTCGATTTTCTTTTCTTTTCTTCTTGTCATGTGTTCGTTATGTATATCGATATATTTATTTTATTGTAACAGAAAAACTAAACCAACAAAAACAGTGCATTTCCATGTTTATGTTTATTTGTCGTTTGTCATTATTATTATTATTATTATTATTCTTTGTTCTTTCTCCCAGTATTAAAGAAAATAAACAAACAAACAAAAAGATTAAAATTTGATTGAAATTCAAATTTTGATATTTGAAGCAAGAGCACATAGAGAATAAATATGAAAGTTGAGTTGTTTCGTTTGAAAAGAAAAACAAAAAGCTACTAGGCAAAGCAACTAGTTAAAATGGAAACGAAAAGTAAATCCTTGTCCACCATTGCCACCACCGAACGGATTGAAACCATGAAATGGATTGTGTTGTTGTGCTTGTTCTTCAGCATCTAATGGATCTTCGCCTGCATCGAATTTTGCACGTTTTTCTACAAAAAGAATATGATAATTTCATTTCGAAAAACAATCGTCTCGTCAATTAACCTTGATCTGTGAGAACTTCTTTTGCTGCAGCAATATCGATAAACATTTTCTCCGCTTTAACTTTATCTTCTCCTTCGTATTTGTCCGGATGCCATTTGATAGCAAGTTTTCGATAAGCTCGTAGGACTTCAGGTTTATTTGCCGTTCGACGAACGCCTAAGATCTTATAATAATCTCGTTTTTTCAATTGTTTTATCAATTTTTGTACACGATTGATTCCTTCATGTATACGCTGAGAATCTTCAGATTCATGTGCACGTTGATAATCAGCTAGAGCACGTTCGTATTCTTCATTTAATATAAAAGCTTCAGCACGATTGATCAATAATTCCACATCGGATACATGATATGTATCGAGTATTTGCGTGCATTTATCAATGGTTTCTTTCGCTGGCGATTTACCTTTGGACATACAGGTGCAAATTGATGAATGTGCACGGTAAACAAACGCATGCGATGAAGAATCCGATGAGAGTTTGAGAATTTGATTCGCTTTTTCGATACATTCAGTCCATTTCGATTGACTGATCGCGTCACGAATGGATTCAAGTTGTTTAGCTAATTTTTTCACTTTGGTATAATGTGTGTGACATTCTTTATGATCGGCATCGAGTTTTAAACATTCACGAATATTTCTGCATACGAAAAAGATAAAATATTGTGTTTTTTTTAAAATAAAGTTCAAAGATAAGATAACAAAATATTTACACTAAACTGTCATCAGCATCACCGATTGTGTATAATAATTGACTGATTTTAAGATAGGCTTGAGTATTATCAGGAATTAATTTTGCTGTTGCTTTGAGATCATTGACTGCTTTGGGTAGATCGTTGGCTTTCAAATAACTATCTGCTCGTAATTCACGAATTTGAGTTGACCATGGACAATTCTGAAAATGAGAACATTTCGTTTTTAATATTTAATATAGATAAGATAAAATACGAACGTCGATTATTGTCGAAAGAAGTTCGATGGTTTTTGTATAATCTTGATTTGCGTAAGAGACTTTGGCTTCGGCAGCTGTTTGAATTAATTTTTCAGTTAATTCCAATTGACTACGCACTTCGTTGTTCGATGAATCAGATTTTAACTGCGAAAAGAACGTATTCGAATAGAATCAAACGAAATCAACACCCTCAAGAACAACATACAATACTTTCGAAATCAGCTTTTGCTTCATTGAAATCACCTTGTTTTAAAAATAAATTTCCTCGTTGCAGTCGAGCCTAGAAAACCAATCGATACTGATCGATCACAATGTATTCTATTCATTCAAACATACAGCAGTAAAATCCGTTTTTAATTCAATCACTTTAGTTAAATCTGGCAGAGCTGATTTCGATTTTCCCATGCCTAAATAAACGGCAGCTCGTCGAAAATATGCAATATAATTATTCGGATCGGCATCTAAAATAAAACGAACGATTCATTTGCGCAAATAAACGATTATTTTCATACCAATTGCTGCATGAAAATGTGTCAAAGCATCGGCTAATTGACCTGTTGCTAATAATCTCTTTCCCTTTTCTAAATGTTCATTAACATCGGCACTTGTATTTGCACTAGCACCTGAAATTTCTCATTCGAATTGTTCCTTTCATTATGAATCGCATAATTCAAAATCTACCTTTTATCACGAAATCTGACGAAGAAATCAACAATGAGAAATAAATAAGAATTTGAACACACCGAGCCATGATTGAAAATGGAATGTCAAATGTATATCATAACAGTTTTCATCATGTTACCTATTGATCGATTGAAAGCGGCGACAAACGTTGAACAAAATGAATGGATTGACAAAAACCAATGATGAGTAGACAAGTGAAACATATATGCGAAGTCTATCGAAAATTTCGAAAATTTGTTTCGATTTCTCAAATCTTATGAAGTGAACTGAAATTTTCCATAAATTTATGAAAATTTTCGTAATTTGAAATCAATCTTCGCTTATTATTCTATGCGACATCTGTCAAAGTTTAGATAAGGTTTGAATGAAGACAGTTACGTCTGCTTGTATTTCGTGTATGTTTGCATCTCATATTTTACAAAATTTTCTAGTTTCTTTTTGTTTTAAAGTAAATAATAGAGTCCAAGTGATGAATAAAAGTTTCGGGGGGTGACTTCAAAAGTACGCGTTATTTTTTATCGAGGAGTTAAGAATACACGTATCGCATCGCATACGTAGATATAATTTCCATTGAAGAAAAAAAGATATTTTAATTACTCGCTAGATTGTTTTTTTCTTATTTTGAGAGATATAAAACGAAGATACGAGTTGGGTGTTTTCTACCGAGGTAATTACATCTTGCAAGCAGAAATCGGTGATTGTAAAAAGTATACATTTAGTCGAAAAGGTACTTATATTTTTCTTTTCCTTTTTTTTTATGTAGTATCTTTTGAATGTCATTGAAAGAAATCAATAAGCGTGACGAAGAGATTATAGAACATACATCGGACGACAGCGCTTTAATTATGGAGAGTGACAACAACGAGAACGCACCACTGATCAGCAATAGAAATCATAATGTAACATTGCGAGAGGACGTCTTCCCAAGTCAATCATTTACAGAGTCTACTCATTGTCACGTGCCTGAGGTTAAATTTGATTATGGTTCAAGAAATCGTCTTGTTATTGTTCTTATCGTTTGTCTAATTTTTATGTTAATTGAAATCATCGGTATGTAACACCATAGATATGCTTTGATCTACATATTTTATTTGTATGAATACAGGTGGAGTTCTTTCGAAATCGATTGCAGTTATGACTGATGCTGCTCATATGGCTATTGATGTAATTAGCTTTTTAATATCATTAGCAGCAATGTATCTTTCAGCAAAACGACCTACAAACAAATTGTCTTTCGGCTATATTCGAGCAGGTAATTGAAATGTGTTTTTTTTAGTTTAAATTGATAATCGATTCTCTAGAGGTGCTTGGTGCTCTTGTGAGTATACTGATAATTTGGTTGGCGACAGGTATTCTTGTTTACATGGCTATTCAACGATGTATTGATCAAACTTTTGAAGTACAATCAATAGAAATGGTTGTTGTTGCATCTTGTGGCGTTGTTTTTAACATTGTGTAGGTATGATTCGAAAATTATCGATAAATTTAAAATGTTTTTCTTTTGCTTATCAGCATGTTCTTTGTTCTACATGCTAATGCATGTGGTAATTCAATTCCTCACCATGGACATTCGCACGGTGGCAATAGTCATGGACATTCTCATGGAGGTAATAGCCATGGTCATTCACATGAAGGTCACGATAATCACGGTCATAGTCATGATGATGATGGAGACAATCATTCAGACATGAGAGTGCCAACATCGACTTCTTTAAATGATCACGATTTAGAATCAGCAAAATCTGTTGAACAAAATTCAAGAGCTAAAAATATTAATGTACGAGCAGCTATTATACACGTTATCGGAGATTTCGTTCAAAGTATTGGTGTTCTCTTTGCAGCTTTGCTAATCCATTTTAAAGTACACATTTTTCTTATTTAAACTAACGATAAAACACATATCTACATCTTCTTTTAAGCCTCAATACAAACTAGCTGATCCGATCTGTACGTTCATTTTCTCAGTGCTCGTACTCTTCACTACAATAACCATCATGCGAGATATTGTGCTTGTTCTAATGGAAGGTAACACATTCGATCTCTTAATTATTTCATTTTGTCTTCTTTCAATCATAGGCGTTCCATCGCATATCAATCTATCACAAGTCATCAAAGATCTTCGTCAAATTGAAGGTGTACGAAATGCTCATAGTTTACACATATGGGCATTAACAATGCAAAGAACAGCACTTTCCGTTCATATTGCAATAGGTAATTGTCATTGTTTCTCGAAAATTTCGATGTAACAATTAGTTTTTTTTTCTGTATAGATCCTGGTTATGATTCATTAGCTGTGCTAAATTCAGCACAAGAAATGCTTCGTCGTGAGCATTCTATATCTCGAACAACAATACAAGTCGAACTATACAATGAAGCAGTAATGAGTGCATGTGAAACTTGTCAACATCCTCAGTCTAATTGAACAGTCCAAGGGAAAATGAGTGTGAAGCAATTTACATTGACCAAAACTTTATTAGCATTTATATTATATTTTTTTTGTTGATTTTTTTTCTACTATTTTTGCCGGATTAACTTTTCATTACTTAAATATGTTAGCAATTCTTCGATTATTTTCACGAAAGTTATGTTCGACTTTTTCTTTTCTTGTAAAAAAAATGAAAACAAGTAATTTGCTGATACCGAATTTTTGCTACTTCGATATTTATTCTTAGCTGAATTAGCAAATAAGTATAAAGTGAACAAGAAGACAAAAAACAAACAAATGACGAGAAGCAAAAATTATAAAAGACAATGTTAACAATAAGCAGATTGAATTCATTCTGATTTGAATGTGCCACGTCGTACTGGTCGTTTAAATCCGTCTTTTGCTCGTCGAACTTTACTTTTAATTAACTGTTTCTGATCATGATAAAGTTCTTGTAATGAATCACCTTGTGGCGCACGACGAATAAATCCTCGTTTAAGAAAAAACCGAGATATGAATGTCGTTACACCTAATGTAAATGCATAACGGATGGGCGCCAAGAATTTGTAAAGTAATACAGCCGTAGCTAGTAAACGAACACGTTCACCTGTCCAGTAGGAACTTAATTTAGCTCGACTTTCATCGGATATCAATGGAAGTCGAGATATTAATCCTGCAAGTGAAAATTCATTCATATGACGAATAAATGAAAGACGTCGTTCAGGACTCATCAGATGAATACGTTCAAGACCATCGATAAGGTACATACCGAGATCAAAACCTTTGAAATGAAGTAAAAGAAGACCTGAAAACCAACCAAGCGAAGAGAAGAAATGTACAACGATCAGTATTTTGCCGTATTTCGCGTATGCATGTCGAAAACGAGCGATTATACTCGATTGTGTTTGAAGTGGTTTCGATGCATTCGTATTCGGCAATGTCGGTGGTGGAACATAATCTGGTGGATGACGCGGATTAACTGCCGGCTGTTGAAGAGGTTCAGGTGCGTTCTTTTTTATTTTCATAAACGATGGCAATGAAATGAGCCGTTGAGAAATCGGTTTGCTTTGCAAAGGAATCAATGGTTTTTGTTGAATCAATCGAAAACCAATGCCAATTAATGGCCGTGATGTTGAACGACACAGATGCCACATTGAAGTAAATTTATCTAGAAGAAATCTGATTGTATCCATATCACAAGAACAACACACGCAAAAAGAAAGAGATGGAAGAGAAGAACAGTGAACATTAATTATCGTCAAATGTTCGATATTTTCAATTTATTCTCGTAGGATAAAAGAATCTCCGAATGAGACAAACAAAGTCAATCAAAATATAAGAATTATTTGGTGAAAGAGAAAAAAAGAAAAAGAAAAGAAAATCTATGAGATTGAACACCGTTGACAGTTCGTTTTTTTCTTTTGTAATTCAACAAACAAAAAACACATTGTACACATTTAAGACATATTCGAAGAAGTCAATAGCACGAGTGGATTTACAAGTTGTATGCCGAATAGTTCAGTTTCCGACGAGAAAAATGCCTGTGGTTGATTGGCTGCTGAATTCGAAAGTAGATTCGATCCAAGTGAATTTCGATGGAATTTTTTCGAACGCTGGCCACCATTGGTTTCACCTTCGTCCATCGAAGCTGTCGATGATTCGGAATTCGTTCGTTGTCGTTCGAATTTCGCTGTTGTTGTTTGTTGTTGTTCAACTGGTGACGATTCAATTTGACCATCGGGTAGTACATCTTCATGAGCATCTTGCCGTAAGATTTCATCCAATTCGAATATCGGACGCATGTAAACACCGATTTGTTTCAATCGTTGTTGATAACTGAAATTCGAGAGATAGAAAAGAAATTTAATAAACAAAAAAGAAAACGATTTTTACGTTGCTTCAAATGTTTGTTGAAGATGTTCGAAATAATGTTTTCGTTCTAAGGTTGCTGCTTGTTGTGCACGTAATTCTTTACGTGTCGAAAGTTTGTTGATCGTCTCGGTACGAGCATCGTATTCAAGTAGATTCAAACGTTGTTGTTTAGCTGCAATCAAACGTATTTCTGTTTGATCAAGTTCCGAACGTAATTGTCGCATTTGTTCGCTCATACGTTGGCTTTTCGATGCATAACATTGTTGTTCACGTTCATCTAATTGATATGTTGAATTTAATAAACGATATGAATGTTCGACTGAATAGAGAATTGATAATAATTTATCGAGAGAATTATTTGGATCGTCTGAACTGCTTGGAATGTCATAGATGCATTTGTTGAATGTTTTCATTAAGTTTAATATACGTCGATCATCGATACCTTGATCACCTTCGTAGATGAGACGTGAACGAATAATATCATCGTCAGAGACATCATGTTTACGCTGAGACTGAAATTCGAAATTAGTTCTTTTTTTTTCTTGAAATAGAAAAAGTATGATGAAATGTTACTTTAGGTTTTTCTATGATTGGCTCTTTTTTAATTTGTTTTGCAGAGGATGATGATGACGACGATGGTGATGATGGTGTTTGTTGTACAACTTGTACCTTTCGTTTTAATGATGTAACACTACTAGATGATTTCGAAGACATTGTTTATTTTTATTTATCTTGAAAATAAAGAATAGAAACAAAAAATGACGTTTTTTTTTGTTATGAAAGATCACGGTATGAGAGATGTAGAAACTGATATTTGTTTTCAAACAACATGTATACCAGGTGTTCGACCTTTAGCACGTTTAATACTACTAACAAATGAGAGAAGTGTTGCCGTACCAGTAACAGCACCTAATTGAGCAGGATTTGTTCGAATTGTTTTCAAATGAAAACCTAATTGTTTATTTTCGCCAACTGTTGTTTCTGGACCAGTCAATTCGATTTCAACGATATGTCGATCATCGAGAGACGCATCGGCTATTAAACGTCCTTGAACTTGATCGAACCCTAAATGACTGGCAATCGTTGCACCAACAGCCATTGTATTGACATTATTCGGAGCTAATTGACATAGTTCTCGAACTGGACCTGAATAAATAATCATTTCACCTGGTCGATCGCCGAGTTTGCGTCGTTCGTCGATTAATTTCGAATTTAATGGTTCATTTAATTTATAGGAATCGGGATGTTTTTTCATTGTGATGCTTAATGAACGTAATGTATTTCGTTCGTTCATTTTCGAAATATCATCTGCACCCCAAAATGCACCCGTACCAATGTAAACAACATGTCCTGTTTGAATTGTTTTTGTTCGAAGAAGTTTTTCGACGTGTGCACGAGCTAGAGCCGTTGGTGAACCGATAAATAAATCGGAAACATCGAGAATTTTCTCAGCATAAGTTTCGATAAGATCAGGATGTGCTACTTCAACAACTAGATCCGGTGCACGTTGTAAACCTTCTTCAACAGTTGAAACAATTAAATCTTGTTGAATATTGAAATCTAGTTTTGAAAACATCTCTTTCGAACGATTCCAAATGAAAACTAATTCGATATCATTGTTCGATTTGTTTCGTTCGTTTTCGATATGTTGATAAATAAATTGTCCTAAATGACCGAAACCAAGTATACCTAAACGAAGAGATTTCTTTTGTTGTTCATGCGACATGTTCAATGCCGAAAGTAAGCAACTAGTAGATGTAATTGATTGAGTACAAACGAATAATGCAATGTACGCATGTCTTAAATCATCCAAAATGGTAATTGGTTTGTTGTACCGAAGCAATAAAAAAAGAGATTGTGCATCTTTTTTGACTAATAGTATAACGAGATGCTTGTCAATGCCATCTACCGATCATTTGAAAATCATTGGCGTAGCAAACTTTTTTCTTCTTCTTTTTTTTAATTTTTATATTTTCATTTGATGAGTTTTTTGAAATTTTATTTCGACCAGTCATTGAGAGAAGATCTTAATTAACTTTTTTCAATTGAAAAAAATCCAAAATTAGCTATTTGTTAAAGAGCACCATCTGGTACTGTCAATTAAAATCGATCAATTAAATTGATGATTCTGTTTTTAAATTTTTTTTGTGATTGTCTATCGTTATTATAATTATTTTGTATATGAATACGAGATGAAAAACTAATCAATAGAAACGAAATTTATTATTGTTATTATTCAGAGAAAATAGAATGTTTACTTATCGATCATTGATTTTGTCGAATATTATTTCTATAAAAACAATACTTCGCTATTCATCAACAACGAATACAGTTAAAATAGCACATGTTGATGATACACCTTCGATTCGTTTAATTGGTATTAATCGTCCGTCGAAACGCAATTGTGTTAATCATTCGACTGCACTTCAACTTTGGTCAGCTTTTCAACAATTTGAAAATGATGATACAGCACGTTTAGCAATTTTATACGGCGAAGGTGGTTCAGCATTCTGTGCTGGTTATGATTTAAGTGAAGTTGCATCAGCCAACGTTCCATTACCATTAGACTATCAAAAAGATCAACCTGGACCAATGGGACCAAGTCGTATGAGTTTAAAAAAGCCGTTGATCGCTGCTATAGCTGGACCATGTGTAGCTGGTGGATTAGAACTATCGTTACTTGCTGACATGCGTGTTGGCGAACAATCATCAAAATATGGTGTTCTATGCCGTCGTTTTGGTGTCCCATTGATCGACGGTGGAACAGTTCGTTTACCTCGTCTTATTGGTCTATCTCGTGCACTTGATTTGATTTTAACTGGCCGAACAGTAACCGCTGATGAAGCATTTCAAATAGGTTTAATTAATCGTCTCGTACCTGATGGTCAATGTTTATCAAAAGCAATTGAATTAGCTAAAGAAATTCTTCGATTTCCATACGATTGCATGAATACCGATCGATTATCGGCACATTTCGCAGTTTCGAATTCAGTTGACGAAAGTCTCAAACGAGAATATGAATACGGAAGGGAATTAATCGAACGTGAATCGGTTCCAGGTGCAAAACATTTCGCTGAACAAAAACAAGGACGTGGAGGAAAATATGATGATATTAAATAAAAAAATTCATTCGTTCTTTCTTTCTTTTTTATTATTCTGATATTGAAATATACATATTATCTGTTCGGTCTTTTTTTTTCTTACAGATTAAAAATATGCATCGAGTTTATAAGCAAGATCTTTGACAAGACGATAATGAGTTCTCGGGCCAATATCCAGCGTATGTTGCACATCTTTCCAAATAAAACGTGGTTGATCAAGACAATTCAATTGATCAATATCAAGACACGGTATACATGTTGTCGATCGATGATCAGAATCGAAGAAATATTCAATCGATAGTTCGATCCAAGCATTGTCAGTATTTCGAGCATCATCGAAATACGCGCCTTTCCATGATATCGGCCGCTGTTCGAATAGATGATTTAGAGCCGGAAGATTTTTTCGATTCGTAGATAGAAGAAAACGTTTTAAACGATCTTGTAATTGAGGTGGAAAATGACAACCAACCATACGTAGACCACCAGTTAGAATCAAATCATTTGAATTAGTACTATTCGTTTGTATTTCGAGAAGAATTTCTAAGATTTTCTTTCCGTTCGATGAATGCGAAAGAATTCGTCCGTGACTATCACGTTTCCATCGACAAATCAAAATATAATGATAAATATTCGGACCCCAACGAAGTAGACTCCCACGTCCTTGTAAACCTGTACGACCGATAGGATTTAATGGTAGACCATCGTCTGTACTTATGCAATACTCTCGATAGACACTACGTCGATCAATAGCACCATCAATTGCATTGAAATGAAGCGAAATCGATGATGATTTTAACAGATCTAAAACTTAATCATTATCTCTCTTCATTTGTAGATTAGTTATAACTACCAGGATCAGCACCTGGATTAATATAGATTTCATCAGCTGTGAAAATCGTTGGTTTGTATTGAGGCCAATCGATTGACCACGATACTTGTCGATCGGTGACCGGTGTTCGAAAGATATTTTTATAGTTTGAATAATGACTGAGTCGTGCTCGATGATGAATATGTTGTTTTCTATCGATGATCAATAAGTTATTCTTTCCGTTTTCATAGCATTGACTTTGCCAACTATCACTTGTCTTTCGTGTTGTTAACGAATAACTATTTCGAATAAGATGATTGTTGACATTCATGTTTCTCGTATTCATCACTGATTTCATTGGAATCGTCGATTGATTCGAGAGAGCTGTCGTACAAGCTTGAATTACTGTTTGACGTATTGTTTCAAGAGATTGTCGCATGAAATCTTTCAACCAAATCAAATGATTTTCATCGTCAACAGCCAATCCTTTAAAATGCAGACGGTTTATTAAATTAAAGAACTTGTCTACCTACCAGGATGTTGTCCTTCGAGTGATTCGATTGATTCTGAAAATGATATCATCGGTTGAATTCGATTATTTTCATTTCGTTGCTTTTTAACTAGATTATCTTCTTGTTGAATATCTAATTGAAGATTTTCATTTGATACACTTCTTTTTCTTGAATATGAACAATTCTTCATATTCGATCGACTGAATTTAAGTTGAATTGTTGAATCCGTATTAGATTCATATTGATTCGGGATATGAGTCATACTATTTGAAAAAAAGAATGATAAGAAAACTATTAAAATCTAGAGCAATTCACCTAGGATACTGTTATCTTTCATATTTAAATAAAACTGCGCGTTAATATATAATATAAAAGCACTTTTCGTTTCAGATGACGCAAATAGGTGTGGTAATATTTTTGTATTTTACAATTTTTATTGTCTGCTGTGGTAGTTCGGCGAATCTTCATGTTGCTGACACATTCATTGTTGATGATACTGGTCGTATTCGATTGTATCATGGTGTAAATTTCGTTATGAAAGGCTTTCCTTGGTATCCGCCTGAATTAACCAATGCAGAATATATATCGAATCTATCTCAAACAGGCATTAATATGATTCGATTAGGGTATTTTTTGTGTTTGTTTTCGTATGTTTTTAAATCAAAAATATTTTAGAATGATGTGGGCTGGCGTTGAACCTGAACCTAAAAAATATAATCTGACTTATTTGAATGTGATGAGTGATATTATTCAATCATTAGCAGCTAAACAGATATATGTTTTACTTGATATGCATCAAGATGTTTTGTCAAGTCAAACAGGAAGTTATGATGGCATTCCACTATGGTTATATAATCGATTTCCAACTTCGAAACATCCATGTATGAAGTTTCTATTGTTTTTTCGAGTGTACATTTTTTTTTCTTTAGATCCATGGCCATTCAAAACTCCTCCCTCGGGCGGCAATTGGGGTCTTGGGTAACTGTGTCTTATGACTAGAATCATACAATGATTTTGTTCTCGCAATTGTAGATACTTAAGTGAAGCTTGTTCATTTGCATTTCAATGTTTTTATGATAATATTGGTGGTGGTATTGAAGCTATGGGTGATTTTTGGAAATTAGTAGCTGTGACTTATCAAAATCATTCGAATATATTAGGGTAAGAATTTGCTTTGTTTTTGTTGAAAATATATAATTTGTAATTGTTATGTTCAGATATGAACTTATAAATGAACCATGGGCTGGTAATGTCTTTGCTCATCCGACCTTACTTTTACCTGGCAATGCCGGCTCAAAAAATTTACAGCCTACATATGACAAAGTAGCCAATGCAATTCGTTCTGTTGATGCTAATACTCTGATTTTCTATGAACCTGTAACATGGGGTGGTATGTTAGATTTTGTTTTGTTCTATTTTAAAATCAAATCTATTTTCATATTATAAGTTCGATTGAATGGTAAATATTCTGGTAGTGGATTTAGTCATGTTCCAGGCGGTGATGAATATCGCAATCGAAGTGTATTTTCGTATCATTATTACTGCACATTCATCGCTATAGATCCTGTTCCAGGAAATAGTACGATACCATCATTTGATCGTATAGTTTGTGATGATGTCGAAGGACCAGCATTACTTCGTTCAGTTCAAAAGGATGTTTCTCAACTTGGTGGTTCATCATTTATGACTGAATTCGGTGGTTGTGAGGGTTCGCCAACATGTGACGAACAACTCGAATGGGGTATGAGTGGTTCCGATCAATTTTTACAATCGTGGTCATTTTGGGGTAATAGTTACGGTGACATCAAAACACTCAAACGTTTAGCACGAATCTATGCTCAAGCTATTGCTGGCAAACCAATATCTATGCAATATATTGCCGATCAACGCTCGTTTTCTCTTTCTTATTATGTCGATACGAATATTAAACAACCAACTGAAATTATTATACCTCCATTACAATTCCCACAAAATGGTTACAATGTAACAGTGAATAATGTGTTAAAATGGCAGATTGATTCGATGAGTCCAAATATTATTTTAGTCGAGCCGAGCGATCAGATTATTAATCATACAAATCAGTCTATTATTGGTGTAATTCAAATTCGTCCAACAACTTTATTTTAAATGCGAATATGTGAATCTATTTTTTTTGTTATTCCTTTCAAGTCAAACATTTCCTGATATTGTGAATGATTTTTATGTCGTAATAATATTAATAATAAATATAATTTCGAGAAAATAGCGCAAATAGAAACGAGAATATTTATAGAATTTTGTGTTGAAAATGTCTGAGTACTTTTATTTGTTTCGATAGGAATGAATTGTGTTTGTTGTTGTTATTCGCCATGTATGCGAAGATGTGATGGAACATGTTTCGAAAAACGTATGTCTGTGAGAAATATTGATTACATTCAATACATTTTCGAATTAATGTAGAGCAGAAGACATCATTCGATCGAATTTCACAAACAAACATTCCGAGTGTACCTTCAAAGAAGAGTGTTTGTATAAATAATGGTCTACAAGCTAGTAGCACTAGTTTTATTACAACAGAAGATGATGATGATGATGATGATGATGATATTTTTGAGAGAAAACAGATTCGTAAACAAACTGAAAGAAAACAATTCAATCCAATAAGTTGTAAGCAAATAAACTACGATTCTATTCGTATTATCAATAATTCTCATCTAGTAGCTTCTCAACATAGCCCTAGATCAATCAACGAGTTCTTTCCTATTGACAGCATACGTCGACCGACATTACCATCATCAAAACCACCGAATATAGAACAAATCAAATCTAGTGAGATTCTTATCAAACCATCTCGTTCGATGAAATCAATTTCATCAATGAATATTGTCAAGCAAAAATCGAATGTATCTTTATATACTAGTCGATCAACAATTGATTTCGGTTTCTTAATTCATGATACAACATGATATTTTCTATAGGTTTTTTTTTCTCATTTTGGTTAGTCGAAGAAAAACACACACGCACACTTAATGAGTTCTGCTTGATTCTTGTAATAAGTAATGATTGTCTTAAGCTGCTTTGGATTTTTGTTGTGCAGCAACTAAAGCCATAAGACCATCTGTTGACATGGATTTGGGTCGTTCTAATGGAAAGCCTAAAGCTCGTGACCAGATCATTTGTGAAAGAACACCAAGTGCTCTTGAAACACCAAATAAAACTGTGTAATAATTCATTTCTTTCATGCCATAATGCTAAACAAAAAAAAGTTCGATCAGAAACGAAAACACAATGAACTGAAATTTACTTGAAGAAGAACACCTGAATGTGCATCTACATTTGGCCAAGGATTTTTAACTTTACCAATATCGCCAAGAATTTTCGGTACAACTTTATAAAGTTGTGAAACAATCTTAAACATATTATCATGTGGCAAATGTTTGAGCGCAAATTCCCGTTGACATGTATAACGTGGATCTGTTTTACGTAGAACAGCATGTCCAAAACCTGGCACAACACTTGTTTTAAGTGTGTCATGAACATATTTCGTTATTTGATCATCGGTTGGTGTTTCACCGATTTTTTCAACTAATTTTGTTATCCAAATTAAAACTTCTTGATTAGCAAGACCATGAAGTGGACCAGCAAGACCGTTCATAGCAGCAGCTAATGAAAGATAAGGATCTGAGAGAGCACTGCCAACAAGATGACTTGTATGTGCGCTAACATTACCACCTTCGTGATCGCTAATCAAATAAATACAAACGAGAGAAATGGAAATTAAATTTCGGTTGTCTGATTTTACCTGTGAATGGTTAAATAAAGTCGAAGTAATTCGACAAATTGTTTCTTATCATAACCTAACATTGTGGCAAAATTCCATGACCAATCTTTTTTCGAATCAATAGCGCCAACAGCAGTACCATCACGATATAGATTTCGATAGATAATAGCTGCTATTGTTGGTAATTTAGCAATTAAATCCATTGAATCTTCATAAATATACTAATAAATGAAAAACGCAGCATGAAGATAATTCTATTTTGATAATTTCGAAAACAAAATTACCTCCCAGTATTTAGCTTTGGGTACGTTGTCTGAATAAGCTTTGGCAAATTTCGAGCCAAGATTGAGAACATTAATAGCTGCACTGAGTTGTGACATTGGATGAAGTTGTGCTGGAAAATTATTCAACATGGTTACGACATGTTGCGGAATATCGGCACGATTATTCCATTCTTTCGTTACCCAATCAACCTATTATGATACAAAAACAAAACTTGAATGATTTTCATCATTAGACAAACGAAAGAATCTACTTGTTCTTGAGTTGGAATTTGCGAGGTTACTAAAAGCCAAAAGAGACCTTCGGGTAATGGCTCTTCACCACCTTTAGCTTTTGGTAATTGAGCTTGACATTCAGTGATAGTTTTGCCACGGAAACGAATACCTTCATTAGCATCTAAGACGGATGTTTCGTAGACTAAACCTTTGATACCACGCATACCACCATAGATCTAATCGAGAGGAGAAGAATAATGTCTGTCAAATCATAAATTACGATTTTACCATGTCAACAGTAACTTGTCCAATAACTGCATCTTTATTTTGTGATTTAAATGCTGCGATACGTTTTTGTTCTTGTGGAATAAGTTCACGGAGAACTTCTTTTAAATCCTAAATAATAATTTAAATACAAAATCAATTCAAATCAAATATTAATGGCATACTGTTTGTGTTGATGCATAGCATTTCGATTGTAAACCAACGAAAGAATTCTAAATATGATTCTTATGTTTCAAAAAGAAGCAATCAGATTTATTACTGCTCGAATAGTTGAGTTGACAAGACGAGTTATTGATCGTGTGACAAGCGGCATCGTTATTGGTTCGATTGTCTTGATCTACAAGATTCAATGGAAGAAAATGTTAACACAAATACAAAAAACAAAAATTTTCGTAAATAATAATCGGTTCATGTATTAGTTTCTATCCAATAAAAATTGCTAGATGTTTTTTGTCGTCCACAGAAAAGCGAAAACATTAATCTATTGACGATTTGCGACATCTTAATTGATAGTGAGTGTAGTGATTTCTTTTTTAAAGTCAACAGAAAAATGACCAGATTTCTACAAGAGTTTAAAAGTTTTTATATTTCGCGATAAAACTTAACGAACGTTCTGTTTTTCGACTTCGATTTGCAAATAAACCAAAACTCTCCGTACATTTGTCATACTTGCTTATCTACATACATAGAGAAAAGAGCAAATTTTTGAAGTTCTCTCAACTATTTTTTCACGTTCTTTCTTTGTCGTCTCATGTTTGCTTTGTTTTGATGTAGAAAAGTATCATTGACAACTACAAAAGGTGGGTAAGACAATTATTACTTAGATGAAAATGATTTTTATCTTTACTAGAATAAAATACTAAAAACTTAGATTTCTCGAAATTATCAGCAACGAATAAATAATAGGATCATGTTTGGATTTGATGATAGTTTCGATTCTGATGATGAATATGTTTGTGATTTTGATGATTATTATCAATTGAATTCATTACGCAATTCAATATTTGCGGACAATTTCCAAACGACATCTTCAAATAGTACGTCTAGCATTTACTCTGCTCGATCATCTATTCATTCAACATTCGATGAGTCGAATAATTTAAATTATTCAAAACCATGCATAAGTGATTCACTCGAATTATATTTGAAAGCTCCACCACTGAAACGACGCGCAGAATGTTTGAAAAAACCATCATCACCAATTGATTCAACTGATAATCATTGTTTAGCGCCACCTTTGTCAAGTCAAGAGTTGTACGTTGGTGATCTACCTCCTCATACAACAGATACTGAATTAAGAGATTGGTTTGTCAGACAAAATTACCGTGTTAGCAGTGTTAATATAAAAACTAATAAAGTACGAAAAGAACTGTTTATTTATATTGATTTTATTTGACATTAAGGAATTATTTCAGAAAGGTGCTCATTATGCATTTGTTCGCTTTGATTCAGTGAAAACGGCAGCTGATGTTTTATTTAAGAGTGAAACATGTTCGAATGTGTTTCGTTTCAATGGTGTATCATTGAATATTAAACGTCCAAATCCACGTATAAAATTAGACAATATTTCTCGAGACTTGATATTAAATATAAGCAGTAATAATGAAAAATTTGTTAATGTTGCCATTGAAGATATTTACTATGGAAGATTAATAACAGGAAATGCTATAAAAAACATACGACGCAAAAGGAGCATCGTATCGAGTCGTGAAGATTTTGGAATTATTGCTAATCATTTGATGATCAATGCAACAAACAAGACATTCTCTTTTACGATCGATGGCGAACAGAAAAAAATAACGATTACTTCTGGTTGTAATCTGTTTGCATTTGACGGTTCAAGTACAATAGAATTCGAATGGAATTCTCATGAGTAGGATGAATTTTCTTCATACAAAGACACGCACGAATCTTTCTACGTTTATTTTAGTTTAAAAGACGAAAAAATCATGCCAATAGTAATCGATTCCAAAGAAGTCTATCTACTTGTTAAAATCAAGCGACCTCCAATCATACTTGAGACACAAAACTGTTCTTTATCAACAATGGATTCGGCCCGAGAGACACGTTTACCTGGTACATCACTTATCGGTCATGCAAATGCTTGGATATTTAAACTATGCTCATCGAATATCAATCGTGATTATGCCGATTTATTTCGTGTTTTACGTCGTTATAATCTATCAAAACGTGAATATAATGAAGATAATATCGTACATTTAATTAGATCTATAAATGCTGCCAAAAAGAATTTACTAGCTGTACAATTAATTGCCAATGATGATTGGGTTGCACAGAATCAAGTTCATGTCGATGATTTTTTTCAACGTCGATGGAAATATTATCCATTTGAAACGAAATTTGAAATCATGAAACTTATATCAACACATATCATTACAGTTAATGATCTTATTGTTGATGAAGAAGCTGAAGAATTTCTTAAAAAAATAACAATTCATACTCTCAGTGCTTTCATTGGTAAATATCGACATTTCATTCAACGAAGTTTCTATAATTTTACATTTTAATTCGATAGATAAGATCATTGAATTAGCTCCGAGATGGTTGTACACAACATGTGATGAAATCGATGAACAACAAACAGATGACAAGAAAAATACGCATTTAACAAAATCTGATCCAAATAAATATCAACATATTCGATCGACTGCTACTGGCGAATCGATTGATAAAAACAAAACGAAAATTGATCCATTTATATCAACTCGAAATCAACTCGGAACATTTAGCCGTTTATTGTTCTGTGCACACGATCAATTACAAAAGAAACGTCAACTTGAAAAAATGCCTGACACAGGAATCTATGTTACAAAAAGTGAATTACGCGCGCCAAATACAAATCTATTTCTACTTCGAAAAGTTTATATTACACCATCGACGATTTTCTATGAAGGACCTTTTCGAGAAGAAAGCTGTGTTGTAACACGTCAATTTGCTCAATATCAAGATAGATTTCTACGTGTTTCATTTCGAGATGAAGGTAGACTTATTCTATTTGAAATTCAAACCTACTGCTCTCTCTCTCTCTCTCTCTCTAGATTATCGTACCTTGCACAATTTTAACGATAATATGTCGATTTTGTACGAACGAATTAAACAAATTCTCATCAATGGAATTAGTATATGCGATCGATATTATCAATTTCTTGCCTTTTCAAGTTCACAATTACGCGAACATTCATGTTGGATGTTCGCCTCAATGAATGACGGTCCAACAGTTGATAGTATACGTGCCTGGATGGGAAACTTTGAAAACGTTCATCCAGTCGCTAAATACGCTGCACGTGTGAGTAGGATAACTTTCTTCAATGCTTGCAATCGATTTTGAGTTTAGTTAGGACAATTGTTTTCGACCAGTCTCAAAGGTCTTAGCCTTGAAAAAGAAAATTTTACGGAAATAGCTGATTTTAAAATCAAAGAAATAGTTGATGGCAAAAAGTATGAACGTTGTTTTACAGATGGTATCGGTATTATATCACGATCTTTAGCAAAACGATTAGCTAAAGAAATCAAAAGATACGATGAGAATGTTTATCCGAGTGCCTTTCAAATTCGTTGTGGAGGTTATAAAGGTAATTTTTGTCTGCTCAAAATCTTAAAAATTCGATCATACAAATCAAATCAAATCATGAATAGGTATGGTCTGTTTGGATATATTCAATCGAATAAAAGAAGCGAATATCGATGTTTACTTTCGTAAATCGATGAATAAATTTGAAGCTACAAGTTTTTCAATTGATCTCGTTCGAACTTCGCTCGATCCGTCAATTGCCTATCTTAATAGACAAATTATTCTTCTTCTCAGTGCTCTCGGAATTCCTGATAAGACATTTGTTCAATTACAAGATAACATGCTTCAACAAATACGAGCTCTAACTGGCAGACCAAAAGATGCACGTCGAGCATTGAAAGATTTGAATGGTTCAGTTGGAAACGAATTTCATACGTTTTTAATTTCATATTCGAGACAATTAGAAGAACAACAAGATCCATTTGTTCGACGTCTTCTCATGTGTTTCAAAGCATTTCTTCTCAAAGAACTACGAATAAAAGCCAAAATTAGCGTGCCAAATTCTTGGGTTTTATTGGGAGTTATTGATGAAAGTGCAACACTTCTTTCTAATCAAGTTTTCATTCAAATAGACAATCGAAATCGACAAAAAGAAAATCCAACTGTAGAAATTCTAACAGGACCAGTCATTGTCACAAGAAATCCATGTTTTCATCCTGGTGATATTCGAAGACTCGAAGCTGTTGATCTACCAATATTTCATGATCTGAAAAATGTTATTGTTTTTTCGAAAAATGGACCTCGTCCTCGTCCAATGGAGATGTCAGGCGGCGATCTTGACGGTGATACATATTGGATAAGTCAATATCAAGATTTTATCTTCAACCAAAATGAAGAACCATTTGAATATCAATCACCAATTCAAGAAATCGATCACGAAGTCAATCATAATAACAATAGAAAACCACATACAATCGAAGAAGTTTGCAATTTCTTCGGCGAATATATCGCTGCTGACAAGTGAACCTATCGAACGAATCAAATCATTGACGATTAAAACTTCTATTTTAGTCTTGGTATGATTGCAAATAGTCATTTAGTTTTCGCTGATCAGTCAGAGTATGGTGTTTTCGATGAGAGATGTATAGAATTAACTCGTATGCACAGGTAGATTATATAATTATATCATATCTTGATCTTCTCTCATTTTGTTACTCTAAAGTATTGCTGTTGATTTTGCAAAGAATGGTGTAAGTGCACCACGACTGACGGGTCGTCTTCGTCCCATAAGTTATCCTCATTTTCTCGAAAAGAAAGACAAGAAATCTTATCAATCCACAACTGTTCTCGGCATTCTCTTTGATAAAATTGTTGGCTGTAGTATTGATTTAGATACGAATGAATTCAATGAAATCAATGCCACATCGACATTTCCCTATCGATCATTTCTTGTCAAGGATTTCGATGATTATGTTGAAGAAGCTCGAATAATAAAACATGCTTATGATCGAGAATTGAAATGTCTTATGCGACAATATGGCATTCGAAATGAAGTTGAAATTGTCTCGGGATATATTCTCGAATTTACATCGAAACAATATGCTAAAGAACGTAAAATATCCGAATTAAGAATCGCAATTACACAAACATATCGAATGATTCAAGACAAGTATGTTTACATGTGACTGACGAAAAATAAGTCAGGATTTCTTTTTCTATAGATATATTCGTCTATTTTGGCAAGGATTTTATAGCGCAATTGAAGGAGACGACAATGACGAGCATCAATGGTCGAATATTTCGAAGCAATTACAATGGAAAAATCAATTAGATCTTTACGAATATTATGATCTACCTATTGATGCTGAAGAATTTCAAAAGAAAGCATCGGCTTGGTTTCATGTCACGTATGATCCTTGGCAAAAATATGCTACTGCATATAAATCTCAACAAATGAACGGACGAACAAAGAGATTCAAAGGATTTTTTAGTTTTGCTTGGCTTGTCTATCCAATTTTATTGAAGATCTATGAAGATAATCATTAATTTGAACTTAATTATACGTACATTATCTGTTTATTTTCTCTGTCTTGTTTTGAATGAGATCGTTTTTCTTCGTGTACCTGTCAGATTTCTATTGACATAATTTAATTAAAAATGAAATAACTGTCGGACGAAAAAGTTCTCAGCAAATTTCTTTTCGAATACATATTCACGTAACGATATGCATGATAGCTCGTATTGACAGAGCTAAAAATAGCTCAAGTCTAATGTTTGTTTTGTGTATCTCAAGAAAAAAGAATGATATACGTGTCAATGAGAGACCAAAATATAAGGATAAATTTCATATTAATTTCACTGTACTTAACAAGCGAAACTGCAGTAAGAAGATTAGTTTATGATAGGCAGACCTTGATTTATTTTTTCTATGTTTTTTCTTCTCTTCACATGAATGAGTTTATACGTATGCACTTTTACTTCTATACTATCGGTGTTTAACGCTGAAGGGTATGAGAAGAAAAGGAGAAAACGAAACTTTATTCGTTTTTTTAAGGTTTAATGCTCATTTTTTTCGTCTCTTTCTCTTACTCATTCCCATTAATATTTCTGACATCATCATCATTTTTTGTGATTCATATCGAAATGATAGGAAAACCTTTTCTCCCGTCGTCGATGATGATGATGATTTTTCGTTTGCATTTTTTTCCTCTTCATTTCGACTCCTTTAATGCAGAACGGAAAGAAAACAAAATGTCAATCATAAATTACATATAACTGCCTTTCGTTGTCTATCGATCACTACTATTTTTTATACTTTTATTTAAAGGAAGAAAAGATTTTTTACGACAAGTTATGAGTGAAATTAATGCAGTCATTAATTCACAAAGAACAGAAAAGAAAAGACTACATCAAGCAAATACCAATCAATCATTAGAGCAAATTAACAATCAACAACTTGATCTTACTAAAGAAATTAAGGTTAGGCGTTTTTCTTTAATTTGTACTAGAAGAGAAGAAGCAGGACACAATCTATTCAATTAAAAACAAAATATATGCAGAATGAATCTATTCTTAGGGCCAAGATTCGGATTCTGGTATAGCATCAGTTCGACATTCACAAGAAAAAGTGGCTACATCCATTTCAAGGAACAATCTTGCAGCTGATGATGAACTCGATAATGATTTACAATTATCACCGCGAACACAATCCCTAACAACGAGTGATTACCGTCGGGATTCCGATAGTTCATCGATAACGAATTTCACAATTAATAAAACAACAAGTGATTTTAATTTACATTCGAAAACAAGCAGTCGAGCATCCGGTATGAATCTACCGCCAGTTATGTCACCTATTCCTTCGACGTCATCGGGAAAATCATCGAACCATTTATCAGTGCCAATAGCAACATCTACGAATGATACCAAAGAACGGACAGGTGTACGAAAATTGATACATAAAATTTTTCGAGGATCACCATCATCATCAATGCCATCGTCAGCATCATCGACGACGAGTAAAAGTGCAGCAATAGCAACGACAATTGAATCACCATCGAAAGGACCACGAATTAATATCGACCTTGTTAATCGTACAGCTTATCCGGCATCGAGTCCGTTGCCGGTCACTCAAGGTCCTATACGTTTATTAGTTCTTCGACATGGTGAACGTCTCGATCGGTATTATTCATCGCAATGGTTACGTCAAGCATTTGATAAAGACGGAAATTTCTGTCGATTTTCACCAATTCTACCGTAAGTCAATAAAAAAAGACAAGAAATTGACCTTTGATTATTAGTCTAAGTACTCACTGCCATTTAGATCATTAAACTTTGTCAAAAGAAAAATCACATATATCGATGAATCAAATTGATCTTCATCGTAAATTTACTTTTTGTTTTACTCTCTAGAGAAACATTACCATTTCGTGCATCAATTCGTGATTTCGATCTTGATCCACCATTAACTTATAAAGGTCTCAAAGACGCCTACCATACAGGTGATTCAACGTTTTGCTTATTCATTTTCGTTTCTCTATTCTATTTTACTATTAGGAACTGTATTAAAAGATAAAAATATTCATATCAACTATTGTTATTCTTCACCTGCACTTCGATGTGTTCAAACAGCTTCAAAAATTCTCGAAGGCCTGCAATTACATAATAAAATCAAGATTCAGTAGAGAGAGAAAAAAAACAATCTCAAATAGAAATTAATGTTTGTTCTATTTTATCTATTTAAAGACTGGAACCAGGTCTTTTTGAATGTACTGGATGGTACACTGCAAGTGAAACGAGTAATGTCCTAACAATGCCAAGATTTATGACAAAAAAAGAATTTCTCGAAAATAAATATCCGATTAATAAACATTATCGTGAGCAAATGACAATTGCCGATTTGTCACAATTAGAAACTGAACTTGAATTCTATCAACGTAGTCATGCAGTCACTGCGAATATTTTAAAAATGCATGAAAATGAATATATAACTCAAATCCAACAAGGACAAGCTACAATTCAAAATCAAATACATATTTTATTTATTGGTAAATATTCGATTTCGATTTCTTTTCGTTTGACTAATTATTTGCTTAATCTTTGTTTTTACAGCGCATGCACCCAATTTAGAAACTTGTACACGAAAGTTATGTGGAGGCAAATTTCGTCCAGATACATTACCTCATGTTATACGAAATGTGGATTTTCTTACAGTAAATCGAAATCATTTGTTTTTATTTATGTTTTAAATAAAATTTTAATTTAGATGACTGTTATCGAAAAAACGGATAATAATTGCGATAAATGGATATTTCGTCGAAGTTCATTTTATGGAGATGAATTTTAAATAATAATAATAATAACTCTTTTTTGTTTTACACTTATTGTTTTATCTATTCGTTCTGGTGAATCTTTTAATAAATATACATATGATTTCGTATAGAGCTGTAATATATATATATAGATACGCATGTGCACATACACACACGCACGTTCTTTTTGTTTTCTTTCATTCTCTTCTTCCCTAGATGTGTTTCTGACTTTCTATATAATAGTCAGTTATTTTTCTCAAAATAAACTTCAGTTTTCTTATATCTGACGAGTGAAGATATATATGTATTAACTGAAAAATATCATATCAAATGTACTTTTTTGTTTGTTTGTTTCAATCACTCAAATAAACTCAGGTATTTGATCGTTTAGATTGATGTTGTTCATTGTATTTTGTCTCAAATAATTCGTAAACATGAATACTTCAACAACAGTAACAAACACATCGATTCCCATCGCAAAGATGGTTAACGATCTATTTCTTCAATGGATTTCATTGATAGATACACGTACAACATTATGTACAGCTCTGCAATCTGTTCGAACAAATAGTAAATTACCCGATCCAATCGTTTATCCTAAAGTAAGACTTCACTATTTTTATGTTGACAATAAACTTTTTTTTCTTCTATCTTCTATCTTCTATAATAGACTTATTCAGTACGTGGCGGAGGCTTTTCTAAGCCACAACATTTCGATTCACCACCTGTTTCACCTGTGCCACGCACAGCATCGAGTCCACGAAACAATCTATCATCGATTCTTTCAGCTGGAGAATATACGCCTAATCTTAGTAGTCACATCGAAGATCGAAAACAACGTTCACTAAAGAAGAAATATCCGGTTATCAATGGAAATCATACTCCTAATGGTAGTACAATAACCAGCAGCATCGATCAACAACAACAACAAGTAAATGCTCTTTCTGTTCTTTGCAAGAAAACAAAGTTGTTGATATGTACAGACAAAGGAGAAGAAGAAGAAAAAAAGCCAGCCGAGAGAGCAAAGAGTTGCATGTATCGACTATCTATTTTCGCATCGGTTCCTTCTTCTTCTTCTTCCGTTCTCGTTTTGTTATCCATTCATTACATCATAGATGGCATATGTACATGAAAGAAGCAACACAAAAAAAAAAGAAGAACGCTGAAGAAATCTCTCATCGATTAGTCGGAAATATCCTCGGGGAGAGTAATACTCAATAATAGAAACGAAGAGAAAAAGAAAGAAAGAAAGAAAAAAAAGAATCGTCAGATTTGTTGTTTGTTGATTTAGTATATCGTTGGGTATATGGTTTGAGGACACGAGAATATTTGTACGAGTAAAAATCTGCATTAATAAAGATTGATAGACAATAAGAATAGATTCACACTTGTATATTATTCAAAAATATTCAAATAGGTATCTTTTTTTATTCGAAGAAGAAAACAAAAAGCTTTATCTTCGTTTTTCTCGTATCGAAAGAAGAAAAAGTCGAACTTTATACACATGTATATATGCACTTTTAAGGATGCTTAAAAAGTATTTGACATGTCTAGATTTTGTATCGTATTTATATTTTGTTGTTACCACCTACACACAGCCGATTAGTCATCGAATGATATGTGATATCAGTATATAGACGATGGTTGTTGGCATATTTGAAAAAGAAGACTAGATACTTCACATAGTTATTCGCTCTTTTTTCTTTCTTTCTTCCTTTCTTTCATTTACCTTCATCGTCTTGCTTTTTTTTTCATCACGAACATGACGATTGGATTTTTTTTTCTTTTCGTTTTTGTTTATTTTTTACTTTGCACTTTCATCTTTTGGCTCATTCTCTTTTTCAACTCTCCCTCTCTCTCTCTCTCTCTCGACTCGTAAATGAAGTAGTAAGTAAGAGGTGGGTCGGCACTTTAGACGATTTTGTGGTTCGTCGACATACACACACGCATATACAGCTTATCACAAGTGTTAAGCATTAAAAAAACCGACGACGAGAAAGAAAGAACACGTATACACATTGCCTACAAAACGAAAGAAGAAAGAGAAAATAGGAAAGAGAGGTGGAATGAGCCAAAAATGAATGAAGTAAACGAAACAATTTGTTATGTTATATACATATATACCTACATACATACATACCAATGAGAATTCAATTCGAAGTCATAAAGACGATTCTTCCTCTTGTACTCTAGATGTTAAGAGTATGACAGTGACCAGTGTACCTTGTCAGGTAGTTCGTTCGACTACCCAAGTTTATTACAATATCCGTGTCGATCAGAAACGTCGACGAGCAATACATTTCTGTGAACAATGTCGGTACTATGGTCGTTATTGTGATGCGATACATAAAGGTAGAAGAGAACATACATAAAAATTTCAAAAATGTGAAAACAACGAACAATTTTTTTCTTCTTCTTATCTGTTGCTTTGTAAAAAAAAAGACAACAGATAAGTCGAAGAAAAAAACACGAACGTTGTGTATCGATCTCTAACCCTCATCCTCAAAAAATAATAAACAATCGTACATGTTTTTAATATCCCTACAGGATTCTGTCGACCTGTTTCGACGCCATTGGCACGGATATCAATTTCGCCGAAAATACCCAAATCACATATTAATTTTGTCTTTGAAAAACGTTATCCAGCTGAACAAATACAGCAACATATTCAACAACAAATCCGACAGAAATTCACTAATCCTGAGGCTATATGGCCCATCAAATCGCAATCATCTATAGGTCCATCGACTATTCCCGATCAACAACATCGATCGGCTTTCTTCATTCCTGAGGTACTTGCATGCGAAACTAAATGCGTGATAAAAAACAGAAAACAAAATTCCAACGCAGAACATTCGATATTCGTTTTTATCAAATATTTTGACATTTTTCTCATATTTTCAGGTCTCTGGAAGCAAAGTTGCATCACCGCAATTAACAAAATCTGAACCGTTACCTTCATCACCTGCAACTAATCTCCTACCGACTCGAAATTCTACAACAACAACAGCAGCAGTAAGTACACCATCCAATGGTTCGATATCGAAACCATCGCAACAAACACCTGTCCTACAACCTCGTTCTCAATCGCCATCGACTACTATTCGTGAGCAATCACCAACACCGTTATCACCTAAATCGACCGGTGTTGGTGTTGCTACTCTACGTGAACAATTCGACAGTATCGAATGTTCACCATCGATACCAACAACTAAAATACCATCGAGACCAAAATCACCTGTGACAACACCAGCATCGATCGATAATCATACGCGATCATCGATCACACCAACGAAAACAACGCCTGTTAAAGAAACATCTCCGATACCAACGATAGTTCATGAACCTGAACAACAACAACAACAACAACCACAACAGCCATCGAAAACAATTGAACCTATACCAAAATTTTATTTTCCCAATGGACTAATAAATAGTACATCAACGATGGAGACATTAGTAACTAAACAATTAAGACAAGCGAAAGAAGAATTATTCGTACCTAAACAAGATAAATTATATTTAGAAGATTTCGGTAGATTAGCTCAGGTATTTCGAATAAAACAATCGAAATATTTTAAATATATGATTTGTTATTCTAGTTAATTGGTTTGAGTTTATATTGGAAAGCACCATTATTTCGTGCTTGTGTTCAAGATACTCTGGGATTAAAAGCAACTATAACTCCAACTACGATAGTCACTTATTCACAATTTGAAACCTTCTGGAAAAAGTATAGATAAACTCCAAGCATTATTATTATTATTCTTTTTCTCATTTATTTTCATTAAGAATCTGTAAAAATCATCATGATAATGCATCAAAATTTGTTCATATCCTCGTTCTCTCATCGCCTATTATGTCATCTCCAAATCGTTCGTATCTAACGCCCGATGATTGGGATTATTTAGTTCAAGATATAATCGATACACATCCTGGCTTGAAATTTCTTCGCGAAGCACGAGAATTTCATTCGCGTTATATCAAAACGGTCGTTGCACGTGTCTATTACAATTGTAATCGATCATGGTCAGGAAAATTAACTGTACCTGAACTACGACGATCGAATTTTCTTTTGGTAGAATTTGCTTTTTGTCTTTCTTCTTTTAGTTATTCTCGTTTGATTGTTTCAATTCATTTTTAGATACTCGATCGAATTGAAGAAGAAGAAGATATCAATCGAATCTATGATTATTTTTCTTACGAACATTTCTATGTAATCTATTGTAAATTTTGGGAATTAGATTCGGATCATGATCTATTGATCAGTCGAGATGATCTAGCAAAACATAATAATGGAGGTAGAATAGAAATGATTTGATTTTCAAGTTCTCTATTCTTTTTTTTATTTAGCAATTTCAAATAAAATGATCGATCGAATATTTTCCGGAGCCGTATCCAAGTAAATCACTTGATTTCATTCAATTCGATAAATTTCTTGTCTTTTGTTTTGCAGTAGTCAAAATATGAAAGACGGAAAAATGTCCTATTATGAATTCGTATGGTTTCTAATTTCCGAAGAAGATAAACGTTCACCCACAAGGTAACGATTCTCGTTTGAATTTGAATTCAACGAAGACATTCATCTCTCGTTTGTTCTAGCATCGAATATTGGTTTCGATGCATGGATTTAGATGGTGATGGTGTTCTATCCATGTTTGAATTAGATTATTTCTATCAAGAACAAGTACACAAAATGGAAATCTATGGTATTGAATATATGCCATTCGAGGATTGCATTTGTCAAGTACGAGAATGATATAGAGTTTTTTATGTTTGGAACAGAAAATAATGAAGAAAGAAAATGTATTGATTGTAGATGTTGGATTTAGTTAAACCTGAAGAAGATAATAAGATTCGTTTGAAAGATTTAAAACGATGTAAATTAACGAATGTATTTTTTGATACATTCTTTAATCTCGAAAAATATTTGGACAATGAACAAAAAGATCCATTTTCAAATATAAAAGTAAATCGAACTACAATTGATCTTCATCGAATTCGAATTCGACTTTTGATTAGGATCCTGACACACCCGAGATATCCGATTGGGTGAAATTTGCCGAAGCTGAGTATGATAATCTAACGCACGAAGATGGAGCTAATGAGAATCTTGACGATGGGTACGTCGGTTTATCGATTCGAATCATAAATAATAGATTCGATTGTTTTCTTGTAATTAGAAATTATGACGATGATTTCGATGATGACGATGACGGCATCGATGGTCCAACAATTGATCAATCGACAAATAAACGAATGGGCGTCGGAGGTAGTGTTGTGTCTCCTCCTCAACGAATTGGATCAACATTGAAAACTAATGATATTGATGAACGTTGGAAAGATTAACATTCAATCGAGTTGAACGATTTTTACCCGTTCGTCTTTCTTTCGTTTACTATTTCACACTATTTTTTTTTCATCTTTAATTATCTTTTCTTCTTTTGTATAATTCTTTTTTTTCTCTAATGCAATCTCGAACAAAAACAAAACAAACACACACATTACATTATAAAAACAAAAATTCAGATAAATGGAACGATGTTTTTCAATGGTTGATTAGCGAAAAATGTTTCAATTTCTGTTCGTTTATGTTTCATACTGAAATGAATGAGAATAAATGTTATTTGAGGATTTTGTTCGATTATCGGCTTTAGACCGAGCCAATGTGTGTGACCTTTATCATTCGATTGTTCACCGTCGAGAAATGTACATTCACAAATAATGACTGGCATTTGTTCGAGTAAAATTCGAGCTGAATGAGACTGCGAAGTGAATACATCGGGTGTTGTATCACCGAGAAAAGCAAATAGAGGTTTGACAACTTCTTCAGTGATTTCAATGTTTTGTTTTTTCAATTCTTGAATTTCTTTGCCAGTAAGTTGACTGTATTCTGGCTTGATTTTTTGACGTTTTTCAAAAAAAGCATAACCAACACATGGTACAACATGATGACAATTGAATATTTCAACACGATAGTTCTTATTGAAATCAATAATCTGTCCACTTACGACGCCATGTAATTGAAATCGTTTTCCACAATTAATCAGCGCTCGTTGTTCATCATGATCATTTAATAATTGTGCACTGGTGAGATAATTATTAAAATATGATATTGATTCATTTGGAACATAGATATCAATCGGTTTAGGTGACGAAGGAGAGTACATATTAGGAATTTGATACGAATGATCACTATGTCCATGGGTAACAAATAGATGTTTGAATTTCGCAGTTGTTGATATTGTACCAGCATCTAATACAATATCCATTTCGGGAACATAGAAAGACGTTGCTTCAGCTGACCGAGAAAAGCCAGTTAAAGTAAAACGATTATTTAAAAACTTAATCGTACTTGTCGGATACATTATTCAAGATAATTTTTCTCGCAGAAAAAACATCATATTTATATAGAATGTTTCGTAAAAAATGTCGGTGATTGTGCAATTATCGAAATAAAATTGATTCACGTTTCATGACAAACTATCTTCGTTTTACGTTTTTTCTTTATCTTTCACAAATGAGAGAAAGTCATCAACTTGCACCTCCTCAAGCAAAACTCAAACGTAATCGTTTATAAATCAGCTCAGTTCTTTTTACATGACCGAGCAATTGCATTTTTCTTTTTATTTCATGCATATTACTTTACATGAACAACATTCTGTGGTTTGACCTTATAAACTTCCATCAATGCGATGGTTACTTTTCTTTTCTTATTAAAAAATTTGATTGCTAGACATACAAGGAAAAAAAGAAGAAGAAGAAACGTCGTACTACAGGTTACACTTCAATGTACAATAGATCAAAGCAAATGCATTTCTTAAGATAAAACAACAAATTATTTTATTCGAGCCTATCACCACATGTCGATCGCTTGTTGTTTTTTTTTGAAAGATAAAAACGAGGAATTTCATCTCGACGAGATAGAGTTATAAATGTCAAAGATCTTTTTAATCATAGTTGAAAAGCAACAGTCATTTTTCTCTTCGAGTTTTTTTCCTCTCTGTCTCTCCTTTTTTTCTTTCTCAATTTCATTGCCGTCCTCGAAGTTCGTAATATACATACGAATATAATCAGCGCCTAGCGAAGGTAATAAAGAAAAGAAGAGAAAAAAAAACATTAAGAAACGAGAAAAAAAATCTTTTTTTTCTTCTTCATTCAGTTACGTTAACTGTTTTTTTTTTCTGTTAGACCATTTTGTAACGTGGCATATTTTAGTCACAAAATCATTTCAACAATCAATTGACAATGTATAAACAGGTAACAATAGAATCTTTGAAACAGAATGACAAAGAAGAAATAGTAACTAACTAACTGAACGAGTTCACGTCGTCTATTGATTTGACACTTCAATGAATCATATGACCTGGGACGGTAGGCTAGAAAATGACGCGTATGTATGCGACCATCTTAAGAAGACGTAGAGAGAGAGAGAAAAAAAAAGAATAGAGAGAAAGGAACGGACAAAGCGAACTGTAGACATAACATCGAAAATAGATTACTATATATACGTATATGTATGTATTTTGGCGGACATACAGTCCAATATAAACTTCGACACACAGGACAGTTTGTTTTTCAACGAGCTCGATATGATTATTAATGAACCTTTGAAACAAGCTATGTTTCAAGAGACATACGATACTAATCAGGTAAGAATTTTCTTTTTCTTTGTGCTGATTCAATAGTTTTGACCTTGAGAATTCGAAATAAAATCGATCCTTCACGTAATCAATGCAAATATTGATTAATAGAAATGAGAATTTCATCCGTTTGTATTGAACGTTTCGAATTACAATTGTTTTTAAAAATCAAATGATTAATTTCGAAAGAATTAACCTTTTCTTGTCTACAAATAGAATCCAAATCAACCTCGAGTTCATCCTCGACGAGGATTGTCGACGAATGCTAACGATGACGCTTCATCAGCAACAACAACAACATCTGATCATTTCTTTGTTGGAAATAATCATGCACAACAAGTTCATACAAATTCTTTTCCCGAATACGATCCACGAACAAGTTATCATGGTTATGATCTTAGTCGAGATATATCGGCGTATAATTTCGATGCAAATAATAAACTTGATTCAGAATTTTCATCGGTAAAAATTTGTCGAAGTGGAAATAAGTGGTACTTTATATTGACTTAATTATATAGGGCCGACCTGCACCAACACCGAGAACGAATCCACCTGGAAGCGGATCGAATAAAAAAGCTGTTGTTAAACAAGCATCTGATCGTGGTCAATGGTCAGGTCGTTTTGATTTCTTCTTTTCAAGTCTTGGCTATGCCGTTGGCTTAGGTGCCATATGGCGATTTCCTTATTTATGCTATCGAAATGGCGGAGGTATACACTTTTTCTTTCTTCTTCATGTCCTTGAATTTATTCACAATCGTTCGTTTTAGGCATATTTCTCATTCCATATTTAATCTTTTTATTTCTTCTTGGCATTCCACTTTTCTATCTCGAAGTCAATCTTGGTCAATTTACATCTCAGGGTGCTGTACAATGTTGGCGAATGGCTCCGATTTTCAAAGGTAGTGAAACTCGAATACTTAAGATAAATAGATGATTTTATTTTTGGAACTTAGGTCTTGGTATTTCCATGAGTATAATGTCATTTTTTCTGACGGTTTACTACGCAATGTTGTGCGGTTATAGTATACTTTATTTCGTTCTTTCGTTTCGATCGAAACTCGATTGGGCGAAATGTAACGCTCCCTGGGCAAGCATAAGTAATCGATTTGATTTGTCAAAGAACACCCTCAACAATTTCTTTTTGTTTTTTTTTCGTTGAAAATAGATTGTACAGATGATTTTTCTAATCTTATCATGCGTTGCAATTATGAGAATACATATCGCGATCCGAATGGTCGTTGTTACATGTGGACAAGTCACGGTTCGACGCCGATCGGCTGGTGGGACATAGGCAGTCGATTACAATATCGTAAACCTGTTCTACCATCTGAAGATTATTTCAAGTAAAATTGAAATGAATACTAAACAGCGATGAATATATGTTCTGCCCTTTTTTTTTCTTCATATAGTAATTATATATTGAATAAATCACAGGGTATGGGATATTTTTCGACGATGGAATGGCCTCTTGTCTTATCGTTATTGGCGGCATGGGTTCTAGTTTTTATTTGTCTTGGTCGAGGAATAAAAATGTCGGGAAAGGTATGAAATGAATCGACTAAATGTTCGATTGAAAACGAATCTAAGACTAATTTTAGTTGAGATTATATGTAAGTATTTGATTACATTTTCTCGGGGGATAAATTCTGCATGATTCAAAGCATCTCTTAGCTTGATTCTCTTTGCTCATTTATTCAAAAAAAAACACAATAACTTCTTTTGTGATTCTGAAAACGAAACAAATGACATATTTAGATCGTTTATTTCACATCAATGTTTCCATATGTAATTCTTCTTATTCTTGGCATACGAGGCTGGACATTGCCGGGCATGTCTCGTGGTTTATATTTTTACATGCGACCAGATTTCTATCGATTAGCTGATGCACGTGTTTGGAACGATGCAGCCAATCAAATCTTTTTCGTTTTATCTGTTGCTTATGGAGGTCTTATTACTCTCTCAAGCTACAATAAATTCAGTCAAAAGACGCTAGCGTAAAGATTGACGAAATTAAATATGCCAGTCAGTAAATATTGATTGTTTCTCTTTTCTCTGTTGTTAGAAATACATTTATTATAACATCAGCAAATGTTTTAACTTCGATTTTTGCTGGTTTTGTTATATTTGCCTATTTGGGATATTTAGCATATATAACTGGACAAGACGTTAGTGATGTTGTTTCCGAAGGTGAGATTGAGTTGTTGCTGTTTTTTTCTAATTTTAAAATATGAAATGAATGTTTCTAGGGCCGGGTCTAGCTTTTGTGGTTTATCCGTATGCAGTTACAACACTGCCAGCAGCACCTATTTGGTCGATTCTATTCTTTTTCATGTTAATTCTACTTGGTCTTGACTCAATTGTAAGAAAAAATTTCGTTTTCTCTTTTGGATTTATTCCAATTGATATTTTCTTTCAGTTTGCGAGTATTGAAACAATTGTCGTGGTTATAACCGATCAAGTTCACAGTCTACGTCGTTATTACACTTTAATTACATTTATTGTTTGTCTTGCTGCATTCGGACTCGGACTCTTACTTTGCACCGATGTAAGAAAAGAAACTTTATCAATTTGAATTTGCATATAATCTTGTTTCGATCTTTTTCTCAGGCTGGTATCTATTGGATAACATTTCTCGATCAATTTACTGGCTCCTATCCTGCGTATATCATTGGCTTTTGCGAATGTATTTGTATCGCTTACGTTTATGGTTCGATTAATCCATCGAAATATCTTTTCTTTTCATTTTTATTAACAAAATGTGAATTTTAGGTTGTAACAATTTCCGTGCAGATATTCGAGCCATGCTTGGTGCAAAAGATTGGGGTGTACGAATCTATTTCCTCTTTCAAATTTGTTGGTTATTCATTACTCCTGGATTAATCCTCGTACGAAGATAAAACACGAAAATCGAAATGAATAATCCGGGTTTCTTTTCGTTTTTCAGGCATTGATTATATTCATGTCGATTCACTATCCAACATTGCAATTAGATAATTATAAATTTCCATTTTGGTCCTATCAATTAGGATGGGGTCTAACAGCATTGATTCTTTCGGGAATGATTCTCTATATATTCTATGTGATTATTAAACTTTTGTTAGTTCAAGGAAAAGTAAAGATGAGATTTTCAAATATAAGAAGAAAACAAAAACAAGAACTTTCTATGTTTTAGTCGTGGAGAGCTTTGATCAATCCTGAAGATAAATGGGGACCATTATCCGATCACGATCGAAAGAAAGTCAACTATTATCATGGTGGTCATCAGGGAGCTTTGGTTAATGTTGTGAATCGAATTAAACCGTCTTCATTATCACGTGAAGTATTGACTCATTCGAAGGTAAGTTCGAAATCACGATAAGAAAAAAAAACATGAATTCCTTTCAAAATGACTATCCACGTATATCTAGCCATCGCGATCATTCTATGATGAAAATGATCGGTAAGATTCCTCTTTTGAAATATTCGTACGCACTTCTCAATTGATGCTTATTGACAAAAATGCTTTGAAATTTCAAGATTAAAGAGATATTTTCATGAATATTCTTTTTCGTTGTAGAGTACCGACACTTTCGCCAGCGAAAAAGAACCATCGACATCGAACCAACGACCACCAAGTCGAGTCGGAAGTGAATCTGCTGTCTGAATCTCCTCGTTTAAATAATTTCGAATATTCTGTATGAATTTCTTTCCCTCCATATCTGTGCGTGTGTTTGTTTCTTTCTTTTTGTGTGTAAATTTATTCTGTGTGTATAATTAGATACATTTTAAAAACTTGAATTCAAATAAAATCTAATATTAGTACCATGTAAGTACGCCTTGATTAGTTAAAACTGGCTGAAATTTCGAATCTCGAGTATCGTTTGTATACGTCACATAATCGAGTTCGTCAGCTTGACGACCCATGACACTACGTTGTTCGAGATATCGACCGAGTGCATCAGCATAAGGCAATGTTATACTTCGATTCCAGAATGGTTTTTCTATTTGTAATAATTCTCGAATACTCTTCGAAATTGTCTAAAAACAAAAAAAAACGAAATAATATTTCGAAGATCGATCGTTTGTCTTACAAGAATATGTTTGAAATCTTGTATACCGAGTTTGTTTACGTGTGAAGCATCACACCAAATCAATCGACGACCATCGATTTTATTACGAAGAAAACATTCCTAGAATAGATTCGTTTTCGATATGAACGAGAAATTCTCTTGACTATCGCACTCGATATTGTGGAAAACCGAGCATTTCGATGAAATCTGCTACTTCGTCACATGACCAATAAACAGCAGCTGACACCTGACTTGATTCCGTGTCACGAGTTTTCGTTCGTTCAAGGGCGTTCGTATCTTCAGTTCGACCGAGTTTATTCAAATCGGCCATTGTCATTGCCATGTTCGCCATGTTTAGCTCGAAAATAAAAATGTCAATTAACAAGCAAAAATGAAAATATTTTTAGCACGATCACAGTTGCCTAGTATTAGCCTTCGTTTTTATTCAAAAACAACATATGGTGACGTCTGCTGCCATCTACTCTAAACTTCGTTCATTTCAGCGACAATCCGTTGGTCAATGGATAACAAAGGCGGGGATTTTCTTTCTTCTCATCAGTTCTCTGTTCTCTTCGTCCTTTTGTTCGATCCTTTCGATCGATTTATTTGTAAGTAACTCCTCCTGAAATTCGAACATCCATGGAGGCTAATTCAGCTGTTAATTTCAAAGCACGTTTACAACGTTTAATTGCTTATCAAGATGTTTTTGCCCGAAATAATCTTCTCGCACAACGTAGTTGTGATCAAGGTTTGAAACGATCATCAATTTCGAACTTTCTATTCTTTTTTTTTCCGTTCGAATCAATAGAATTTAGTGCATTTTTAAAATTTCACAATGATCTTCGTCGTAAATACGCTGATTTACGAACATATAGCGACGAATTAGATCGATATGTCGAACAATATCGAACTGAATTAGCACGTAAAGAGAAGAAAATTCAATCACAAAGTTCGCAAATTCTTCGTTTAACACAACATAATAAACGTAGTAACGAACGTTTAAATGAATTACAACGTTGTCTTGACCAAATTAAAGGCACTATAACCGGACAGAACACATTCGATCAATTACGAGACATTCTTCGGTTAGTTCGATCGAGTTTTTTTTGTCTTCTTTCTCTCGGAAAGCAAATTTTTTTCTCTCTAGAGATTCAGCTTTGTCAGATAGTGAAACAACGACAGATCTATCAGATAAAAATTGTACCGGCGAAGAACTCGATTTCGATGATAATGCACATAACCTACCGAAAGTTGTCAGTCAATCGACAGGCGTCGGAGGCGTCAAACGGCCTGTCAATTCAAACGATCAAAATGATTTCAAACGTCCGAGACATGACGATGTAAGAGCAAAGTTCGATTAGTAAAATCTTAGTTTTATTCTTCTTCAGCCACATCCACTCGGTCGTATTATCGCAACAACGACGACAACCGTCGATATGAATGATTTAAACAACGGACCTGTTGTAATCACATCGGAAATTCATCATGAAGAGCAACAACATCGTGCAACAACGAATGTTGCTGATCAATTAGGTGCGTCACCTTATTCGAACATCACTGTTGGTCGAGCGCAGACAAACGACCAATATGCGTCGCCAATGCGTGTGCCCGTTCGAAATTCGATCTCGTCGCATCCGAGACCGAAGCAAAAAGTTCGTAAACCATCACGACAATGGTTGGAAAACAAATCAGGTAAATCGAATCGAAAAAAA